>Ga0256406_1000093_pt1 | contig 161042 bp, 129 predicted proteins | sample RumenRJG_03DNA_FD_185986 | JGI IMG/M metagenome (GOLD analysis project Ga0256406, IMG submission 185986) | Bovine rumen microbial communities from Lethbridge, Alberta, Canada - RJG_03 | ecosystem: Host-associated > Mammals > Digestive system > Stomach > Rumen | place: Canada: Alberta... | reverse complement strand
AAAGTGTAACAAAAAAACCGGCCATTTGCAATCTTTTTCGCTTACAAACGCCGGCTTTTGGCCATTTTCTTTATCTCACGATTGACGAATTACTCATTGAGGGTACTTTTCTTTGGAAGTTCACAATTATCGAGGACAAATGTTCCAGATTTTGTAATTTTTCATATTCACTGCATTCATCTTTTGTTAATTTGTTATAACATTGGTCTATTTCGTATTTATAAAGATAAAGTTCCGGATATATGAAATAATTTTTTAAAAGATCTTTTATCAATTTATATGAACTTTCATAAAAAATTTCATTGTCGTTTTTATTTGACTCTATCTCATCATTGATATAAAAATTAAGTTCATCTAATTGTGATAAGATTTTCTCAAATTGTATATTCACCACTTAATTCCTTCTGTAAAATTCTCTTTTATAATTTCCTATCTTTACTTCCATAAACTATTCCACGTCTTAAATCTCCATGCTCGATAATATTGTTATCGTATATAAAACACATATATCCTCTAGATGAACTCGTCTTATATCCTAAAGATTCTAAAATAAATTTAATATTCTCATAATCCGAGTGTTTATGATAACTACATATTGACAATTTTGCATTACTTCGTCTAAGTGTTCTTTTTGCGCCGAGAAGAGCATCTACTTCAGCTCCTTCTATATCCATTTTAATAAAATTAACATTTTCCTCTGGTATTAGGTCATCAAGACTAATAGTATCCGATGTTGTATCTCTACTGAGAAATTTATTACATAAGATTACTTTCTCTTTATATGGAGCAAATGTTCGTTTCAACGCTCTAACCCATCTCGGATCACTCTCTATCAAATAAGCACGTTTCACTTTATCAATATAACGAAGCGAAAAGTTACCCTCACAAACCCCTGCATCAACTATCACATCACCGTCATGTATTGTATGTGTACCGGTCAAATATAAATGAGGGCTATTTTTTCCCTGCTCCTTTAAAATATCTGGCACATATTGTCCTTTATTATCGCTCTGAAAATAATAATCATCTGGGTAATACATCTTTTTTCCAAAAAATAATATATAAGGATGATTATTGTCATCATATTGGACATAGTCTTTTGTGTGGGACCCAATATTATCGTCATAAACGCCCAACTCTTTATCCTTATAATAATTAATAAAATGTATTATTTCTGCATCATTACTGTTTGAATAATTGCCACGCAATTTCTCTTTTAATTGGCTTTTATACAACTTCATTATGTCATCATAAGATATTACTTCTGGAAATTCACAAAATTCCATCTGTTTTATCTGCTCTTCTATCTCTTTATGTGCAGACGAACATATAACTATCTTATCTGGATTATATAATGGTATATCATTTATATTTATAATATTAATCCCATGAAACTCCTCTTTATTAATATTGTTGTCAGTAAATGCAACAATCTTATATCCTCTATACAAATAAGGTGAATTAAAAAAGGTTGTGGCTTTTCCGGCTGTACCCCAAACAATCATTTTCTTCTTTATATTATTCATTAATTAGTTTTCCTCCCATAGTTAGTTGATTTTTCGGTTGTTAATGCTTTTTCTCTTTTTCTACAGGTTTGAATAAAGAGATTTATTAATGTCTGCTTATCAGTAAGTGAGTTATTTCAGGGCGTCAGCCCCATGTAAAAATTTTCCATCCTGGAAATGAATCCAAGATAGAGAAACTCATAATTCACACAAGATTTTCAGGAGAATTCAGCTGGCAGGTTTTTATAGCGGCTTCACTCCATGCCATCAGCTGTTCAAGTTCCGTGTCTGCCATGTCCGCATAAGGACGTATGGATCTCTTGGTGTCATTATTCGAAAGGCCTCAGCGTCATCGAAAAAGGCTCATCTGAGCCGGGATGTCTCCAACATTCTTCTCATTTGAGCGCGAAGAGCTTGCAAAGAAGCGCCATTCCATCAGGCTCATGCGATCGCATTGATACGTTCCCTCCGTTTGCCGCAGAACAGAAAGCGAGAATTCGTATAGGGATTCATACGCAGCTGATCTTCGATGATAACACAAAGGCCATCGATGGAACGTCTCATGTCTGTGTAACCGGTCACCAGATAGATGTGTTCTACGCTAGATATATTGCCTAACATACGATCTCCTTCAGATGCCGGAATACGAGTCTGATCGCCGCTGAACTTGCGGCATTCCAGATCCGAATTGTTATGCCGTTGGCAACAACTTTGATCTCATGTGAATTGTCAGGGTACGACTTCACCGGATTCTTTGTGGTAGAAACCAAGGATGTATCTTCAGCGGATGAATCATCCGGAACAACCGAAACAGGAACAACCTCCTGAAAGACAGGTTGTAGCCGGATATCACCGGATACCAGCCGGATCAGTTTTTCTGCAGCGCATTTTTTCATCGACTGACCACATATAGGAAGTGCTCGGGTTAATTCCGTTCAGGCGACACCATTCAGCATCTGTAGCCCGGAGCACCGGCATTCATTGATCAGCTCAATGTACCTGTCCTTAGGTATGCGCTCAGCTCTGGAACTCATTGTTAGCCTCCTGACGCTCACATCTTAGAAGGTTTCGCACGGGCGGTATACCTGCCCTCAGATAATTCGCTTACTTTCATTACATCGGCACAATGGAAGCAGTCGATACCTGCTCTAGCGCGTACGCTTTCTCAATTCTCAATAGGAGTCTTTTCTCAACCCCACTCTAATCCCTGTTTACAATAAAATATAATTTAGCTTTTTAATATTATCGATTACCAAATCTGATCGTTCTATCGCCACAACTATCTTCTGATTTTCAATATTAAGTTCTGATAAACGATATAAAGGCTCGCCAATAAACGATTTCTGGCCTTCCATCTGCCCATCTGATACAACAAATCCTACAAAATTTTTATTATTTCTGAGATATTTCCAATAAAATCTACAACCGATAACCCCCGCTCCATATATAAATATCGGTGTATTTCCATCTATATATTTTTTTAGTTCTTCCTCTGTATGCTTAGCAACAAAACACTTTAAATAGTTGTCACGATCTGAAAAATCGCAATTCAAATCATCATCCTTAACTGAAATATGATAATTATTTTTTAAATCATTAAGTATTATATTGACATCATAGTCAGTGTGTTTATCCACATATGTAAGACTTGCCTCTAACCTTTCTTTACTAAAATACTCTTTACTAAGTATTCGCCTTTTCATAAGTGGAAAATGATACTTATACAAGAGCACGTCTGGTTCTTTGTAAAAGTCGATATTGTCTATATTCACATACCAACCAGGTTTATAATGGGTAGCAACCAAAAAATCATAAAGGCCAATTTCAAACTGACAATACGGATAATGAATATCATCCGCCAATTCAGCTACATTCTTTTGAAAATACTTCTGTAAAATATTATTTCTTGTTATACTTTCTCTGAATACATAAAAGAAGGACGGAATGCAATCACAATAATTATTTTTGTAATTGCATAATCCCCAGAAGTCACATTCCGATGATTTCATCTTTTCAAAAATGTCTTTCATCGGAACGAATGGTCCCCAGAACGTATCATTGCACAGTATTAACTCATCATAATTTATTAGCTGATCAGCCATTTCACCGCATAGCACGGTTTTATACGCCCCTGCATCGAATCCCAGATTCGGTCGATTAATAATTTTGTCAGTGTATTTTTTTACAAAATTTTCGCTTTCATCTGTGATATGGCCATTTACAGTAAAAATGATTTTTTCACATACTCCCGATAATTCTTTAAGCAAATATAATACATAATCATTCACGACTCCATTGGTACAATAAAAGGAAAAAATACAAATTCTTCTTTTAAATCCCATTATTCTTCTCCCATCTTCGTCCACTGACTGGTAGTAATGGTCAGAAATTTGAGTTCATCAGAAATTTTTGTATGTCTGTTGCATAATATATATTCTATAACTATGTCATTAAAAATATCGTCCTTTATCTCAACTTTATGAATCAAATATTCTCTTGTTCACAGTTCCTCTACCATCTTCGTCCACCTGTTGAAGAAGAGATCCTCCACCTTAAGATTGCGGAAATCCTCTGCCTCTATCTCTACATTATGGATTATCTTAAGCATTTCCATCGTCAGAGGTTTATTAACAGTACGCTCTTCCTCTGGTACCAGGGTCAGATAATCTCTGAAATATCTGAGTATTCCATCCTGCATTTTCATTGAGCATTCAATGTCTTCCTTTGAGCGAGTCTCGCTGTCGAATATCGGGTTTCCATTGTCATCAAATTCCGCAACCGAAGGCTCCGGTGAAGTAAGGATCGTTTCAAGTATGTAATAATCCTCAAATATTGAGCTTTCCTTCTTTTCCTTCTCTGTTATAAATGGCTCAATATCAAGATTTTTATCTTTCATGAATTCTGGCTCAAGCTGAAGAAAATAGCATCCTGTGAGATGATGCTCCGGCATCATCTTCTGTATAAACATCTGTGAAGTTCCTTTTGCCACGAAGTCAAAAAATACTGCCGGTCCCTCTGTTAAATTAAGATGTGATATATATTTTCTGTAATTTTCTCTGAGTATTGCCGCCTGCTTTAGTATCTTATCGGTATATCCCGTCAGGGATTCCGATCTGCCGCCTGCTTTTCTTTTATCATTTTCATCTATGACAATCCCGAACCTGGTCTGCATATTCTGCTCTATTGTTCCGGAGAATTTCATGCTGTCGACATACGCTATGTCTTCTTCATCTGTGACTCCGGCCCTTATCGCAGAAATGCGTGATGTATAAAAATACATAGCACGGATCTCGGGTGAAGTCATTTCAAGCAGTTTACGGATAAGATATCCGTCTCTTGCGGAAAGAAGAACATTTGGTACAGCCTGATTCTTTATCTCGGATACGAACCACTGCACAAAATCCGATATGACAGGTGCTGCAAAAATATATGACAGCCCATCTGATGCAGAAATCTGAATATTGCTGGTTGTTTTTTTTTCACTGGATTTATTATTGATAATACCTGAAACATATGATTTAGTGATCGGATAAGGATCATTAAAAATCTGCGATATGAAAAGTCCTGTTCTCACTCTGTCGGAATATGATCTTACCTTCTCAGTCAGTTCCATTCCCCCGAGTCTTTCAAAAAGCTCTGCGGCACTGTACACATGATATGTCATCATTCCATGACGCTCTGCTGAGGCTATATCTGCTATATCGTCATCTCCGATATGTAAAAAAATCTCTTTATCCGAAAATTCATTTCCTGTGGCAACATGACTTTTATATATATCGAACAGTTCGGATGCCTTCATGGTATCATACTGATCTGAGAGAAAAATTCCACTGCACTTACCTATGCCGGCATCCTCGAGGATCATCATTATCTGTTCAAATGTATAGTATGTATCCGAAACGATATATACTTTTCTGCCCCCTGATATCAAATAATTAAAAAGCTGGACTGCTGACTTTCGCGGGACAAATGACATTCTGTCAGTTTCGAATTCCGTTTCCACCAGCAGATCTGCCATTTCTTCTGATTTTATAGAATCCAAATTAATGGAATTACTTTTTTCTTCGCCCTCGTCAGGCATCTCTACGGCCAGTTTTTTATAGATTTCTTTTAAAAGCGGAGAATGTCCCCTGGAGAGATCCTGTTCGGCTTTTAACCTGCGCTTTGCGAAATCCGGTATTTTAATCCCTTTTTCCTTCAATCTGCTTTCCACGCATTCAAACATATCTTCTCTGGTCCAGAATTTACGCATCACCAGAGTGTCGAACAGATCAAAGCTAATAAAATCAGCTTCATTCACTTTTTCTGCCAGATCAAAATCCGCATCGATTCCTGAAAAATCAAATGCCGTCTTCCTCTCCTCAAGCAGGTTTTCTCCCCTGATATCCAAAAGCTCTGTATTGGTATCCTTGCAAAGCTGCCCGATCCTTTTTGCGATTGCTCTGCACGAGCCCGGCCTGGCGATGACAAGTATTATTGATACTCTTTCCACCGCCTGTTCTGCCGGTATGATCGGATATCCGAACATCGAACCGGTGTCTCTGAATCCATCAAGCAGGCCGATAATATGAAGCTCATTTCCGCATTCATTGATAAATCGCTCGGTTTCAGTTCCAAGACCATATATTGCAATATCTGTATTTATATATTGTTCTAAATATTGATACTTCAAGCAGCGGACCTCTCTTACATCTCAGTTCTTAGCCTCACTCACCTATTATTGGATATTATATGCATACCATGGGGCTGTTCGAAATCAGGGAATGGCAACTATAACTTTTCTGCGGACATTATATATATCGGTATAACACGGCGCATAGTTAACCCCCATCTGCATTTTTCGACCGAAGCCATTTGAGAAATATCTGTATATTTCAATTGTATTACAGTTGAAATAGCCGCACTCAATCTAATAATTTAAATTGAATTATCTGCACCATTTATCGATCATCAATTTGAAATATCTGCTCATTTCCATTTGCATTCACTTGAAATAACTGCACTTTCATATTATAATCTCAGTAAACATCTGATTCTTGAGAGGGACTAAGCATGTTTAAGCGAAAAATATATAATGCCCTGTTAGAATGGAAAAACTCATATGCAGATCACTATGCCTGTCTGATTGAAGGCGCGAGGCGTGTCGGAAAAACGACCGTTGCAGAAGCTTTTGCCCAATCAGAATACAGATCGTATCTGAAAGTTGATTTTTCAAATCTGACAGATGCAATGCTGGATATCTTCCGGGACATCGCAGATATTGATTTGTTTTTTGCGAGACTTCAGCTGGAAACCGGTGTACGTCTGTATACGCATGACTCCTGCATAATATTCGATGAAGTACAGCTTTATCCCAAGGCTCGTCAGGCAATTAAACACCTTGTTGCAGACGGAAGATACCACTATATCGAAACGGGATCACTACTGTCTATCAAAAAGAATGTCAAGGATATTCTTCTTCCCTCGGAAGAGCACAAGATTGAAATGTATCCTATGGATTACGAAGAGTTCTGCTGGGCAACCGGAAGTGACTTTGATCTGATCCGAAGTATTTATCTGAAAAATATACCCATAGGCGAAAGCACAAACAGGTCTCTGATGAGAAAGTTCCGGATTTACCTGGCTGTCGGAGGCATGCCTCAGGCTGTAGAAGAATATGTCCGCAGCAATAGTTTTGAAAATGTAGACAGAGTTAAAAGAGAAATCATCAGCCTGTACAAAGACGATCTGATGAAAATTGATCCCTCAGGATATACTTCAACAATCTATGAATCTGTCCCTTCCCAGCTCGCACTTAAGAAAAAACGTTTTGTCATTTCCAGAGCGACAGGGAAACGTACAACTGAGAAAGACCGTGAACGCTTATTCGATCTTCTGAATTCAAAAACAGTTATACCATGCTACAACATCACAAAACCCGACATTTCACTGACGCAGACTCTGGATCTGGAATCGTTCAAACTTTATATGTCGGATGTCGGACTATTTACAACACAGCTTTTTAACTCATCAGACAAAACCCACGAAGATATCTACCGAAGGCTGTTAAGCAATAATCTGTCTCTTGACGAGGGATATCTGTATGAAAACGCTGTTGCCCAAGCCATTGCTTCATCAGGCCGAAAAGTCTTCTATCATACATGGAAGAAAAAGGACAGCACCCATTACTATGAAATAGATTTTCTCATCAACGAGGGTAAAAAGATTTCTGCATTCGAGGTGAAATCTTCTTCCGTAAACAGGCATAGCTCACTTGACACTTTTGCCGAAAAATATTCAAGAATTCTTGGCCGTTGTTATATCCTCTCTGGTAAAGATGTCAGAAGAGACAAAGGAATATATTATAAGCCCATTTACATGACGTCATTAATATTGGAAAATGCGTAACTCTTTGAGTTGCCCGGAGAATTACGCCATCAGGTCTGCCTTCAGTGGGTATCTGTTTGTTCATTATGTACCATGATCTTTACAAAGTCCTCTTTTTTATCCCTCATAATCAGCAGACCCTTTTGAAATTCTCTCATGGTAAATCTGTGAGTAATAAAATTCTCCGGGTGTATTGCTCCGTTCTGTATGAGTTTCAGCACGCAATGCCAGTCATCCAGATTATCTCCGAGAAACGAGGAATTCCATGTACCTGTGACTGTCAGCTGATTCCGGAGAATTTTCCAATACACATCTCTTGGAAATTGCATGTCCGAATACGGATTACCAACTAGCACAACCGTTCCGAGGGGAGCGGCTGCGTCTACTGCCTGCACTGCAGTTTCATTTTTTCCGACGCATTCGAAGACGATGTCCGCCCCAGCACCGGCTGTCCTTTGCAGAATCCAGTCCTGCAAAACAGATTTCTTCACATTAACCGAATTAGTCGGAGAAATAACACGATTCTGCATCTCATCTGAAACAGTTTCGAATATATTCTCCTCCGGAATTCCCATTCTGTATGCTGCCTGTCTTTGAAATGTCTTCTTCCCGATCACCAGTATCTGCTGGTACCCTGCGCCGCAAAGAAGAGATGTGAGCAAGAGCCCGATCGTACCGAGTCCAATCACGACAATCCGCAACTCTGGATTGGGTGTAAAACCATTGGTTCCAAAATCAGGAATTGCTCTCCGGATTGCATGCATCGCCACACTCGTCGGCTCCAGCATAGCAGCCGCTTCCATGGACACATTATCAGGGATCTCAATCAGATTTGCTGCGGGCACACGCACATATTCCGCAAAGCCCCCGTCACAGCGGGATCCCAGATAATTATAATGCCGGCAGAGCTCATACTTCTTATGCCGGCATGGTCCGCACTTTCCGCACGGAATCAGCGGGAAAACGCCCACGCGCTTTCCCAGCCATTTATTATCTACATTATTACCAAGTTCTTCTACTACACCGGAAAATTCATGCCCGGGAATCAATGGCATGACATGAGCACCCGTCTGATAAATTCGCGGGATATCCGAACCACAGATACCGGCGCAGGATACACGGACAATCACTTCTTCCGTTTGCGGTACAGGATCCGGAACCTCTGTGAAACGAATATCACCAATATCATACAGGACATTTGCTTTCATACTGTCTCCTGTTCCACCTGTCGCATGCACTGCGGCAGATCATTGTTCATCCATTATGATCTGTCTCACTCTGTCCATATCTTCGGCTACCGTCACTTTAAAATTGCTCGGCTCTCCGGGAAGAATCGCCATATCCAGCCCCGCCATCAATGCCGGCTCCGTCGACCCGTTGATTCTCCTGATCCTGTCCGGCATCAGCGCTTCATTGGCCTTGAGATATGGTCCGAAGCGGAAAGCCTCCGGTGCCTGACCGGCATAGATCTGCTCGCGCGGTATGCAGCCATTCAGCGTTTTCCCATCGGTACTTCGATACATGGTATCCGTAGCAGGAAGCACCGGAATCGCTCCGTCATGTCCTTTAGCAGCATCCAGCGTATCCTTCAGAAGATTTCCGGATACAAAAGGACGCGCCGCATCGTGAATCAGCACATAATCATTCTCGGAAAGAATCTCCCGCAGATCTGCAAGAGCGTTGTATATTGAAAGCTGACGATTATCCCCCGGATCAGAAAAGTCATATGGCTTAATAAATCCTTTTTCGGCAAACCGATCCATTTCCGCACGGATTTTATCACGCCATTGTTCCGCTGCCACAATCTGCAATCGCGATATCTGTTCACAGCAGAGAATCGTCTGCAGTGGATAGGAAATGATCATTCGACCATTTATTTCAATATATTGTTTGGGGATTTTCAGTCCGGCGCGCGTACCTACACCGCCAGACAGCAGAATTGCCGTATTCATTCATTTTCCCATCTATTTCGTATACTTCTCTAATACACCATCACTTAAACCGCATCGATAACAGCGGACAGTAAAAATTGCGTAGTTTCTCATATTTATATTATCTGCTGTCACTTTTATATTATCTGCTGTCACTGCCTCACTGTAATCTGTTTCTGGTGTCTGATCCCTGATAATTACGGTGTTACGGAATCCCAGCTGCGAATATCCTTCAGAATATCTTTATACGGACGTTCCTTTCCGAACAGCAATGTCGTACCGAGGACAAAACCGTCCAGTCCCTGTGGTCCGTAACGGCGTATCTTGTCCTCGCCGCAGGCACCGTCCCAGAAAAGTTCCAACTCCAACTCTTGCTTCAGAGTGAGCAGATGATGAATCTTTGTATCTACATAAGGAAGGAACATCTGACCGGCATTACCCGGATTCACCGTCATGATGAGCACTCTCTTTACAATACGCAGAATCTCCACAACCGTTTCGACACTGGTTCCGGGATTGATGGCAATACCCGGAATCATCCCGGCATCGATGATCTTCTGAATTGTAGTCGAAGGATGATATTCTGCCTCAGGATGAATGTATACAGTATCACCGGGCCTGAGGCAGCGAAGAAACCACTCTATAGAACTGTTCGGATGCTCGACCATGAGGTGTACGTCCAGCGGCTTATCCGTCAGATCGGCAATACACCTCAGATCATTTAAAGACATGGCAAAATTCGGAACGAACCTTCCGTCCATGATATCGATATGAAATGAATCAATTCCCGCATCTTCCAGATCATGGACTTCCTTTTCCAGATTGCGGAAATCCGCGCACATCATTGACGCCGTAAGCAGATACCCCATTTTCTCCTCCCCGTAAGATAAAGCTTCATATCAGTGCTGTATTGCTGATCTATATCCGTATACAAACAGCAAATACAGAACCACTGTATTATAAATATCATATCTCAATTTCATTCTTATTGAACACATCCGAAAGCTCATCCATGCTCTTCACAGCCTGAACCGCCGCTTCCCAGTGCTTGCGCGTACTTTCACCTGCCATCTCCGTGAGCTTGTCAACATATATTTTCCGCATATTGTCCGAATTCAAAAGGATCAGATCAGCCCGGACAACACCAGGAAGCTCAATAAACGAATCACCAAGCTGACGCGCAGCCTGCTTATCAGGTGTAATCTCATCAATGGAGAACCATGGAATATAGATAACTTTTCCGGCATATTTACGCAGTTCTGATGAGTAAAATCTGGGATCTATCGTCATACCCGTTGAGTAGTCATCATACGGATTCTGTGTGATCACAAGATCTGGATTCTCAGCCTGCAGGCTGAAGCTGTCTGCATCAGAAATATCAGTTGCACATGGTGTTGCTGACTGACGCATATATTCACTGAGTATATTCTTTTCTATTATACTCTGTTTCTCCGGTTCAAGGAAATCATCTTTGCGATAATATGGTACGGAAACTATTTTGATCTCCCACCCTGACTGCTCCTGAAAATATCGGTATAGTAATTCCAGATTCTTCCATCCCTGCGCCTTGAAGACAAGGAACACGACAGTCCTTTTCTTCCCGGTACTTTTATTATCTGTGTTATTGCTCTCAGGATCAGGAATGGATTCAGGATGTAATATATCCCTTTGAGGTACTATGTCCTCCTGTCTGAATGGATACAGGTACATCAGCGGCGTTCCGGCTTCAGCGCATTTTTTCTCAAAAGTACAATAGGAGGGATAGTTATGATTTACCTCCTGAACAGGCATCATATAATCTGAATGCCATGCCTTCAAAACCTCTTCAAATCCTGCCGGTGCCTTGACCGACATGCTCTCAAACGGCAATTCTACCGTTTCTGAAAAGCAGGCAGCTGGAAATTGATAACTGTGATAGGCAATCCAGTCATGCATTGCCGTTAATTCCTTTGAATCGCTTTCCTCAAATCTGGCATTCAGTTCTTCAAACACAGTCATGAGCTGCCGGTAGACGTTCCCCTTCAGATCAATCGGCTGCGGAAGCCAACGGTTCACCGTCTGAAGCCCCTGTTGAAATCTGCGGCGCGTTTCCTGATCGTCTGAATTCAGATGCTGCAGCAGAAACAATACAATCCGGCAGGCAGCATAACGATCCTCTTCCTCATCCTCTGTCGGCGCAATCCGGTCCAGCACAAAGATATCGATGCCGGAAACATCAAGAAACCCATGATAATTCTTCATGAACTGCATAAACAGCTCAGGATTATTATTCAGTGCCTTTGACCTGAACTCCTCATTGGTGAGCCTGCCAAAAGGCTGATCGAATTTTTCCGGTCTGCCGAATCTCCCCTCGGAAAAAGTCATGCCGTCAGGAAGCCGGTTCGAAAGGCTCACAAAGCGTTCATAATCAGACCGAAGCATCCATACATCGATATCATCATCCCACGGAATAAATCCCCGATGTCGAACAGCCCCCAGTAACGTTCCATACGCCGCGAACCAGCGAAGGTTATTCTGCTCACAGAATTCTGAAAACGTCTGCAGGACTTCCATCTGTGATGCCCAGCAGCGTTTCATCATTGCCGGCACATAGAATCCATCCCTTACTTCGTCTTCAAAAAAGGATTCGTCAAATTTCATCTGCACGTCCTGCCACTGTAATAATCAGCCGAAGATTTTCTCAAAGTCCTCTTCGCAATCAGCCTTCTGTACCGATTTCTCCCACCTTTTCCATGTGCCCCCACCGGCAAATTCTGTGAGTTTATCGATATAGACATGCCTCGTATTATAAGACGGAACCAGAACCAGATCAGCCCGCAGCACGCCGGGTTCTTTTATATATACATCAGCAGAACACATCGCCGCCGTGTGCTCCGGAAGAGGCTCATCGATCTGAAACCACGGGATATAAACCACCTGACCTGCGCACTTCTGCAATTCATCAGAATAGAAATGCGGATCTATGGTTCTTCCGACATTATAATTATCATAGCCATCCTGTGTAACGACGATATCCGGCGTATGCACGCTGAGTACCATCGACTCATAAGGCACTGTATTTACATCCGCCTCGATGTCTTTAAATTCCATAATGGCTTCATCCCTGGTTCCGAAGCATTCATTCCTTAAATAATATGGCACAGGTGCCACCAGAACCAGTGTATCCGGCTGTTTTCTGAAATATTGATACAACGGTTTCATCCGTGACCACCCATCTGTATTAAACGGAAGGAAAACAACTTCTTTCGGCCGTATGATCTTATTTACAGTTTCTATGCGCACTTTTCTTACGCATTCCTGAATACCCTGAAGAATCTGCGTCACATCTTCTGCTTTATCTTCTGCAGGTTTGTTATTCAGTGCCATATAAAGTCGGTAAATATCCTCGTGATAAGAATTCAGTTCATCAACGATTTCCATTGCCTCCGAAGGATAGTTTCGCTGAAGAAAATCACTGAACTTCACAGCAGAATCCTGGGCCATTTCCAGGGTTTTATTTATCGCCTGTATATCTGCTGACTGCAAAACATTCACAACTATTTCCGTTGTTTTCTCGAAGATCTGCAGGAACTGAGATATCAAAGATTTTCTCGGTGTTTTTTTGTCAGATTGGAGAATATTATCATTAAAATGGTAATAATATGGAAGTTTCGTCCCCGTATTTTCAATAGCTTCTTCGTATTTTTTGAAATACGGATATCCATGCGTCGTAACCTGCATGGGTATCATGTATGTATTGCCGCTCCAGCGTGATAGTACATCATGATATCCGGCGGGAGCAGGAACAGTGGTATTCTCAAAGGGAAGTTCAACAACATCATCAAACCAAGACGTTTTGAATTTATAGTTATGATTACTTATCCAGTCATGCATGGCAGTTACTTCTTCTGTCCGGGCATCATCGTATAAGCAGTTCATTCCCTCATAAAACAGCATCAGCTGTTTAAATAAATTGTCTTTACGATCAATGGGAACGCCAGCCCATTCTTCCAGACGATCGATCAGTTTCTGTACTTCCTCGCCGGTATTGCCCTTCTGTATCTGCTGAATGACATAGATGATATATCTGGACTGCTGATATCGTTCCTCCTCTTCGTCCTCGTCTGGTGCTATATTATCCAGAACAAAAATATCAATGCCTGCCATATAAGGAAAACCATGGTATTTCTTCAGAAAATCTTCTCCATACTGCGGATCAACCGTATTGACAATTCTTCCGAATGCCTGGTCAAACATTTTCTCCGAACCAAATCGTCCGTCCAGAAACATCAGGTTTTCAGGCATCATATTCACGCACAGAAGAAATTTTTCATAATCCTTGCGAAACATCCATACATCAATATCATCATCCCAGGGAATGAACCCGTGATGTCTTACCGCACCGAGCAGCGTGCCATAGGCTGCAAACCAACGGATATCCATTTCCGCGCAGAACTTTTTAAATGAATCCAGAATCTCCAGCTGTGCCGCCCAGCAGCGCTTCATCATGGCCGGAACATAAAAATTGTTTCGCACTTCTTCCACCAAAAAATTCTCAGGAATATCCATCGATTGCTGTTCCTTTCTACGGGGTTATCCATGAACGAAAAAGCAGGATCACCCCCGGCCCGATGTAGGGATGACCCTGTTTTATTTACCAAGCTATATTACCCTTTATGCCAAACTGACGTTTTCTGTCTTTCGATGATAAGATCAGCCTGATGTAAAAAGCAATGCCACTCTCAGATTACTGAAGCAGAGACAGAACACTGGAACCGGACTGATTAGCCTGTGCCAGCATTGATGTAGCAGCCTGTACCAGAACGTTGTTCTTGGTGTAAGCAGCCATCTCAGATGCCATATCCGTATCGCGGATTCTCGATTCAGCAGATGTAACGTTCTCAGAAGTAACCTTCAGGTTGTTGATGGTATGCTCCAGACGATTCTGCTTAGCGCCGAGCTGAGCGCGGAACTTGGAAACGGAATTAATAGCATTAGAAATTGCTGTAATCGCCTTATTTGCATGTGAAACGCTCATGATGCTAAGGCCTGCAATGCTATGGCCCGAAACCTGAATAGTTTTTGTAGGAGCACTATTAAGATTCGTACTATTGAAGATACCAGACAGTTTCATGTTCTGAACGGTAATGACAAGTTTCTGGCTCGCCGTCGGTCCAATCTGAAGCGTAATCTGGTTTGTCTTAGCATTTCCACCATTAGAAGTCAGCGGTTTGAATGAGTTATATTCAGTACTATTGGCAATGCGGTCGATTTCCTTGGAAAGCTCATCAACCTCAGCCTGAATATTGGAGCGGGCAGTTGTGTTGTATGTACCATTTGCAGCCTGAGTTGCAAGGGTGGTCATACGCTGCAGCATGCTATGGGTCTCAGAAAGAGCGCCTTCAGCTGTCTGGATAAGGCCGATACCATCGTTGGCGTTGGAAACGGACTGATCGAGACCGGCGATCTTGGATCTCATGGACTCGGAAATTGCGAGACCTGCTGCGTCATCAGCTGCACGGTTAATTCTGTAACCGGAGGACAGTTTCTCAAGGTTCTTGTTCAGTGCTGTTGTGTTGTTGTTCAGGTTTCTGTAAGCGTTAACTGCTGCAATATTGTGCTGTATAACCATAGTAAATCTCCTTTTTGTTTTTCACCGGAACTTCCCTGTCCCAGCTATGTTTCCTTTAGTGAACGTGGGCCTCCGTCCTGGGAAACAATGCTTTGTTTTTGTTTACACTTTACTTATCGGAGTCTTTGGGATTCTTATAAGTCATAATAATAACTTTTTTTATTTTTCTTTTTCCGCATTTTCCTCTTCCGCATGCTCATCTCTTTCAGATACCCGGACTGTCTTCTCCCACCGTTTCCTTGTACTCTCTCCTGCAAAGTCCGTCAGCTTCCCGATATACACTTCCCGCATATGTTCAGAGGAAACAAGAACACAGTCTGCCCGTATTACCCCTGGCATATCTATATATTCACAGGCGATGCTCCAGGCAGCGCCGTGCTCCGGAACAATCTCATCCGTCTCAAACCACGGCACATAGATTACTTCTCCCGCCTGTTTCTGCAGAAGTGCGGAATAGTACGCCGGATCTACGGTAAAACCTATACCAAATTCATCATATGGATTCTGCGTTACAACGACGTCCGGGGTGTGAACAGCAAGGTTCAGCGCTGTGTACGGCAGAATTTCCTGCGACTTGCCGTCTTTCTCCACCGTATCCGTTCCGACGCTGCCCATCACGATTTTCCGGATTTCTTCAACTTCATATACAGGCGTTTTCTCCGGATCAAACCACGCGTCCTTACGGTAATATGGGATCGGAGCCACATAAACGCGCACATCCGGCATCTTCCGATAATGCTCATACAGTGGCTTCAGATTTTTCCATCCCTCTGCCTTGAACGGCAGGAAAACGACCTCTCTGGGGCGGATAATATTTTCTTCCGTCTTCCTCTGCACCAGCAGTGCAAGTTCCTGCAGATCCTCTGAACAGTTCTTCTCCGTCAGCGTTTTATTTCCTTTTTCAGGACTTTCCGAAGCAGTTCCTGTTATTTGCTGATACGCCTGAACGATTTTTTCGCCATAATCATGCAGGATCTGCGCCAACGCTTGTTCAAATGGATAATTGCCGGTCAGCAGTCGTTCCAGAAATGCAGCTGCATCCTGTGCGTCCCCGAAAGCTCTGCGCAGTTCTTCTTCAATTCGCGTATCTCCGAATTTTCTGCCCGGCAGTTCTCCTTCGCTGTTATCTATCTGCAGGATCTGGTTCTCCATCTCCTGGTGCCGCCGCGCGAAATCACTCAGAGCCTTCCGGATCACGCCCTTTCTCTCTGCTTTGGGCGGAACCTCCAGACATTCCGGATGGAAGTAGTATTTATAAGGCAATTCACTCCCTGCAGCCTCCATGCCTTCTTCACTGATCCTGTAGCATGGATAGTCATGCGTCAGCGCCTGCACCGGTTTCCTGTAATCGCCCCAGATGCTGGTCAGGATCTCGTCGTAGCCGGCCGGAACCCGGATTGTGATATTTTCGAAGGGCAGTTCAACAGTGCTGTCAAAACACGAGTCATGAAATTTATAGGACTGCACTCTCGCCCAGTCATGCATGGAAGTCACATACTCTCCGCCGCTGGCCTCAAACTGCACGTTCAGCTGTTCGAAGATCAGCATGAGCTGATGGTCCAGTGCTCTGTTTCTGTCAATCCGCACGCCTGTTATTTTTTCAATATCGCCGAGCCGCCCGTTCAGCACAGAACGGTCTTCATCCAGATGATGCATGACATACCAGACATACTCCGCCACATTCACCCGCACATCTTCTTCCGCCTTCGTCGGAGCCAGTCTGTCCAGAACAAAAATATCCAGTCCCGAGGGATAGGGAAAACCGCCGTACTTCTGCAGAAATGCGGCATCGGCGCAGAAATCCGGTGTGTTCAGGATACGTCCGAACGGGTTCATGTATTTGAGTTTTCCCTCTCTGTTCAGCCGGCCCTCCAGAAACACATAGTTTTCCGGTAGTTCATGCACGTGACGGACGAATTTCTCATAGTCGCGCCGCCTGAGCCAGACGTCGATATCGTCATCCCAGGGGATAAAACCTTTGTGCCGTACGGCTCCCAGCAGTGTACCATAGGCCGCATACCATGTGATGCCGAGTCTGTCGCACAACCGGCTGAACTCCTGCAGAATGACCATCTGCGCAGCCCACTCCCGCTTCATCATGCCGCAGACGTAGAAGCCCTCTCTCACTTCGTCTTCAAAGTAATTATCCGGAAACCTGATTCCCGTATCCGCCGTCATATCTGTCTCCTGTTTTCTGACGTTCCTGCCGACTGCATACTGCATCTGCATCCGCACCTTTACACTCTTTTCAGCTCAGTTTCCTGACGCATTACCGTTTATACATCTCAATCCGCCGCATCGCGGGCTCATAGCCCATCTGCGCTGCGCTCTCATAGCAGGATTTCGCGTGCTCCGGCTGGTTCGTCAGTTCATACCACACACCCAGATGGTAGAATGCCCGGAATGAACCGTTGCCGATGATGACCGAATCTTCCGTGTTCTCCCCGATCTGCAGGCAGTGGATGAAGCTCTGCTCGACCCGCGGCAGGTATGTGATATAGCGCTGCGTGTTCATTTGCACGAGTTCCATGAAGAAATCCCCGCAGAAGAAGTAATAGTCGGCGCTCCTATGCATATGCGGTTCCTGCCGCAGCAGAATGTGCAGCGCCTTCTGCATATACTTCTCCCCGTGCATCTCCTCGAGCGCGTTCAGATAGGCGAGAATGCCTCTTCTTGCATATGGCTCCCGGTACGCTGAGGTGTCCGTGATATCCGGGTACCGCTGCAGGATCATCCGGTAAAATTCCTGAAAATACGGAAGGCTGTCCTGCAGTTTCTGCAGACTTATAAGTGCCGACGCCATCTGGAATTTCCAGTAGGGTTCATCAGGTTCCGCGGCCATCGCCCGTGCGAGATAGGAAAGACTTTTCTCTCCTTTGGCGTCTCTGTCATATCCGTCATGATCGACGAGCAGCGGTGTCAGTTTCCCGGGCGCTTTCGCATCCGGGACCTCGCAGATAATGCCGCGATAGCGGATACCTCGCGGAAGCAGCCGGGGAATGAGTGTGAGGCAGGTATAAACTTCACCTTTTTTTCCTTTCACTTCATCGACCCGACGGATCGCACCGCACCATCTGTCGTCTAACAGTACTTCAACCCCTGCAGGGGTCTCTGTCTTCTGTTCTTCCGTCGTTTCCCGCGTCTCTGATACTTTCTGTGTTTCTGCTGTCCGCTTCGCTTCCGCTTCTTGAATAAACGTCTCCAGATTTTCACGGTTGGACAGTTTGGTCGTCCGGATCCGCTCGTCCGCATCAATCACAAGACTGTAATCCGCGCCGCCATCCGTCTCTGATTTTTCCAGTGAATAATTTCTCGCTGCGGAGAAATCATTGATCCATACAAAATCATACAGCCGTACACGCTTTCCTGTCGTCTCCCCGAAGGATCGCGCGATTGCCTTCGTCTGATCTGTTGATCCGGTATCCACTATGATAATGTCGTCGACAAAAGAAGCGGCTGCCTCAAGACTTCTCCTGAGACACCGCTCTTCATTCCGTACGATCATGACCAGATTAATCTTCATAGGTCCCTCGCTGCTGTATTCATCCGACGTCACTGCGTATTATTCACAGAAAACCTGTCGCAGTTTTTCCACATCATCTTCAGATTTTCTGTATACCGTTTACGATTTATACCTTCAGATTTTCTGTATACCATTCACGCTTACGCCCGTAGAAGCGTTCTGACGCTCACGCACGGCGTCCGTTCTCTGCTGCATTTCCCGGCTGTCCGGGTTTTTTCCCCTGCCATTCTCTCTGTTGCCGGCATCGTTTCCGCCGTCACCGGCACCGCCGGAGTTTCCTGCGGCTCTGAGCTGTTTTTCCGCTTCCGCCCGCTGCGCTGCCAGGCGCTCCTGTCTCTCTTCTTCGTTGCGCTTTCTCAGCTCTGCCAGCTTGCGGTCTTCTTCCGCATGAGCATCATCCCGCATCTTGCGGAATACATAGCTCCGGATCGCCGCCTCCGCCCGGTCTGACAGATTCACAAAGGCGCATCCGTAGAGAACGCCCTCCGCCGTCTTCTTCCTGCGATGGATGACGCGGATCATAAACGGTCTCTCCAGTGTGCGGAAAGCATAGGAAAAACTCAGAACCGTTTCATCCGGTATCTCCCTGTCCGCCAGAAGCAGAAGCCCGCCGGCGCTCAGATTTGTGATCGTTCCCTCAAAGGTTCCGACCGTATTCGATGTAAAGGTGGTGTGAATATCCACGTCAACACGCACATCGAGATGGCGCTGTGTGATTTTGACCACTTTGACGATCATGCAGCTGCCGACCCACTTCTCCGGAGCTTCCGGATGGTCGTTATTTCTGTGGATCATGACCTCGCACTCCGTCTGGATAATTCCCATGGTATCGTCATAGAAATCCACACGCGTGCCGTACTGCGTACCGTAGCCGGAGTATTTATCCAGAAAAAGAGTTAGAGAATCGTCCACATTTTCTACTCTGGCCGGCCACCTGCTGCCATCTGGTGTATAAAGCACTCCTTTAGTGCAATCTTTCATGATTCTGCTCATGTGACTCCCTCATCTCTTTCCTTCAGACGCTGACACGCATCCGCCTTTCCACCGGCGTCTGTCAGATCATGAATCAAACCTGTTTTATTTATGACTAAATTAATGAATTGTCGTCATCATCATCGCTGCCGAAACTGCTCAGCGTCGATGCGGCGCTGTTCAATGTCTGCAGCTCCGCCAGTCTGGCCAGATCGCCGAGCGAGCTTCCGCTGACCGATGAACTGCTTCCGCCTGTCGTACCGGACGCACCGGCGAGCGCCGACAGGATCTGATACAGGCCTGTGCCTGAAGAGCTTCCGCTTCCCGACAGAGAAGCAAGGGCCGACAGCGCTGATGTATTATCTGTTCCCAGAAGAGAAGAAAGCGTTGACAATGCACTGTCAGCAGAAGTCTGGCCTGCTGACGATGTCGTATTTGCTGTGCCGGCTGTCGTCTGCGCAGCCGCAGTCCCTGCTGTCTCCGACGCCGCGGTGGCAGATTCACCCGCCGTTGATGCGATCGTCACCGGCACATTGATCGTCTGTTCGCCGTTGTTCATAATGGCTTTGATAGCGGAAATATACTGCCGTGTATACGGCGGCGCTCCGCCATACCTGGCCACATTGCCGGGACCGGCATTATAAGCGGCAAGAGCGAGATCCAGATTGTTGTTATATTTGGCGAGAAGCTGCGAGAGCATTTTGGCTCCGCCCATAATATTCTGCTCGGCATCATAGGGATTCGTCACCCCGAGCGATGACGCGGTTCCGGGCATCAGCTGCATGACGCCGATGGCACCTGCGTACGAAACCACGCCGGGCTGATAGCCGGACTCTTCTTTGGCAACAGCCTTCAGCAGATTGGAGGAAACGCCGTATTTCGCCGCCGCCTTCTGGAAAATCTGCTCCATCATGACCGTTCCGTCCGAAGATACCGCATAAGAAGAATCCGCGGCAGCAGCATTCGACGCTCCCGATGTGAGCTGGCTCTGAGATAGCGCTGCTGTCGCGCCGTTCGCCGCACTGGCAGCAGATGCTGCGAAGATGCTTTCCGTTCCCGCAGCCCCGCTGTCTGATGATTCTGTCGTGGGAATCGGCTTTCTCGCACGACGGGCTGCCTCTCTCGTTCTGTAAAATGTCTCTTCCTGTGACCTCAGCGTCTCCCACGCTTTTCGGAGATCTTCCGAATATCTGCTTCCGTCGTCCTGACCCGACGTATTCTCCGATCCGCCGGATGCGCTGCCCTGGTCCTGTGAATCATTGAGAAGCGACGAAATCGCCGCCTTCTGCATGACATTTTCAAAAATTTCATTGCCTGACGAGACATCAGCGACAGTCGTCCCATAGTCATAATTCGGGCTGTTCAGGTATGGCAGTGCCACATTTTCCACTCTGTTTATCACTGAGTTCCCCTTTCACACCTTTCATGGCTGAGCCTTATGATCTGCCGCCTGTCGTTGTTCCCCCGGCCGTCCCGGCATCCTGCTTTTTGTCGTCTTTCGCTGTCTTATCCGCCGTGAATCCAAGGAAATATACATAAATCTCGACGATCGCCTGATACAGCTCCGGCGGTATCTCTGCGCCCAGATCAAGCTGCGTGAGGAGCGACGCCAGCGAATCATCCTCATATACCGGAACTCCGGCCTTCATGGCTGTCTCCGTGATTTTCTCCGCCATGTAACCCATGCCGGACGCCACAACGACGGGAGCGCCGTTCTTGTCCGGATCGTATCGGAGCGCGGCTGCTTTCTTCGCCATCAGTTTATCAAACTCTGACATTGATGCTCCTCTCCGACTCAACGATCTCCGGGAATACCTCCTCCGGGCTGATCTCGCGAACCTTGGGCGACATCTGTACATCAGCGGTGAGTCCGTTTCTTCTGAGAATATCCCGGACCGCCGACTCGATCTTCGCCGGTTTCTCCGGCACCGTGTCCGGCACATACAGCTGCATATTGATATCCTTGTTCTTCAGCATGGCGATCATGTCGAAGTTGCCGAGCTTTTCAATATTAAATTTGAGGAAAAGCTTTACCTGCCTGCCCTCGCCCGACGCTTTTGTGTCGGCGTTGTTATTCTTGTCCGCATCCGGGTTCACCCACATCTCACTCATCACATTCTGATTCTGATAGCGGAACGGAATGAGCATGTGGAGAATCGGCATATAGACGCTCTCATTTGTCAGAAGGCTGTTCAGCACCTGATAGTAGCGGTCGATGCTCTCGGCACCGGTGCCGTTTCTGCCCTGCGTACCCTTGAGAAGTACATCGGAGAAAGCCTGCGGAAAGGCTGACGCCTGATCCTGCGTCTTCAGTTCTGCGAGTTTCTGCGAGAGGGCATCCTCCGGACTGCCGTTAAAAAACATGCGGAAGTCGCCGTTCTTTGCCATTCTGCTGAACGCATTCATCAGTGCCTCTTTGCCGCCCTCTTCGTATTTGACGGCATACAGAGAGAACATGACGGCCGCCTTCCTGACGGCGCCGTAATCATGCGTTCTGGATATATAATTGGAAAGAAACGGAATGATCTGATCATTCAGAATCTTCGCATTCGCCTGTGTATCGCCGTTCTCCGCCTGCCAGTTGACCTGGCCGAGCAGATCCTGAAAATCGGAGCGGTAAGATCTCAGCATCAGGCTGCTGACATCCTGGCTCAGCGTCTGCATCTGGCCGAGCATATGCTGACCGGATGAATAGCTGTTGTAGGTCTGCAGAAACTGCGAGATCACCTCGCGGTAATTATCGGAGATATTGCTGTTGATCAGATTTCTGAGTCCCGTGAAAAAGTCTCCGGAAAACTTCACCTGCCCGTCGGTCTGCGACTGCAGATAGGAAAGCAGTTCCTCCGGGCTCTCCATGGTGAAAGTCTCATACAGATCCTGCATGGCCGCAGCCACTTCGGGATCATTGGACGCCAGTATTGAACTTCCGTCCCGGAACAGGAGCTGTGCGAGCTGCTGCGGAATGTCATCGGCGCCCTGCAGTCTGTTCAGGAACGATGCATAATTGCTCTCGAAATTGACGATCTGTCCTGACAGCTGCGACAGGTCGGCTTCACCCTCGGGCCCGACCTGCGCGCCGGGAATCTGCGGGCCGCGGACCTGACCGGCACCGCCGACCTGGCCGGCGCCCTGTCCGGTTCCAACGCCGGTTCGTATATTCGGAGTCGTTACCTCCGGTGATGTGACCTGAAGTACGTTCACCATCTGATCTCCCGTGAAAAAATTTCCTCTGTCATACAAGCATTATATTATAGATTATTATCGGCCTGTGTCTGTATTTTATAACATTTTATCTGTAAATTACAGAGAAGCCTGCGGCGCAGGCCGGATCCGGTGCGCCGCAGGCCCCTGGAGGTCTGTCCGCTCTGGCGCTCATTATGCATAAGCGTCGAAAAGATTACCTGTCGTTCCGTTGAGCAGACTGCGAATCAGCGAAGCTCTCTCTGACGCACCTTCTGTCCTGATATCGGTCCCTTTGGAATAATATGACAGAAATGCCAGATCATCCTTTTCCTGATAAGTTTTCTGTGTCTTTGCATACAGATCACTGATCTTGTCAGAAGTCTTGTCGGCCGACGTTGTTGAACTGCTCTCACTGAGCCGCTTCGCCAGCACTTCATAATTAATGTTCTTTGACACATTGTACTGTGAAGCCGCCGACAGCAGGGACGAGAGGGAACTTCCAGATCCGCTCCAGATACTGCTGATTGCCATAAACCTCTCCTTTCCGGGAGCTTCCGCATTCCGGACTCTGCCCCCAAAGTATATACAGCGGGAACGGCTCTGCCGATAACGGCTGCCGCTCCCCGGAATGCCGGTTTTACTAATTATATATCGTCATCATCCGATATTATAATAACCGTGTCAAAGGTCATCATACTTATGGCCCCTGCATCATATTATCATCGGCAAGATCCCTGCGGTAACGTCTGTAAATATTACCGGAACGCCGCGTGATAACGGCTGCACATATGACTGCCTGGGATTGTGTACGAAATTTTTCGTGAAAATCTGTTCCATCGCGAAAATTTTCGCCGGAAAAATTCAAATTATGGTTTATATTGCAGTTTTTCAGGCCGATACATTAAGTGAAACCTGCATAATATTGTTTGAAAGGAGGGGCCATATGAGTATCTCATTCCAGCCCGGCAGCAAAGTAGATTCGCTGCAGAGTTATATAAGAAACTCCGATATGTCCAGAAATGCAGCAGCAAACACCGGAAAGACCACATCTTCATCCGCGGCTGACTTTGATACGGTAACGATTCAGAAAAACAGCGCCCCGGATGATAAGAGTTTTGCCTCTGTACTGGCAAAGAAGGTGTCTGAATCTGTTCAGACAGGTGTAAATGAGAACAAGGTAGCGGAGATCCGTCAGCGGGTCGAGACCGGCGAATACCGGATTGATCCGGCGAGAATCGCCGAGCATATGCTTGGCTACATCTGATAACAGAGCAGTTCCCGGAACGGTCTGACAGTATACGCTGCATCAGCCGCGCCGGGTGTGCACAGGTACATTTACAACAGCTGCCATAGTGAAATGACGCCTTTCCGGAGGCGTCGTTTCATATCCGGGAAAAATCATGACTGACAACAGAGAAATATTCGATAAGTACAAAGACACAATGATCCATCTGCAGGAGATTCTTTCAAAGCTCCGTCAGATGGAGAATGAGCTCACGTCTGCCGCTGCAGAGCAGGACACCGAGGCAATGAATCAACTGGTGAATGCATCTCAGCCGGATATGCTGACCTTCCGCGGGCTCGAAGGCAAACGCGCCTCCTGTGAAAAGGAACTGGGCATTCAGGGAAAACCTTTTCGCGAGGTTCTCTCGGAGTGCACGGATGAACAGCGCAAGGTGCTGAAGCCTGTATACGATGCGATCAGCCGTGAGCTGAAGCTCTTTGAGGATGCGAGAGACAGCGCAGACCGCATTATGAAGGTCCGGCTGATGGATGTGAACGAGGCACTGAAGGATATCCCGCTGCCGTCCGCTTTTCCGGATACGCACGCATGACCGGCTGACAGGAGGTTGTTATGATTCAGGCTACTTTTTCAGGTTTTAATACCGCACTTTCTGCTCTCCGCGCCAATCAGGCGAGGCTGAGCGTCGTCGGTCAGAACCTTTCGAATATGAACACCGATGGCTACACCCGCCAGGAACTCAATGTCAAAAGCGTCAATTACAGCAACCCTGATTTCTTCATGGACAGGAATAATACGAGCATCGGCTACGGCGTATCCATGACGGGTGTCACGCAGCTGCGCGACCAGTTCCTCGATATTCAGTACCGCGATCAGAATTCCAAGGTGTCTTATAACAATACAGTCAGCGATGCCCTGGATTCCCTTGATTCCTATCTGGATGAGACGCAGATCGATGGTCTCAGCACTTCATTTAATGATATCCAGACTGCACTCACCAATATGCAGGATCCGTCAAAGGTCAATGACCCTGTATACGAGGGCGAACTCCGTTCGCGCATGGCAGCGACTGCCAACCTGTTCAACAACGCGGCTGTAGAGATCACGACGGCAAAGGTCAATGAGTACCACAATCTGGACGGGGCCGGCAGCTCGGAGAACGGCGACGTCGACAGAGTCAATCAGCTTCTCGCCGACATCGGTGATCTCAACGTGAAGATCAAGAAGAATCAGCTCGTCGGCAACAGCGTTCTGGAGCTCCAGGATGAGCGTAACCAGAAAATCGATGAACTTTCCGGTTATATTCCGATCGAGGTATCCTATTTTACGGATAAATACACAACTGTCGAAGACGGAAAGACAGTCATTCGCGACCGCGGTCTGAATTACAATACCCAGGGTGTGGCGACCGGCAAGTCTTCCTATCCGGAAGACCTCAAGATCGATATGGTGTATACATCGACGGATGCAGATGGCAATACCACAACCAAACGGATCAATCTGGTCAACGGTTCATCCACGAAAGACCAGACGGGAAGCACCGTCACCAACTATGGTTCCGTAAATATCAGGATCAAGAAGAATGACACCGACGGTTTCCAGAATGTCTTTGACACGGCCGGCAACCGCAAGGTCAGCTATGAGGGCGGCGCCAACGAAGACGTGGAGCTCGAGTTCAAACAGGCGGGGAGTTTCTACACAATCACTTCTGACGACGGCACGATTTATGATTCCCATTATTTACAGGTAGGCAGCACCCAGACATCGTCCGCACAGGCAGTCAATCCCTACACATCGTCTGTCCAGACAGACACCACTGTCACAGCGGATGATAAGTCATCTGTACGCCTGAGCAGCGGAAGTATGCAGGCGCACCTGGATATGCTCACGGACAATTACAGCAGCCAGAATAACGGCAGTACGTATCGCAGCTTCGATTACTATATGAAGCGCCTTGACAGGCTGGCATCAACACTGGCTACAAATATGAACATTCTGAATGCCCAGGGTGTAAACGGGTTTGACACTACAACAAAGGCTCTGAAGACCGGAGAAGCCCTCGACCAGTACAGTGAGACATCCGGAACGAAATCTTTCCTTCTCCTTGTCAACAGGGACGGAGAAAAGGCTTCCGACATCACAGCTGCGAACATCGCGGTTTCACAGAACTGGGTCAATGGCACGACGCATATCGGGACCAAAGGTGACCCCGATCACGGCAACAGCAGTACGGATACCGTGCTGAATATGCTGCAGGATGTCACATCCACGCATTCAGTTCTGGATAACAAGACCTACTCCAGCGAGATGGACAGCATCTCCACCTATCTCGCGAATGATTCTTATAATAACAGCAATGCCCTGAAGACAAATCAGGCCGTGCTGGACAGTATTTCGACGGCAAAGGATCAGCTCTCCGGCGTCAGTCTGGACGAAGAGGCGGCAAATATGATGACGTATGTCACCTCGTACAATGCAGCCGCCCGCCTGATGACCGCGCTTGACGAGACGCTGCAGTCTCTTCTCGGGATTGCCTGATTCCGGATCAGGGTTCTTTCTGAGGGATAACGCGATGCGTTAAGCACAAATTCACAGTGGATCCACTTCAGTACACTCTCCCAATGGCTGTACTGGATCATGGCAGTCGGATGCTGCAGGTATTTACTCTCCCCCAGCACCCGGCTGCTTCTTTATTGTATAAGTCCGTCGCAAGCCAGAGGCAGGCCGCACACCCGAAGGGTGTGCAAGGCCGACTATGGCTTTGCGAATACTTGTAGCGACGCGAGAGCACGAAGTGCGGAGCGGCGCGTAGACTTATACAGTATGTGGCACGATTTAATTTTTATGAATCAATTATGAATTGCGGTCTCTCTGCCGATATTGTAGTTATACAGCGAGTCAGTCACCGTGACTGGCCTTCACAAAAAGGAGCTGACTATGAGAGTTACCAGCCGTACATTTTATAAAGATTACGCACAGACCGTCGAGAATCTGCACAGTGAGCTGAACAAGTCCATTCAGCAGGTCTCCTCCGAGCGCAAATACAATTCCGCAGAGGAAAATCCGCTTGCGTATTATGAATCCAAGCGGATTGACAATCAGTACACGGACGCAGACACAAAGTATACCGTGATCAGCGACGTCAAGAACCGTCTGTATCAGCAGGAACAGGGTGCGCTTTCGATCCAGACGTCCATGCGCAGCATCAACAAAGATCTGCTTCAGCTGAACAACGATTCCAGCAATCAGGCGCTGACCACAGTGCAGACGCTGCAGTCCGATATCTCCGAACATCTGGATACGATCGCCGATACGCTGAATTCGACCTATGAGAATTTCTACGTATACGGCGGCAACGATATGTCCACCACACCGTTTACGCTCGATAAGGATCTGAATAGCGATACACCCAGCATCACTCTGAATTTCTCCCACAAGTTCCCGGGAGATACAGACACAACGACGACCATGTCCATCAAATATACCCTGAAGGACAATGGCGATCTGCAGGTCGATTACAGCGGAAAAACGACAGACGCGGATGGAAATACCACAGATCTTGGCAGCGACGAAACACTGGCCAGGATCAAAAGCGCCATGTCCGAGGAAGGCCGCATGAGCCTTGGCTACGGCACGCTGGAGAGCAGACAGACGCTCCCGGATACCTTTACCGGCGGCCTGAATATGCTGACCGGTATTGATTCTTCCGGTCTCAAGGCCATGTCTGATACCGATGCCACTGACGAAATCACAAAGCAGATGGCGCAGACGCCGATCGCACTCACGGCACAGACACTGCTGGCCAACAACAAATATCTGAAAGTCATGGAAAACAACGCCAGCGCCAGCGCTGGTAAGAATACAGCGCTGCAGGATCTGAACAGCACGCTGTCAAAGGTCATCGACAAATGGGACAGCAGTGAGCAGCGTGTCAGCAACACCTACCGCGAGCTCGGCATCAGGGAATCCACGCTGGAGACCGTGCAGACGCGTCTCAGCAGCACAAAGGCCACACTGCAGTCACAGTACAAGGACAAGGTAGGCATCGATACATACGACGCCATCGTGAAGATGTACTCACAGCAGTACGCCTACACGGCAGCCATGAAGGTGGGCTCGAATATCATGCAGTCCTCGCTTTTTGACTACGTATCATCATAATACCAGTGGATATCTGGCAGTAACTTTCAGACGGAACTGTCGCAGCTCCCGGACGTTCAGTGCAATGGAATAACGGCCTGATATCAATCAGGGAAACGAAGACCTGACATCAGTTGCCAGGAGGCAGGGGAATATGTTAACTTTAGAGACGAAAGAATATGGAACGCTGGAGTATGAGCCTGAATACTGCATCAATTTTCCGGACGGACTGTTTGGTTTTCCGGATCTGCATACGTACCTCCCTCTGTGTCTGAACGACGAGGAGGATAATACGCTGCTTGTGCTGCAGTCGGTGGATGACGCGCATATCGGATTCGTCGTCATCAATCCCTACGCACTGGATCAGGATTACCATCCGGTTCTCACACCGGAAGAGCTTCAGTATCTGGAGGCTGCGTCAGAGAGTGATCTGACCTTTTACGTTATCTGCGTTCTGAAGAACAACTACCTGGAGAACACGGTCAATATGAAGTGCCCTCTCGTTGTGAATCCGGATACCCGCAGGGGCATGCAGGTCATTCTCAACGATTCCATTTACGATTTCAGACAGAAGCTGAACAGCTTTACTGCCTTCAGCGGGGAGAACACGGAAAATGCTGATACTGAGGCGGAAAAAAAGTGAAAGTATACTGATCGGTGATAATATCCGTATCACCGTTGTAGACTGTGCGGCTGACGGTGTCCGGCTGGCGATAGATGCCCCGAAGCAGATTTCTATTCTGCGCGAGGAGCTCTCCAAAGCGGAACAGGAAAACAAAAGCTCCGTCGCTCCGGATTTTGATACGGTTTCGAATCTGCAGAACACACTTCTTGCCCGTCTGAAACCCGCGCTGACGCATACCGATGATAAAACCACTTCGCAGGCTGATGACGGCAGGACCGCTTCACCGACTGACGATGACAAAACCGCTTCGCAGGCTGACGACGGCAAACCCGCCGAAGAAGACAGGTCCTGAATTATTTCTGAATATTGTATGAAAAGGCAGAGCATCCGGCAAGCTGGTGCTCTGCTTTATTGTACATGTATACTGTTTCCGAAGCTTCGATACAGATGATACTGTGGTTTAAAGAGATGACTGCTTATATTCCGCCGGCATGTTCTCTGTCTTCCAGCCTGCGAACCTCTCCAGCAGGTTGACATTCTTGTTCGATGGCTCATTGACCGGCGTAATAGACCGGATAATCTCATCTCTCTCCGCCAGCAGACTGTTGTACAGGTCGAGATCCTCGTTCTCCGCTATCCCCTCGTCATAGTTCGCCACCAGATGCAGTTCATACTCATATCTGTCATCCATATGCGTCAGACGGCCGATATAGTGATTTTCTTCCTTCCGCATCACTTCGACGGATGCATTAAACGGATCAGCATAGAGCATGAGATGCATGACCGGCAGCGGATCTCCCTCCTTTGGCTGGAAGATCAGGCGCACGCCATAGGCATCCGGATCTCTCTCATCCAGGCTCAGCTGTGTACGGCTGAAATCCTCATTCATCGGTTCCTCGATCACTTTTCCATACTCTGACCAGCGATAGGGAAGGATAAAGGAGTAATACGGCGTCTGCACGGCAATGCCATAGCTCCGCACATAGTGCTGTATCCGGCCCTCATGACTGAGTTCCGGTATTTTCTCTTCCTCAGGAGCTTTCTTCATGCGCGAGAAGAAGCTGATCCGCGCCTTTCCAGCGAGCTTCTTTTCATCGCGGCGGCGTAATTTCTCCGCCTTCTTTTCCGCTTTCTCGGCAGTCCGCCGGATATCCTCACGAAGTTCCGACGCCTGACCGATTTTTTCCACGGATCCGGTGAGGCCATTGCTCAGGATCCTGTTTTCCATGTAATCGTAGACACTCAGATCATCCTTCGGTCCGCTCAGCAGTTCGTCATCTTTTGCGCCGAACCACATCGCCGCGATCTGGAGAAGGCAGTCGGCGATCTCATTGATCCTCATCCGCCCCAGGCGGTCACTGACCAGTTCCATATCCATATCCTGACGGTATGCACAGTACATCTGGAATGTATCTAGAAGGTTCCTGATCGTCAGGTGATCCGTACAATAGAGATAAACCGTCTCCGCCATCCGGTAAGTATAGCCGTACTCCATAGAGAGGCCGCTGATTCCGTGAAAATGCGGATCTCTGTATGCCCCATCGATCAGTTTGCGCATATTGCTCTGCAGGAGATCAGTCTCCATGGGAATCCGGCGGTAAATCTCCACCGGAAATCCGGCGGCATTGATCATATGCTCACCGTGATTTTTAAAATGCGCGTCCACCTCGTAGCCGATATCGATCAGATATCCCTTTGCCCGCTGATAATCCTCCTCGCTGAAAAGCAGACGCAGAGGCGTGTCGCCCGCCGCCTCCGGGATTTCATAGAATTCACGCAGAGAGGACGAACCGAGGATCACGCACTGCACGCTGTTCTTGTCGAGCATACCGAGAACGGCAGCCTCTTCTCCGGAACAGATATCATCCATATGCATGGTCGCGCGGTAGCTGTCAAAAAATTTATCCTTCCAGAAGGAATCCATCTCTTCGGAGGCGCCGAGAATACCCAGATAGACAATATTCGCCACGCCGTGGTAATCCGCCATGCGATAGATTCTCTCCCAGTTCAGGCGTCTGTTGTGCACGGGAAACAGGTGATCCTGCCTCATGATCCCGCCGACAATATTGACGATCAGCCTTCCCTCGTAAAAACTGCGATCCATACTCTTCCCCGTTTCTGTGATCCCGTTCTGTTTCCGCTGTCACCTGTCTCTGCCTGATACATCGGGTTTAACGCCGGCTGTCTGCCATCAGGCTCTGTAATGGCCTATGATGTTTCGGGCAGGTACCGGCCTGTATGCCGTCAGGCTCTGTAATAGACAGATTTCTCATGCGTTGTCTGCAGATTAATGATGCGATCCTTATCCTGGATCTGGCGAATGATCATGCGGCATTTGCGCCGGAGATCGTAGAGCCTTTCCTCCTTCGGCAGACGGCTGTTCGCATGCTCCGGGTCCTGCAAAATCAGGCGTCGGAAATCAGCCGCTGCCTGAACATCCACCTCGCCCATGAGACAGATTTCCTGCCAGTTGTCATCACACTGCTGCAGATGATCCATCCGCATCTCCAGCTCCAGATCTGTAGATACGCCGTCATGCCGTGACGTGGCTTCTGCCAGGTCATCCGTATCTTTTTTAATCTCTCTTAAAATATTATAACGTCTCTGAAACAGAAGCAACAGGCGATCCACATTCAGTGCGGACGAAGCTGTTTTTTCCGTCAGCGTATCAACGGACTGCACCGGCGGAACAGACTGAACCGTCCGCCTTCTGTCGGATTTTTCCATAATGCGTGCTCCTTTTCCCCCATCCCATGTATAAGCAGAAGAGCTGAAATCCACTTCTTCTGCACATGTGCCAGCTGCTGAAACATGTCTCCGCCGGGATATCCGGCAGACACCCTTTTTATGCGAAATCGGCGGGCTGTCTCGTCAACAGTCCGCCAATTATCTGCGCGAACGCCGTGAAAATGAGATAAGTCCGCAAAGGGTATATATCTCTTCAGACACTCACGCTTCTGTCTTCCACCGGACGCTCATCATGCACCTTCTTGCTCGCCCCGTCAAAGCCGTCCCGGAGATCCTGCATAATGCCGATCAGCTTCGGAATTTCGTCCGCCATTCTCTCTCTTGCGGCTTTCACTTTGCCGATATCGTAGTTGATATACGTGTACAGCTTCTTGAGATCCCAGGCGATCGGCTGGCTCAGATCAAGGGTATTGTTGAGATAACGGATGATCCTGATAAAATAATTCAGCTGATAATCAAACTGATCATAATTTTTATCATTCAGTGCCAGCTGTGCTCTCTTCAGATCCTTGATCGACTCATCGTAGAGCGTCACCAGCAGTTCTCCCTGGCTCATACCTTCGATACTTTTATCTTTGTATTTCTTGTAAGGATTCATCTGTTATCCTCCCCTGTTGAAAACTCTGCATACGTACAATCTGTGCTGGAATTTCAGACTCTTATCACGTATGTAATACCTGTATAGATACCTTTATTTTTCTCTCTGAAACTGTTCTCTTTGTCAGATATGAACAGGTCTTACGAGCTCATACCCGTGATGTAGGAAGACTGCGCGTTCATATTGTTGATGAGCGTCTCCAGATTGGTGAACTCATCGATATAACGATCCTGCTCCGTCTTCAGCTGTGTCTTCAGCGACTCCAGCTTTGTATTCATATCCTGCAGCGATTTGTAAATCTGGTTCGCCGTCTTGGAAAGCGTCAGCTTGGAAGAACCGCCTTCCTCGACCAGACGTCCGTAGGAGTTTCCGTTTCTTGTCCTGTACCGTGTGGCAAATGGCGTCAGCGTATTCTCTATCGTCTGTACCAGTCCGGTCTTGCCGTTTCCTCCCGCCATGATCTGGGATACCTTGTCAGGATTTTCCGCCATCGCCGATTTGAATTTACCCTCATCAAAAGTGATTTTTCCGCCGTCTGTGGTATCATCGGAAAAAGTAATGCCGATGCTCTCAAGATCGCTGTTGGAGAAACCGTTTCTCAGCATCGAGACGTTGATCGTCTGCAGTGCATCGCTGTAATCCCGGATGGTTGAATTGCTGTAGAGAATACCTTCCTTGGCCTTCTTGTTCCACTCCTCAATCTGCTTCTCCGTCATATCGTCTTCCTGATCTTCAGTCAGAGGCGAGTAATCGCTGTCCGGTCTTGTGCGGACCTGATCATTGACAGCTGTGATGATTTCATTGAAGGCATCCATGAACGACTTCACACGCTCCGCTGCCTTATCTGCATCTGCCGTTGCGGAAAACGTGACGGCCATCGACGAATCTACGGTATCCGTCATTTTTCCGGAGCTGTCCTTTTCATAGCCGAAGGTGCCATTGACGGTGACAGACAGTCCCTCAATATTAAATGTGTTCGAGCTGCTGGTGACCGTCTGAGAGATCGTTCCGCCGTAACTGTACTGCAGAACGGCATCCTGACCGTCGGTCGATGATCCGTTGGTGCCGACGCCGAATATCGTAGAAGCCGCACCGTCGCCCAGCTGAATCTCACGCCCAGAACCTGTATTCGTCGCGATCAGTGCGAACTGGTTGGTTCCGCTCAGATACGTGGCCTTGACGCCGGCCTCTGTATTGCTGTTGATCGTCGACAGCAGGCTGCTGACCGATGTGGAAGACGTGATACCGGAAATTTTCACACCGTTGATACTGAAATCCGCCAGTTTCGACGTCAGTTTATCTTCGGTGATGCTTTCATCAAAGCCGAGCGCTACACGGTTTTCATAGATGCTTCCGGAAGTATTGACCTTTGTGGAAGTATTCTCAGCTATACCCAGATTCTTCCGCACGATCGGGTCACTGGAATTGACGGAAAATGCCTTCGCCGTATCGCTTCCCTTAAACGAAATGGTATCGTCGCTGTTTGCCGTCACGGTAATCTTGCCGCTTCCGAAAGCTTTATCGATGCTGGACTGCAGTGCCGACGCATAACCCGCCACACTGCTGATGGAAGACTGTGCACTGCTGTCTATCGAGACGCTGTGGGTCTCTCCACCGTATGTAAAAGTCAGGCTCCTGCTCTTCAGATAGTCGAGCTTGGATGTATCAGTATTGACAAGAGACGTCTTCAGTTCGGTTGTTACCGCATTGTTCAGCTGATCCATCGTCGCACCCTGTGACGCATAATATTCGTTCGCAGATTTGAGTGCATCCGTATCGACACCGAGTGCCTTTAATACAGAATCCGATGCCTGTATACTGTAACCGCCGCTCGTACTGGTCGAAGTAATATTGCCATTGACATCCTTCTTCACAGCCTGCATCTGCAGCTTGCCGTCATCCGACAGTTTGAACCGAAGAAGATCTCCGTTTGCACTTACCTTGACGCTGTTCTGGTCCAGATATTCATTCAGCTGGTTGACGACAGTGGATGCATCCCCCGTGTAGTCAATGGTAACGGTTTTCCCGCTGGCATTGGTGTAGCTTGTGGGGAAGGTAAAGGTGCCATACGTCTGAAATGACTGTCCGCTCGTAGACGAAGTAGACGTATATGTGCCAAATTTGATTGATGAAGAGCCCGGTGTGATATTGGAAAGGCTGGCCTTCCCGCTGAGGCTGGCTGTTGTGATAGCCTCCGTCGACCCCTTGGTGCCGGAAACGAGCGTGGCTGACGTTGCCAGCTGTTTCACGCCCTGTACTGTCAGATACTTGAGCATGGAAGATGAACCGGAAGCCTTCACGTATTTGGTCGCATTTTCATTGCCTTCTGCCGTGACGACATTAGCCGAATAAAGACTAACATTCTTCAGACTGGAAGAACTGCTGTAGCTGAAATACGTATCTTCCAGATCGATCGTTTTATCTGTGATGTTCTGAAGAGCTTCCTGCGTCCACTGTTCCTTGGTGATGGACTGCTTCTGCTTCGTGATCTTTGTAGATGTGGCCGATGTCAGCTGTTCGATCAGGGCATCACGATCCAGCCCGGAAGCCAGTCCGCCGAAACCCTGCAGGGATGTATTGCCCAGGCTCGATGTACTACTGCTGCTGCTCGTCGATGATACTTTCATACTTGTGCACTCCCTTCATGCAGATGATCATCCGGAAGACTTCCCTGTCTCCCTCTGTATTCCACGATGACCCTGTCTGTACTGCATTCCGCCTGCCTGTGCGGAATCATATCAGAAATCCCCGTTTACAGCGGAGACACTTCATACTCTGTCTAATCTCAAATTAATTATCGTCCATTGCGCAGAAATCATAAGGTTCAGACAGAAAAACCGGAGGATTCTTCTCTTCAGAAATCCTCCGGCTGCCATCTGATATCATAATTTTTTACGGTTTTTTCCTTCGCCATTTTGTGATTTTCGTTTTAAATATCCACTATTTTCACGAGCATGGGTTCGTCAACCACAATGTCGTTTCCTGTGATTTTATTATCCGTAAATTTGTTTCCGCGCGATTTTAATTATTCATAACCTTCATGATCCGCGATTTTCATCATCTGCGTTTTTTGGCTTCTCGTGCCTCGGGTGATCCCTCACCAGGAGACATGAACGCATAATGGTGGAAGAAATCTCCGCATTATAGCGCTGATCATAGAAATTGATCAGCGGCGATTTGGCATGCTCCTGCATGACGCAGTATTTGGAAGGAAGCGCTGACAGCGTCATCGCGATCACATCTGCCTGACAGCGGCTGCACGTACAGCAGCCCAGCTTCTTCATCGTCGCCGGGACATTCCTCTGGCGCAGAATCTCGGCCATGACATTCACAATGTGGAACTCTTCCTCCTGTTTATCGGCCTTCTGTCCTTCGGCTGTCTGTTCTCCAGCTGTCTGCCCATCGCCTTTCAGACCTTCGGATTTCTGCTCATTGCCGAAGACATTCTTCTCGAGATTGCCGCGAATAGTCTCCGCCAGCTTATCATCTTCCGACGACTGATCCACGACAACTATATGAGAACCGTTCATCTCCCGATTGTCATTCTCTCCCATATCTGACTCCTGTGATGTCCGTCTGTATCTGCCGTCGGAAATTCACCTCAGCTGCCGCAAAATTGCAGCGCTCGCTGAACGACTTCACAGAGCCGATGTAACTCCCGGACAATCGAGCATGAAAGCCGAAAAGCGCGAGGACCGTTCAAGCCTGCGCAGCAGGCGCGTTCCGCAGCGCCGGCTTTCATGCGAGAGTGTCCGCCGGAGTTACACGGCGAATGTGACCGGAGTGAAGCGAACGCTGCACTTCGCGGCACATCCCCGTTTCTAATTTACTTACGACTTAAAACCGCTGGCCCTGTTCTCCCTGTAGCGCGCCAGCAGTCCATCGATCACCGTCACCAGATGTCCGATCTCCGGCTTGCTGAGCTGCTCATCGGCGCCCACTTCCTTGCCCTTCAGGAACATCTGCTCATTGATCAGCGACGAGAAGATGACAACCGGAATATTCTTGAGCACCTGATCATCCTTGATCAGCTTGGTCAGCCTGTGGCCATCCATCATGGGCATTTCCAGATCCGTGATGACGAGGTTGACCTGATCATAGACATGCGGATCAGAGGCCAGATTCTGCAGATAATTCCAGCACTCCAGTCCGTTATTAAATACAGTGACATTGGCATAACCGGCCTTTGCCAGAGAATCCTTGATCATCTTCTGCAGAAGAACAGAATCCTCTGCGATGACGATCGGCGAATCATTCTGATTTCTCGCACCGAGCTTGTCGATCTCCGACACCTTGATCGAAGTCTCCGGCGCGATCTCAGCGACGATCTTCTCAAAGTCCAGGATCGTCACGAGCTCATCATCGCACTGGGCGATTCCGGTCGCGATGCTGTCATCGCCGTTCTCCAGTGTTTTATCCGGCTTGCTTATATTTTTCCAGGAGATGCGGCTGATTCCCTCGATGCTGTCCACGCGGAAGGCCACCATCATCTTGTTGAAGTTGGTGATGATAAACAGATCGCGCGCACCCTCCTTCGGCTTCTGCGGCTCGCCGGAGAGGTATGTAGCCAGGTTGATGACGGTGATGAGGGTATCCCTGGGCTTGAAAAAGCCCTCTACGGCAGGATGAGAGTGCGGCATGGGTTTTACGCGCTCAGTCATCATGATCTCCTTGACCTTTGCCACGTTGATCCCGTAGTATTCTCCCAGCACGCAGAATTTCATGATCTCGATCTCATTTGTACCGGTCTCAAGAAGAATTCCTTCCTTCTTATTAGCCATGACATCCTCCTTCAATACTGATCAGGCCGTCAGCCGGAAAAACTGTCCCGGGGCGTATGCACTGCCAGCAATCATTACAGTATTTTTACCGTCCCCGTTGCGTTGCGGATTTTGACCTGTCCCGAACTCACATCGAGCGACATGGTGCGGGCCACATTGCCTCCTACATCCTCCGATGTGATCCGAAAGCCCTCCCTGGCCAGCGCCAGTTTTACGCTCTCTACATTCCGGTCGCCGATCCGGTTCAGTATGCTCTTCCCCGTATCCTGAAACATGCAGGCGCCGCCGGCGATCTTGACCACTGTTTTGTCCAGCATAAAGCCCTGCCGCCTCATCTGCCTGACTGTCTCATGGACGCCGGAATCCGCATATTTCATCAGATTGCTGTCCCTTTCATCCATTCTCCGGGGGAGCAGCACGTGAAGCAGAGCCCCCTTCTGCTGGAAAGGATCATAAAAGGATACTCCCACACAGGAACCGAGGGCATAGGTAACCAGTTCCCTGTTTCCCTGCGTGATCTTCATATCGCTGATACGGACCACAATCATTTCCTTCATCGACACTCATCTACTCATGCATCTGCAGTTTATTCGCCCTCTAAGAGGCGCGTGTACTCTATACTTACCTCAGACTGTTGACCGTCTGTGCGATCTCATCTGACGTCGTCACCATGCGAAGCGTGTAGGAAAAAGCGCGCTGCGCCTCAATCGTATCTACCATTTCCTTCGCCATATCAACATTGGACTGCTCCAGAGCTCCCTGGACCATCTGCGGGTTCTGCACGAGGCTTAAGGGATTGTTGTCGCCTTCGCGCACCTGATACTCGTTGTCGCCCACATTCCTGAGTCTGGAAGGATAGGGAAGCGTATAGACGCCGATCTGCTGTCCGTCCGCAAGTCTGCCCTCTTCATCGTCGGTCTTCACATCCATATTCATGACGACAGGCTGACCCTGCGTATTCAGGACCATCTTGTTGGAATCTGTCATGAGAACGTAGGAACCGTCAGGCCGCTGACCAGCGTGAAAATGCCCGGTTCTCGTGAGCGTCCGCTCTCCGGTCGCCTGATCCTGAACGAGGAAAAATTCATTGTCGGCCGTCAGCGCATAGTCCATATCGCGTTCGGTATTCGTCAGGGACGCGGTGGAAAAATTCGTCGGCGCCTGATTGACGATCGCGCCTGCGCCCGCCTGCAGATCCGTCCGTTCCTCCCGCGGTGCGTTCAGATTGTAATTGATCAGCTCGGAAAATTCCGCGTTCTTGGTCTTGTATCCGCTGTTATTGATATTGGCGAGATTGTTGGATACTATGTTGAGTTTGTTCTGCGCCGAATCTGCTCCGACCGCCGCAGTCCAGAAGGACATATCCATTTTTTATTCCTCCCAAGGGTTCACGGAGAACTTCTGTCTCCGATTTTTCACTGATTATTCAGAACGGCCTGCTGTTCACCGTTATACGATTCTGCCGGCGCTGTTCGCCGCCTGATCCAGTACGTTATCGTACATCTTCAGCATCTGTGCAGCACCCTGATAGGCGCGCTCCGCCGAGATCATATCTGTCATCTCATCGATCATGTTCACATTGGAGGTCTCCAGATAACCGTAGAGTATATCCGTCTGTCCGGTGGCATCCGTTCCGCCGTCTGTCGTCGCCGTGTACATGCCGTTGTCTTCCTTGTGAAGCGTCGACGTGTCAAAGGTCGTAATTCTGAGCTGTCCGAGAATTCTTCCCGTATCCGAGAAGATACGTCCGTCTTCGCTCACCGTGAAGTTCTCATTGTCAATGGTGATCGGGTTGCCGTCGGCGCCGAGCACCGGTCCGATATTGTCAAGCATGAGCGTTCCGTCATTGCTCACGGAAAATCCGCCGTTTCTCGTGTACTGCACGCCGCTGTCTGTCCTTACGGAGAAAAATCCGTCGCCGCTGATACAGAAATCGTATTTTCCGTCCGTCTCCTCCGGGCTGCCCTGCGTATAATCCGTGTAGGTCTGATCGGCTTTCACGATCGGCGTCGACACGCCGAGATCTTTGGTATTTCTCTTCGCGGTGCGTCCGGTCCGGATCAGCATCTGCTCGTCGAAGGTGCTCATGGTCATTTTGTCGCTTTTATATCCGGCGGTCTCCACATTGGCCATGTTGTTACTGATGGTATTCAGATTTCTCTGCTGCGTGATCATCCCGGATGTCAGTTCATAAAATCCCTGATACATAAGCCTCCCCCCCTTTCTGTCAGCCGTCTGCCAGCATACTCTTCTTCAGTTTCTTCACTGCCTGTGCGTGCAGCTGGGAAACTCTCGGCTGACTGATGTTCATAACGCTCGCTATCTGGCTCATAGTCAGATTATCGACATAATAGAGCGAAATTATCATTTTTTCTTTTTCCTGAAGTCCGGAAACTGCCCTGGCCAGCGCCCGGGAAGTCTCCCCCTGCATATAGGACTGCTCCGGCTGCTCGGAAATATTCTCCGTCGGCACCTGAAGCATGGCCTCATTGTTGCCGTCGTAGGTCATATCCAGCGATAGCACATTCACCATCGTCGTCATGCTGCGGATCTTGCGCAGCTTCTTCACATCCATCGACAGGTAAGCCGCTGTCTCTTCGTCTGTCGGCGCGCGGCCGTTTTTCTCCGTGAGCTCTGTCTCCGCCTGCTCGATCGCCTTGTTGTCGCGGTGGAAATTACGCGGCATCCAGTCATTTTTCCGCATCAGGTCGATGACCATGCCGCGGATCCTGCGCGAGATGAACGTGTCGAATTTATTGTCCCGTGCCGGATCGTACCGGTCGATCCCCTTCATGATCTCCAGGACACCCTCATTGATGATGTCCTCCTGCTGGGCGAACCCGATGTACATGTCGCGCATCTGGCAGGCAATTGCCTTGACGATGTAGATGTACCGCATGGCAAGCTCCTGACGGATCAGGCGCCTGTCGGCCTCATTTTCTTCACTACGGTACATCGCAAACAATTCATCATTTGTTTTTTCGCTTAGTGCCGCTTTATCCATAACATCAACTCCGTTACGTAGGCTGAGATTCCAGTTTCAGACTTCCGATCGACTGAATCTGCACGTTATTGGCCACCTCGTTAAATGACAGAACACGGACATTCGGATAGAACTGTCCGATCATATGGTAGAAGTGGACCCTCATGACCTGAGATACAAGGATCACAGGCTGCTGATCCAGTCCGTTGAATTTCTTTAATTCCGCCTGTGTCTGACGCACAACGCTCTGCAGGATATCCGGGCTCAGAGCCAGGTAATATCCGTTCTCGCCCTTGGTGAGGGAGTCGACCATGACTCTCTCCAGATCGGCGTCGAGCGTGACAACTTTCATATTGCCGTCTTCGCAGAACATTCTCGTGATCGTCCGCTTCAGTGCCACACGCACCTGCTCGGTAATGCCGTCGATGTCACGCGGATTCATGCCTCTGTCGGTGATGGCTGAGGCCATCGTCTCGATGATGGTCTCCAGATCCTTGATGGAGACGCCCTCTTCCAGCAGACGCATGAGCACATGCTGCAGCATACTGTAGGTGACAACCGGTCCGATGACCTCCTGAATCAGCTCAGGTGCTCTTTCCTTGAGGTTGTCCACCAGACGCACGACTTCCTGCCTCGTGATCAGCTCGTTCGCGTGCATCTTGATCACCTCGGAGAGGTGCGACACCATGACTGACAGGGGATCGATGACGGTGTAGCCGTAAAGCTCGGCCTTTTCCCTGTTCTCCGGGCGGATCCACTTGCTCGGGATGCCGTAGGCGGGCTCGATGGTCTCGATACCGTCGATTTCCTGCTCTACATCGTCGGACTCCAGTGCCAGAAAATAATTGGTGAGGATCTCGCCTCTGGCCACCTCTTCGCCCTTGATCTTGATGCAGTATTCGTTTGTGCCGAGCGTCGAAGAATCACGCAGACGGACGGAAGGCACGATAAAGCCCATGTCCTGGGCGTACTGCCGGCGGAAGATGACGATACGGCTGATCAGCCGTCCGCCAACGCTCTCATCCGCGAGCGGAATGAGGCTGTATCCGAAATCAAGCTCGACGGGTTCAACCGTCAGCAGCTTGTAGACATTGTTGACATCCTTGAAATAGTCGGTCTCGTTGACCGGCGCCGCCTGCTTCGCAGGCTGTGCTTCCGGCTGTGCGGCCCCTGCGCCCGCCGGCTGTGCACCTGCGGCCTTTCCCGGCGGTGCCGCCGTCATGGCTCTTCCCACGGCCGGCTGTTTCCGCATCTGCTGCGTCAGGTATACACCGGCGGCAGCCACGCCTCCGCCTATGATGAGGCAGGTGGCGATCGGAACGCCCGGAACCACGACGAGCAGCATGATGATCAGACCCGAGATGATGAATGCCCTCGGCTGTGCGAGGAACTCTCTGGAGATATCCTCATTCAGAGAGCCTTCCGCCACGGCACGCGTGACGATCATGCCCGTAGCCGTCGACACCAGAAGGCTGGGGATCTGTCCCACAAGGCCGTCGCCGACCGTCGCGATCGAGTAGGTCTGCGCGACCGTCGCGAGATCTCCGCCGCCCTGTACCATACCGATGATGATACCGCCGACCAGGTTGATCACGGTCGTGATCAGCGACATGACCGCATCTCCCTTGACGATCTTCGTGGCACCGTCCATGGAGCCATAGAAATCGGACTCTCTCTGGACGTTATTACGGCGTCTGGCCGCTTCTTTTTCATCGATCGTTCCCGTAGACAGATCGGAGTCGATGGCCATCTGCTTGCCCGGCATGGCATCCAGGCTGAATCTCGCAGCAACCTCGGCAACTCGCTCGGCACCCTTATTGATGACGAGGAAGTTCATCAGGACGATGATGATATATATGATAATACCTACGACAATGTTGCCCTGCATGACGAAATTTCCGAAGGCCGCGATGACCTGGCCGGAAGATCCGCCGTTTGCGAGAATATTTCTCGTCGTAGATACGTTGATTCCCATTCCAAACAGCGTCGTGATCAGCAGGAGCGTGGGAAAAATTGAGAACTCCAGCGGATCGTGGATCGACATCGTGATGATCAGGATCATCATACTCAGTGCCCAGTAGAGCAGGATGACAAAGTCGATGATCGACACGGGGATCGGTATGATCATCATCAGGATGATGACGATCACCATAAGTGTGACTGCATTGGATAATATTTCCCTGAAAAATTTCCGCATCCGTCTGATCCCTTGTGCTTAATACAGTAAGTCTTCCCTGTTCTGCTGCCTGTAGATGAATACGAGCAGCTCCGCGACGACGCCGTAGAACTCCGCCGGAATCACCTCGTTGATCTCACAGGCACTGTAGAGAGAACGCGCCAGAGCGACATTTTCTATACAGGGAACGTCATTGTCTTCTGCAACGCGAACGATGCGCAATGCCAGCGAATCCACCCCCTTTGCGAGGACGACAGGCGCAGCCATCTTGTGTGGCTCATATTTCAGTGCAACAGCATAGTGCGTAGGGTTTCGCACAACGACATCCGCCTGCGGGACCTGCTGCATCATGCGCCGCTGCGCGATCTCACGCTGTTTCCGCTTGATGCGGCCCTTGATCTCGGGGTTGCCCTCAGTCATTTTGTATTCCTCTTTGACTTCCTGTTTGGTCATCATGAGGTCTTTGGTGTACTGTCTTCTCTCGAACATGTAGTCCACAGCGGCGATCACGGCAAACGCCATGATGATCCGTATGATCAGGTCGTACATCAGCGAGAAAAGCTCCGATGCACCCTGTGCGACCGGCATATCCATCGTTCTGGCGATCGGGATGATATCATCCCGGATCATGGTAAAGGCAAAGTAAAAAAGAATAATGATTTTTACTATATTTTTTAACAGTCCCATCAGGCCGCGGAGCGAAAATACACGCTTGATCCCGTTGGCCGGATTGAGTCGTGAGAATTTGGGTCTGGCGGCCTTCTGCGAGAAGTTGAATCTCGTCTGCACGCCGGCCGCGAGAATCTCGACGACCGCTGCGACGACCGCTGCCGGAAGTGCGCAGATCGCTGCTGTCCGGATAAACTCGAGGAACAGCTGGCGGGAGATCATTTCCGCCGGGTCGCCCCCGATCAGCGTCATCACATGATTCAGAAAAATATGCAGCTCGTTTTCGATCCGCGGAAGCATGGCGCGAATGATCATCGTGACCACCAGAAGGACGGCCACCGTCACTACATCGCGGCTCTGGAAGACGTTTCCCTCTTCCCTGGTATCCCGGATCCGCTTCTCGGTGGGCTGCTCGGTTTTGTCTTGATCAGCCAATACTTGTCCTCCGGAACCGCCGTTATGCCATCAGATCCACAAGCTGATAGATCTCGTCAAACATCGCCGACCACGCCTTGTCGATCATATTCGACATCGGCGTGAAGAGGATCAGCAGCATAAGCAGACCGACAATGATCTTGATCTGAAAGTTGACGGCAAAAATATTGATCTGCGGGACAACCCTCATGAGGAGTCCCACGGCCACCTCGATCAGCATTTCTATGATGATGATCGGCATGGCGAACTGCACGCCCATGACGATGCACTGGCAGAAAAAGCTGATGATGTACTGCGGCAGCTGCAGGTTCAGCGTGATCTGTCCGAAGGGGATACGGTCCGCCGAACCGAAAATAATCTGCATGAAACGCAGATGACCGTCTTTTACCATGAACACCAGCATCATGAACGCGTAATACAGCTGCGATGACACGGTGATCTGATTATTGGACTGCGGGTCGTAAACCTGCGCCATGGAAAGTCCCATGGTAAAGTCGATGATCGCTGTGCCGTAGCGCACGACCATGGTGGCGAGCTGAAATCCGAAGCCGAGGACAAATCCGAAGAACAGTTCCTTCACGGCCATCACGGAGAATTCAATGATGGATCCCGGCATCTCGCCCAGTGTCCCTCCCGTCCACATATACATCATGACGGTAAAGACGATGACCAGCGCTCCACGGATCGTCGCCGGTATATTGTTATGACCGAAAACCGGATTAAACGCCACGGCACCGGTCATACGCATGATGATAAACGCAAGCAGAACGATGATCCGCAGACCCACTGTCTATCCTCACTTCCTGCTACCCGGCCTGGATCATGCCCAGGATATCGGTGAAAAATCCCTGCATGGTTGCAAGGATCGAACTTCCCAGTATGAAGATCATGACGACGATACCAACCAGTTTCAGAACAAACATCAGTGTCTGTTCATTGATAGACGTAGCCGCCTGAAGTATGGCAAGCACCAGTCCGATCAGCATACTCACCAGCAGAAACGGCAGGGCGATCCTGAGCGACAGCATGAATGTCTGCCGGACGACGTCCAGCACTTCACCATTCGTCATATGTCATCCTCCTTCGCCGGCTAATGAAAACTGTTGATGATCGTCGAGAACAGCAGATCCCATCCGTCGACACTGACAAACAGCAGCAGCTTGAACGGCATGGAGACCATCGTCGGCGGCATCATGGCCATTCCCATGGACATCAGGGTCGTGGCGACGACGACATCGATCAGAAGGAACGGCAGGTAGATCAGGAATCCCGCCATGAATCCGCGCTTCAGCTCACTTGTCATGAAAGCAGGTGTGATGATGGTCAGGGAATAATCCATCGGATCATCCAGCGTTTCCGCATCTGCCATATCGACAAACCTGTTGAGCGTTTCCTTCTCTGTATTCTTCAGCATGAATTTTTTCATGGGGTCGACCGAGCGCTCAATAGCTTCTTCCTGTGTGATCTCCCCCTGCTGATACGGTTCGTAGGCTTCTGTCCGGATGTCGCTCAGTGTCGGCGACATGATGAAGAGAGTCAGGAACAGAGCCATACCGGTGATGACGATATTGGGCGGCGTATTCTGTACGCCGAGCGCGTTTCTCGTAAATGAGAGGATGATGATGATCCTGACGAAAGAAGTCATCATGATCACGATCGTCGGAAGAAGGGCGACCAGCGTCAGCGTGTAGATCATATCCAGCGCCGGCACGTTGCCTCCGTTCAGCCCCGTGATCAGTCCTGATATTGTTTGGATGTCATCCATTCTTTCCGCTGTCCTTCCTGTGCGACATGTTGTCTGACAGTTTTTTCAGATTAATCTTCAGCGCATCGGAAAAATTCATGGTGCCGCTGCCCTTCTGTCCGCCTGTCCCGTTCCACGATCCGTAATCTTCTCTCACGGCCGCGGGATCAAAATCATCGCCGAGCTCGGCGATCAGCTGAATATTCTGCGGTGTGGAACCGACCAGGTAATATTTGTCCTGAATGCGGACGATCAGGAGCGCCCTGTCCTGCCCGAGCGGCGCCTGATCGATGATGTCCAGGTAACGTCCCTTCTGCGCCCGCGACCAGGTCTTGCCGAGAAGCCGGCTGAAAAGCCAGGCGATGACAATGATGATCGCACAGACCAGAATGACGGATACGACCGACAGCATCAGATCTCCTCCCTGTATATATCTTTGTTGAGGATCTCCGTGATACGGATACCGAAGTTATCTTCGACGACAACGACATCGCCGCGGGCGATGCATTCTCCATTGACATACAGATCCGCCTGCTCGCCGGCCATCTTGTCCAGAACGACAAGAGAACCCTGCGTCAGCTCGAGGATGTCCTTGATCGGCTTGGTCGTGCGGCCGATCTCCACGGAAATCTCCAGCGGAACTTTCATCAGCATCTCGCGGTTTTCATCGTTGATTTCCTCGCCGGCGGGTACGTCGGCATATTCCGGCGAATGAAGCGAACGGTAAACGTTCGGCTTCTGCCGCTGTTTTGCTTTCTCTTCGTCAGCGCGGGCACTTTCTTCTGCGCGCTTCTCTTCTTCTCTGCGCTCTTTCTCCCACGCCTCGGCCTGTCTGCGCTCTTCCTTCCGGTCCTCGTTCATCTGCTGCATCATCTGGACCATCTGCGCCTGAGACTGCTGCATGGTCTGCAGGATCTGCGCCAGTGCCGGATCCGGCTGCGGCGCATAATACGGCTGACCGCCGTACGGAGGCTGTGCGTAGCCGCCCTGCGGTTGTACTGGCTGTGCCGCGGGCTGCGGCTGTGCTGCCGCCTGCGGGGCATTTCCCTGCGGAAGAGGCTGTGCTGTCTGGCCGGCGGGCTCTGTATAGAAGCCCTGTTGACCGGAAGGCTGCGCCGCTGCCTGCGGCTGTACTGCTGCCTGCGGCTGTGCCGCGGGTTCCGTGGCTGCCTGCTGCTTGAGGGATGCGAGGAGGGCATCCGTCTCGCCCTGACTCAGCGGTCTCTGTCCTTTTGTCATGGACTCGTACTGTCTCTTTGCTTCATCATCGCTGATACTCTGATCAGCTGCCGGTGCATTAGCTGCCGGCTGTGCTGCAGGCTGCGGCTGTGCCGCGGATTCCGGCTGTACTGTGGCCTGCGGCTGTGCCGCGGATTCCGGCTGTACTGTGGCCTGCGGCTGTGCTGCAGGTTTCGGCTGTGTGACAGCTTCTGCCGCAGCATCGGACGGTGCTGATTCCGCAACTGCTTCAGCCGGTGCCGCCTGTTCTCCGCCGGTGCCCGTACCGAGGCTGTCCGCATACGGCTCCAGAAGCTTCTTGGCCAGATCCGTTCCCATGATATTCAGGAATTCACTGCTCAGCTTATCGCCGATCTCGAGGGAAAAACGAACGACGACCTGCGTCTCATCGTTCGGGAAATATTTGTCTTTAAAATCATTGGCGTTTTTGATCTCAAAGGAGACAGGGGTGGAAATATCCACGGGATATCCGAGAAATTCCGCGAGGGCCGTGGCCGAAGAACCCATCATCATGTTCATGACTTCGCAGATGGCGCTCTTGTTAAGCTCATCCATCTCGAACTCTTCCGGCGGGATCTCCTGTCCCATCATCATGCCGACGATCACGCGCACGTCATCGCGGCTGAACATCATGACATTCCGTCCGGACAATCCCTTGACATATGAAATTTCCACGCCGATCGCCGGTTCCAGATCCTTGAAGCTGAACTGGGACCTGGTCTCGATGGATACAATCGGGGTCGTGATATTGGTCGTTGTTCCCAGCATTGTGGAAACCGCTGTGGCCGACGCTCCGATGCTGATATTCATGATCTCGCCTATGGCATCGATCTCCATGGCGTTAAAGGTAGTTGTCCCCATCGTCCTATTTCTCCTCCAGAGTTATCCGCCATTTTGCTGCGGGATGACGGTACCCGCTGCTGCGTCACGCGTAACGGTCCCGGCTGCTCACCGGCCGCCGGTCATCCCGCTCAGACGTTGATGTCCATGGCAGCCTGCGTCATCTGCTTTACTGCATTCAGTGCTGTCACGTTGGCTTCGTAGGATCGCGTTGCGCTCATGGCATCTACCGTTTCCTTGAGCACATCCACATTCGGATATTCCACATACCCGTCCTCATCTGCGTCCGGATCCGTGGGATCATAGACACGTTTGTTTTCTCTGGTATCTTCTACAATATCTGCCACGCGGACGCCGCTTTTTCCATTGTTCAGCGTCGTCTGCCCTGTCCTCGCCCTGCGGAGCGCATTGGCGAAAGTCGTGCTCTCCCCGTAGCTCTCCAGTACGACGTCCTTGCGGCGGTACGGGCCGCCCGCATCCGTCCTCGTCGTATCCACATTGGCGATATTTTCCGCAGCCACGTCAAGACGCACTCTCTGAGCGCTCATGCCCGACGCACTGATATCAAAACTGTCAAGAAAAGATGACATCTCTGTGCCTCCTTCCGTATCAGCCGAGAATTTCCTTCACGGTTGAACAGATTCTGTCCGCATTGAACGGTTTTACCACAAAATCCTTTGCGCCGGATTTGATGGCATCGACAACCATGCTCTCCTGCCCCATAGCCGTGCACATGATTACTTTTGCATTCGGATCCATCTCACGGATCTTCTTGAGAGCCTGCAGTCCGTCCATATTCGGCATGGTGATGTCCATGATGACCAGATCAGGATGCTCCGTGCCGTATTTGTTAACTGCGTCAAGGCCGTCAATAGCCTCTACAAATTCCGCATCGCCGAAGCCGCCGTTGGAAAGGGAATTTTTGATCATCATTCTCATAAAAGCAGCATCGTCCACCAGCATGATTTTTGCCATTTCGTACTCTCCTTCAGATATCAGTAAAAATTAACTGGATTCTTCCTCTGCCGGTTTGCTGTCCGGTTCGCTGGAAGAACTTCCTTCTTCATCCGTTCCGACGTCGCGGGTGATCCGCTCTTCGATCCGCACGGCTACATTACGCTTATGCGTTCCCATGGAACATTTGAACCACGACTGCCTGCCCACGTAGAGCGTCAGCAGGCTGTCCTTGGTTTTATTCATATCAATGATATCTCCCTCCCGGAGGTTGTACAGATCCTCCAGCGAGAGCTTGACCGTTCCCAGCTGTGCTGTGAGCGGGAATCTTGTATTTTCCAGATGATGCATGATCGCATCCGAATTGTTGGAATATTTAAAGCCTCTGGCCAGCATTTTGCGGCTGTCGATCGTCCGGAAAATCTGCTCCAGAAGCGTGCCCGGTATGCAGAAGCGGATCTTCTCCGCCGCGATGCCGGTCACATCCACGTTCAGGACAACCAGGACGACCGTTTCATCCAGTCCGACCTCCTGCACCATGGAAGGATTTTCCTCCACACGGGACGGCTGGAAGTCCACATCGATGTAATTCGTGAAGCCGTCCGCCAGCGTGTGGATAAAGCTCTCCATGATTCTCTTGTAAAGAGACATCTCGATATCGGAATACCGGTAATCTTCATCGACGCTGATGACTTCCGCGCCGCCGCCCAGCATGCGGTTCGCCAGTGTCAGAATCAGGCCGGGCGTCACGTATGCCATCATCGGCACCGAATATTTGCCCTTCTTCTTGACGCTCACCTCGATGATCGTCATGCAGTCATTCTCGTGGAAAGAATTGACGTATTCATAGTAACGGCTCTCGCGGAGCTCGATCACCGTGATATCCGTCATCGTCCTGTAGACGCCGTTCACCTGTGACGTCATGATCCTGGCGTAGTTTTCAAAAACGCTGCGGAGGAGTTTTAGCCGTTCCTTCGTGAACTTGCGCGGGCTGTAGAAGTCGTACTTGCTGTAATCCTCTTCATGGGCAGACATGATATCTGCCGTTCCCGAAGTTCCCGTTGCCGGAGACCCGGAAGCCGCAGGTGCGTCAGACGCCGATCCCTTCATCGATTTCAGAAGGGCATCTATTTCATTTTGTGATAAAACATCTGCCATACTCAGTCAGCCTTCTATCCTGTCGTCTCCATGTCAGTATACTAAAAAAACAACCTCATAACATTTTACATCCTCAGCATGCTTTCTCACAAGGATTTTGAAAACATTCTGTCTCTTTCCGGTTATTTTACCCTGTTTTCCTCTGAATACAGGCGTATTTCTGACAATATTCCGGCCCGGCAGCGCTTACTGGTCAATGACCGTCGCAGCCGCATCCTGTCCGAGCGACACGCCCGTAGACGGATTGCCGTCCGTTGTAAGCGTCTTGTCCGCGTTGGCGCCGCTCTCCTGATCTTCCAGATAATCATCCGGATTTTTCGCTTCCGACCCCTTGTCGATCAGGAGTATCTGAACACGCCGGTTCGCCGTTCTGCCCTCGGCCGTGTCATTCGACGCGACCGGACGGAACATGCCGTACTCCATGCTGACGAGATCACCCGGATCGATGATATTTTTGTTCTGAATATAAATGCAGACCTCGGCCGCCCGCATAGACGCAAGCATACGGTCGCTGCGGATATTGTTCTCTCCCGGCGCCGAAGCCGTGTGGCCCATGATATCGATCTGGGATATCAGATCCGCATAGGGTGCGAGCGTATCACAGAATACGTCGAGAGCTCTCTGTCCGTCAGCGGAGATTGTGGAGGAATCCCCTTCAAAAAATACATTGTCCTTGAATTCGACGAATGTGTAATCCGTGCCTCTGGATACCGAGACGCCGCCGATGCCCTGATTGTCCATCTGCTGCGCCAGCGTGATGTATAGCTGATTGACGTCGAGATCTGATACGTCGTTCATCTGCGTGGATTCCCCGAGCACAGTATTGGAAGCGGATGACACAGACGATGCGTTCGAATTGAGAATGATCTTCTCCGAGGCCTCGCCGTCCGCATCCTCCATGCCGGGATAGATACTTTTGACGAACAGCTGCCATTTGCTCTGATCCAGGCTGGACATGGAATACAGCAGAACGAAGAATGTCAGCAGAAGGGTGACCAGGTCACCATAGGTATCCATCCAGCTTCCGCCTTCATCACCTCCGCCGCCGCCTCTGTTTCTTCTGGCCATGTTTAATCGCCTCCATTATTGCCGGCAGAAGATGAGTTCTTCGGTTCCTCGGCAATCAGTTTCACTGCCTCCTGTGTCTCAAGAGAAGACAGCAGGTTCTCACGGATCGTCTTCGGATTATCACCGTTCTGGATACTGATGACGCCCTCGATGATCGTGGAACAGTAAAGTTCCTCTTCACTGTTTCTCACCGCCAGTTTCTGGGCAATCGGATGGAACAGAACATTGGAAAGCGATGAGCCGTAGAATGTCGTGATCAGCGCGACGGACATATCCTGGCCAAGCGTACTGGCGCCGCCGGAACCCGACAGATTCATTCCTTTCAGCATGTTGATCAGACCGATCAGCGTACCGATCATACCGAAGGCAGGTGCCAGCGCCGATCCCTTCAGATACATGCCGCGGACCTCCTCATGTCTTGCCAGCTTGTCGTCCAGTTCCCTCTCCAGAGTGTACCGCACCTTGTCCGGATCGTTCGCATCGACGATCATCAGAACCGCGGATTTGAAAAACGGTTCTTCGATTTCATCCGCTTTTTCCTCGAGGGCCAGCAGCCCGTTCTGACGTGCAACCATAGCCAGCTCAACGATCTTGTCGACGGTTTTCGGAACGTCGAACATATTTCCCTTAAAGCAGAGTTTCAGATGTTTCGGAACATTTTTTATCATGCTGAAAGGATAGCAGGCGATCAGGCCTGCAATCGTACCGCCGACAACGATCTCAACACTCGGGAGATCCCAGAAGTTTCCGAGCTTCGGCACCTTAATACCGGCTACGATCAGAATTACCGCGAGCACCCACCCGACTAATGTAGATAAATCCATGATGTAACAGGTTTCCTCCTTTGTTTTCTTTCAGAGAAACGTTCCCCGGAAATTCATCTCATACTTCCCTGAAATGAGATAGTTTTCCTTCGTCCGCTTCCTTATCACGGAACATGAGTATGTTCCCGATAAGGCGGTTGACCTGTGCAATGACGGATTCCACACTGTCCCTGACAATGAAAAAATCGCCGTTAACCAGTTTGATCTTGGTCTCCGGGATAGATTCCAGATAAAGGATCTGCAGATAATTCAGATATAATATTTCGCCATTCAAGCGGACAACTTTTATCATACTATCAACCTTTAAACGCAACTTTTCCGGCGCCGCCGTACCTCTCCGGCACGGCGGCGCCGTCTGTGATCATTATTATAACAGATAAGTTCAAGAACCACAGGCGGACAGGAACAACTGAACGTATGCCTTCCGTCTGTGGCTCATGACTCAGCTTATCTCTTCATATTCACGAGTTCCTGAAGAACCTCGTCGCTTACGGTGATCAGCTTGGAGTTGGCCTGGAAGCCTCTCTCTGCCGTGATCATATCGGAGAATTCCTTCGCCAGATCGACGTTGGATCCCTCCAGATAGCCTGCCATCAGCGTGGAAGTGGCGCCGCCGGGCGTGTTTGTTGTTACCGTACCGGAGTTATCTACGTTGCTGGTCACGAACGTGTTATTACCGGCCTTGGTAAGACCTTCCGGGTTCTGGAATGTAGCGATGGCAACTTTGCCGAGAACGATCGTAACCGGATTGCCGTCATCATTCTGGACAATACCCTTGATAATACCAGAGTCATCGACGGATACGCTCTTCATCTGAATGGCTGTCTGGTTCACCGCAGTATCAGGTTTTGCATAGCCACCGGTAACCGTCCCGTATGTTCCAAACGACCAGTTGTGCAGCGCCGTCGAATTGACGTTGTCGGCGTCAAACTTAATGGAAACCGGAGCGCGAAGCGGCTGCAGATGCGTCATGTCATAGGCTTCCGGATTGGTGATATCTGCTTTTTGGTTGGTCAATGTTTCCTGTTTCGTTTTGCCATCTGTATCTGTTGTAATCTTGGTATAATTAACGCCACTGGAAGCAGGCTGATAGCCGTAAACAAAGTTCTGATTCGCATCCACAATATAGCCGTTGGCATCGATGGAGAACTGGCCGACCCTAGTGAAGGAAAACTGCGAGTTCTTCATCAGTGCGCTGTTACTCGCGGCAACAGTTGCAGCCTTGTCTGAATCATCCGTCGTCTGAAAATTAAGCTGGATGTTCGTCGATTTGGTCACGAAGAACCCCGCGCCGTTGATGCTGGCGTTGAATCCGCCCACGTAGTTCGGCGTCGTGGATGACATATCCGTGGAGATGACGCCGGTCATGGAACCATAGCCGTACTGGGATGCATTGATACCACCGACCGTCGCAGTGCCATTGTTTGCCTGTCCGCCGCTGGAGCTTGCTGCTGTCGTGTACAGGGAATCCTTGAAGGTGTAGTTCTGTGCCTTGTAACCGTTCGTGTTGACGTTCGCGATATTGTTACCGATGACATCCAGTTTGTTCTGATGTGCGCGAAGTCCGGCTACGGCTGAATCCATTGCTTTTAACATTGTTCTGTTCCTTTCTCCATGTGCGGAGATACTTCTGATCTCCGCTCGGGCTCCCTTATGAGGTCCGGCCCTTTCATGATTAACTGTGTTTACTCTGTTTCTTCTATGTTTCGTTTCTGTTCAGTTGTCCTTATTCAGTTGTCCTTATTCAGTTGTCTTACATGATCACTGCGCCGTCGATGTTCGTGAGGATCCTGTCCTTCATATCTTCCTGCGTCATTGTCGTCACGACCACATTGTTCGGTACATTGACGATGAAGATGCCCTGTGAGCCGATCACTGCGACTTCCTTTGAACCCTTTTCCCTCGCTTTGGAAACGGCCTGCTCCAGATCGCTCATCAGGCCGTCGCTGACGCTGATGCCTCTCTGATCAAGTCTTGCCGCTGCATGCTTTGAAAAGCTCAGGCTGTCACCGGTATTGCCGGATGTCTGATTCTGCAGTGCTTCCCGGAAGGAAACCTTACCCGATTCGCCGGTATCCCTGCTCTCTGTACTGGACGTCTGGATCCGCTGCTGCACCATGGCGGCAGTAAAATCACTGATCCGATCCGTCTTCATCCGGGCTCACTCCCTCTGTCGCTTTCTCAGCCGTTTTCTCCGTTGATTTTTCCGTCGTCTTCTCAGTCTTCTGTTCCGAAGAAGCTACTTTGGTGATGGCTGACAGTTTATACTCATTCGGATCGCCGCTCACGCGGAAGGTCGGCTCATCGTCGCTGAAATTCACGGATTCGATCATTCCTGTTCGCGATCCGTCTGCAACTGTCGTCCCGTCGGATGCTTTGTAGCTTGTCCCGCTGTAGGTGACGTTTTTGCCGATCATGCTCGCCGCATAACTCTGCCTGCTCATCGTATTGACGGTGGTAAGACTTTCTGTCAATTTTGCGAGAGACTGCACCATGGCCATCTGGCTCATCTGGTTCATCATGTCGCTGGTGTCCATCGGGTTTGACATATCCTGATTTGCCACCTGTGCCGACAGCAGCTTGAAATAGCTGGTAATGGACAGTGTATTCTTGTCATTCGATGCCGCTGTATATGTCTGGGTGGTATAGGGATCTGTCGAGCTGCTCGATTTAATTGAACTTACGTCTGGCATTCGCACTCACTCCTTTCTAGACCATGCCGAGTCTCATTCTGGTGAGGAATTCCTCTGACCGGCTGCGTCTGTTTTTTCCGCGGTTCGGATTCTCATCCGCTTCCCGCCTGTTCTGCGACCTCGCTTCCGTATTGGTCTGGTCATCCTGCCGTTTCTGCTGCGTGACTTCCGGAACAACAACCGTTGTTTCCTCGCCCGTGGCATCCCGCAGGATATTGCCCATCTGCTGTGCATTCTGCGAAAGCATACGCACTGTCTCAGCCTGGCTGGCTGCAATGGATACAACCGCTCTGCCCGTTTCGTAAACGACCCGGATCATGACTCTGCCCAGATTCTGCGGATTGAGTTCGATCTGGAATGTGCCGTTTTTCTGCGGAAAATGCGCCGCCAGATAACCGGCCAGATCTTCCGTCAGCGTTGCACGCGTCGTGGTAATTTCCGCCGTCTGTGTGCTTCCGGTTGTACTCAGGTCCTTTGCAAACAGACTCTCGCTTCGAAGCTGCGCTTCTGCTGCATTGACGATCTCCGGTGCGCCGTCCGCTTTCCGGTCGGACGCTTCGGAGCTGTCTGCTCCACGATTCTCCGTCTCTCTGCGGAATGCGCTTTCCCGATCCGGCTGTACTGCCTGTGCCGTATCGGACGCTGCTGCCACATCTGTGATCTGCACCGTTTCAGATACAGTCGTCTGCTGTGCGGTCTGTGTCTTCGATACTGTCTGCGGCTGAGCGGTCTGTGACTGCTGCCCTGTCTGTGCTGCCTCTGATACTGCCTGTGCGGCTGTGTCTGTCACTTCACCTGCATTCTGCGCTGCCATTTGCTGCGCGGTCTGTGCCGGCGATGCTGTCGTCTGCTGTGCCGTCTGAGCTCCGGCTGCTGCCTGTTGCTGCGCGGTCTGTGTCTGCTGCGCTGTCTGTACCTGTGATGCATCTGCCACTGCCTGTGCGGCTGTGTCTGTCACATTGCCTGCGCTCTGTGCTGCCTCAGCTGCTGCCGACTGCTGCACTGTCTGTCTCTCAGGTGCTGTCTGCTGCTGTGCGGTCTGTAACGGCGGCACTTTCTGCTGCGCCTTCTGTACCTGTGATGCATCCGGCACTGCCTGTGCAGCTGTGTCTGTCACATTGCCTGCGCTCTGTGCTGCCTGCTGCGCATTCAGCTGCTGCGCTGTCTGTACGTTCAGTACATTCTGAACATCCTTTGAAGCTGCGTTTACCGCATCGCTGATGTTCTGCGCTGCCTGCGTCAGCTGTGCATCAGGCACATCATGTGCGGCTGTGTCCGGCACTTCACCCGGGCTCTGTGCTGCCTGCTGCACGTTCGCCTGCTGCGCGTTCGTCTGCTTCGCTGTCTGTACGTTCAGTACATTCTGAACATCCTTTGAAGCTGCGTTTACCGCATCGCCGATGTCCTGCGCCGCCTGCGTCAGCTGTGCATCAGGCACCTCACGTACGGCTGTGTCCGGCACTTCACCCGGGCTCTGTGCTGCCTGCTGCACGTTTGTCTGCTTCGCTGTCAGTGTCTTCTGCACATCCTTCGAGGCCGCGTTTATCGCATCACTGATTTCCTGTGCCAGCTGTGCGTTCTGCGCATCCTGTGCGGCTGCGTCTGCAGTCTGGCCTGTCTGTACCTGAGCTGCGGTCCGGGCATTCTGTGCGGATACCTGCGTCACATCATCGGTGCCCGGCTGTGTCAATGCGCTGATCTGTGCCGCCGTGTTCTGCATTGCTTCCGCGGAAACCGGATTCCCATCAGCCTGTGCATTCAGGTTTTCCGGCTGTGCGGCCGCGGCAGCTGCTGCCATTGCCTGCGATTCCCACGGCATATTGTCTGCCTTTGTGGTTTTCGCTGCTGCATCTCCGGCGGATGACTTTTTCTTCACAGAAAGATCCGCATTCTTTACATTATCGTCAGACTTCTCTGTTTTTATCAGTAAAGCTGCAAAATCTCCGCTTCCGGCTGCTGAACCGTCCTTCAGGCTGCCTGCAGTGTTCGGATAACTCCGTGCGTCCGGTGCGTATACCTGCATGTTGACGTTCACCTCTGTTTCACCTCCTTTCACCGGAAATATCTGTCGCGGGACCTCTTCCGCCGCATCACACTGTGTGCGGCTCACTGCCCGCATATATGTGATCCGGAAATTTGTCCGGGAATCACCCGATTTACGCTGAAGAATCCCTGGCTGACGCGTTCTGAACGAACTCCTCGATAAACGCCTCGTTCTCTTTCTGTTCCGCCGCTCTGTACTCGGCAAACTTCTTTTCCTTCAGCTTCTCGAACTTGCTCACGTCGATATGCGCATCGATGACTTCCTTTTTCTTTATATCAGCTTTTTTCTGCAGTCTTGCCAGCAGCTTGTACTGATAACGGATCTCCTCATCGGCTCCGTCGATCATCTGCGCGTACAGAAGAAATACTTCAATCACGGCCCCGTGGTGTTTGACATCGTCAAAAGCGTTCTGGAGATCTGTCTTTTTCTTCTCCAGCGCGGCGATCTCGCGGTTCTTGGCCTCGATCTTCGCCTGCCATGCGGCGTACTCCTCTTTCTTCTGGTCGAGGATCATATTTTTGTAATTCAGTACTGTCTGAAGACTGTACCGGAACTTTTTCATCCGCAGAAGCCTCCGTCATCTGTTTGTCACATCAGCGCCGTCTTCATGGCCTCCAGCGTCTGCTCGTAGGTGAAGGATTCCTTCACCGCCTGCACAAGAAAACGATTGATCGCCGGATATTTCTCCACGGCCTCATCCAGCGCGGGGTTGGTACCTTTCTGGTAGGCGCCGATGGCGATCAGATCCGCGTTCCTCTGATAGAGACCCAGAATGTTCCGCATTTTTGAAGCCATCTTCTGATGCTCCGGCGAGACGATCTCAACCATCAGTCGCGATATGCTCGCCCCGATATCGATTGCCGGATAGTGGTTCTGCGCGGCAAGCGCCCTCGACAGGACGATATGTCCGTCCAGAATGCCTCGCACGGTATCGGCGATCGGCTCGTTGGTATCATCGCCCTCGACGAGGACGGTGTATATGCCTGTGATCGATCCCTTCTCAAAATTCCCGCTCCGCTCCAGCAGTTTGGGAAATTCCGAGTAGATCGAAGGTGTGTAGCCTCTTGCGATAGGCGGCTCTCCTGTCGCAAGTCCGATCTCACGCTGCGCCATGGCAAAACGCGTGAGTGAATCCATCATGAGCAGCACGTCCAGTCCCTGATCGCGGAAATATTCAGCGATCGTCGTCGCGACCAGCGGACATTTCAGCCGCATCATCGCCGGCTGGTCGGAGGTCGCCACCACCAGAACCGTCCGCGCCATGCCCTCCTCGCCCAGATCTTTCTGAACAAACTCGAGGACCTCACGGCCACGCTCGCCCACGAGGGCTATCACATTAATATCGGCGGTAACGTTCTTGGCTATCATACCCATGAGGGTACTTTTTCCCACGCCGGAACCGGCAAAAATACCGATACGCTGTCCCTTGCCGATCGTATTGAGTCCGTCGATCGCCTTGACCCCGAGGTTGAGACGCTCACGGATCGGCGGACGCGTCAGCGGATTGCTGTAGGAACTGTTGATCGTGTAATAAGGGCAGTCCGCCGGAAAAGGATCGCCGTCATCGATCGGATCTCCGACAGCGTTGATGATGCGTCCCTTCAGGAAATTTCCGACAGGCACCTGCAGCCGGTGCCCCGTGTTTCTTACGAAGCTGCCGGATACGATGCCCGAATTCGACTCGTATGTCATCAGCTGAATCCTGTCTCCCCGGAAGCCGACGACCTCTGCCGGGACCTCCCGCCTCAGCTCCTCGCTGTAGATCATGACGATATCGCCCACGGAGCATTTGCCGCCCGACGCTTCCATCGCCAGGCCGACGATATTTTCAATCTTGCCTATATGACTGACTGTCTCTGTCGATTTGACGGCATCGATCACCTGTTCATACATGCGTTTCACCGTTCCCCAGAATCACGCCGCGGAGTTTCTCGCGGATATTATTCATCTGCGTATCCACGCTCATATCGACGATCTCCTCCGGGCTCTCCATGACGAGGTAGCCTTCCTTCTCGCCGTCCATCACGACAAAGCGGATATTATCGGTGATTCGCGAGAGCTCGCGGGCCATATCCGCATCGGCCTTCACCAGCAGATCGTAATCCTCTCTGTCGATGTAGACCTTGATCCAGTCTGTTTTCTTATGATTCTCAGCTTCTTCGCTGATCATCTTCTCAATGACTTTGCCGCTGGACTTCAGACTCACATGGATGACTTTTTCCGCCACATTCACGGCTATGTCGCGGAGCTCACCGATATAATCACCGATGATCTTCTCCTTTGTCTCCGAGACCTCCGTCAGCGCCTTCTGCGTCTCCTCATGAAATCTGCGGATCTCATCGGCGTAGGCAGCCGAGCACTCATTCAGTCCCTCTTCGTGTCCTTTGTCCAGTCCTTCCTGATAGCCCTGCTCCCGCGCTTCCTGGCGGATTTTTTCGGCCTCTGCGCGTGCGTCTTCGAGGATTTTCTTCGCCTCCGCACGCATCTCAGCCGAATCGCTGTTCCGCTGGCGGCTCTCATTTTTTGCACTGTTCTCTGCCGCATCCTGAGCCGTCTGCACTTCCGGCGTTTCCGGCTGACGGGTGTCAAAGTCGCTCATATCCGGTTTTTCCACCGTATAATAGCCCGCCGTTTTAAAAATATACGGCCTGTACGGTTCTCTGACTTTGTAATCTTCTGACGGATTGCTGCTGTCAGATCTGAACGCCGGATTAAACGAGGATGTCATCGCTGCCGCCTCCCTTGTTGATCACGAGCTCACCCTGATCCTCAAGCTGACGGATGAGGTTGACGATCTTCTGCTGTGCATTCTCCACATCTTTAAGCCGCACGTGCGTCGTCGTCTCCATATCGGAGGTGATGGTCTCTGCCATACGCTTGGACATATTGCGGAGGAACAGCTGCTTCATATCGTCCGTCGCGGTCTTCAGCGCGTACACAATATCCTTTGCGTCGCACTCGCGGATGAACCGCTGGATCGAGCGGTCGTCCATGCTCATGATATCCTCGAACACGAACATCCTCTCCTTGATATCGGATGCCAGTTCCGCGTCGACCTCGTTCATATCGTCGAAGATCTTCTTCTCGGTGCTTCTGTCCATGTTGTTCATGACATCGGCCGCAAAATCAAGGCCGCCGAGATTCATATTGTCTTCGCTCGTGATGATGGTGTCGTATTTGCGCTTCATCTCGTTTTCAACGAGCGATATGGCCTCCGGCGATACCCTGTCCATCTTGGCCATGGCGGAAACCGTGTCCAGGCGCTTGTTCTCCGGAAGATTCGCGATGACATTCGCCGCGAGGTTGGCATCGAGATAGCTGAGAATCAGCGCGATAACCTGTGGCCGCTCGTTCTGCATGAGCGAGATCAGCGCCTGCGGATCGCCCTGACTGAGGAAATTAAACGGTCTCGACTGCAATGTCTTGGAGACCTTGTCCAGCAGGTTCCTGGCCGTCGCCTCGCCGAATGCTTTTTCCAGAACATTCCGGGCGTATTCCAGACCTCCGTCTGTCATCATCTTGTGTGTCAGACAGAGCTTGTAATACTCATCGAGCGCGCCTTCCACCTGGGAATTGGTGCTCTGCCCGAGCCTTGCCACCTCGAAGGTAATTTCCTCGATATCGCGTTCGGGCAGATATTTGTAGATCTGCGCCGCCTTGTCGGCGCCCAGGGATACAACGACCAGCGCCGCCTTCTGTTTACTGTTCATCCACTGGGTTGAGGCGACGTCCGGCTTATTTCCTGTATTGTTGTCTGCCATTCTTGTCCTCCCCTTCCCTCAACCAGCCTTGTATCAGCTTAGCTGCGGCCTGAGGATTTTCATCGACGAACTTGCCGATATCGTCTTTCAGCTCCATGCTGCGTTCCATATGCTCGTTATTGGCGATTTCTTCCATGCTCGGCTGTTTGGGCTTTTTCTTTTCTTCCTCAGCTGCTTTTTCCTGTTCAGCCGCCGCCTCTGCCGCTGCACGTTCTTCTTCCTCTGCCGCTCTCGCTGCTGCTTCCTCCTCTTCTTTCTTTTTCTTCTTTCTCCGTGCCGTCAGGAGGATCAGAAGAACGATCACCACGAGTGCTGCCGCTCCCACAAGGATCAGGAGACGAAGCAGATCATCGTTGTTCTGTGCTGCTTCCTGCGGCTGCGCTGATGCCGTCGGCGTTGCCGTCGCCGAGAGACTTCTGCGCACAATGGAGATCTTATTGTCCGCATTCTGCCGGTTGATGCCGGCTGCGTCGGCTATGAGATCTGTGAGATCCGCTTCCGGTATGGACGTATCATCGGTGTCGATGACAACGGCAATGGTGCAGTCCGTAAGCGTTCCCGGATTTCTCTGTGTCTGCTGTTTTTCTTCGTTGTACAGCCACTGCCGGCTTGTCGAGGTATCGAAGCTCTCCGCCCCGTCCGGGACTGAACTCTCGGAAACTACATATTCCGGCGTGTCGGCGTTGGAATCCGTACCGGCCACACCTGCAGCATTGGCTGCATCCGAACCTGTATAGGATGTCTGATCATCCTCTGTGGAGAGAAGACCGACCTTGTCATCGGACGTGCTCTGCACCGGTACCGTGTATGTCGTATTTTCCGTTACCGTGCTGGTCGTATCGAGTTTTCCCTTGACGGAAACCTCTACATTTTCGGGATCATATATTTTTCCAAGGACATTTCTGACTTTGTCCGCAATGCTCTGCTCTACATCCGAAGTCATGTTGCTGACTTCCTGACTTGTCGCGGTATCGGTATCGGTACTTCCGCCGACTTCTGTCATGGTCGCCGCATCAAAGACGGAAACGCTCGTGAAGTTGAGGCCGTTGACGGAGCGCGCGACCAGATTGCGGATGGCGTCTGCATTCTCCGTTGTCAGTGTGCTGCCCTGCTGCATGGTCACGACAACCGACGCAGTCACATCGGTGTCGGATCCGTCGTTCGTCGATCCGTCGTCGTTGAGTACATAGGAATCGCTGGTGCCCTTCGCGATCGTGACCTTCGCATCCTGCACACCGTCAAACAGCCGGATCGTCGCGCCCAGGCGGTCCTGAAGATCGTAGAGCGTATACTGCTGTTTGTCTGACTCCGTCGCCATCAGGCCGGCATTGTTGATATACGTGCCGTAGGTGAAGCCGCTCTTCGGGTATCCCTGACTCAGCAGCTGCGCCCGCAGCGTATCTTCCTGCTCCTTCGGCACCTGGATCGTACCCGACGAGGCATCGTACAGATACTCCACGTTCTGCTCCGTGATGACATTGGCGATTTCCTGTGCCTCGTCCTGACTCAGTCCGGTGAATAGTGTCGTATATTCAACTTTGCTGTTGCTCTTGTTAAGCAGGATCGCACCGACGGCTGCGAAGGCCACAGCCCCTACCAGAAGAATGATCAGAAGCCTCTTCGTACCGGCCGACAGCGCCTGCCAGGATTCCTTCAGTTTGTCCAATGTAATAACCTCGCCTGAAAGCATTTATCTCTGAATCAGAAGACAGATTGTCAGAGGTTATTATATTATACATCTTTGATGGAATATACTGCAAATATCCTTTCAAAAAATATTGCCGCAGGCAGTTGTCTGTTCATTTATACAGAAAATGATGGAATTATGCACATCCTGCACAAAATTCCATCATTCTCTCTCTACTGATCTGTAATTCTCAAACTCAGATATTCATCTTGAGCAGGTCATTATAGGATTCAAGCGCCTTATTCCTGAGAGAAATAAGCATGTCGAGGGACACGGCAGCCTTTGCCTCCGCGATCGGAAGGCTGTGCGCATCTTCCAGCTGACCTGTGGCAAGCAGATATTCCTTGTTCTCTACGTCTGCCTGTGTCGTTTTGACCTGATCGACAGCCGTCTGAAATACATCCTGAAACGGCACCTGGCCGGTTCCGGTTACGCTCGTTGTATCTCCGGATGACAGAGAATTAAGACCCGTCTTCCAGGTTTTCATCGGTGTAATGAACGGTGTATTACCGGTAATGCTGTCTACTCTCATTCTCAACCACTCTCCCGCCTTCAATGCCGGCCGGAATTCCTCTCCCTGAAACCCGACCGTATTTTGTAACTTTTTTGTAAACAAATAATAGCAGAAAATTAATTATTTTGTCAATGCACTGAAAGCAGATTTATATGATTTTTTACAGTTTTTTTCTCTTCGGAAACGTCCGGAAAACCCTTTGTTTTCAGGAAAGTCTACATGTTGTGGTCCGGCATGCATCCGACCACAACGCGCCTGTTGACCCGGATCCGGTCAGGGAAGCTCTTCTTTGAAAACTCCGGACGCGGGCCGGCTATATTTTACAAATTTGTTACAAATATGATAACAGTGTCAAAAGTCATCACCCACGTTGCACTTGTGCAAAAGTGGGTGAATGACTTATTGACACGCCCCTCAGCGAGGGCGTAGTGGGGCGAAGCCACACGAGAGTCCGAGCTGAGGGAGGATCGCGGGAGCGCGTAGCGCGTAGCGATCCGGTTATCATACTTATGACACCTGTATCAATAAAACCGCCGGATCGTCACAATCGTCCGGTAAGCCGGATTGTCGGAAATCTTGATGCCCTCTCTGGAGTTTGCCGCATGCACGATCTGATTATTGCCCATATAGATCGCCGTATGCCCGTCATAATAAATGACATCTCCCGGCTGAATATCCGCGTAGGAAACTTCTCTTCCCTCGTACTGCTGCGTATACGTTGTCCGGCTCAGCCCAATCCCGAAATGTGCAAAAACGGACTGGATAAAACCGGAGCAGTCGCATCCGTTGGTGAGCGATGTGCCGCCCCACACATAGGGATTGCCTACAAACTGAACAGCGTAGTCGACAATCTGCTGTCCGCTCACCCCGCTGACAGCCGTTCCCGATGCTGTCCCGCCTGTATCCCCCGTATTTCCGGAGGAGATGCTGCCGTCTGTCGTTGTCTCACCGATACCTGACGTATCCGCGGGCGCATCCGCCACGGATGTCGTTCCGTCCGGGTGAACTGTCACAATGCGCACGTTCCCGTTATTATCCCGCGTAATCACGTTTTCGTCGCCGTTGGCATCGGTGCTGTTACCGGTCTTCGTATTATTTGTACTGGTATTCGTATCAGTACCCGTATTGGTACTGCTGCTATTGTTATTGGTATTGTTATTGGTATTGTTATTGGGATTGCTGCCGGTGCTGCCATCGGTATCTGTATTCGTTTTTGAAGATGTCCCGGATGAAGACGGATTCTCTTCATCGGATGAGGAGGACGTCGAATATCCGCTCACGGCATTCTGTGCCGCCTGCAGCTGTTCCTGATATGCCTGTTCTTCATCGTCAAAGGCCTGCTGTTCTTCATCAAAGCTGCTCTGTTCCTTATCCAGTGCCGTCTGGATTTCGTCAGCCTTTGCCTTTGTTTTCGACTGAAGCGAAACAACCCTGCTCTCTGCCTTGACGGCTTCTGCGATCAGGGCGTTCTGCGACTTCGTGAGATCAAGGTACTGATCAGAGCTGTCCTTTAGCACAGCTTCACTCGCGGGCGCCGCAGCTTCTGTCTCCGCGGTCTTATCTCCGGTCTTATCCTCCGTCCTGTCCACAGTCTTATCCTCCGTCTGTTCCGATGAAGCGGCATCTCCGCCCTCTTCCGTCTGTTCCGACGAAGCAGTATCTCCGCCCTCCTCCAGATTATGGAGGCTGTCCTCGAGTGACTGCTGCTCATCGGTAAGTGTATCCAGATCAGACTGCAGAATTGTCTGCTGCTTCTTCAGTTTCACCGTATTGCGCACGGCATCGCGGTAGGCGTGGATTTTCGCTACCGTTACCCTGCCGTCATGCAGAGCATCCAGCGTTTTGTCTTTGTCGGTGAGCGCCTGTTCATATGCTTCCGTGACGGAGTCCATCTGCGACTGCGTGTCTTTGAGTGTCTCGGAGCCCGATGTGACAGCTGCCATGGTGACGACTTTTTTCTGGTCTGTCTCATTCAGCGCATCGAGCAGCCTGTCTTTTTTCGTGTCCAGCGAACGAACCTTTTCCAGAACGGCTTCTTTGTCTTCCCTGGCCTTATCAAGCTGATTTTCAAGGTCTTCCAGTTCAGCGATCGCCGCCTCGTAGTCGTACTGCTGCTCCGCGGATGAGCTCTCCACCGACTCGTCTGCTTCCGTTCCGGAGGAACTCTGCACGGATTCATCCGCCTCCGTACCTGAGGCGCTCTGCACGGCTTCGTCCGCCGGCGCTGCCATGACCGGTCCCGCTGTATTCGCAGTCAGCATGGCTGCGAGCATGATTATCTGTATTCGTCTGAAAAATCTGTTTTTATATGTCATGGTCATTCTGCTGCCGCAGTCCGTTCTGTCTCCCCGCGCCTCTGCGAAGCGACGCCAGCTCCAGCTGTCTGCGTGCCGCAGAGAGATCCCGGAGATTCTTGACTACCGACGGTTTCAGTGCGCCGATGCCTTCCTCTTCATACGGATTTCCGTCGACATTGTCGGCATCATGTATGCAGAGAAGGATCCGCGTCGTATTCTCTTTCCGCATGGCGAGCATGGTAAAGTTCTTCCACTCATAATCCTGGTCCGAGTTCTTGATGCGGAACAGGCAGTTCATCTCGCCGTTCGGGCTGCACACGACCCTGTCGGTGAGTGTGCTGAAGTCCATCGTCTGGTCGAAGTGCTCGCGGTCGTCGGGGTGGACGAACACCATTCTGAAATTTTTCAGGTTAGATGTCAGAGCGACGCTGGTGTCGCGGTTCGCCGTAAAATAACTGTTGATATACACGATCTCCTCGATATTCTGTTCCGGATCAAGGATCGTGATCATATCAAACATGGAGCAGAGCACCGGCATGATCTCGGCAAATTTGCCGCTGTCGCCGTTTTCTCTTTTACCCGAAAGGTTCTCCACCGTCGCCACATAGGCGCTGCGGCCGTCGATCTCCGATGTGCACCTCGCGCGCACAAGGCAGTAATTGCCGTTGATAATGTAGTTGAAGCTGTCAACTCCGCGGATTTTCCTGAGCCCGGTGAGGAAATTGCGGAACTTCAGATAGACATCCGAAGACCGGTCGTTCATATCGAATTCGATCGACCTGGGTGAAAAAGCGCCTATGCCGCTCATCACTCTCCGGAACGCTCTGTTCGTCTGGAGAATGTGCAGACGCTCGCCGACCTGTTCAAACAGCACGATCGGGATGCCCGACATCGTCTCGCCGCCCAGTTCATTTTCATTCGAGCGGATCAGATCATATTCCAGCGGACGGTTGCTGAGCAGATTGACGAGTCCCAGATTGTCATAGTATCCGCGCAGACGTTCCTGTTCAAAAATATAGCCGCCGTTTTCCAGATCCCGGCGCGTGATGTTGTACGGCTGCGGTCTCCCGATCAGGAAGCCCTGTACTTTTTCACAGCCCGCGTTCCTGAGGAAATCCATCTGTTCCGGCGTCTCGACGCCCTCGGCCAGCGTGCGGATGCCGATCCTCTTCGCCATGCCGATGATGGACAGAATAATGTTCTTGGCCTTGATATTAAAGCTTCTCAGAAAGAGCATATCGATCTTGATCACATCAAAATCGTAGTCCTTCATCGTGTTCAGAGAAGAATAGCCCGAGCCGAAATCATCCATCCACACTTCATAGCCCGCATCGTGGAACTTGCGGATGTATTTCCTGATGAAATTCGGGTCGCGCGTGAAGACAGATTCCGTGATCTCCACGTGTATCATGTTCTTCGGCACGCCGTGGCGGCGCACCGTATCATCCACGATCTGAAAAATATTGCACAGCTCAAAATCCAGCCTTGAGAGGTTGAATGAGATGGGCACGAGTTCCTCGCCCCGCTGCTTTGCCCTCTCGTAATCCCGGCAGACCAGCTCGATGATATGCGTATCCAGCTTATAGATCATCTGGACGTCTTCGAGCGTATCGATCAGGATATTCGGCATGATGATCCCCTTTTCGGGATCTACCCACCTTGCCAGTGCCTCCATACCGCAAACCTCATTGGTCAGCGTGCGGATAACCGGCTGATAATATACGACGATCTCATCTCTCTCGATAGCCCGGTCAATATTCTCGATGATATAGCGTTTCTCGCTCAGCAGACGGTCCATTTCCTCGTCATAGACATGGCAGAGCGTTCCGTACTGCTTTTTGATGCTGTCGCCGGCCGTCTTGGCGTGATCGCAGGCGACAGACGGGTCGGAAAGTTCCTCGCCGACCGCATAGACGCCGACCTTGAGACCAGACGGAAATTCTGTAAACTCCCTGCTGAACTGCATGCTCAGCGCAGAGAGAGAATCCATCAGTTCGTCATCATAGACAAAAGCGTAAAACTGATCTCCGAATGCGCGTGCGACAAGCCGGCCCGGAAAATGATCAACGATCATCGCCGCGAATTCACAGATTCTGTCATTACCGCTTTCAAAACCGAATTCTTCATTATAGACCTTGAAATTCTCAATGTTAAAAAAGACAAAATCTTTTTTTCTGTCTGAATGCAGGCTGTCAAAAACGATCTTTGTCAACGACCAGAATGACTTCAGTGTGAGACATCCTGTCAACTGATCATATTCAGCCTTCTCTTCCAGTTTCGGCCATATTTCAAGTCTGACTCTGGTTTTCTGATCCGCCATTGCCTCTCGCCTCTGCGGTTGAATTTATACTGCTCTGATGCTAAAATTATAACAATGTTTCTATATCAATTCGGATAAAATATACAAAAAGATAATATAGTAGAAACCTGCATTCGTCAAATCATTTGCCGCCGGAAAGCCCGCCTTCCCGGACGGTTTTTCATGAACAGATAAAACAGACAAACATGACTGAACTGAGTACATATGCCAATCTTCTCCTCGACACGGGCGACCGGAGCAATTACCTGTATTTTGACGATGACCGCTCTGTCGTCTCAGGTATCCGCGGCACGAGTCCGGATATCCTGATCCGCCGTCTTACCAGGGGAAGCATCATACGCATTTTCAGGCCGGCTTATCTGGAAACCGGCGATTCATACAGTTCTTCAGGCGCGGAGACCGAACAGATTTCCCGCGGCGAATCGATCATTCTGCCGGGCAGCTACCGCGTAGCCATCAGCACCATTCGCAATATGATGACACGGGATGAAGCCTTCCGGCAGGAAAACGGCATCCGCTCGATCCACCTGACGATCGGTATGATCCAGTGGCGCGACGAAGAGATATCCTATCAGTGGAATGAAGCGCCGCTTCTCATGGTTCCCGTATCCATACACAGAGACAATTCCACACGCACCTACGAGATCCGTGTCGAGGGAAACGGACCCGTCCTGAACCCGGCCTTCGCCTTCAAGACGGAAAAAGAATTCGGCATCACGCTGCCCTCTTACAGCGGCGAATCCTTTCATGATTACGCGGACAAAGTCACCGCCTCCATCGCCCCTGTCGGCTGGAAAGTCAGGGACGACTGCTGGCTCGCGCTCTTCCAGGACCATTTCCTCACGATCTACCGCGATCTCATGGAGAATGCGGCGCTCGTGGAAACGCATCCCGTGATGCGTAAGTTTCTCGCCGCCGACAGGCAGAAGCCGTTTTTCCCCTCCTCTGCGGAGGAGGTTTCCTCCGGCGCTGACGCAGCAAAGGCGCCTGCCCTGCACAACGTGGTCGATGCCGATGCCAGCCAGACGCGCGCGATTCAGATGGCAAAAGCCGGAGAGAACTTCGTGATCCAGGGGCCGCCCGGAACCGGCAAGAGCCAGACGATCACCAATATCATCGCCGAGTGCCTGTACGACGGAAAAAAGGTACTGTTTGTGTCCGCCAAGAGAGCGGCTCTCGATTTCGTATACAACAAACTGGAGACGATCGGCCTCAACGATTTCTGCCTTCGCATCCACGGGACAAAGGAAAACAGAAGAACAGTCACGGGAGATATTTTTCACTCACTGCAGCTGCCGGCCGGACGGGAGCGCCCGCAGGCAGAATTCGATATTGCCCGCAGGAACACCGTTGAACAGTCGCTGGACGCCTACGTTCATTCACTCCACAGCGTTCACCCTGTGATCGGCAAATCTCTGTATCAGCTCTATGAGATCTATGCGCACTACCGCACGGCACCGGAAGTGAACTGTCACATTCCGGATATCTACCGCATGTCCGAGGAAAATCTGCAGGAAAATCTGCGGTGCCTCAGCTGGTACACGAACTGCATACCGATCATCGGCTATGACTACAAGGCCTGCTACTGGTACGGCTTTTCATCTGAAAACAACGCGCCGGATTTCCGCGCCGCCGTCATGGATCATTTCGAAAGGGCGGTGAAATACATCGACGGGGAACTCCGACTGGCTGAAGAGATCCGCAAATACCTGCCCTCGCTCCCCTGTGACACGCCGGATCAGATGCAGGCTGCCCGTGATCTGACCCGTCTGATCGCCGAAACTGACGGCATCACTCCTCAGCTGTTCCGCGAGGACACGGCTCTGTTCGCCCTCCAGAGTGCGCAGAAGCTCCACGCGGCAGCCGATCATCTGAAAGAATCCCGCCGGAAGATCATCCTTGAATTCAGTGAGGAGATTTTCGACATCGATGCCGCAGCGGATCTGGCCGCGATGCAGACGCATTATGCCTCTAGGATCCGCCGTTTCGGCCGTGAATACAGAAATATTCTGGACCGCATACAGGCTGCCTCCCTGTCAGGGGAGCGCCCGGACTACGATACGGCACTGCATATCCTCAGAGATCTGAGCGCCGTTCAGGAAGAGACGAAGGCCTTTCAGGATGCCATCCTTCCGTTCGAGAGTATTTACGGACCGCTGTCCGATCCGATGCACATGGACTGGAAAGAGCTTGAGACAGATCTCCGCAGCACGGCGGATATCTGCAGCAGAATTCCGGTTACCCAGGATCTCACAGGACTTTCCTCGTCCCGCTACATGGCACTGTGCCACCTCTGCGCCCGCTGGACGGCCCGTTTCAGAGAAAATCTCAATTCGACCGGTTTTGACATGGATTTTCTGCGCAGCTGTCTGCAGGAGGATATGGATATCGAAAATATGCCTCTCCGCAAACTGCGCGAGTGGCTGCAGGGATGCCTTGATCACTCGGATCAGTTCGGCACATGGATTCACTTCCTTCACGTGCGCGACTGCCTCGATGATCTTCATCTGACCGGCTTTGTGGACGAAGCCATCGCCGGTCTCGTCCCGGCCGAACAGTTCGGCAATGCCTACTGCAGAGTTTTCTACCGCGAATGGATACGGACGGTCACGGACGCAGATCCCGTTCTCTCCGGATTCAGCCGGTCAGGCCAGGATCAGGCTGTCGATGATTTCTGCAGAGAAGATAAGATTCTCTTTGACATCAACCGCAAAAAAATCCGTGCACGCCTCTCTGCGCGCCGCCCTTCCGTCGTGACCTCGTCACCCGGAGAGCCCGTCACAGAGCTTCTGCGCGAGATTCAGAAATCTGAAAATCCGAGAAGTCTCCGCGAGATCATTGTGGAATACGCAGATCTTCTCCAGAAGATCATGCCATGCTTCATGATGTCTCCGATGAGCGTCAGCACCTACCTCGATCCGGAAAAAATGCGCTTCGACACGGTTATTTTTGACGAGGCCTCCCAGCTTCTTCCGCAGGAGTGCTTCGGTGCCATCTACAGAAGCCGGCAGGTCATCATCGTCGGCGACTCGCAGCAGATGCCGCCGCGCGATCCGAAGCTGCAGGCGGGACCGGCTGCCGGTGAACTGCGCACAGACACAGGAAATGCGTCTGACGCTGCCGCACAGGCAAATGCGCCCGCCGGTACCGATGCACAGAACAGCGACGCCGGCCCATGGCTTTACAGCAGAAAGAGCCGTCTCGCGAGGAGCAGAGATCTCTATGCGAGCGTGCCGTTTGAGTCGATCCTCGACCTCGGATGCGCTTCGCTCCGTCAGGTGCGTCTGCTCTGGCATTACCGCAGCCGCCGGGAGGGGCTGATCTTCTTCTCGAACCGGCTGCTGTATCACAACACACTGATCACGTTTCCCTCGCCGGAAGCGGATCTCACGCTTTCTTCATTCGGCATTGAGTATCACTATATTGAGAGCTACTATGACCCGGATTCACATACCAACCTGAAGGAAGCGGCCTCTGTCGTCAACATGGTCTTCGCATGCATACAGAAATACCCCGGCAGGAGTATCGGAGTTGTCGCCACGACACCGGAACAGCAGACGCTGATCAGCAAGCTGCTGACGCGGCGCCGCGCGAAAGATACCTCCGCCAAGGCATTTTTCACGCAGAAGACCGCCGAGCCTTTCTTCATCAAGAACATGGAGACGGTGCAGGGCGACGAGCGCGATATCATCATTATCAGCACGGTTTACGCGCACACGATGCACCGCACGCTGCCGCGCGATTTCGGCATGATCAGCCAGAAGGGCGGCGAACGCCGGCTGAACGTCATGATCACCCGCGCGCGCTACCGCATTGTGCTGATGACAGAGCTCCACGCCAGGGATCTGGCTTCGTGGGACAGACCGCCGGAAGGCATACGCCTGTTCCGTACATATCTGGATTATGCGGAGCGCGGGCCGGAGGTTCTCGGCGAATATGCGCCGGTTGCCTCGGATAACCCGTACGACGCCTATATCGAAGATGAGATCTGTGAGTTTCTGGAGGCGAACGGTTTCAGGACGGGACGCCGCATCGGTTATTCGGCCGCGCGGATCGATATCGGCGTGCGCATGCCGGAGGATGACCAGTATTTCATGGCGATCGAGTGCGACGGCGAGACATACCGCCGCGCAGAGAGCGCGCACGACCGGGACTGCATGCGCAGAGAGATTCTCGAAGCCATGGGCTGGAAGTACTACCGGGTATGGACTGCCGAGTGGTTCCGCCGCCATGACGCCGAGATGAAGGCGCTGCTCCGGGCTGTCCGCGCCGCCGCAGGCCTCTCCGGGACACCGGAAGAGTCCCCGGCATCGGCGGAGCCGGAAGATACGGAAAATGCAGATGCCGCGGAAGAAGCACCGGAAGAGCCGGCGGCAGTGACAGCTGAGACTTCAGCCTCTGCGAAAAGTTCCGGGGATGTAAAACGCTGGATGCCGCCCCGTGACGGTAACAGATAACTTCAAAAACTGATATATAAAGAGACGGACTGTTCGCCCCGGGGCGTTCAGTCCGTCTCTTCAGATATGTGCGAATTCTCATCTGGTTTTAGAAATATAGCGGCCGAATGAGCAGACGACGTGGCGTGCGATGATCTCGTCCTGCTTCTGGTAACTTCCGAGGGGTCCCGACCGCGTGCACAGAAGCAGCCGTCCCTCTCCGTCCGCCCCTGTGAAGCGCTGATACGTCTGCAGCCGGTTGAGCGGCGAGGGCAGCACATCGCAGATCATGTCCTTCTTCGGACAGGTGATCCGCGCATCGAGCATGGCCTTTTCCCCCGACAGAATCAGATGCCACTCCCACGTCAGGCTGTCCTCTTTTGTGCGAAGCCATGTACTGCCCGACAGCGTGGGAACCATGCTGTTGAATTCATACATGCGTTTCCCCCGGTGCAGGGCGCCGAGAAATTTTTCCTCTGCGGACGAAGGAACATTCATCCGTATGCTGCCGCCCCAGACGGCGAGCACATCTCCCGCATACGGCAGTCCGCCGGCGTCCGCCATGTCGGCTGTCCAGAGCCAGAGCCCCGGCGACGGGAATCCGCTTCCCCATGTCACATCGGCGCAGCCGGCGCCGGCGTCAGGGAATGTGCGGTAGCTGACGTCTCCGATGATGATCGTCCCCGTATATTCCGTGACGAGCCCCTCCGCGTGCCAGTACGCGTCCGATGCATGAATTTTCCGCGAAAATGGCGACGTGCTGATGCCGGCATTATAGGAAATCTTCTTGTCAAATTCGATATCCCATTCCATGGCCGTATCATCTGCGAGTTCGAAGTCAGCCTGATGTCTGTTATGATCAGGATCATCCTCTCCGGGAATGCTTCCGTAGGACTCGAATTCCGTGAAAAGGCACTCCCCGGCCTGTGCGACAAACGGCGGTCCCGGACTGATCTCAGCCTCTCCCTCCCGGAATACATGCGTATACTGCACAGCGTCATCGCCCCAGATGCCGGCGTGCACGGCAAAGTACGAAGGGGTGATCTTATCCTGTCTCTGCGCGCGGATACGGAACGGGCGCGCCTTCTCCTGCTTTTTCTCCTTATGCAGTACCGGGCTTACGCCCGCATAATACTCGATAAAAATAAGTCGCCGGTCCCGCGTGTCGTCGCGTATGGCGGGAAATACGAAGCGCCACCGCTCCACACCGCCGGACGCCAGCCTTCCCGTCAGCATCCAGCCATCCCGTCGTGAGTCAGGTCTGCTGCTCATACTGTCACCCCCGACTGTTTTTCTGCGGCAGAGGGATCTGCGCGAGAACAACACCCGTGAACACGAGTGCACAGCCGGCGAGCTCCCGTCCGTTCAGGCGCTCACCCAGCACGGCCCATCCCGCGAGCGCAGAGATCACCGATTCCAGGCTCATCAGCAGCGAAGCCGTCGTGGGGTTCAGTCCCTTCTGGCCGACGATCTGCAGCGTAAAGGCGACGCCGGATGAGAGAATACCTGCATAGAGGATCGGAATGACGCAGACGCGGACAGCTTCCCATGAGGGTGTCTCAAAAATAAATGCCACGATCGTCGACAGGACGCCGGCCACCAGCAGCTGCAGACAGGACAGCTGGATGCCGTTCACCTTTGTCACAAAACTGTCCACGCAGAGGATATGAACGGCAAAGATCAGGGAGCCGAGCAGCGTGATCAGGTCTCCTGTGCTGACAGAGAAATCTTCCTTAATGCAGAGGAAATAGAATCCGGCCACGGCGATCGCGACGGCAGCCCAGACAAACCAGCCGCATTTCTTTTTCAGGAAGATGCGGTTAAGGACAGGCACGAGCACAATGTACAGCGCCGTGACAAATCCGCTCTTGCCCGCCGTCGTGCTGACGAGACCGATCTGCTGGAAGCCGCTCGCCGAAAACATGCACAGACCGACGATGGCCCCGCAGATGAGCAGCGTGCGCTTTCTCTCCGCGGCCGGCCGTGAAACGCCGGGAATATCGCTGCCTCTGTAATTCACCGCGAGCGGGTCGATCCTGCCGGAGGCGATGGCCAGCGGCAGAAGGAAGAGCGTTCCCACGTAATCCCTGCACATGTTGAATGTGAAGGGCTCCATGTGCTTCATTGCAACGCTCTGCGCCACAAAGGTTGTTCCCCATAAAAAAGCCGCCAGAACCAGATATATGGAGTGGCGGACTTTTACGGCACTTTTTGTATCATTCTGCATTTCGTTCTCCCCTTTTTTACCCGCAGCAGAAGTCAGGCAAATTTGTTCTTTTTCACCCGCAGCAGAAGCCAGGCATATCTGTTCTTTTCAACCCGCGGCAGAAATCAGGCTTATCTGTTCTTTTCAACCCGCGGCAGAAGTCAGGCATATCTCTTAAAGAAACGGAACACGCGGCCGTAGTAGTCATAGCGGATCCGGTCGTCCGCGTTAAAGAGTTCGTGCTTTGAATCCTCATAGCGGACGAACTCCAGATGTCCGGCTTTCCCGGCAAAAGCGTTCTGCGCCGAGGGCTCCACGAGGTGATCCCTCCCCGCCTGGAACATGATCACGGGAATGCGGATGCGGGATGCCTCCCGGAGCACCACCGGCTCCATGTCCAGTCCTGCGCAGGTCCACGCATAGCAGGCCGCACTCATGCGGTTCTTCGGATCATCCAGCCGCGCCCTGTACTGATAGTTGTAGCGGGCCTCCGATTTTTCACTGCTGTGTTCGAAATCCGGAATGCCGGTAAAACGCGACTGACCAACCGAAAGTGTTTTGCCCAGATCATGAATCTTCACATGTCTGTACAGCACCCTGAGCACGGGATCGGGAATGCCGTGCCGGTTGAATTTCAGCATCGGCGAACTGAGCACAGCCGCGCGGAAATAGCGCGGATATTTTTCCAGAAAAAGCGCACCGACGGCGCCGCCCATCGAATGGGAATACATGAGCAGGGGTTTTCCGCCGCCGTTCGGGATGACAACCTGTTCAATGAATCTTTTCTGATCTTCCACATACTCGTCGAAGCTGTACACGTAAACCAGATCTTCTTCCGGCACCTGCCGCCCGGATCTGCCGTGCCCGCGCTGCTCCAGGAAAAATACGGAATATCCGAGCTGCCAGTAGTACCAGGCCATTTCGTGGTACTTGTTCCAGAATTCGCAGAACCCGTGAACGATCACGATGTTTCCGCGGGCATCGTCCCGCAGAGCATAGTAATAATGAAGGGGCAGTCCGCCAAAGCCGCGGATGTCTCCCTCTTTTACACAGGCTTCCCGCCAGGACGCATTTTCTGTCAGCATGCGCTCCGTGAAATCCTCTTCACCGAGCAGGTCGATTCCCTCAACGATCATCAGGTTTCCTCCCGTTATCTGCTTTCCCAGGTTACACGTATCTCTGTCCGCCAGTTGTCTCTCAGCATATCACGCGGATTTACATACGTTCATCCGCCCGCTGCTTCATCATATAATTTACATACATGAATCCGCCCGCTGCCTCATCCTATGATGCTCAGCAGGAGGCGATGATCTTCCGCGCCTTGTCTGGATAGTTGGTAATGACGGCGTGAACGCCTCTCTCCACGCACTCCCGGATATCGGCCTCCGTATTGACTGTCCATACGTTGACGTCAATGCCCCTGTCCCTGCACTGCTCCATAAAATCCGGATAGCGCAGGTTATACATCGCCGGATGGAGTGCGCTGACGCCGTGCGCCGCCGCATAGGCCGGCATATCGAGCGTCCCGTCGGCGTACAGGAATCCCGTCGCTGCCTTCGGGTTGATCTCGCGCATGTGCATGACCGAGGCGTGGTTAAACGAAGAGTAGATCACGCGGTCCTCCATGCCGAAGGCATGCGTCATGGCGTTTATTTTTTCTTCCAGACCGGGGTAGAAAATCTCGCCCGTCTTCAGCTCGATATTGATCATAAGCCCCGTCGGCTTCAGGAGGTCGAACACCTCGCCCATCGTCGGGATCTGCACGCCCTCCCACGCGAGGTTGCCATTGGAAAAATCAAAGGACTTCAGTTCTTCCAGCGTGTAATCACATACGCGTCCCTTGTGATCGGAAACGCGGTCGATCCGCTCGTCATGTGTGACGACGATCGCCCCGTCCTTCGTCAGATGCACATCAAGTTCCACGCCGTCCGCTTTCATCTCCGCCGCCTTTTCAAAGGCAGGCAGTGTATTTTCCGGACAATAGCCGCTCGCACCGCGGTGCGCCCATACAAGAGGTTTTGCCATGATGTTCTCCTTTCAGCGTATTGTTTCAATTTCCGACAGGCAGTTTACAACTTATTTTATCATTATGTCACATTTTCTTCGATATCTACGATACTTTCATCGGAAAACAGCTTCCCAGATATTCATTTATGGGAAAATCCGCTGAAACAGGCTGCTGCTTTATGGTAAAATCTGCATGGCCGCATGTGCAGCCTGCTGTCCATGCGCCAGATCACCAGAACATCTACCGATGACAGGAGAAAATATGGGAGCAAAAGATGTCCTCTGCAGTCTCGTGGAAAAAGAACTGCACACCAGCCCAAAGCGGGCACGGCAGATCATGACTGCCGTATACAAAGCTTTTGGCCTTTATCAAAAACACTTTCCGGAAAAGGGCCGCGCGCCGTCGCGTCAGTATCTCGCCAATATCTGCATGAATGTCATGCTCTCCGCCTATACACATCCGGAGCGCTCGGCAGTCGTATCTCTTTTTACCCCCTCCGAGATCCTGCAGGCCTTCGATCTGAGCCCCGTCTGCGCAGAGATGTTTTCCACATTTCTGAACGGCGCCGGCTGTGAAAAGCCTTTCGTCGATGCCGCGGAATCCGCCGGTGTGGCGGAGACCTACTGCAGCTACCACAAAATTCTGATCGGCGCAGCTGTCACGCATTTTCTGCCGGATCCAGCCTACATTATCAACACTTCGCTCGCCTGCGACGCCAACAATCTGACGTTCCGCGAACTCGCGCAGGCATACGGCAGGGAACAGTTCTACATCGATGTCCCCTACAGCAAGGATGAATACGCCGTCGCCTATGTAGCCGGACAGCTCCGCAGCCTCGCTGACTTCATCGGCGAAAAGACCGGCAGAAAGCTGGACATGGACAGACTCACGGCTATCACGCGCCGCAGTGCCGAGACGATCCGCATCATGCAGGAGACGATATCCTGGCGGCGCACGCACTGGCTTCCGGGCGATCTCACCTGTGAACTCTATGAGTCCCTGATGATGCACAGCTGTCTCGGAACCGCGGAGGCTTACAATTATGCCTGCCGTCTCCTCGATGATTACAGAAAAGCACAGCCGGATACCGGAAAGCGCATCATCTGGATGCATTCCAATCCGTTCTGGCAGAAACCGGTCATGGACGCGCTGAATTACCGGCCGGAGATTCACATTGCCGCAACCGAGATGTCCTACGATGTCTGGCAGCGCTATGATCTCTCGGACCCGTTTCTCTTCATGGCGCAGCGTCTGGTCCGCGATCCGTTCAACGGTCCCGTACAGGACCGCATGGCGTTCACAAGAGACATGGCGAAACAGATAAACGCCGACGGCGTGATCCTCTTCTGCCACTGGGGCTGCAAGGAAACATGCGGTGCCAGCGGACTCATCAAACAGGGGATTGAGGAGGCCGGCATTCCCTGTCTTGTGCTGAACGGCGACGGCGTGGACCGGCACAACGCCTCTGACGGACAGACATCGACGAGAATCGGTGCCTTCCTTGAAATGCTGGAAAACCAGGACGCACGCGGATAATTTCCGACCGGCTGTCGCACAGAGACTTCCGGTCTCAACGTGCTCCTGTTTGTCCTGACAATATCTGGAACGGAGAATACCATGATATATGCCACCTGCCGGTACGCACCGGCTGAACTTTTCGCCGGATTCGGCGAACCTGTGGAGCGTCTCGATCCCACGCCCTCAGTTTTTTCCTGTGCGGAGTCCTGCTCACATCCGAATATGTGCGGTTTTTCCAAGGCCGTCATCGAAGATATCAATGACCGTGGCATCCGGCGCATCGTCCTCACCGACTGCTGCGACGCCATGCGGCGCACCTGCGACGTTCTGAAAGCGCGGGATGACATGGAATTTGTCCACATGATCTCCCTGCCTCACCTGACAGGCGATCGTGAGATCCGGCTTTTTGCCGGGCAGCTGAAGGCGCTGAAGGATGCGTATGCCGCCTTTTCCGGCATCCCCTTTGATCTCACAAAGGCCGAAGAAGCTTTCCGGCAGTCCGCTGTGGAAAAACGGACGATCCCCGAAGGGCCCTGGGTGGCCGTCGACGGTGCTCACGCCAGCGCAGAGCTGATGCGTCAGATCCGCGCCGTTTTCCCGGACGCAGACGTCGTCAATGAGACCTGCACCGGCATCCGGTCCCTGTCCTACGAACCGCCTGCCTTCCGGGATACCGGGAATCCCAGCGCCGAAGACAGTCTTCAGAGAGAAAGTGTCAGCGCAGAGGATGATTTCTTCCTGCGGTATGCGCGCGCACTGCTCACGCAGACTTATCCCTGCATGCGGATGCTCTCCGGCTCCACGGGACGTGTGGAAGCCGGGATTTCCGCCGGACAGGCAGGTCCCGGTGGTTCCGCTGAACGGGCAGGCTCCGGGGATTCAGCGCAGAAAACGGCGCAGCAAAATCCGCCGCTCGGCACCATTTTTCACACGATCAAATTCTGTGATTTCTACAGTTTCCGCTACATGAATGAAAAAAACAGCGGTGCCCCGCTCGTGAAGATTGAGACCGATTCCTCCCTTCAGAGCGGCGGTCAGCTGCTGACCCGCCTCGAGGCTTTCCGCGAGGAACTGGACATGAAAACCGGAAAGGATATTGCCATGAAAATTCAGAAAAAAGCAGGAAACGGTCCTGTATACACGGCCGGCATAGACTCCGGATCCACGAGCACAGATGCCGTCATCATGAACGCCGACCGCAGAATCCTCGGCCGCGCCATTATTCCGACGGGCGCCGGTGCCGTCAATACCGCTTCACGTGCTCTGGAGACGGCGCTCGATGAGGCCGGCCTCACGAGAGATGATCTCGCGTCAATCGTCTCCACCGGATACGGGCGCGCCACTATCGGCATCGATGGCGCCGAGGACGTCACGGAAATCACCTGCCACGCGCGCGGTGCCGTCTATCTGGATCCCTCCGCGCGGACGGTCATCGACATCGGCGGTCAGGACTCCAAGGTGATCTCTGTGGATGAGCAGGGTCACGTGCTCAACTTCGTCATGAATGACAAATGTGCCGCCGGCACCGGGCGTTTTCTCGAGCAGCAGGCCAGAGCTCTTGAACTCAGTATGCCGGAGATGAGCCGCCGCGGCCTGGAGTGGAAGAAGGACATCAGCATATCCAGCATGTGTACGGTTTTCGCAGAATCAGAGGTTGTCTCCCTCGTCGCCCGGAGCGTTGACACGGCAGACATCATCCACGGTCTGAACAAGGCGATCGCTTCGAAGACTGCCGGTCTCGCCGCCCGCGTGAAGAAAAAGCCCGGTTATATTCTCACCGGGGGTGTCGCAAAAAACGAGGGTGTTGTAAAATGTCTGGAAGAGAAGCTCGGGGCGCCGGTGTCTGTGTCCCCCGATGCACAGCTCTGCGGAGCCATAGGAGCAGCGCTCATCGCGCTTGACGCATACAGTTTATAATCCTATGCTGTACATCCGCCTGTCCGGATTCTGGTATCGCATGTTTTTGATTCAGAACATTCGACGGTATGGGTGCAGGTGCTGCAAAATACTTCTGACTTGAGGTGAATATATGGAAGTCCATTACAGCGAATACGAAACTGAACATCTGGAAACGATAAGACGTCTGGCGCCGGAATGTATGGTTCTTCTCCGGTCGGACGGCAGTTTTCCGCTGGACGCCCCCGGCAGGATCGCCCTCTACGGAAGCGGCGCCCGCCGCACGGTGAAAGGCGGAACCGGTTCGGGAGATGTCCATGCGCATCACACGGTTTCCATCGAGGAAGGCCTGAAAAATGCCGGTTTTGACATCACGACCGGTGACTGGCTGGATAACTATGACGACGTCATCCGCGCCGCACACCAGCGCTTTGCCGCGGAAATACGCCACCGGGCAGCCGCAGAACATCTGCCGGCGGTATTTTACGGCATGGGTGCCGTGATGCCGGAGCCGGAGTATATTTTTCCCGTTGAAGGCGACGGCGACACCGCCGTCTATGTGCTGAGCCGTGTCTGCGGCGAGGGAAGCGACCGGCATGCGGTCAAGGGCGATCTCTTCCTCACGGAGACAGAGATCCGCGATATCCACCGCATGGAAGAAAAATATCCGCGTTTCCTTCTCGTCCTGAACACCGCCGGCATGGTCGACCTGAGTCCTGTCAGCGACGTGCGCAATATCCTTCTGCTCTCGCAGCCGGGCGCCGCCGTCGGCGACGCTTTCGCGGATGTCCTGCTCGGCCGGAGCTATCCTTCCGGCAAACTCACGGACACGTGGATGCGCTGGGTGGATTTTCCGTCGATCGGCGATTTCGGCGTGTGGAATGAGACGCATTACCGCGAAGGGATCTATGTCGGCTACCGCTATTTTGACACCCTGCACAAAAATGTCCTGTTCCCGTTCGGATACGGTCTCTCTTACACGACGTTCAGCTACGACTACGACAGCGCCTCCGTCTCCGTCAGCGGCACATCCGTCACAGTGCGGATCCCCGTGACAAACACAGGCAGCCGCCCGGGAAGGGAGATCGCCGAGGCCTACGTATCCGTGCCCTCAGGAAAACTCGATCAGCCCTATCAGGTTCTGGCAGCTTTCTCCAAGACAGAGGAACTGGCAGCCGGTGAAACAGAGACAGTTTCGCTCACCTTCCGCATGGAGCAGCTCGCCTCTTTTGATGCGTCGACGGTTTCCGAACTGCTGGAAAAAGGCGATTACATCGTCCGCGTCGGAAGAAACAGCCGTGACACGGAACCGCTGTGTTTCCTCCGTCTGGACAGAGACGTAACCGTCCGCCAGCTGAGCCACCGCGGCGGAAAATGCTCCTTTGAAGACTGGAAACCGGAGGAAAAAGAGCGTTTCTCCGCGCCTGTTCCGGAAGATCTGCCCGTCTTTTCCATCGATCCGGATGCCCTTGTCATGGACCCGGCCGGTCCGCCCGTCACACCGGACGCCGATGTCATGAGACGGCTGGATATACTGGACAATCATGATCTCGCGGCTCTCGTCACCGGCCGATACAGCAGGAATCCTGTCGTCGATATCATCGGCAGTGCGTCCTCCTCCGTGCCCGGCGCCGCCGGAGAGACGACCGGTGAGATTCCCGGGCTTCCGTCTCTCGTCATGGCAGACGGCCCCGCCGGTCTCCGCCTGACGCCGGATTATACCGTTGACGCAGACGGACATCCGAATCCGCCGAAACCTGATCTGAATGCCATCGGCGAATATCTGCCGGATTCGGTCAGGAAAGCAGCAGGCATCATCCGTGACAGCAGGCTGGTGAAATCCGTATCTTCTCATGTTCCGGAGAAAACCACATATCATCAGTACGCCACGGCTATTCCGGTCGGCACTGCGCTCGCGCAGAGCTGGAATCCGGAGGTGTGGAAAGCATGCGGCGATATCGTGGGAAGTGAAATGGAGAGATTCCATGTGGATCTCTGGCTTGCGCCGGGTATAAATATCCACAGGAATCCGCTGTGCGGAAGGAATTTCGAATATTTTTCCGAAGATCCGCTGCTGGCGGGACTCGCCGCAGCAGGCATCACGGAAGGTGTGCAGCAGCACCCCGGCCGCGGCGTCACGATCAAGCACTTTGCGGCGAACAGCCAGGAGACAAACCGCTACAATAACAACAGCGTTGTCAGTGAGCGGGCGCTGCGTGATATTTATTTCAGGCCCTTCGAGATCTGTATAGAAAAAGCCCGTCCTGCTGCCGTCATGACATCCTACAACCTGATCAACGGCGTCCACGCGTCGATGCGCGCAGATCTGCTGAAGAATGTCATCCGGGGCGAGTGGGGCTACCGGGGTCTCATCATGTCCGACTGGGTGGTTCCGATGATACGCTGGACGGAACACAAGGGCATCTTCCCGGCGCCCGACGCGGGTGCAGCCGTCGCCGCCGGCAACAATCTCTTCATGCCGGGGACGCTCGCAGACCGCATGCGCGTGGAAAAAATGCTGCAGATGTCAAACAGCACGGTATCGCGGACACGCCGGTCGATCCGCGAATCGGCTGGATGGGTGCTGCAGACGATTCTGCAGCTGAAGGCAGCGCAGGATCATATGCATTAGCATGCACCTCACCTTATCACATGCTCTGCATGTGTGAGGATGAGGCTCACTGCTTAGATACAGAAAAACAGAGGCAGAAGAGCTCACACAGCTCATCTGCCTCTGTTTTTCAGTCCTTGAGAAGCCAGGTCTCTGCTTCCGAAGCCGTATCGACGATGTGCGGGGCGTGATGTGTCTCGAGAAATCTGCGGCCGCGGAAACCCCAGGTTACGCTGAGGCTTGCGAGACCGGCATTTGCCGCTGTGAAAAGGTCAATCTCCGTGTCTCCGATATAGACGGCGCGGCCCCGCTCCGTCGACAGCGCCTTCAGACAGGCATCCGTCATGTCCGGCGCAGGTTTGCGGCGGATACCGGGCTTCTCGCCGAGCACAAAATCAAACTGCTCAGGGAAAAGGCTGTCTGCCAGCGAGCGGACCGCCTCGTCCGGCTTGTTCGAGACAACGGCGGTTCTGATGCCGCGGGCGCGGAGATTTTTCAGCAGTTCCGGAATGCCCGGATAGGGCCCCGTGTGCTCCCTGCAGTGCGCATCATAGTAGGGACGGTACACAATGGCTATCCTGTGCATTTCTTCCTCCGGGATGTCGTAATCCTTCACGCCGGTCGTATCCCCGACCTTCAGCAGCTCATCCAGCATGCCGTCATCGGCGGAAGTCCCGCCGTGTTTTTCCATGATGAGTGCACGGCTCACAGCCACCTCCACGCCGCTGCCGAAGAACGCCTTCGTGTCCTCCAGCGTGAAATCATGGCGATGCCCTGTCTCCGCAAAAGCCCAGTTGATGGCATTTCTCAGATCCGTCACCGTGTCCAGCACAGTGCCGTCCATATCAAAAACCGCTGTATCAAAGCGCATCATATATCCTCCCGTGTGCAGAATAAATCATGTGCAGAAATAAATAATCCCGTCTCAGGGCAGACCTGTTGTATCACGGATGACAGGCAGAACAAGCCTTCCGCCGACATCATCATTTTTTGTGCCTGCCGCCGTACCTGATCAGGTAGTACAGCGCACCCACGGCGGTAATCGCCGAGGATATGACGATGAGAAGCACTGAGATCTCCCTGCTGCCCTGCACCAGTGTGTCACCCGAGAGCACCTGAAGGATGATCGTCGGGAGCCGGAACACGCCGGACAGCAGTGCAAACGCCGGATAACTGAGATCCGAGAGCCCGAGCAGATAGGTTGCCTGATCCTTCGGAAATCCGGGTATCAGAAAAACAAGCGCGGCGAACGTTTTTTTCTTCGGCGTCATCGTCCCGAAATGGTGTCTCTCTATTTTTTCCCTGGATACAAACATGGAAACATACTTCATGCCGAAGGTTTTCGACAGGGTAAAAGCGATCATATTGCCGCAGAGTATCGCGATATCACAGATCACCGTACCTCTGACCACGCCGAAGGCAGCGCCGGAAGCGATCTCGAACGGGCCTGCCGGAATGACTATCGTCAGTGTCTGCAGAACCATGATGATAAAGAAATGGAAGACACCTCTGGCGCCGGTTTCGCGGATGTAATCCTGGAAGTCCTTCGGCGTATTGACGATCTCGAGAAGGGGCAGGCAGAGCCGGATGACAATGAAGGCAAAAAAGGCCGCAATAAGCACAGTGATCAGAATTCCCCTGCGCCTGCTGCGGACGAGATTTCCGTCGGCTTCTTCCCGATGTTCCTCTCTCCATCCTGTGATCATACGCAAACCGCCTCCCGCCAGCGTGTGAACATCTTCCATACCCTCATGCCCGGGTCCATGTACTTCCTCACGACCCAGCCATCTGCCCCGCGTATCCCGCAGGTGATGCTGTAAAACCCGGACAGGATTGCTTATAATTCATAATAGTACGAAAATCAGGTAATTATCTACAAATTTTTCACGTTTTTCATATACAGGTTATCCAAAAATAATCTGTCTTCGGGAGGTTTGTCATGAAATTTTCTGGCCTGCGGATGATGAAGTACCCCAACCTGCGAATCACGAAGTATCCTGACCTGCGGAAAAAAATTTTACCCCGTGCCGTGCTGTGTATGATCATGCTCTGCTGTTTTCCGGCCGCTGCGGGATGCGGTGCGCCGGAGAGCAGCGTGACAGAAACTGTCCCCGCAGATTCTTCCACAGGTTCCTCTGGCTCTGCTGCATATTCTGTCAGCCATGCCGCAGATTCGGCCGGCTCTTCCTCACTTACAGTGATCAGTGAACAGAGCGGGGGCTCCGCATCGTCTGTCAGTGATTCAGATGACGCCGGCTCAGCTTCCGGCGTGTCCGAAAGCGATGCGTCATCAGATAGCGGAACGGATGCCGATGCATCCCCTGACCTGTATGCCCCCTATGTGCGGACGGCAGATGATGCCGGTGAGGATGACGCCTCTGCCCCGCTCGATGTGACCGCCGTAACAGGCACGGCCGGAACAGATTACCCTGCCTGTCCGGACGATCCGGATACATGGAGCGGAAACCCGGATTTTCAGGGCATCATCTATATTCCCTGTATCGGGCTTCACTATCCGGTCTTCTGGAAGCAGTATGACAATGAATTTTATCTGTCCCACGACACGGACGGAGCCACGGAGAAAGAAAGCGGATCCGTCGAGATCGACGGCTGGAACTTACCGGATTTCACGGACTGCAATACCATCATCTACGGACACAACATGGCCGACGGGAGCATGTTCGGAAAGCTGATAAATATGCTGTCCGATCCTTCTGACGTAGATCAGGATCCGTACATATATTTTTACCGCGGGAATGATGTCCTGCAGTACAGAATCTTCGCGATGAACCGGACAGACGCGTCGGATCCCGCCTATCAGATCGCCGAACTGCACTGGCAGATCGCGGGCAGAGAGCGCTCGCTCCCGACGGATCTTCTGGACAGCGATTTTGTGAACAGCGCCTCTGATACGGACGGCGACGGCGTGCCCGATGCGGCGTCGATCGAGGTGTATCCCGCTGAGAGCGCACAGCTGCAGTACAACACCTGGTACGACATCTATGTGGCTGATGCCATGCATGTATCAGAATACACACCGGCGGAAGAACCGGACTTTTCAAAGCGGCCGCGTCTTATCATGCTCGCCACCTGCAGCGGGCCCGTCGACGGCAACGGGCGGTTTCTCGTACATGCCGTGATAAGCGCTCAGTTCACCTGAAACAGCTAAAAAATCAACCGCATGTAAATATACAGAACAGGAGGGACAGCTGCCGGCGGCAGCTGTCCCTCTCTTAAAACCAGATATATGATGATAACAGTGTCAAAAGTCATCACCCACGTTGCACTTGTGCAAAAGTGGGTGAATGACTTATTGACACGCCCCCTCAGCGAGGGCGTAGTGGGGCGAAGCCACATGAGAGCCCGAGCTGAGGGAGGATCGCGAGAGCGCGTAGCGCGTAGCGATCCGGTTATCATACTTATGACACCTATATCATATGATCACTGCGCGGTCACGAAGCCCGTGCAGATCAGATGCGGTCGTGGCATGTTCTTGCGATGACGTCGAGCTGCTGCTCCTTCGTCAGGCTGATGAACTTCACGGCGTATCCGGAGACGCGGATCGTGAAGTTGGCGTACTCCGGCTTCTCCGGGTGCTCCATCGCGTCGACGAGTTTCTCTTTCCCGAAGACGTTGACATTCAGATGATGCGCGCCATTGGTGAAGTAGCCGTCCATGACGTTCACGAGATTCCCCACCTGCTCATCCTCACTGCGTCCGAGCGCCGACGGATTGATCGTCTGCGTGTTGGAGATGCCGTCAAGAGACCACTCATAGGGGATCTTCGCCACGGAGTTGAGCGATGCCAGAAGGCCGTTCTGCTCAGCGCCGTAGGACGGTGACGCACCCGGTGCGAACGGGGTGTAGGCGGCTCTTCCGTCCGGTGTGGCACCGGTCGCCTTGCCATATACGACATTGGAGGTGATCGTCAGGATGGAAGTTGTCGGCTCCGCATTGCGGTAGGTGTGATGCTTGCGGATCTTGGTCATGAAGCTCTTGAGGATCTCCACGCCGATCTGATCCGCGCGGTCATCATCGTTTCCGTATTTCGGGAAGTCTCCCTCTACTTTATAATCTACGACAAGTCCGTCCTCATTGCGGATCGTCTTTACCTTCGCATAGCGAATCGCGGACAGGGAATCGATCACGTGTGAAAATCCGGCAATGCCGGTCGCAAAGGTGCGGCGCACGTCAGTATCGATGAGTGCCATCTCCGCTGCCTCGTAATAGTACTTGTCGTGCATGTACTGGATCAGATTCAGGATATTCACGTAAAGTCCTGCCAGCCAGTCGAGCATCCTGTCGTAGCGGACCATCACGTCATCGTAATCCAGATATTCCGAGGTGATCGGCGCATAGGCGGGGCCTACCTGCATGTGCTTTCCGTTTTTATCCGTGAATTTCTCATCCACGCCTCCGTTGATAGCGTACAGAAGCGCCTTGGCGAGGTTGGCGCGCGCGCCGAAGAACTGCATCTCCTTACCTGTCTGTGTAGCCGATACGCAGCAGCAGATGCTGTAATCGTCTCCCCAGATGGGGCGCATCACGTCGTCGTTTTCGTACTGGATCGCCGATGTGCGGACGGAGATACGGGCTGCAAAACGGCGGAAGTTCTCCGGAAGTCTCTTTGAATACAGAACCGTCAGATTCGGCTCCGGCGCCGGTCCCATGTTCTCCAGCGTGTGGAGGAAGCGGTAGTCATTCTTTGTCACCATGTGACGGCCGTCCTGTCCGAGTCCTGCGACCTCCAGGGTAGCCCAGACCGGATCGCCCGAGAACAGCTCATTGTAGGAAGGGATGCGGGCGAACTTCACCATACGCAGCTTCATGACAAAGTGGTCGATCAGCTCCTGCGCTTCTTTTTCCGTGATGGTCCCATCTCTGAGATCACGGTCGATATAAATATCGAGGAAGGTCGACACGCGGCCGACAGACATCGCTGCGCCGTTCTGCGTCTTGATCGCCGCCAGGTAGCCGAAGTACAGCCACTGCACGGCCTCCTGTGCGTTCTGTGCCGGTTTTGAGATATCGAAACCGTACACAGCTGCCATATCCTTCATGCCCTTCAGCGCGCGGATCTGGTCAGCGAGTTCCTCTCTCTGGCGGATCACGTCGTCCGTCATCACGCCGCAGCCGCAGTTCTTCAGGTCTTCTTTTTTCTTTGAGATCAGGTAATCGATGCCGTACAGCACAACGCGGCGGTAGTCGCCGACGATACGTCCGCGGCCGTAGGTGTCCGGAAGTCCTGTCACGATGTGGCAGTGACGCGCCACGCGCATCTCATCGGTATAGGCATCAAAAACAGCCTGGTTGTGTGTCTTGTGATACTCGGTAAAAATTTTGTGGTACTTCGGATTGACGTGGGCGCCGTAATTTTCCGCCGCCTCTTCAGCCATCTTGATGCCGCCGTAGGGCATAAAAGCGCGTTTCAGCGGCCTGTCTGTCTGAAGACCGACGATCTTTTCAAGATTCTTTGTCTCTTCATCGATATATCCGGGGCCGTAAGCCGTGAGGCCCGACACAACCTCTGTCTCGCACTCGAGCACGCCGCCGTTATCGCGCTCAGCCTTCTGCAGCTTCTGCAGCTTTCCCCAGAGGACATTCGTTGCCTCCGTCGGTCCCTCGAGAAAATTCTCATCTCCATCATAGGGCGTATAGTTGTTCTGGATGAAATCCCTTACATTGACGTCATCCAGCCAGTGTGTTCCTCTGAATCCTCTCCATGCATTCTGCATATCTGTTGCCTCCTTCTTCTGTCCCGCCACGGCCGAAGCCGCAGCTGTATCTCTCCGTTATCCTGTTCTCTGATCTCAGCTGTACCATATGTCTGCGCAACTGTCAGCAGAGCGTTCATGCTGATTTCTGCAGCACACCCGTGAGGATTTCCTCCGCGTGCCGGACACTCTCATCCGTCGGCGGTTTCACATCCTTCAGCGGATAAGGAATGCCAAGTTCCTGCCACTTGTACACACCCATTGTGTGATAAGGAAGGACATCCACGCGCTGTACATTCGTCAGCGTCCGGATAAACGCCGCTTCCTTCTGCAGTTCTTCATCACTGTCAGTCCAGCCGGGCACCAGTACCTTGCGTATCCATATCGGTTTTCCGGTGTCCGAGAGATAACGGAACATATCCAGTATGTTGTCATTGGCTTTTCCCGTGAGACGAATGTGCTCCTCCCGGTTTATCTGCTTGATATCCAGCAGGAGCAGGTCTGTGACATCCATGAGCTTCCGGAACTGTGAAAACCACGGCTCCCCGCGTGTGAATGGTTCCCCGGCCGTATCGATACACGTGGAAATTCCCCTTTCTTTCGCCTTTGTGAAAAAATCCAGGAGAAAATCCATCTGCAGAAGCGGCTCACCGCCACTCACGGTGATCCCTCCGTTGCTTCCCCAGTAGCTGCGGTACCTCTCCGCGCGGTCGAGCAGTTCATCTGCCTCGATCAGATCAGCTCCGTCATCAGTCCATGTATCGGGATTGTGGCAGAATCTGCAGCGCAGCCGACAGCCTTTCAGGAATACGACAAAGCGGATTCCCGGTCCGTCCACGGCACCGAATGTTTCTATAGAATGTACTCTCGCCTTCATCCGGGCTGCTCCTTTCCCGCCATCACATGGCCGTATCATTCGAGGCGTTCGCCACACTTCATCACACGCTTCGCATGTGTGAGGATGTGGCTCACTGCCCGCGTAAAAAAAGGTGTCATGTCATCTCACAAAGAGAAGATAACATGACACCTTTACCTGTTCCTTGACTGCAATCAAGTAAATGGCATAAATTTACGTTCGAACTTATGCGATATAGATATCGTCATCCGGTGCTCCCTGTGCGCTGGATATCTCACGGAGTGAGGAGCGGCTGGTCACCTGCAGGACGCCTCGTCCCACGCGGCGGATACATCCGCTCTTCTGAAGCTTTGTGATATACCGGCTGACCGTCTCCGGGCGAAGACCGATACTCGCCGCGATATCCTCAAGTTTCATATGGATCTTTCTGTCACTGCTCCGCGCATCCTGATGAAGCAGGAAACGGGCAAGACGCGATTCTGGATCCCGGATAGACAGAAGAACTGTTTTCTCCTTGGCCTCGGTCAGTTCCGTACTCAGCATGGCGATGAGACTCAGAGCCGCTCCGTTGTCGCCGCTGATGACATCCATAAACGCCTGCCGTCCGATTCTGCAGAGTTCCACATGCGTTGCACAGACAGCGGAGTAATGATAACAGGGATCCTTCAGAAAGAGATCGTGCCAGATAGCCTGTCCGTCGTGAAGAATATCCAGCAGATATTCCTCCCCGTTGGCGTCAAATCGACAGGTTCGGACCAGTCCGCTGCGGATCACGAGGATGCTGTCGACCCGTGATCCCTCTTCGATCAGAAGCTGTCCTTTTTCGTACCCCCTGTGCTCCGCACCTGCGATCAGCTTTGCCTGCGCCTTCGCCGGAAGTTCCCGGAACAGTCTGATCTGTGATGCGCAGAAGGTGCCCTTCTTCTGAAACGGGCAGTCCGGCTGACATGTATTCATTCTGTTCATATTTCTGTTTTCTCCGGCCATCTGTCATCCTTTGTTTCTTCTGTCGTCATTGCTGTCGTATTCTGTCATTTCCTGTCATCGTCGGCATCTCTCTCGACGCCGGTCGTATCGATCACATCATCATCCTGGTGATCCATGAAATCACGCGCAGATCTGCCGAAATCGGCGAGTCTGTGAACGGCGACGAGTGTCGTAATACCCACATAGAGCAGAGCGATACCCGCGATGATGCCGATCATATCGACCGGATGCGCCAGGGCAAGAATACCGAGGATCAGTGCGATAACGCCGCCCACCAGAATGCCTGTCCACGCGCTGCTGCCCATACTTCTGACATCAAGCGCAGATGTGATCCCCACGACGCCGTACACCATGAGAATCAGTCCGATGATAACCATGGCGAAGACGATAAATCCTATCGGATTGATGAGCAGCAGAATGCCGAAAAGTATATTAATGCCGCCGATCACACTGGTCATATAGCGTTCCATCGGCGTAATCGCTGCAGAGCCGCCCAGCAGAAAAGAGATACCGCCTGCCACGAGGCCGATGCCGAAGATCCTGAGCATTACCGATTCAGTGTCCGACGGCCAGAACAGGAACATGACGCCCAGAATAATCTCAAGGACGGCGATAATAATAGTTCTCGTTTTGTTCCGCTTTAAATAGCTGCGCCATGCGTCATTGCTGAAGAAATGCATCTGATACCGCCTCCTCTGTTATTGCTCTGTATCCGCCTGATCCGCTTCCGCATTCCCGGGCTCTGCCTGCTTTGGTTCTGTGCTCTCAGGCTCTGCCTGCTTTGCTTCTGTGCTCTCAGGCTTTGCTTCTGTGCTCTCAGACTCCGCCTGCTTTCCGCAGTGCTCTTCAAAGAACGCAAGAAAATCGCTGTCTACCTTGTCATGATCGAGCTCGTTCAGGATCTCATGTCTGTCGCCCGGGTAGATCACCAGTGTCACATGGGTGATGCCGGCCTTCCTGTACTGTTCGGCCACCTTTGCCGGCCCTTCTCCCTTATTTCCCACTGGATCATCGCCGCCGGATGCGATGAGAACCGGGAGGTCGTGCGGGATTTTTTCGATCTCCAACGGCTCCTCCGCCCATTTCAGGCCCTTGAACAGATTGTAATACCCGTTCAGTGTAAACATGAAATTGTTCCACGGATTGGCGTTGTACGCGTCGACAATCGCCTCGTCCTTCGTGAGCCAGTCATTTTTTGTACGGGCCGGCTCAAAAGACTTGTTGTAGGAGCCGAGCGCCATATTGTTGATTGTCCTGCTGCGGTGATCCCAGCCCTGGAAAACAGCCTTGACTCTGCAGAGCGCCATCGCCGTATTCAGCGTGGCTATATCCGTGTAGCCCGTGCCGGAAATGATCACGCCTGCCAGTCCCTCTCCGTACATGGTGATGTACTGGCGGAGCAGGAAGGATCCCATGCTGTGGCCGAGCATAAAATACGGGACATCCGGATATTTTTTCTCCGTCATCACGCGGAGCGCCTGAATATCGTGGATCACGCACATATTTCCGTTTCCTCTGGCAAAATAGCCGTGGCTGTCATCGCTCACGACGGAAGCGCCGTGTCCCAGATGATCGTTGCCGACCACGTAATAGCCGCGCTCCGCCAGGAAATTCGCGAGTCTGTCATAGCGGTTGATGAATTCAACCATGCCATGCAGGATCTGAACGACGGCCTTCACCTCGCCGTCCGGCGCCCATTCGATCGCATGGATCTGTGTAATGCCATCTGATGATGGATAATTGAAATCTTTCTTTGCTGTCATTGTCAGCACCTCCCGATACACTGTTTGTTCCGGACTGATCCGGAAAACCGGTAAATTACCTTTCCCCGGCTATGGCGCGGCGGTTAATCCGCCCGCCCGACATCGACAGCCGCCCGCTCTGTCTCGCGGTACACCTCCGACAGAGATACCCCGTTTGTTTCCGCCGCTGCCGCTGCACTCTCATATTCCGGATAAGCGATCTCGCCTTCCGGTTTCCGCACGATCTTTACACCTATCTTCCCGTAGCTGGTCGACACCTCTCCTGTGCGGCGCGGCAGACACGTGCGATCCATAAGCACACGCCGGATGCCGATCGTCGATGTCCCGGAAAAAATAATGTCCTCCATCTTCTCTGTGTCATGCGGTTCACAGAGAACATTCAGCTGCCATCCGGGCCGGTTCTTCTTCATATACACCGGCTCGTAAAAGACATCCCGTGCACCCGCCTCAAACAGCCGCTTCATGACAAAGCCGAGTTCCTCACCGGTGCAGTCATCTACATTCGTCTCCAGCTTCATGATCCTGTCACTGCAGGTGTATCTGCCGGACGTTTTTTCTTTTCCGTCCCGGCTTTCCAGATTCCCCTCTGCTCTTTCCGGGTTCCCGTCCCCGTTCTCAGGCCGCACCTCCAGAATCATCGCCCGGAGGATACCCGGCAGTTCCTGCTCTCTCTTGCCGGCACCGAGACCGGTCTTCAGGATACGGAACTTTTCAGGCAGCCTGTCAGATGTGCGGATGGCCGCTGCGATAGCTGCCCCCGTCGGCGTGACGTACTCACCCCTGACATCGCGGATTTCCAGATCAAGCCCGTTTGCCTCGGCGATATTGACCACCGCAGGCACCGGTACAGGCAGAATGCCGTGCTGCGTGCGCACGGTCCCCGTCCCCTCCGTCAGTTTCGTGATGATGACCTGTCCGATACCCAGGTCGTCCAGGCAGACCGCCGCGGAAACGACGTCAATGATCGAATCGATCGCGCCGACTTCGTGGAAATGCACTTCCTCCGGCTTCACGCCGTGCGCCTTTGACTCCGCTTCTCCGAGAATTTCAAAAACCCGTTCCGCAATTTTCCTCGCGCCATCGCGCATGGAGAGCCCGTCCAGGATCTCCCGCACTTCGCGGAGAGTCCTGTGTCTGTGTCCCGGAGCATGATGCTCACCGGCTGCACAGTGGCCGTGCTCCTCTCTTCCGTAGAGATAGGCCATGTCATGGTCATGATTGTCAAAAGCTTCGTCCATGATCACGGAAAAACTGCAGCAGTCGATCGCCGATTTCTTCACACGGTCCGCTCTCACACGGAAATGCTCCTGATCCGGCACGTCCTTCAGTACATTCTGCAGTCTGTCCATGTCCGCGCCCAGATCAAGCAGCGCGCCGACGATCATATCGCCGCTGATTCCGCTGGATCCATCTATATATAATACCTTTTCTGACAAAAATATTCTCCCTGATTTTTCAATACTGAAACAGCCGGTCCTGTGCCGGCCGCCTGTCTGAATGACATTACTATTTTAGTAAAAATCTCCGGATACAGCAAGACGCAGACCGCGGCACCGGTAAAGTGCCTGAGGTCTGCGTCTCATTTTTCATAAAATCATTAAACTGTACAGGCAGTGCGCTGGCTCTGCTTATTGAGCAGACGCAGATGTCGTCGAAGTGCTGGCTGCCGAAGCGTCTGCTGAGGCTGACGTGCTGGCTGCCGAAGCGTCTGCTGAGGCTGACGTGCTGGCTGCCGAAGCGTCTGCTGAGGCTGACGTGCTGGCTGCCGAAGCGTCCGCACCAACTGCCGGTGTGCTGGCTGCCGAAGTATCTGTGCTGGCTGATGATGAGCCCGAGCTGCTTTCCGTCGGGAGAAAACGACGGATCGTCTGAATACGGTCGTAATTCACGTTCGTATAGGCGATACCCGTTGCTTCATTTACGGCATTGATCATCTGTCCGTTGCCGGCGTAAATGCCCACATGTCCGTCATAGACAAAGACATCACCGACCTGCGCGTCGGCGTAGGAAACCTCCTGTCCCTGCGTGGCGATCGAATAGGATGTACGTGTCGTATCAATACCGAAGTTCTTATATACCTGCTGAACAAATCCGGAGCAGTCGACGCCGCTCGTCAGAGAGTTTCCGCCGTATACGTATTTGCCCCCGAGGAACTGCTTTGCATAGTTCAGAAGCGCCTGACCCGAAGCGGTGGAACCGTTTCCTATGGTGCCTGACTGCTGGTATGCCTGCTTTGCTGCAGCCTGTGCCTGGGAAGTGGAGATACCGGTCTGTTTGGCGAGCTGTGACGCCACCTGATTGATCGTGCTCTGTGCCTCCGGCGTGGAAGTATCCACGTTGCCGTCAGACGTCGCCGTAGTCTGCAGGGCAAGCTGTTCGTTTATGGCATCGTTATACTTCTCAATAATATTGGAGTATTCCGCAGCCTTTGCATAGGCATCCTGAATTTTCGCATCGTAGTCTTCAGCAGAATACTTGCTTCTCGCCTGATCCAGCAGTGTCTGCAGCTGGTTCTGACTCTCAGACAGAGAATTTTTCTTGTCTGTCAGCTGTGCCTTCTGATCCTGCTGCTGGGTTTTCAGAGTCTTGACCTCATTAACGGCATCAGCGTAGTTCTGAAGCTGCTGGCGGTCATAATCGTACAGATCCTGCTCCATGGTGGCTGAGAGAGCCGCCTGAATATCACCGTCCTCGATCAGGGCTGTGACCCAGCCGGGTGCTCCGCCGCTTTCATAATAATACTGGATACGGGCCTTCATGGCTTCCTTCTCCGTATCCTGCTTCTTTTCCGCTACTGCGAGTTTTGCCTCGGTATCGGCGAGATCATTCGTAACCTTGTCAAGCTGCTCATTGATATGATCAACACTCGAAATAGTTGTGACGAGCTGGCTCTCCAGATCATCGATCTGATCGAGCAGATTATCTCTCTGCTGTTCATATACGGCAATAGAGGCATTCACCTCATCGAGACTGGCCTGTGCCGTATCGGCACCTGTCGATTCATCTGCCATTACCGGCACGCAGAGAAGAGATCCCGACATAATGACGCTCAGCCCAAGTGCTGCAAGTCCGGTTTTTTTCATACTTTCGCTTCCTTATTGTAATATCTGTGTAATTTATTTAAATCATTTTACATACTAACATACTTTTTTCCGTCACACAAGAGCAAAACTGCTGTATAAATTCAGAACAGACCACAGCACGAATTCAGCGCCCGGCAGCCTCCTCACAGCGCGGCAGCGCAAAGAAAAGCACCGTCCCCAGTGGCTTTCCCACCAAAAACAGTGCTTCAGTGCGCCATCAGGGACTCGAACCCTGGACAAATAGATTAAGAGTCTACTGCTCTACCAACTGAGCTAATGGCGCATAAATAATACTGCGAACTGGCCGCTTTCTTTGCTGCAACGATTGTCATTATAATAACTTGATATTAAAAAATCAAGAACTTTTTCTCTTCGCTGCGTTTTTGTAAAATACGACCGACAGCACCCGCTGCCGGCCATATTTTTTGTCTATATTTACCAGTGTTATTCCTGTTTTCAGGTCCTTGCCGCATCTACCAGATCGGCAAAGCTGTCCGCATCTCTCGCGCCGACAACCTGATTGACCATCTTTCCGTCCTTGATAAAAACAAAGTTGGGGATGGACTCTACATTGTAACGCGCTGCGATATCCGGATTGTCATCCACATTGATCTTCAGAAACTTGACATCTTCATATTCATTGGAAAGGCTGTCAATGATCGGAGCCATCATCTTGCACGGGCCGCACCAGTCCGCATACATGTCGATCACGACAAGACGGCGTGTATCCATAACTTCTGACTCAAAATTCTCAGCTGTGATTTCCTTAACCATGTTTATCTCCTCCCGTCTGTATTTGATCTGATATCATTACCGAAATCATCTCATATTCTGTTGATTATTATTGTAACCTTATCACGGCTTTTTCTCCGGCGCAATATTTTTTTCACGCAGTATCCGAAAATGCCGCCGATGGCAGGCGCGATACGGAAAATTCCGGCATGCCGGGGACACCATGCGATGATAGGGCCGGCGCAGGAAGCGCACCGAGGATTTATGAGGACGCTGCAGGACGCGCGGAGAGAAGGAAGATCGGGTTGCCCCGGCCGGAAAATTTCTCTTCATATTCCGTCATGACATTGTCCGCTGAGAGAACCGGATCCGCGTGAAGGTCATAGGTGAGATCCAGAATCTGCCACCCCTCCTGCCGGACCTGCTCCACAGAGAAATCAAAGAGCGCCCGGTTATCCGTCTTGAAAGTGAGGATCCCGTCCTCTGTGAGAATCCGCTGATAGATGCGGAGAAAGCCGGCTGAGGTGAGGCGCCTGTTTCCATGGCGCTCCTTGGGCCAGGGATCGGAAAAATTCAGCCGGATCCCCGCGACTTCATGCGCATCGAATACGTTTTCCAGCAGGCGGGCGTCCATGAGGATGAAGCGGAAGTTGCAGTCCTTCCAGATACCGGGTCTGCCCTGCGTGACCGTTGCGGGAAGGGAGCGGATATCTGTGCTTCCGGCTCTTTCCTTCGCGCGTATCTCCGCCTTCTGAACCGCGCGGAACATCACGCTGCTCTGCATCTCAATGCCGACAAAATTTCTGTCCGGATATTTGGCGGCCATATCCATGAGAAATCTGCCCTTGCCCATGCCGATTTCTATTTCCGGCTTCTGCCGGCGGGAAAACACCTCTGCCCAGTGTCCCTTCTGTTTTTCCGGCTCGTGTATGACAAAATCGCTGGCGGCGATCACCTCGCCGGATCCCGGTATGTTCCTGAGTCTCGACATCGCGTATTCTCCCCATTTCTGTGTTTACGGCAGCTATTGTGCTGTTTAAGCTGCGGTTCTCTTCCGTTGCGGCAGGCTCTCTGCTTTTGCGGCGGGCTCTCTGCTTTTGCGGCGGGCTCTCTGCTTTTCAGAGCACTTTTCCGCTATATTTTCTGACAATTTGCAAACCACAGGCGCAATTTACCAACGTCTCTTTTAATGTTTTGTAAGTTCAAAAGTCAAGGGGTTCGCGGAAAAATTATCCACTTTCCCGACGATTTGGATAACTTTCACAAAACGTTCGTTTTTCTGAAATTCTTATGTAACCACCGGTTTTCGCCCCGATTTTGTGGATAATGTGGATAAAATCGTTGATAACCTTATAATTCGCGCCTTTCCGGACGCCCGGATTGTGGATAACTTTTGCAGAAAAATATCGCCGTCGAACGAATCGTTTTTCGCCGCGGCGATATTTTCGTCGATTTTTTATCTGGATAATTTTTTGTATAATTCGAACAATTTAAACCATCGTGAATTTGTCAGACGAAATCCGGTCGTCTTTACAGCTGATAAGATTCAGCAAGTGCCTTAAATGCCGGCAGGCTGTCTCTGATCTGCTTTGTCGTCACGCAGTATGCGATCCTGACGTAGCCCGGTGTGCCGAAGCTGTCGGCGGGAACAAGCAGAAGCTCGTACGCTCTTGCCTTTCGGCAGAATTCGCCGGCATCCGGTTCCGGGGATTTCATAAAGAGATAAAATGCGCCGTCGGGATGTACGCAGGTAAACCCGTCCGCCGTGAGCGAATCGTACAGGAGATCACGGTTCGTTCTGTACACGGAGAGATCCGATACCTGACCGGTCACGCGCTCCACGACATGCTGGGCAAGCGCCGGCGCGCATACATAGCCAAGCGCACGGCCTGCGCCGCAGACCGCAGCATACAGATCCGCAGAACCGTCCACTTCGTCGGGAACCAGGATGTAGCCGATACGGTCGCCCGGCATGGACAGCGATTTGCTGTACGAATAGCAGACGATCGTATCTCTGTAGTATTTCGTGACAAACGGCACTCTGACATCGTCATCGTAGACAAGCTCGCGGTACGGCTCATCGGTGATCAGATAGATCGTGTGACCGAATGTCTCTTCTTTTTCTTTCAGGAAAGCGGCCAGTTTCCGGATGCCGTCCTCGCGGATCACGACGCCGGAGGGGTTATTCGGAGAATTGACGATCACCGCTTTGGTTTTTGCCGTAACGGCTTTTTCCAGATTGTCAAAATCGATCTGGAAGGTATCCGGATCCGTCTGGCTCACAACCAGCTTTGCCCCCGCCGTCTCGACGAACACGCGGTACTCCGGGAAGAACGGAGAGAACGTGACGAATTCATCACCGTCGCAGCAGAGAGCCGTGATACTGATCTTGAGTGATGCAGCGGCGCCGCAGGTCATGTACAGATTTTCCGCGCGGAATGATGTTCCGAAACGGCGGTTCAGATCTTCTGCGATCGCTTTTCTCGCATTAGCATCTCCCTGTCCTGCCGTATAGCCGTGCAGGTAAATATCCGAATTGTGATCAATGAGCTCTTTGATCGTCCTGTTGACGTCAGAGGGCGCCGGCACATTCGGATTTCCGAGGCTGAAGTCGAAAACCTTATCCTCGCCGATCTCTTTCTTTCTCTCGCATCCATAGGAGAATGTCTCCCGGATGATCGAAGGCTCTTTGCCCAGTTTCTCCATTGTACTGTTGATCATGATTTTCTGACCTTTCTGTTATTGTATGGCGATGGCCATGTTCAGCGACACCGAATAGATCCACATCTCCCGCACAGGCATGCCGGTGATCTGCTCCAGCGCTCTTCTGTAGAAGTGAAGCTGCGGCGTATATTTGTCCCTCAGGTCGGAGCCGTCCCGCGTCTTCACACGGTCCGTCTTGTAATCGACGAGGATCCATGCTTTCCCGCTCTCTGCATCCTCTGCGGAAAAATAAGCGTCAATCGTTCCCTGCACCAGAATATTTTCGTCCGCCGGCCAGGTGTTGTCAATATCCTTTGCCGGTACGTCGAGCACAAACGGCTGCTCACGGTGCAGCGAGCCCTCCGCCGCGGCAGTCTTCATCTGCCTTCCCAGATCCGTGTGCAGAAAAGCGCTGAAATCCTCCGTCCGCAGACAGGCCGCTTCCTTCGGTGAAAAAATACCGTCCGCCGTCATCTCACGGATCTGGTCCGCCAGTTCGTTCTCCGGACGGCTGTAATCCAGATGCTCAAAGAAACTGTGATACACGGTGCCCCGCGCCGCTCCCGCCTCTTCCGCGTCCGGATTTTCGCGCATGAAGACCGGGACGTATGATTCCTCTTCTTCCGGCCACGCCTGCGTGCCCTGTTCCTCCGCTGACATCTGCAGCGATCTCTTCTTGATCTCCGTAGCCGTCATCTTCGCGGGAAGTCCGGCCGCCTCTTCATACGGATAGCGGAAGGCATCCCGGTGCTCGAGGAAGGAGCGGATGCGCTCCGCTTCTCCCGCCTGCCGGGATTCCCCGGACGGCTGTGCGGCAGCTGACGTCTGTTCCGTCTGAGATTCCCTAGACGGCTGTGCGGAAGCCGGCATCCGTTCCGTATTTTCTTCCGTCAGGGTCTCCGACCGCAGTCTTTCCACGGCATCGGAAACCCGGCCCGTCTCCTCCGACTCTGCGTGTACCAGACCGGCGCCCGTAATCTCCTGTATCCTCAGCAGAGAATCATCGGGCACGGCCATGCGTATCCAGTCGAGAAAACCGCGGGCTCCCGTCAGCTCATCGTAGCGGAGCACCCGCAGCTGCTTCTGTCCGCCCGTGAGATCACGCATCTGATCTGCCTCGGTCTGCCTCGTCACAAACTCCTCCGCCGTCTCTTCCTTATCGACCGTTCCCACGAGAATCAGCTTCTGCTCCGCTCTCGTCATCGCCACGTAAAGAATGCGGAGTTCCTCGCCGAGCATATCGTCATTGATCCTGCCGCTGATCAGGCGCCGCAGGATCGTCTCTCCCCTGGTGCGCCGGTCGGGATCTATTTTCTTCAGCCCGATGCCCATATCCGCATGCATGACCACATTGCCGGTCTGATCCTTTTTGTTGAACTGTTTGCCCAGTCCCGCGATAAAAACAATGGGGAACTCCAGTCCCTTGCTCGAATGAATGGTCATGACACGGACCGTGTCATCATCTTCGCCGCTGATATTGACTTCGCCGTCGTCCACCTTGTATTTTTCCAGTTTCTCAATATAGCGGACGAAGTTGAACACCCCGTGGTAACTGGTCGTCTCGTAGGCAGCTGCCTTCTCAACGAGCATGCTGAGATTGGCCTGCCGCTGCTGACCGCCCGGCATCGCCGCTGCATACTCGCCGTATCCCGTCTCACGGAGAATCTCGCCGATCAGCGTGTGAACCGGTGTGAAAACGGCGCGGCGGCGCATATCCTCCAGCTGCCGGTGGAAGCTCTCTGTCTTCTCGTAAATACCGCGCCGGATGCCGGCCGCATCACGCCCTGCTTCTGCGCCGTTATCGTCGGCCGCATCGCCGGGCTCGCAGCATCCGGATTCTTCCTCCTGCATCCCGAACTGCGTCTCGCCGGCTCTCCGGTACGCATTCACGGCGTAATAAAACGTACCCGTCGGACAGAACGCGCGGATCTCCGCCAGCTCGCTGTCCGTCAGACCGACGACAGGGGAGCGGAGCACCGCCGTATACGGGATATCCTGCTGCGGATTGCTCAGGATCCGCAGGTAGTCCAGCAGAAGCCGGACCTCGGGCGCCGAAAAGTAACCGCTCTTCGCCGGCGCAAAGGCGGGCACCCCGAGCGACTGCAGTGTCTTCACGTACGTTTCCGCCCAGTCCTGCGTCGTGCGCAGCAGAACGACGATATCGCGGAAACGCACCGGCCGGAGTTTTCCCGTATCTTTATCGCAGATCTCCGTTCCTCCGTTCACGAGCGCCAGAATGCGCGAGGCAACCGCCTGCGCCTCCAGTGCGATTCTGTCATTCCGGCTACGGAAACCGGCGAATTCCTCCCGGCTTCTGTCGATCAGGAGCAGCTCGCTCTTCGCTGTATCCGGGTCCGGAAGCTCAGGATATGCGTCTCTGCCTTCATAGAGCGCCTGATCTGCGCCGTAGCGGATGCCGCCCACCTCAGGGATCATCAGCCGCCTGAAAAATGCATTGACCGTCCCCAGCACCTCAGGGCGGCTGCGGAAATTCTTTCCGAGGTCGATCCTGCGCACGGCGCCGGCATTCATTTTTTCCAGAAAGAGCGAGGGCTGTGCCATGCGGAAGCCGTAGATGGACTGCTTGATATCGCCGACCATAAAGCGGTTGTTCCGACCGTCGGCCTCGCCGGACACATCCGACAGAATCGCCTCCTGCAGATAACTGCTGTCCTGGTACTCATCGGTCATGATCTCCTCAAAACGCGCGGCGAGCTCCTTCGCGGCAGCCGTTCTGACGCGGCGGCCGTTTTCATCTCTCTCCTCGAGGATCGCGAGTGCAAAGTGCTCCAGATCGGAAAAGTCAGCGATATTGCGCGCCCTCTTCGCCTCTGCGAATTTCTCTGCAAAAGCGCGCACCAGCCGCACGAGTTCTTTCATATAAGGATATACGAATTTCAGATCTTCCGCATTTTCCTCTGACGTATGGGAAAAATATCTTTCCCGCAGTTTTTTCAGCGGATCCCGTATGCCTTCGTCCCGCTGTTTTTTCAGGACTGCCGCCCTGTTAAGAATCTCCTCAGATGCCTTGCCCCTGCGCGGTCCCTTCCAGCGCGCAAATTTCACATTTCTGACTGCTTCGCCGCAGCTGTCGGCGGTATCCTGCCGCAGAAGTCCGTCCAGTACATCGATATCGCTCTGCAGCACCCCGGCACAGCCGGAGAGCTCATCCGACGAACCTGCGTCTTCCGCCAGCTGCTTTGCGGTCTCCATCATGCCGGTGAGCGTGAGGCGTACATTGGTCATCATGTCCCGCATTAGTTCCGGGGAACTGCCCGTGCGGTAAACTTCCAGACAGCTGTCCAGCCACTCGTCAGGATACGGATGACTTCTCGAATACGTGTATACCTGCCGGATCATATCCGCGGCATCCCTGTCGTCCCTCACGGAAGAATAGGCGCTGATAAATCTGCGGAAAATTTCGCCCTCCTCTCCTTCCTTCGCATACTCTTCCTCGAGAAGATCATCCATGACGTCTTCCCTGAGAAGCTTCAGCTCACCCTCATCTGCGATGCGGAAGGAGGGATCGATGTGAATCTGCCCGAAGTAATTCTGGATCACATAGCTGCAGAAACCGTGAATCGTCGTGATCTGCGCGTGGTGGATCAGAACGCTCTGCTGCTGCAGATGTTCATCCTCCGGATTTTCCGCGAGACGGGCGGCGAGGGCATCGGCCAGCCTTTCCTTCATCTCTCCCGCCGCGGCTCTCGTAAAAGTCACGACGAGCAGGCGGTCGATATCCACCGGATGATCCGGATCCGTGACCATCTGTACGATCCTCTCGACGAGAACCGCCGTCTTGCCCGAACCGGCCGCTGCCGAGACGAGCAGACTGCTGCCGCGGTGACGGATTACTTCCTTCTGTTCATCTGTCCACATCCGCGCCATGGTCTGTCTCCTCTCCCTTTTGTCCGTCTGTCTCAGCGAGGCTTCTCCGCATCTTCAGGAGCACGTCGTCCGCCGTCCCGCTGGCGATCCGGCGGTGGCTGTATCCGGCAATCCTCTCGTCATACCCGCAGATGCCGCGCGCCGCACAGTATTCACAGGCATCTCTTACGTTGCTCCCCTTATACTGCAGTGCCGGCGCCACCTCCGCACAGCCGGTGACCATGCGGCGCCCGAGTTCCTGTGTCTCCCATGTCACGTAATCCATGATCGTGCGGAAATCCTCTGCCGGACGCGCATTGTCCGTAAGCCTGACGTTATCGCCCTCTCCGCATCCGATCTTCACGCCCGACGGAAGAACAGAAGAAGCTTTTCCCTCCGGCGTCTCATCGTCAAACAGCCGCTCCACGGCGGTCTCCGACCGCACCATGCCGAGCGGCCGCAGAGCCGTCAGCATCAGGCTGTTCACATCGCCGTCATTCTTTTTCTCCAGTTCAGCCTCGTCGATCAGCGGATCTGCGATATGGTAGTAAAAAATACCCGCCGGCTCCACTTTTCCACCGGTGATCTGCTTTTCCCCGCCGCACGCCGCCTTCATATAGAGGACAAGCTGCAGCTGGAGTCCGCTGTAAACCCGGTTCAGGTCAAGTTCCTGTCCGCCGGTTTTGTAATCGATGACCTTCAGGTACCGCGTACCTCCCGCATCGCATACATCCAGCCGGTCTATTTTGCCCTGAAGGCAGAGCCTTGCCCGGCCGTCGGGACTGAACGACAGCTCTTCCGGATTTTCTCTTCCGAATACATACTCAAAGTCCGTCGGCTCGAAGCTGCCGCGCATGATCTGCTGCTGAAGCGCCCAGACCGTGCGCCGGAGCACTTCCTGCAGCCGGGAAATACGGAACCTGTCCCTCTCTGTACTGACGAGCACGGCATTGCCATACGCCCCCGCGGCGCTCTCCAGTGCCCTGTCGGCCAGTGCGTTTCGCTCGCTCTCCGTCAGCGCGCGCCAGGAACGGCCCTCCGTCTTGAGCGTCTGGGAAAAAATACGCAGCGCCTCATGCATGATATTGCCGAAATCCCGCATCTCAAAGCCGTAGATCTCCCGCTCCTGCAGACGCAGGCCGTAATTCAGGAAATGAGAGAACGGGCATCCGGCAAACTGCTCCAGCCTTGTCACAGAGAGGCGGATATCCTTTCCGTACAGTTTTTCCGCCAGCCGGCTGCCGATCGATGATGCGCGGCAGGTGCTGTTTCTGGCGTCAAGCAAACGCTCTGCTTCTCTGCGCCTCTCCGGACGTCTGCCCATCCGGCGGAGAATTTCTTTTCCCGCAGGGCTCATGTCACGGGCAGGCATGTTCTGCAGCTGTCCTAGCAGCCAGGCTTTTTCTCCCGCCTCCGTCTCGAACACTCTCGTCAGATCAGCGCTCTCCAGTTCTCCGTCTGTGATCACGGGGAGCGGATCAAAGAGCTTCTGCACCATGCCAACCAGATAGGAGGGCTTCCGCGCAGCGCCCGCGTTGTCCGTGCGCGAATAGGACAGATAGAGATGATCTGACGGTTTTGTCATGGCGAGATAGAGGTAAAACCTCTGCTGAAACATCTGCTCTCGCACGCCGGGGCTCAGTTCCGCTCCGCTCTGCTCCAGAAAGCTTCGGTCAGGCTCCGAGAGGATGCCTTTGGAGGATACAGGCTTCGGGATGATGCCGTCATTGAGTCCGGTAAAGAACATGACGCGGATCTTCTTCAGCCTCGTCCGCTCGATATCTCCGATCATGACCTGATCCTCGCCGCCCGGCACCATGCCGATGCTGATCTCGCCGAACCCGGCATCGAGAATCTGCTGATATTCCGCCATGGAAAGCCGCTCGCTGTCCAGCACGCCGGCCACCTTGTCGAGCAGATCCATGAGCGCGCGGTACATCTGCGAATACTCGGCGGCGGATGCATCGTCCCCCTCCTCACGGAAAGCTTCAGCGAACGCTTCCAGCTTTCCCTGCACATCGTGCTCAGTGATAAACCGGTACAGCACCTCGGATTTGCGCCGGGCGGAGCTCAGCCGCTCGTGAAATCCATCGTGAAACGCCTGTGTCTCCTCAAGAAATTTCACGCGGAGACGGTTGAAATATTCGGCCGTCGTCCCACCGTTCTGCTCTGCTTCTTCTGTGCCGGCGGCATCTTCGCGATCCCCCTGGCCGGATCCGCTGTCCGGTTCTGCCCCGCCGGCACCGGTTTTCGGCATGCGGATCCATTCTTTTTCATACTGACTGCGATTCCGTATACCAAGAGCGAGCACGTACGTCTCCAGATCATCCGTCTCCTCCACGGAAAAACCGCTCATGCCGCTGCGGAGATAACGGAACACGCTTTCATAGGAATACTGCCGGATCTCCATGTCGATCGCGGACCGGATAAATTCCACGGCGGGATTATCCAGAACCGAAGTCTTCTGGTCCAGAAAGTACGGTATGCCCGCCTGTTCAAAAATATCCGCGGCCGCCGCACCGCTTGCTTCCAGATCTCCCGTGATAATGGCAAAATCCCGCCACCGGTAGCCTTCTTCGCGGACCATGCGCAGGATCTGCTCCGCAGCCGCGCGCATCTCCGCCGTCGGATCCGCCGCCTCCAGAATACGTATCTCCTTCTGTTCTCCCCGGAATGCTTCTTTTTTCCCGAAGCGGAAAATATTTCTCTCCAGCCAGGTCAGTGCCGGGCTTCCCGCAAGACGGCTTTTTTCCGAGGGCCCGATCCACTTCACCGGCAGGACCTCCGTGGCCGTGTCCCTGGCGAGCGCGAGCGTTTTATCGTACATCTGACGGCTCATATGAAAGAGGCCGTGTATATTTTCTCCCGCGACCAGTTCGTCCGGACTGCCGCAGGTCATGACAATGCGCACATCCGCCGCGAGCCGGAGCAGTTTTTCCACGACTTTGTTCTGCACCGGCGTAAATCCGGTGAATCCGTCGAGAACGACCACACTGCCGCGCACGAGCCGGGAACGGTCGATGACATCGCACAGCCGCTCCGGAACCTCCTCTGTCGTCAGGTAATGTCCCTCCAGATAGTCGAGGAACGCCTGATAAACAATGCGCACATCTGCCAGTTTGGCCGCCAGTCTGTCGTGATGCGCTTCCGACTGCGCCTTCACCCACTGATCCAGATCCTCCGGCTTTACCCGGTACTGCAGAAGCTCGGAGACAAAGGACGTCATCTCAAGAGCCGCGCCCTGTCTGTCCAGCGTGCGCGAGAGAATGTGCAGATCCGCCTTCTTCTCAGCGATCACATGTCGCACGACGAGACTCTTGCCCGTGTCCTCCAGAACGGGCAGCGAATTGCCGCCCACCTCTGCAAAAACGCGCCAGGCGAGCCTGTTAAAGCTGAGGATATCGATATTCAGCAGGCCCTTTTTCGGGTGCATCTCCAGGATCTCTTTCTGGGTCTGCATGGTGAACTGTTCCGGCACGATCACCAGAAACTGGCGTTCCGGGTGACGGAGAGACTCCCGGATCACCTGCTGATATGCCTGCCATGATTTGCCGCAGCCGCTCGGGCCTGCGATAAACTGAAGCGCCATCTGAACCTCCTCTGTCTCTTCGCGGGGAATCCGCCGGTCACACGCCTGTCACTCTGTGTACCCGTTCATTCCCCTGACAGGAGCCGCTGCCAATGTACCGCGTTTACTGTTTCTTTCCACCGGATACCTTACAGCAGGCCGCGAGGATCTGCCGCAGTTCCTCCGGCGTGAATTTATAGGAATTTCCGCAGAACTGACAGTTCAGTTCGATCGGTTTCCCGTCGTCCACCATACCCTGCAGTTCCTTTTCTCCAAGCGTGATCAGCGCTTTCTCCATGCGCTCCTTGCTGCAGCTGCAGTAAAACTGCGTCGGCAGCGTGTCGAGGATCTCCAGATCCATGTCACCGAGAATATCCTGCAGAATATCCTCCGGCTTCATGCCTTTTCCCAGGAACTCCGTGATCGACTTCACCGTCTTCAGTTTCTTCTCCAGCTTTTCCGCCGTGGCATCGGTGCATCCCGGCATCAGCTGGATGATGAATCCTCCGGCGTCGCGCACCTTCGGTCCCGGGCCGACAAGCACGCCGAGGCCGACCGATGACGGCACCTGCTCACTGGTCGCAAAATAATATGTCAGATCTTCTGCGATCTCACCCGAAACCAGATTCACCTGGCTGGAATACGGATCACCGAATTCCTGATCTCGCACGACGGTCAGGATTCCCCTGCCGATGGCACCTCCCACATCGAGATGCCCCGCCGTCTTCTCCGGGATCCATACATTCGGATTAGAAACGAATCCCTTGACGTCGCCGTACGAATCCGCCGTCACCGTGATGCCCGCCATCGGGCCGTCACCCCGGATCATCAGCGTCACCAGATCATCCGCGCCCTTCAGCATGGTGCCCATCATAGCTCCCGCCGTCATGAGACGTCCGAGGGCCGCCGTACACGTCGGACTCGTTTTGTGTCTGTTCTGCGCCTCCTGCACCAGTTCCCTCGTCGTCGCCGCAAAGGCGCGGATCGTACCGTCGCCCGCCATTGCACGCACGATATAATCGCCGTGTTCCTTTTTCCACTGATTCATATCAATAATAGAAGGGTTCAGTTTTTCCATCATTTTTCATCTCCTGACCCGGGCCATACGCCCGTTTCCGTTATTCTGCCACACCTGCCGTCTTTCGTTTCTTCCCGTGTTCCCTCGTCACAAAGTACTCCATACATCTGCAGGCCGGTCATCGGTCAGCAATTTTCTTCCCGTGCTCCCGCGCCACAAAGTACACGCGCTCCGCATCCGGTCCGGGACTTCTGTCCGTAAATGCCTCCAGAACCGCCTCGCAGGTCATGCCTGACTCCTCAATAAGCTGTCTTATGCGCTCCACGGGATACGCCCGCTGTATATGCTCTTCATGAAAACGCCGGTAAAGTTCTTCATCCTCATCCTCCGGGATAAACAGCGTCAGTTCATAGGCATTCAGCTGCTTTTCGGCATCCCATGAATTCTCCCAGATGAAGCTCCCTTCCTCACGGTTTTCTGCGATCGTCGAATCCCCGATCTGCGAATACTTCGCCGCTGTATTCATATCAAAAATAAAAACGCCGCCCGGATCCAGATAGTTGTTCGCGAGCCGGAAAACCTTCCGCAGATCATCCTCCTCCAGAAGATAATTCATGGCATCGCAGACACTCACGATCGCCCGGACTGTCCCGTAGAGTTCGAATTTCCTCATATCCTGCTCCAGATAGAGAATATTCTGCCCGGAAGCCATCTTCTTCTCCACGGCCACATCCAGCATATCCGGAGAACTGTCGACGCCGATCATATCATACCCGGCGTCCGCCAGCCGCTCCGTCATACTGCCGGTCCCGCATCCCAGTTCACAGACAATTCCTCCGTCGGCACCGTATCTCTTCAGCAGCTGCACCAGATACGCGCACCACCTGTCATAGTCCACATTGTCCATGAACATGTCATACACAGAAGCAAACGCCTCATATGCGCCCATACCATACCTCACTGTTCCATCGTCATTCCGCCAGGCGGTCATTTCTGCCACGCACAGTCAGTCCTTAACATGCGGGATTCGGCCTCGCGCAGTTAGTCCTTAACATGCGGACCATTTGCCCGGCATCGTGCGTTACTCATTCAATATACGCCGTCAGTATATCCGCTTCCGATTCTAGCAGATTTCCCGCAGTTCCTCCACACTCACTGCTCCCGCTGTGCTGAGAACAGAAAAAAGGTAAACTCTTTCAGAAATACAGATACTTCCAGTTCGCAACCATCCGCAGACGCCGGTGGCTGGTGAATCCGAGGCGAAGCCGACGGATGAACCTGCCACCGCTGCGTCGAGGACGAGCGGGAGCGTGTTGCGAATGGAAGTATCTGTAATTTTTTATATTTTTGTCGCAGACGCAGCGGAGCCGCACCATACCCCTCCGGGCACAGCGCGGCTCCCACATCAATACTGCATTATTTTATTTCTGAACAAACTGGTTCGTGGCGGCATCATAATAATAATTAACTTCCGCCAGCCTCTCCATCACTTCTTTGCGATCAACACCCTCTGCCTTGCAGAAATCGTCAAGATCAGAAGAACTGTCCCTGAGTCTCATATTCACAAGGCTGAGAAGCATCGCCGGATCATTAGGCAGTTTCATAACTTCCATTCCTTTCGTCAGCTTCCGGATCCGCTCCTGGTCGGCTCCGTCCTTCCTGTCAGGCTCCCGCCTGCATCGCGGTCGATCACGATCGTGTCGCCCTCGTGAACTTCTCCGCCGAGGATTTCACGTGCCGCCAGCGTCTCCACGTTCTTCTGGATATATCTCTTCAGAGGACGTGCGCCGTAAGCGGGGTCATATCCGGCATCAATGATAGATTGTTTCGCCGTATCTGTCAACCTGATGCGGATCTGCTTGTCTTCCAGTCTGCGGTTGAGATCATCCATCTGAAGATCCACAATGTGTCCGATATTATCCTTCGTCAGCGGACGGAACATGATGATCTCGTCCAGCCGGTTCAGAAATTCCGGACGGAAGTGTGTACGCAGCTGTTCCTGCACACCCTTTCTCGCCTCTTCAGAGATTTCTCCTCTGTCGTTAACGCCTTCCAGCAGATAGTCCGATCCGAGGTTGCTGGTCATGATAAGAATCGTATTCTTGAAATCGACCGTGCGTCCCTGCGAATCCGTCAGACGGCCGTCATCCAGAACCTGCAGAAGAATGTTAAACACATCCGGATGGGCTTTTTCGATCTCATCGAAAAGCACAACGGAATAAGGTTTTCTTCTGACAGCCTCCGTCAGCTGACCGCCTTCCTCGTAGCCCACGTATCCCGGAGGCGCTCCGATCAGACGGGAGACAGAATACTTGTCCATATACTCGCTCATATCGATACGGACCATATTCTTCTCGTTGTCAAAGAGCGCAGCAGCCAGCGTTTTTGCAAGCTCTGTCTTGCCGACGCCGGTAGGGCCGAGAAATAGGAACGAGCCGATCGGTCTGGTCGGATCCTTGATACCCGCCTTGGAGCGGAGAATGGCTTCCGATACCTTTTCTACAGCCTCATCCTGGCCGACAACCCGTTTATGCAGCTGTTTGTCGAGGTTGAGGATCTTCGATCTCTCGCCCTCCGTCAGCTTTGCCACCGGAATGCCCGTCCAGCGGGAAACCACGGCGGCCACTTCATCCTCATCCACGCAGTCGTGGACAAGCTTCATGTCATTATCTTTGACCTTATTCTCTTCTTCTTCCAGCTCTTTCTGCAGTTTCGGCAGTTCACCGTACTGCAGTTCGCTCATTTTTGCCAGATCTCCCTGGCGTTCCGCGAGTTCCATCTGCTTATGGACTTCCGCGATCTGATCACGGAGTTTGGCCGGACGGTCAACGGCATTTTTCTCATTCTCCCACTGCGCATTGAGGGCTTTCAGCTGTTCCTCGATATCAGCGAGATTTTTATTCACTTCATCCAGACGCTCCTTGCTGAGCTGATCCGTCTCCTTCTCAAGAGACATCTTGTCGAGCTGCAGCTGCGTTCTCTTGTGTTCCAGATTATCGATCTCTTCCGGCTTGGACTGCTGCTCCGTCTCGATCTGTGCGCCCGCCTCATCGATCAGATCGATGGCCTTATCCGGCAGGAATCTGTCAGTGATATAGCGGTTGGAAAGCTCCGCGGCTGCGATCAGCGCATTATCCGTGATCCTTACGTGATGATATGACTGGTAATTTTCACGGAGACCACGGAGAATCGTGATCGTCTCATCGACAGTCGGTTCATCTACCATAACTCTCTGGAAACGGCGTTCCAGCGCCTGGTCCTTCTCGATGTACTCCCTGTACTCATTCAGCGTGGTCGCACCGATACAGTGCAGTTCACCTCTCGCCAGCATAGGCTTCAGGAGGTTGCCCGCATCCATGGCGCCCTGCGTCTTGCCCGCGCCGACGATCAGATGGAGTTCATCGATAAAGAGGAGTATGTTGCCTTCGCTCTTCTTCACCTCGTTCAGGACGGCTTTCAGCCGCTCCTCAAATTCACCCTGATACTTGGCGCCTGCAATCAGCGCACCCATGTCCAGGGAGAAAATCGTCTTGTTCTTCAGATTTTCCGGTACATCGCCCTTCACGATTCTCTGTGCGAGTCCCTCGACGACAGCGGTTTTGCCGACGCCAGGCTCACCGATAAGTACCGGGTTGTTCTTTGTTTTTCTCGAGAGAATCCTGATCACGTTCCGGATCTCCTCATCACGTCCGATGATCGGATCCATCTTCTGATCGCGGGCCTTTTCCGTGAGGTCCTCACCGTATTTCCGGAGTGCATCATATGTCTCCTCCGGCGTATCCGTCGTCACGTGCTGGTTGCCGCGCACGCTCTGCAAAGCCTGCAGAAAGCGCTCCATGGTGATGCCGTTTCTGCGGAAAAATTCTTTCATGGAAGGGCTGGGATTTCTGAGCATGGCCATAAAAAGATGCTCAACGGAGATTCTCTCGTCTCCCATCCTCTTCATCTCATCCTGTGCGTAATTCAGTGTATTGTTCAGGTACTGACCCACATACGGCGAACCGCCCTGGACCTTGACCCGTTTGCCGATCATCGACTCGACATCCTGGATGACCATATTGACATCAAGTCCCATCTTCGTGATCAGCTGCGGGATCAGACCGTTCTCCTGCTTCAGGAGGACATATATCAGATGCTCCTGCTCAATTTCCTGATTGCCGAAATCCATCGCTGTCTTTTCCAGCTGATTGATTGCCTCGACGGATTTCTGTGTAAAAAGATCTGCCTGCATACAGACGCCCCCTTTCTGTACTTTGATTTCTATTCTTTACTGTTTTGTACTGTACGTCAGATTTCTGTATGGTTCACTATGTGCTTCACTGGCTTCACCGCTTCAGAATCCCGCGCGCAGTTTTCAGACTCTGTCTGCTTTTTTAAGGTTCCTGCATACATTAAAAAATGTAGCATCAGTTGTTAGCACTGTCAACAGTTGAGTGCTAATTTTCTTTCACGTAAGCTCGCTTACCGGCCTCTTCTGCCAGTTTTCCATTTACAGACAGGCATTTCGACTTACAGACCGGCAGCCCGGTTTTCAACTCAGCTTCTGCTCATCCCCGGTGCAGTGTGCACCCCGGTGCAGTGCCGTGCAGTGGTTATTTTATTGCATTTATATGGCTTATTTATGATTATATGGTAATTATTTTGTGTTTTTATGGTTGCGATTCAATGTCTCATGATTTATCATAGAGTCATACAGTTCCCATATGCATCCTGCAGACCGGATGCGGTTTCCGGGGGAAGCAGCCTTAAATTATGAAGAGTCTGAAGCAGATCCATCTGTCTCTTCTCAGGAAGGAGAAAAGCATGACTATCGACGAAATGAACAGGAAAAAGATCGAACTCGGCTACACAAACCAGATGATCTCCGAGAGAACCGGCATTCCGGTCAGCACCCTCCAGAAAATTTTTTCCGGCAGAACAAAGGCGCCACGCGCCGCAACAATACAGGCACTGACCCGTTTTTTCCTCTCCCCGGACACGCTTTCTTCTGCCGCAGGATATGCAGGCACCGCCGGTTTTACCGCTGCACCGGACAGCAGCATGTGCCATGCCGCTCCGCCCGCTGCCGACGGCGTCCGCGAAGAAGCTCCTGCCTGGTCCGCAGATGAGAATACCCGTGACAAGCGCTATACGATTAACGATTATGCAGCCCTTCCGGAAGAGCGCCGCGTGGAGCTGATCGACGGTGTTTTCTATAATATGACCGCGCCGACGACATTTCATCAGGCCGCAGCCGGATGGATTTACACTCGTTTTCTGGAGTTCGTTGAAAAAAACAGGGGAACCTGCTATCCCTTTATCGCCCCTGTGGATGTACAGCTTGATCAGGACGACTACACCATTGTGCAGCCGGATGTCATGATCCTCTGTGACCGGGAGAAGCTGAAATTCAACAGGATCTACGGCGCACCGGATTTCATCCTTGAAGTTCTCTCGCCGTCCACCAGAAAGAAGGATCTCACGCTGAAGCTGACGAAATACACAGACGCAGGTGTCCGGGAGTACTGGCTGCTTGACCCGGAGAAGAAGCAGCTTATTCAGTATGATCTCGAACACATGGAAATACCCCGGATATTCGGTGAAAATGATGAAGTTCCCGTACTGATCTGGGACGGCAGATGCATGATCAGTCTGAGGAAACTGTTTGACAACATTTCTTTTCTGCTGGATTAAGCAGCGCACAGCCGCCTCTCTGCCGTTTTTATTTATTCTGTCAACCTGCGCATATTTCTTTACATATTTTTAGCGAAAATTCATCTCAGAATTCATAATGAAACGTTTACCTGTGACTAAAAATAGGATATACTTTACAAATAGATGAGATAATTTTGAATTTCTATGTGCAAAAGCTACAAAAAACGAGGAAAGAGAGGTATGTTTTTTATGAGTCAGAACAGTATGCTTGCCATGATCCTCGCCGGCGGACGCGGAAGCCGTCTGAAAGCCCTCACCAACAAGGTGGCTAAACCGGCAGTTTCTTTTGGCGGCAAGTACCGCATCATCGATTTCCCGCTCAGCAACTGTGCCAACAGCGGCATTGATGTGGTTGGTGTGCTCACACAGTATGAGTCGGTTCTCCTGAACAGCTATGTGGCAGCCGGCAGACGCTGGGGTCTCGATACAGCCAACAGCGGTGTATATGTACTGCCTCCGCGCGAAAAGGCGAATGCTAATCTCGATGTGTACAGAGGCACGGCTGATGCCATTTCACAGAACATTGATTTCATTGACAATTACGACCCTGAATATCTGCTGATCCTCTCCGGCGACCACATCTACAAGATGGATTACTCCAAAATGCTCGCCTTCCATAAGGAGCACAAGGCTGACGCGACAATCGCCGTCATCCCCGTGCCGATGAAGGAAGCCAGCCGTTTCGGCATCATGAACACGGATGAAGAGGGGAAAATTGAGGAATTCGAAGAGAAACCCGCTGAACCGAAGAGCAATCTGGCTTCCATGGGCATCTATATTTTCACATGGAAGACGCTCCGCCGGCTTCTCGTCGCTGATGTCAAGAATCCTGATTCCAGCCACGACTTCGGCAAAGACATCATTCCGACTATGCTGAACAGCGGCAAAGCTCTCTGGGCTTACAAATTCACCGGCTACTGGAAAGACGTGGGAACGATCGATTCTCTCTGGGAGGCCAATATGGATCTTCTCAACGAGAATTCGGGTCTGAATCTCTCCGACAATTCCTGGAAGATCTATACGCAGGACAAGGGCGGTCTTCCTCAGTATATCGGACCGGACGCAAATGTCCGCCGCGCTTATATCACACAGGGCTGCGTGATAGAGGGTGATGTAACAAACTCAGTCATTTTTACAGGCGCTGTCGTTAAACCCGGTGCAAAAGTTGTTGATTCCGTTCTGATGCCCGGCTCTGTCGTGGGCGAAGGTGCCTCTGTTGTGCGCGCACTCGTCGCCGACAATGTGGAGATCGGTGCAGGCGCCAGGGTCGGAAAGGCCGGCAGTGAAAATATTGAACTTGTCGCCGAGAACGTAGCCGGAAAGGAGGAAACCTGATATGTGTGATGCACTGGGAATAATTACATCATCTGCCAACCGTCAGCGCGTGGAGGGCATGCAGGATTACCGTCCGATGGGTGCCTTCTCCTTCGCCGGACGTTACCGCGTCATTGATTTTCCGCTCTCCAACATGAGCAACAGCGAGATCGACAGAATTCAGGTATATGTCCGTGAGAATCCCCGTTCTCTGGCCGAGCACCTGAGCAACGGCAATGCTTTTAATATCAACTCCAAGAAGGGCAAGCTGCAGGTTCTGTTTTCGAACAGCAATACCGCCAATGACATCTACAATACAGATGTTGCAGCTTTTGCAGAGAACATCAATATTATCGAGAGAAGCTCCAACAATTACGTGATCATTGCTCCGAGCTATATGATCTACTCTCAGGATTACAGCGCACTGCTCCGTCAGCACATTGAATCCGGCGCAGACATCACCTGCCTTTACCACCGCGTGAACAATGCGAAGGATCATTTCCTGAACTGCAATACACTGAATCTGAACCGCCAGAAGGGTGTTCTTTCCATTGAAAAGAACCGAGGCACAGCGGCAAACAGAAATATTTTCCTGAACACCTATGTCATGAAGAAGGATCTGTTTGTTGACCTCATCCGCAAGTCCAGAGCATATTCTTCCGTTTATACGATGGCTCAGACGGTTGATCACGCCTGCCAGAGCGGCGATTACGATGTGCGCGGTATTCTGCACCACGGCTATGTAGCTACCTGCTCGGATTTCCGGAGCTATTACGAAGCCAATATGGACATGCTGGATAAGGACACGGCGCGCAGCCTGTTCAACCCGGCATGGCCGATTTACACCGTGACCACAGATTCTGCGCCGACGAACTATTTTGACACCGGCAGAGCAAAGAATTCACTGATCTCCAACGGATGCATTATCCGCGGAACTGTCGAGAATTCCGTGATCGGCCGTGGTGTCACCATCGAAGAGGGCGCTGTCGTGAAGAACAGTGTCGTACTTGCTTATTCTACGATCGGGAAAAATGTTGACGTGGAGTACCAGGTTGTCGACAAGTGGGCTAAGATCCTGCATGTGGACAAGGTTATCGGTACACCGGAGAATCCTGGATATGTAAAGAGGGATGATGTTCTGTAAATAACACGGGGACTTCCCGCCGATTGATAACACGGGTACTTCCCTCCGAAAACCGCTTGCGCTCTTTCTCGACGCAGCGGACGCTAAACTCACCCTTCCCTTCGGTCGGGTTCGTTAAACGCCGGCGTCTGCGAAGGTTTTCGGATGGGAAATACCCGTGTTTTTGCGGTGCGGAACCGTCATCAATTTTATTCCGCAAGCACCTGTATCACACAAGATACCACAGTACTGTATTAAACCCGACTGCTTATTCCTGCAGTCGTATATGAATTTCTGTATGCGTAAACAGGATCTCTGAATACATCACAGGGTGTCGATGTGTATGCACAAACAGGATCTCTGAGTGCATCACCGGATGCCTGTGTATATGGTGATGGGGATTTACAGATAGCCACGGATGCGGAGGATGAAGAGCCAGAAGGTGAGTGTAAAGGAGGCAAGCAGGGTTGTGAGAGCAACGGTGCCGGCGGATACTGTTCCTTCGTGGCCCATATTTTTTGCCATGACGTAACCCGCGACGGTTGAAGCGGAACCGGTCATGATGAGCGCGGCCGCCAGTTCCTGCCCGCGGAAGCCTAACGCCGCTGCCACCGGCATGAAGAGTAACGGAAAGCCGATCAGTTTCAGAAAAGAAGCCCCGATGACGGGCTTTATTTTTTTCGAAAGAGCACTGAAATCAAGGCTGGCGCCCATCGCGAGGAGTCCCATCGGCGAAGCGCAGCGTCCCACGTAATTCAGTGTTGTGTCGAGCATCTGCGGCACTGGCAGCCGGAGCAGGGCCCATGCGAATCCGAGGAAAATTCCCCATATGATGGGATTGGTGAGTATGCCGATCAGCGTCTTTTTCATGCGGGCGCTGTCGAATTTCCCGCCGTTCGGATTCATCAGCGACAGAACGATCACAGCGGCGACATTGTAAAGCGGCACTGCGCCGAGCATCATCAGAGACCCGGATTCGGCAGTGCCGTACATATTTTCCAGATATGTCATGCCCAGCAGGGAAGCGCTGCTCCTGTAAGCTCCCTGGACAAATTCCCCGCGCGAAGCGCAGTCTTCCCTGAGGAGCAGTGAACACAGAACGGCGATCAGGATACTGAGCGCCGTGACAATCAGACAGAAGAGAATATAACCGCCGTCCCATACAGCGGCAACATCGACATCACAGAGCTCCGTGAACAGGCTTACCGGCAGCGCCAGTTTAAAAACAAAAGAATTCATGCCGGACGCAAAAGCATCACTGACCCATCCGATCCGGTGCAGGACGTATCCCATCGCCATCATAAAGAAAACCGGAAGCGTTGCGTTCAGACAGAACATCAGGTCACTCATAGTATTTTTCTGTTCTCCTATTCACAGCAGACGGCATCTCTGTATTCCGGAAACCGCATATGCGGCCTGCCGTACAGCCTTTTCAGTAGTCCATGTGCTGTTTGTATCATTTCCCATAAAGTAAGCTTCGTCCGCTGTTGTTTTGCAATAAATTAACGGCGTACATAAAGCTGCTCTGCAATTTAAAGGCGTGCGTTAAGCCGCTTTATGTACAGCGTATCACGCGGACAGCAGGCCGGAAATTCCCTGCTCTCTGAAAACCTGCTTATAATAAGAGAGCTCATCGCGGATAATCTCGTCGACGGCGCGCATGGAGAGAAGCTCAACCGGCGCACGGTCATCGGTGAGAATGTGATCACTGCCTGTATACGCCATCGTGTTCGCCCACACATCCGTCAGCAGCGCCCGCAGATTTTTATCCGGGATGGCGGCAATCCTGCCGCTCACTTCGGTTCCGGCGACCGGCTGCACCGAGGCGAAGAGCTCGCGGTTCGTGTAATTGGCCACGTCAACAGCGCTGACGTATGGGAAAACGCTGGCGATCGTGTCCGAGAGGTATTCGTTGATGCTGCCCTCGCCGCTCGCGCGCATGTTTTCATTGACGACCATGATGCCGTTGTCCTTCAGATGCGCCCGCACCATGGAAAAAAATTCAACGGATGACATCTGAAACGGAACGGAAATATCCTGAAAAGCGTCGACCATGATGACATCATACTTTTTGTCGTCCGCCTCCAGATAGGCCCGTCCGTCATAGGTCGTGACGTTTACATTGTCCGGCAGATCAAAATACCGGCGCGCCAGATCCGTGATCTTCTGATCGATCTCTACACCGTTGATATCCATATCAGCGCCGAAATACTTCTCACACTCACGGGCGAACGTGCCGCTGCCGTTGCCGAGGATCAGAAGACTCGGCCGTTCTTCCTCTGTATCCGATCCCGTTTCCGCCCTGCCGGATGCAGCGCTCCCCGTGTCGGCTGTTTCTCCGGATGGCGTGATGCCGGCCATCACAGGCGCCAGCATCGCATAGTCGTAATACATACCCGTCAGACTGCCATCCTTCTTTGTGATGGACTGGACGCCGAACATGACATTTGTCGAGAGGATCACATCGCTGTCATTCTCGGACACCTGCAGGTAATTGTAGATGGATTCCCCTTCGTACGTCAGATTCTTTTCCCAGAAGGCAAAATTGCTTGTATGCCCGAAAATACTGCACACGACAAACAGTCCGCAGGCAATGATGCAGCGAATCAGATATTTTTTCCTGCTGATAAAGTAGATCAGCGCCAGAACCAGGACAATGCCCGAGAAGATCAGAAAGGTGACGGCCGTTCCGACAGCCGGAATCGTGATAAAGGTCGGTGTAAACGTACCGATGATACTGCCGACCGTATTGGCGGCATTCAGTCTGCCCACCGTACTCCCGCTGTCGTCAAGACTGCGCACCGCGAATTTGGTCAGTGAAGGCGTGACCGTGCCGAGCAGAAAACAGGGGAAAACAAAAATGATCAGGCACGCCAGAAAGCCCGCGATGATCAGCAGATTCTGATCGATCGTGATCACCAGAAGTCCCGTGATCCCGATGATGATGTATTTGCCGAGCACCGGAATCGCCGCGATCCACACGGCGGCAACCAGCAGCCTCCGGTACAGTCTGTCGGGATCCGGATTTTTATCCGCCGTCCGCCCGCCGTAAATATTGCCGAGCGCCATGGCGATCATGATCGTAGAAATAATGATCGTCCAGACGATCTGGGACGATGAAAAATACGGCGCCAGGAGTCTGCTCGCACCGAGTTCCACCGCCATCACAGCCATGCCTGAAAAGAATTCCGTCAGATACAGATATGCTCTGCTCTTCAGGATTTTGTATTCATCCATTCACAGTTCTCCTTCTTCTCTGTCTTTTGCCGGGCTGCAGAAAAAATATTTAGACAGGTATTCCTGCTCTGCCGCAACATAAGTTACAGTTCACTCATTGCCAGGCAGTCACGCATAGAGACTTCCATCCTCGACGCGCTCCCGCTTGTCCTCGGCGTAGCGGTGTTAAACTCGTCCTTCGCAAAAGCTCGGACTCATTAACCACCGACGCCTGCGGATGTCTCGGATTGGAAGTCTCTATGTGTTCCGTAGCTCTGACGGCGTCTGAACAGTAACTAACAGCAACATTGTAACCGCTCTCAGGCTTTACGTCTATTCCATATTCTGGTATAATTGGCCCTGATATTTTTTTAACACATGTGTCTGTCCAGTCAGGATCACACATGCCAGAACAGCACATAAACTTTTTCATGTGCTTCACAAAAGCGGCACATTATTTTAATCATGTGCCTTACGAAGGAGAATTATCATGCAGCAGGCGGAAACGCCCCCGGCTGAGCCAGGGCAGAAACAGACCGGATTCCGGGCTTTTCTGAAAAGAAAAAACATTGAGATCTCACTGAAACGATATGGCATTGACGCACTGGGCGCCATGGCGCAGGGACTCTTCTGTTCTCTGCTCGTCGGTACGATCATCAACACGCTGGGAACACTCTTTAATATTCCGTTTCTTCTGGAACCGGTGGCTACTATCGCCGGAACAGATTACACTGTCGGCGGTCTCGCCATGGCCATGAGCGGTCCTGCGATGGCTGTCGCGATCGGCCGTGCTCTTCAGTGTCCGCCTCTTGTTCTTTTTTCTCTTGTCACCGTGGGATTCGCCTCAAATGCTCTGGGCGGCGCCGGCGGGCCGCTTGCTGTCCTCTTTATCGCCATCATCACAGCAGAGATTGGGAAAATGGTGGCAGGCGAGACGCGCGTTGATATTCTTGTATCACCTCTCGTGACGATCGGCGTCGGTGTACTTCTCTCCTGGCTGATTGCACCTCCGCTCGGAAAACTGGCCATGCTGGTCGGCAATATCATCAACGCGGCGACAGTTCTCCAGCCTTTCTGGATGGGCATCGTCGTATCGGTTGTCGTCGGAATCGCACTGACGCTTCCGATCTCGTCAGCGGCTATCTGCGCTGCCTTCTCTCTCTCCGGCCTTGCCGGCGGCGCTGCCGTCGCGGGCTGCTGTGCGCAGATGATCGGCTTTGCCGTCATGAGCTTTAAAGAAAACCGCTGGGGCGGCCTCGTCTCCCAGGGCATCGGTACTTCCATGCTCCAGATGCCGAATATCGTAAAAAATCCACGCATCTGGATCGCACCGATCGTGACTTCTGCCATTACCGGCCCTCTTGCGACCTGTCTCTTTCATCTGGAGATGAACGGGCCGTCGATCGATGCCGGTATGGGCACCTGCGGTCTCTGCGGTCAGATCGGTGTATTCCAGGGCTGGCTCAGCAGCATTGAGGCCGGCACCAAAACAGCCATCACCGGTTTCGACTGGCTGGGGCTGATCATGATCAGCTTTATCCTTCCCGCTGTCATCTGCCCGCTCATCAATATGATCTGCAGAAAACTCGGATGGGTAAAAGACGGCGATATGACACTCGCCTGATCCTGTTTACCTGCTGGCATAACCCGGCATAACGCAAAAGGGAGATGCATCTCTGCATCTCCCTTTTGCGTTCCCGGCGCGTTATTCCACTTCTATCGACGTGAGCACGACATCGCGCCCGCCTGTGATTTTTGCCCGGATACTTCCGCACGCAGGACAGCTGTAGTGATTTTCCCGCGAAGGTCTGTACGAAGCCCCGCAGTCTGCGCATTCAGCCGTCACCGGGACTTCCCGCGTCACCATTTCAGCGCCCTCAAGGATCGTTCCCTGCGCCGCCTCCGGCAGATATTTCTGCAGGTAATACGGTATCACACCGCTTGTCTCTCCGATGTCCACCGTGATCTTTGTAATTCTCTTCGCATGCTGCTCTTCAGCCCGTCGGACTGCCAGATCCGCCAGCCGGAGCATATAGCTCATTTCATGCATATCCGTTCGTTCTTTCTTCCAGTATATCTGCCGCCTGTGTGAAGGCGCGTCCATCTGAGGATTCTCCCGTATTTCCCGGCCGTTCTGCTGCATGCATGTGTGAAGACACCGGCCCTCATGTCATCCGTCACGACTGTATGGAGTCAAGATCCACCGTGTAATCCTCCGGGTTCTTCGAGTGAAAAATCACCCGGACCTTCTTTCCAATGATTTCCTTCCCGGGATAATCTTTCAGTGCTCTGCTGGTAAATGTCTGATTCGTGTGCGTTACACCGTCATAGTAGCGGCAGATCACATAGTACTCCACTTTTTCCGATCCGCTGCCGCGGAGATTTCTCGTGATGCCAACGATCTCAGCCAGCACCCATCCGGCGGGCGGGACAAATCCGTTCCTGCTGTCCGAAGCCGATCCGCTGTTATCACCGGAATAGCGGTCCCGCAGCCGGTCCGCATATGCGCGGAATCGCCCGGATGCTGTATTTCCCTGCTCTTTATTACTCTCGTGCTCACGGACGAAAGGTGTGATACCGAGCAGGATCAGCGCCGCCGCAATCACTTCGAGCAGGATATACAGCCGCGTATTATCCGCTGAAACACAGATACCTGCTATGGCAGATGCCACCCCGAACGCCAGGACAACACCGCCGAACACCAGATTTCTTTTTCTCATGCGGAGATCACCTCTTTTCCCGTGGATCAGCCATCTGTTTCACATCCGTGTCAGCTGGCCGCCTTACTGTCATCCTCTTCCCTTATATACGGGAAAAATACATCGCTCGTCTTTTTACCTCCGAAAATACTGTTGTATTCCAGAATATTGTATTTATTCAGCCACTCGGCCTCTTCTCCCGTCGCATCCTCTATATGAACGAATCTGCCCTTTGATTTGGAATAATATCCCCTCGAATTGATGGCGGGAATCTCCTCCATCAGGTTCGACAGGAAGGCATTATAAGGCGGAAGCTCGATATTTGCGCGCTCCAGCGCAAGCGTTGAGAGATAGTTGAAGCTCATATAGTCGTATGTCACGGCATCCGTATCATAGTTGGTCCAGATGAAGAACGGCACCTTGAAGAAATCCTCAAGTTCATCCATCGTGAGACCGCTCATGCCCTTTCCATTCAGGAACTGATAAAAAGTGCTGTCCAGACTCGGCTGATGATCACCGAAGAATACGATCTCCACCGGATCGTCCATACCCTCAAAGTAGGTGATCAGATTTTTCACCGCCGTATCCGTCGCATTGGCGCAGGTCAGATACTGATCGACATCCGGGAAACTGAGTCCCGAATTATAGCGGACCGTCGTATCGAAATCCGGATAGTAATCATCATATCCGCCGTGGTTCTGCATCGTCACACCGAGAATATACAGCTTTTCGTCATCTTTCTTCTGCTCATAGCGGGCGATGATCTTGTCAAAGAGCTCCTGGTCTGTGACATACTTGCGAAGTATCTTCGTCTCATCGAAATATCCGGACGGATCATCCAGGAAGTATTTCTCGTCAAATCCGAGTTTCGGATAAACGGTATTTCTCCGCCACCCGGCCGCCAGATAAGGGTGCATCGCAACAGTAGTGTAGCCGTCATTTTTCAGCGTGGATACGATTGAAGTCGGATCATCACGCATATACTGCTGATAAGGAACCGATCCCGCCGGAAGAAACGCCATGGAATTTCCTGTCTGCATCTCCCACTCGGAATCCGGCGTCTTTGCACCGAAAACGGAGGAAAGTGCATATCCCTTGATGGTGTTCTCACTCATGGAGTGAATATACGGCATGTAATCGCCGACATTCGTCGTCAGGTTGCCGAGGACACCGAGATCCGCAAACGACTCATCCATGATGACGATGATCGTCGGATCCTTCACATCCTTATTGGTCGTGACATTCTGTACAGCAGCTCCGGCACTTCCGTACTCCTTCTCGAGAGATGCGATTGCCTCTTCAGAATAGCCATCCGGCTCACTGACAAAGCTGTCGCGGATGCTCATGAGGAAGTTCAGCATGAATCCCTCCTGCTCACTCGCGTGTCTCTCCCAGGTCTGTGTCTCCTGCGTATCCGTCTGCACAAGCACGTAATGGATCAGAACGACAAACAGACCCGCGCCGATGACACGGTGCATCCATTTGTTTTTGAACCGGACTTCCTTGAATTTATGCAGCAGCACACAGAAAAGTATGGTGAGCATGATGACAAGCGCACCTCTGTCGTGCAGCGACCAGTGATACTCGGCCGCCACAGAAATACCTGTATCGACCGTTGCCAGATCGGCGACCGTAATCTCGTTGCCCCGGAACAGGTACACGAAATAGTCCGCATATGCCAGCGCGACCAGAACGATGTGTGCTGTCATCGCTGCTATCGTCAGCCTGTTGAATATCATAAGGAAGAAAAAATATACGGCGAGTGCAATCAGCACATTGTAAAGCTGCTTGTGGCCCTCGTGCGTATAAATCTGCCAGCCTTCCGGGTCGATGATCAGCATCTGTACGCACAGTGTCGTCAGAATCGATCCAGGAATAAAAATAATCAGTGTCCAGAGCCACGGCATCGGACGGGATTCGCTGAAAGTGATCTTCAGATTTGCAAGCGCGAACAGAACAGCCACGTAAAGGACGAAAGCCAGGAAATAATACCTCGTGGAAATGTACATGAGAAGTCCGACAGCCGCGCCTATGCCGATGCCGATCCAGTTCTTTTTCTCCAGTGAAAATTCTAATTTCATTTCTTATGCCCACCTGCATGATGTGTGAAAAATCTTCAGGACTTCGGTTTCCCCCTGAGCATCTGCCGTATTCTGCCTGACCAGAATTGCAGATAATTCGGGCCTCAAGACAGCCGGCCGGCTGCCCCTCAGCCTGTGATGATGGCCATACACCTGTTCAGATCGCGGTAATCCGTGATCACCGGTGTGCCGGGATCCGCCGCTCTGTGCCTCAATGCGAGGTCCGGCGTCTGATAATGGATCCCCTTCATACCGGCATGTACGGAGCCTGCCACATCCAGCCGGTAATTATCTCCGATAAAAATACACTCTTCCGGCTTCTCGCCTGCCACCTTCGCGCAGTAGAGGAAAAACGCCTCCTGCGGTTTTTCCGCGCAGGCCTCTTCGCTCGTGATGAGGTCACTGAACAGACTGCCCATACCGAGTGTCCGGATCTTCAGAAACTGAATCCGGCTCGTCATGTTCGTTGCACAGTACAGCCGGTATCCCCTCTTTCTCAGCTCCGTGAGAAAAGCAAATGCGCCCGGTTCCGGCGTCATGTGCTCGAGCAGCGCTCCCCAGTAGAGCTCGTACATCTCTCCCGCATAGGGAAACACAGGAAGACCGTGTTTCAGCAGTACATTTTTGAACCGGATAAGACGGTCGTGTACGGCGGCGTTTGTCTCATCCATCCGTTCCGCAATCTCATCCATGCTCTCATAGGTCTCACGAATGATCTGCTCTGCAGGTATGCCGAACTGCGCCTCCCCGTATGCGCCGATGGCCTGATCTGCGAGTTTCGACATGTGATCGTAACTGTACAGTGTGTTGTCCAGGTCAAAGAAAATTGTTTTTCCCATTCACATACCTCCGAAAAAACGTAAACATTATAATACAAAAGTTCTTTGTTTTTAACCTGAATTTTATTTATTGAAAAAAAGATTGCAGGCGGCGGAATTTCTTCTTATACTGTTTGCGTAATCCGACACAGGGTAACGCATATCACGTGAAGGATTCGGAGGAAACAGCTGCGTATCGTCTTTCCAGATTACAGGAGGATCATAATGAAGGAATTCAAACCGATCAAGGAAGGCAAGGTCCGCGAAATCTATGACAACGGCGACAGCCTGATCATGGTAGCAACCGACCGTATCTCTGCTTTCGATGTTATTCTGAAGAACAAAGTCACAGACAAGGGCAAAGTTCTCACCCAGATGTCAAAATTCTGGTTCGACTATACGAAGGATATTATCCCGAACCATATGATCAGTGTAGATACCGCTGACATGCCTGAATTTTTCCGCACACCGGAATTTGAAGGAAGAAGCATGCTCTGCCGCAAACTGACCATGCTTCCGATCGAGTGCATCGTCCGTGGATACATCACAGGCAGCGGCTGGGAAAGCTATAAGAAGAGCGGTGTCGTCTGCGGCATCACGCTGCCGGCCGGCCTGAAGGAATGCAGCAAGCTGCCTGAGCCGATCTATACTCCGTCCACGAAGGCTGAGATTGGTGATCACGATGAGAATATCAGCTATGAGAAGAGCATCGATGTTCTCGAGAAACTCTTCCCGGGCAAGGGCGCTGAATATGCCACTGCCCTCCGCGACAACACGATCGCTCTGTACAAAGCCTGCGCGGAATATGCGCTCAGCAGGGGCATCATCATTGCTGACACCAAATTTGAGTTCGGTCTCGATGAGAACGGAAACGTCGTTCTCGCCGACGAGATGCTCACGCCGGATTCCAGCCGCTTCTGGCCGGCAGAAGGCTACGAAGCGGGACACTCACAGCCGTCGTTCGACAAACAGTTCGTCCGCGACTGGCTGAAGGCAAATCCGGACAGCGATTATGATCTTCCACAGGATGTCATCGACAAGACAATTGCGAAATACGAAGAAGCTTATCTCATGCTGACCGGTAAAGAGCTCAGCTGATAAGCATAATAATCAATAATTAAGACGGTTGCGGGGTGAAGGCATCTGTATTTCCGATCATCCCGAATTATCCGCATATAATAACTCCTCTCAACAGCAGGATCCCTGCCAATGAGAGGAGTTTTCATATCTTCTGATATTATTCTTTTACTCTTCGGCAGCCGGCTGTTCAGTACCGTTCTGCATTTCGTCGTATATTTTTTCCGCGCTGACGAGCTTCACGCAGAGGGCGAAGAGCTCGGTAGCCTTCTTCAGATCCTCCAGCGGCGGATAGGAAGGTGCGATACGGATATTCGTGTCGTGCGGATCCCTGCCGTATGGCCACGTAGCACCTGCTGCCGTCATGGCAACGCCCGCTTTCTTGCAGTGAGAAACAACGGATTTCGCACAGCCTTCCATTGTATCAAAGCTGATGAAGTAGCCGCCGAGAGGCTTCGTCCATGTGCCGATACCGAGTCCGCCGAGTTCTTTGTCGAGAATCGACTCCACCAGTTCAAACTTCGGGCGGAGAATCGCTGCATGCTTGCGCATGTGCTCGGTCATGCCGTGGATATCCTTGAAAAAGCGAACATGGCGGAGCTGATTTACCTTATCGTGTCCGATCGTCTGATGCTTCAGCGTGCTGAGAATATCTTCCATATTATTAGGGGAAGTTGCCATCGCCGCAATACCGCTGCCCGGGAAGGTGATCTTCGACGTGGAAGCGAATTTATATACGAGATCCGGATTACCTGCGCGCTTGCACTCTGCCAGGATCTCAATCAGGTAATCCTGTTTGTCATCGTACAGGTGATGCATGCCATAGGCGTTATCCCAGAAGATACGGAAATCCGGTGCGGCCGGCTTCAGTCTTGCGAAGCGGCGAACCGTCTCATCTGAATAGGAGTAACCGGTGGGATTGGAGTACTTCGGCACGCACCAGATGCCCTTGATCGCCGGATCTGAGGCAACAAGACGCTCGATCATATCCATATCCGGACCGGTCGGGCTCGTCGGAACCGGGATCATCTCAAATCCGAAGTATTCCGTGATGCCGAAATGTCTGTCATATCCCGGAACCGGGCAGAGCCATTTAATCTTGTCCAGTTTGCACCACGGCGTATTGCCCATGATGCCATGCGTATAAGCCCGTGAAACCGTATCATACATGACGTTCAGAGATGAATTTCCGAAAATCAGGACGTTATCCGGATTGTTCTCCATCATATCCCCGATCAGAACCTTTGCTTCCTGAATACCGGTAAGACCGCCGTAATTCCGGCAATCGGTACCATCCTCACAGGTCAGATCCTCGTCCGATGTCAGTGCATCCATCATACCCATTGACAGATCCAGCTGCTCCTTGCAGGGCTTGCCGCGCATCATGTTCAGTTCCAGACCCATATTCTGGTACCGCACATATTCCTCATGCAGCGATGCGATCTCCGCCTTCAGTTCTTTCTTGCTCATTTCCCTGTACGGTTTCATGGCTAATCCTTCTTTCTGCTGTTCCAGACAACAAGTACCGACGACCATTGTATCATCATCACATGGGATATGCACGAAAAAATCCATGGATTCTGTCCGAACTTCCCTGCGCTTTTTTCATGGTTGTCGCGCCGGAACGTCATGACTGTCCGTCAGACTGCTTACAAAACCAGATGCAGATGCTTCCTGTGAAAACCATGACCTCAATTACGCATCCCGCAGCATCAGGAACGCGCCGAGATTGCCGCGCATGCCGTGGGCGCCCCTGTGCGAATACAGAACTTCCTTATTACAGCAGGTGCAGATGCCGGTGACGGAAATCTGCGACGCCGGCACGCCCGCCCGGCGAAGCACCAGTTCATTCGCCTTCCACAGATCCAGCTGATAGTGTCCGTTGTGTTTATCCGTCAGGATCTCGCGCTCCTGACCGGCAAATGCCGCGGCAAACTGCTCCGCCACATCCTCACTTATCTCGTAGCAGTCGCGGCAGATCGACGGTCCGATCGCACAGACAAGATCAGCCGGGTCCGATCCATACTGCTCCGTCATACAGCGGATCGTTTTCTCCGTGATTCCGGCCACAGTTCCGCGCCATCCGGAATGCGCAAGGCCGATCGCCTTCCGTACAGGATCCACTATGGCCACCGGAACACAGTCCGCGATGAATACACTGAGCACAAGCCCCGGCACATCCGTCACGAGAGCATCGATGTCATGGTATGTGCGTTCCCGGGTAAGCCCGCACCCGGCATCCGCCTCCGTCACTGTGCGCACGTGATCCGTATGCGTCTGATCGGTAAAAACAAAGCGATCCGGCGTCACGCCGAGCACTTCCGCCACACGCCGGAAATTCTCGCGCACATTCTCCGGATCGTCTCCCCGCGTGAAGCTGAGATTCAGAGAGGACAGGTATTCCTGTCCCACATTCTGACCGCTCACGCCGCCGAGCCGCGTCGTAAAAATTCCCTCTGCCACACCCGTTTCCCTGATCGACGGAAACGACAGTACGGGAATTTTTCCCGACACTTCTTCCAGGACCGGCAGGGCCGTTCCTTTTTTTCTTTTAAACTGTATCATTTTCTGTCCGTTTTCTGTCATCATGAAAAATCTGTTTCCCGATCATCTTCTCCGGCCGCAGCCGCATCTGCCGCGTTCCGCTTAAGTTCACGGAGAACCGTCAGTCTGTCATCCGGCACAGGACGTCTGGCAGCATTCAGCGTTCCCGGCTCCACATTCCGGTTCCCCCCGTGGTAATCGCTGCCTCCGCTCACCAGCAGATGGTAAGCCTCTGCGGTCTGCAGAAGATTCTGGATCTGCACACTGCCATACTGCGAATAGAAACACTCCATCCCGCGGATTCCCTGGCGGAGCAGTTCATGAAGCTGCGCATAACACTGTTCCATGGTCTGAAAGCGCTCGCCGTTCCGTCTGCGGTGAAAACCCTCGCCGAGCGGATGCGCCCAGACCGGAATGCCTCCCGACTCATTGATCGCACCGATGGCCTCCGCTGATGTGATCTTCAGTTCGGAGGTATCACAGGGATTGAGATACAGACGAATGGCATCATTCATATTTTTCGCATAGCCCTTCCGAACGAGCATGGCACCCAGATGCGGTTTGCCGCATGATTTCATTCTGTAGAAGGCATCGATCTCTGTATCGGTGATACGTATGCCCTGCTCCTTCAGATAGCGGAGCCGTTTCCCCAGCTTTTCACGGCGAAGCCTTTTTCCTTTTTCCAGCGCAGCCTGAAAAACAGGATGGGAGGGGTCGAAACCGTATCCCAGCAGATGGACTTCACTGATACCTGTCCGGCAGGTAAATTCTATACCCATGTAAAATGTCATATCATCGGGAACAATCTCCCTGACCTGCAGTGCACCGTCTATAGTATCATGATCCGTCACACTGAATGTGCGGATACCCGCATCCCGGATCTTCTGCAGCAGTTCCTCCGGATAGTCCGTCCCGTCGGATGCCACCGTATGCATATGCAGATCTGTCAATGAAGCCATACCATTCTCCTTCTACTGCGGCTGTCTCCGCCTTTTTCCGGCGGATGGTCGTTGCGTGACCGCCCGATGCCCTGTGTCCGCGCCTCTCCGGCGACACGTTAATTATACCCTATCCTTCTGCAAAAACACAGTTGCGGCGGGAAACCTCTGTGCCCGCAGATATTTTTTTAAAAAAAATTAGCACTCACTTGTTGACAGTGCTAACAATTGGTATTATAACATAATTGTTCAAAGGAACAGGGAACAAAAAGACAGGTTTCCTGAAGACATAACTCCCGCAGCAAGGGGAGCCGGAAGAAAACATCTTCCGGAAAAAAGCAGACAGTTTAAACAAGAACAGACTTGAGCCCCTGTACGGGCGTTAAAAGGAGGAATGACTTATGTTGTATTTACCGAGCGTATTTGGTGATGGATTTATGAATGATTTCTTTGATGATATTGACAGAGATTTCTTTGATGAGCCGATGCCTGTAAGACATGTGAACGGACACAGCAGTCTGATGAGAACTGATATCACAAAGAAGGACGGCAATTACGAACTGGCAGTCGAACTCCCTGGCTACAAGAAAGAAGACGTATCGCTTGAACTGGAGAACGGTTATCTGAACATCAGTGCAAAGCATAATGAAAACAAGGAAGAGAAGAACGACAGGGGCGAGGTTATCCGCTCCGAGCGTTATTCCGGCAATATGGCAAGAAGCTTCTATGTAGGCGATGACATCAAAGAAGAGGATGTCAAGGCCAGATTTGAAGATGGTATTCTGAAGGTCGTAATTCCTGACAAGGAAAATGCGAAGGAAATTCCGGAGAAGAAGACCATTATGATCGAGTAAATCCCGATCTGCATGCAACTGCAGTAAACCCCATACGATAAATCGTGACACATACTGTATAAGCTGACGGCGGGACGGGCGCTGTTCCACAGTCCCGCCGTCTGTATGATCATCTATAGATAATTACTTTCCGTACCTGACCCGTGGAGTCAAAGGGTTCTCCTGACTGAACAGGAAACCTTCCGCGCGCCCGGTACGTTCTTGTATGTAATGTAAATGTATAAGTCCGTCGCATGCCAGAGGCGGACTGCACACCCGAAGGGCGTAAACGTATAATTCGGACAGATGGGAGGTGAAGGCAGTATGAAGCAGGATTATTATTCCGTTCTCGGGCTGTCCAAAGGTGCCAGCGAAGCGGAAATCAAGAAAGCATACAGAAAACTTGCGAAAAAATACCATCCGGACATGAATCCCGGAAATGCAGCTGCCGCCCGGAAGTTTGAGGAAGTCAGTGAAGCGTACAGCGTCCTGAGCGATCCGAAGAAAAAGAGGATCTATGACACCTGCGGTATGGCTGCCTTTGAGAGCGGCAACCCTGAGGCCTATGAAAAGGCATGGCAGGAAGCGCAGAAAGACGGCGGATTTGGCCGCGGCTTCAGTGGCTTCGGAACCGGCACCGGCGGGCGCGGTTTCGGTGGCTTCGGCAGCGGCGGCTTCGGAGATTTTTCGGAATTCACCGGAAGCGGCAGAGGAAACGGATTCCACGGTGCCACATTTACTTTTGACGGCAATGGCTTCCATCGAACGGGTCCCTCCTCCGGAACCAGCAGCAGCGGCTTCGGCGGATTTGGCGGAAGCAGCATTTTTGACGATCTGTTTGGCGGCGGACAGGAAGCCCGTCAGGCGGATGCGGATATGCATTCTGATATCACGATCGATTTTCGCGAGTCGCTCCGAGGATGCAGCAAACGGCTGCGTCTGCAGGATGCATCCGGTCATATACAGACACTGGACGTCAATATTCCGGCCGGCATTGATCAGGGTCAGAGCATACGCCTGAAAGGAAAAGGCGGGGTGCGCCCTGACGGGAGCGCCGGCGATCTGTACCTCCGCGTACATATCAACCCGGATAAAGACTGGGAGCGCAGAGGCAGCGATCTGTATACAAAGGCACAGATACCTTTTACAACGGCTGTTTTCGGCGGAGAAGCAGAACTCCCCACAACCGACGGCCATGTACTGTGTCACATTCCTGCCGGAACACAGTCCGGCAGTAAAATCCGGCTTCGCGGCAAAGGTATCCGCAACCGCTCAGGCGGCGGATGCGGTGATGAGTACGTATCCATCGGGATAGAAGTACCCAGTCATCTGACGCCGCAGCAGCGCCGTGCGCTGAAGGCATATGAGGAAACGCTGGAGACGCGGCACAGCGGAAGTTCAGGCGGACGCGGCGCCGCCTGATGCGATGTCATATACTGTATAAGATCTTCGAATCGCAAACAGGATCGTCACACGCGTAGCGTGTGTAAGAGACTGTATGCGATTTCGAAGGCAACAGGTATGAGGATGCAGCGCGATAGCGCGAAATCCGAATACCTGTAGGATTGCGGGAGTGCGAAGCACGGAGCAATCCGTAGCTTATACAGTACTGTGGCATCTTGTATGATATATATGAAAACGCCATAGATACACGCGGACAGTTACCGGACGCCCTCTTCACCGATGATGTGATCTGCGACGTACACACCGCTCGCAGAAGCGTGTGAGAGCGAATGCGTCACGCCGCTGCCGTCTCCGATGACGTACAGGCCCGGGCAGGCTGTTTCCAGATTCTCGTCCAGTTTGACTTCCATATTGTAGAACTTGACCTCTACGCCATAGAGGAGCGTATCGTCGTTGGCCGTGCCCGGCGCAATGCGGTCCAGCGCGTAGATCATCTCAATGATTCCGTCGAGGATACGCTTCGGCAGCACGAGCGACAGGTCTCCGGGCGTCGCATGAAGCGTAGGCCGCACAATACCCTCGTCAATTCTCTTCTGCGTCGACCGGCGTCCCCTCTCCAGATCACCGAACCTCTGCACGATGACTCCGCCGCCGAGCATGTTCGACAGCCGCGCGATCGACTCGCCGTATCCGTTTGAATCCTCGAAAGGCGCCGTAAAATGTTTTGAAACGAGCAGCGCGAAATTCGTGTTCTCCGTTTTTTTCGCGGGGTCCTCAAAGCTGTGTCCGTTGACGGTGACAATGCCGTTCGTATTCTCATTCACAACGATGCCATTGGGATTCATACAGAACGTGCGGACGTTGTCTTCAAATTTTTCCGTGCGGTAGACGATCTTGCCCTCGTACAGCTCATTCGTAATATCCGCAAAAATAACCGCCGGCAGCTCGACTCTCACGCCGATGTCCACGCGATTGGAACTGGTCTCGAGCTTCAGCTCATCGCATATTTTCTGCATCCACTTGGAGCCGCTGCGGCCGACGGAAACGATGCAGTCGCGGCATTCGGCAAAATGCATACTGCCATCCGAAGAATAGTACACGCGGTATCTGTCCGCTTCCGTGCTTTCACTCAGACGCTCAATTCTGTCCACCGGTGTGTCAAAAAAGAAATCCACCCGGTCTTTCAGCTCGTCATACATATTCCCGAGAACGATGTAATTGATATCCGTCCCCAGATGGCGCACCGACGCATTCAGCAGATGCAGCTTGTTCTGCAGACATTTTTTACCGAAGGCCGTGCCCGCCGTCGAATAGAGCTTCGTCCCGGCTCCGCCGTGCTCCATGTTGATCTGATCCACGTAATGCATCAGTTCGAGCGCCTTTTCACGCCCGATATGCTCATAAAGCGTGCCGCCGAAATCATTTGTGATATTGTATTTGCCGTCGGAAAAGGCGCCTGCGCCGCCAAATCCCTGCATGATCGAACAGCTCTTGCAGCGGATGCAGGATTTCACCCTGTCGCCGTCGATCGGGCAATGTCTTTTATCCAGGCTGTGCCCGGCTTCAAATACAGCGATCCTCGTGTCCGGGCTCTTCTTCATCAGTTCATACGCGGAAAAAATTCCTCCCGGCCCCGCGCCGATGATAATGACGTCATATCTCATATTTTCAGTCCTTTCGTTTATTTCAGACCACAGATGTCCCCATCTGAAATGATGGCAGGCAAATACACAAACGTATTCGGCGATGCTATAATATGATAACAGGTAACTGACAAGATTACTTACAGGAGGTAAATTCCATGACCATCACAGACAAAGTTAAAGAGCTGGTTGCTGCGCCGACAGTATACGAAGGTGCAAAAAAAGCGGGCGAAAATTACCTCGCTGCCGTGGGAACCGCAAAACAGGCAGATGCCGCAGCAGCTCTGCTGAAAGAGCTGAAAGAAGATGTCGGTGACATCGACGGCGCCATCGCCTTCGGCTCATCCGAGACCGGAAAACAGATTCTCGGCCCCGGCGCTGCCGCTTTCGTGGACAACGCCAGAAAAGCCAAAGCAGCCGGCGGGAAATACTGCATCTGCCCGGCATGTCAGGCAGGCGGTTATATTCTCGATCACGCCGATGAACTCTGATTTCTCTAAGACACAGGCACACAGCAATGACAGCTGTGTGTCTTTTTTGTCTCTCGTTTTTTCTTCAGCCCGCATCATATCTAAAGCCGATTTTAGCCAGCTGTTTTTCCGTTGACGCCAGCCTCGCTTCAAACTGCGGATAAAAATCCTGAAAGCGGTCATATGGCTGTACGTAGAAGATCTGCAGCACACTTCTCGCGATCTGTTCCTGTGCCTGTTCCGGAAAACGCGCCATCTGCAGCGCTGTATCTTTCAGGAAAAAGTGCCAGGTACAGATGAATTTCTCATAAGCATCCATATCCTCTGCGCCGATCCAGTCCGAGATCTTCACCTCATACCGCTCAGCATCCTTTTTTGTGCATTCATCCTTCTGCAGGAAATAATAAAATCCGCGTTTCCGGCCATTGGTGATCTTATTTCCTTCAGCTTCGTCCACATAGTATCTGCCGAGAGGAAAAAGCCTGCAGAATCCCGGACGGAAGGCATAGATGCTGCACCGTCCGTTTTCGTCGAGAAACGGACAGCCCTCCGGTCTGTCCGGATGCGCCTCGTCGTATTCCATGATGTTCGGCAGGATCATGCCATCCACCCTGCGGATCTCGATCTCCTTCTCGATCATATCCTCAAAGCTTTTATGTGACCAGATCGTCAGACAATACATATCAAGCGGATCCAGAATAATCGAATCGCCGGTAGTCCGGCAGCAGTCCGAGCAGCCCTCGCAGCCGCCGCAGCCTACTTTCGCCATATCATTTTTTCCGTAGAATCTGCCGTCCCAGATATCCTTAATCGCTACATCTCTCTGCATCGCCGCACCCCTGAAACATTGTTTTGCTCATGCAACTGCGCCTCTACCATTATACACAGACAGGACGCAAAAGCCACCAAAAACCGGACGGCGCCGCATGAACTGCTGCACAGAGCCAAAGTTCTGACTTTGTCAGGGATTCTCCGCATACTGCAGTGTCTGTGATATATAAGAAGCCGCGAAGAGGATCTGCCGCAGCTGGCAAAAGATGCACTCGCAGACGCATGCTACCCGGGCAACCCGAGAGAAGCAACGCCGGAACAGGTTATGGATATGTACAGAAAACTGATGTAATCCCGGTGTTCTGTTCACGCAGACTCATAAAAAGGGCGGCTGTGCCTGCACAGTCGCCCTCTTCTTTATTCCAGAATACAGATGCCTCCATCCGCAGCCTTATTACAGTCCCATCACCCCGCGGATTCCTCCGAGCAGCTCGCTGTATTCGGTGTACGCAGGAAGATCCGGGTTGTCTTTGATGATCTGCTCTGTGGAGCGGAACAGGAATCCGGCCTTGCTGGCGCGGATCATGCCCAGATCGTTATAGCTGTCACCGGAGGCAATCGTTTCAAAACCGATCGACTGCAGTGCTTTTACCGTCGAGAGCTTCGACTGCTCACAGCGCATGCGGAAACCTGTGATCTCTCCGTTTTCAGCCACATCCAGCGAATTGCAGAACAGGGTCGGATAACCGAGTTTCTTCATCAGCGGCATCGCAAACTGCTCAAACGTATCCGAGATCAGGATCACCTGCGTGAAGGAGCGGAGCTCATCCAGAAATTCTCTGGCTCCGTCCATCGGGTCAATCGTGGCAATTACGTCCTGAATTTCCTTCAGGCCGAGGCCGTGCTCCTTCAGGATGCCGAGCCGCCAGTTCATCAGTTTGTTGTAGTCCGGCTCATCGCGCGTGGTCCTCTTCAGCTCGGGAATCCCGCTGGCCTTTGAAAAGGCGATCCAGATCTCCGGTACCAGTACTCCTTCTACGTCAAGACATGTAATATACATCTGCTATCCTCCTACTGTATTCTCTCGCTGTGATGTGCCTTCTTGATCTGATACATCCGCGCATCAGCGGCATTGATGAAATCATCCATATTTCTGCCGACAGTATCATCCGGTGCCATGACCATACCCATGCTGATCCGGATATTCTGCTTCTCCAGTTCCTCTGTGACCTCATCGCGGAATTTCTCCATATCCTCCGCGCCTTCCACAGGAAAAATAATCAGGAACTCATCTCCGCCATACCGGCACACGTATCCTTCCTTCGGTTTTTTATCCGTAAGAACCGCCGCCGTGTGCACCAGCACGCGGTCGCCGTAATCGTGTCCGTAGGTATCGTTCAGATTTTTGAAATGATCTACATCCGTGAAGCAGACGGCCACTTTGCCGCCGGCACGGATCTCCTCATTGAAAAACGGAACGACCTTTTCCGTGAGTGCCGTACGCACATATACGCCCGTCAGGCGGTCCTTGTCATAGATCTCCGAAAGGCGCTTCAGGGCCGTGCGGATCTGCCTGCTGTCGTAAACCGTCTGCAGGGCATTCAGAATATATTCCTGAATCCGGTATACATTCAGGTAATCAACGATATATCTGGGATTCCGGACGACCATGAACCCCGCCGTGTACTGCTTCATATGGAGCGGCAGGATGAAATACACCGATCCCGCACACGAATCCAACAGATACCGGGTCAGCGCAATGGCATTGTCAAAATACATATCTCTGTCGTATTCAAACGCGCGCACAACCCGGAGCTGATGTTTGTCATATCCTTTCTCCGGCAGGCCGGATCCCGGCTCCGGATTCACCATCCGATCATCAAAGGCCAGATAGCATCCGTCATCATCAAGTCCCCGGAATTCCCTCAGAATGCAGGACGCGATATCCTCCAGCGTTTCACTTGCCATCAGATCCGCCTCAAAGGAAGCCATGGCTGCGCTGGAAAGTTCCCCGTTCAGACTGGCCTCAATCTGGCCCCGCACATATTTGCGGTAATTCACCAGTCCCGTGTTCGGACATCCGCAGCTCTCACCGTAATGGCAGTGGCTCTTCACGTAATGATGCTTCGGGAGCTTCTCGCCCTTCCAGCAGCGGTCCAGAATCTGCATCGCCAGTGATCCGATCTGTGTCCGGTTCAGATCCGCACTGGTTATCTGCGGATCAAAATAAGCTGCCTTATCCAGACAGTCAAATCCGGTCACGAGAAAATCGCGCGGCACCTTCAGCCCCGCTCTCTCCGCCTCCATGATAATACCAACGGCGATGTTGTCGTTTGCGCAGACAATGGCATCCGGCAGTTTTCTGCCTGATGAGAGGATCTGTTTCATCGTCGAAATGCCGCTCTGGAAATCATAGGTACCGCTGTTCCAGTCCTGATCTTCTTCCGGAATGCCGAATTCCTTCATGCAGTCGTGAAAGGCAATCTTGCGTTCCTGATTTTCATAATTGTCCGAAGGTCCGCCGGCAAAGAAAAACGACCGGCACCCGTGTACCTGATACAGGTGGTGAATGATCTCACTGACGGCCTCTCTGCCGCCGATTCCGGCGTAATACATGCCATCCGCTTCCAGGCAGAGGGAAACTGCGGGCACGCCGCTCTCCCTTATGCGCTGAAACAGTGCCTGCCTCACATGGTCATCGATAATATTGGTGGCATCCAGAATGATGCCGTCGTATTTTTTCAGATCCGGCAGACGGAAGATATTATATTCACCCTCATTAAAGCGCCGGCTCCTGGTGGAATTGCCCCAGCACTGAAACTGGAACAGGCCTACATCTTCTTTCATCTGTCCGGCATACGCCTGGATTCCCTCCGTCCACTCATTTGTGACGAAGCGTTTCCATCCGTCAAATAAAAGCGCAACTCTCTTCATCGTATTTTTTCTTCTCTTCAGAATATAACAGCAAAGGCCATCCGGATATTTCCGGATGGCCTCATTATATCAGATAATATCGTTATCATACAGTTTGAGATCAATCGAAATCGAATTTCGTATACCGTATCTTCATCGCCCTGTACTTATCGCGCACCTTTTCGTTCCAGCGAAGCACCTCTTCTTCGCTCCCGGTGAACTCGCAGCGCGGACAGTAGTATTCCTTCTTATCCCTGTCATAGAACATATCGATATCGAGATCCCGCATAAAACAGGACGGACATCTGTAATTTAATCTGCCTTTTCCAGCCTGAGCCATGTCGAGAACACCTCCCCGTCTCCGATATTTTTTCTGTATCCCAGCGTGAACATGGGACTGAACGCGTATCCTTCCTTAATGTATCCCTCAGAATCCGTATCGGACGGTGTCAGGGAAACCTTCGTATGGATCTGCGGCACTAACGCCGAAACCGCGTCCGCACCTTCCGTGTACGCCTCGCGGCATCTGTACTCGTAGTCGATCTCCTCCGCTGCAGCACCGTTTTTGCTGCAGGTCAGCTTAACGCCGTACATAGGCTCAGAATACTCCGTCGTTCCGTAGCAGCCCACCATGTACTCATCCAGCTCAACTTTCGCCGTCGGATCGCTCATATCATAGATCCGCCGCTCAATCCGGATCGAGCTGCTGCCCTCTTTGAAGTATTCTTTCGTCTGTATTTTGAATGAGAGCCCGCTGAAAACGATCTCCACCGGATCCAGTGTCAGAATTCTCGTCTTCGTTCCGTCTCCGTTGTCCTCTTCACTGAAATGCGCATGGGTGCGGCACTGGCAGAGGTCTGCCTCTTCGCCGTTCCAGCGCAGCTTCGCGCTCCGGATCGTTCCCTCTCCCGCATAATGGGTAAAATAACCGGCGCGGTATTTCTCCTGAATGAGGAACGGATAAGATGCCTCCTGGATATGATCCGTGCCGATGCCGACTTTCCACTCCAGCTTCGCCACATACGGGCGCAGGTCAAAAATTGCGCCGCCCTGATCCATATTGACGCCGGCTCTCATATACGGATCCGCATACCAGAAGAGCTGCTTGTCCGAACCGTAGAGGATATCGCGCCAGAGAGCGCACTCAGGCTCCGTGTAGTGTTTTTTCTTCCTGTAATAATCGGCGAATTCGCTCATCGTCATGTCGATCAGCTTACCCTGTTTTTTCAGATCGCCATAATATTTGCAGCCGTCGCTGTATGACTTGTACAGAAGTTCGTAGGGAGCTTCCCAGCGTCCCATCTTATTCATCCAGCCGGGGCCGACGAACATCATGTTGTAGGCGTAGCCGTTGTTGTATTTTTCCAGAGAACGGTACTGATCGACGAGATTGTAGTAATACGGGAATTCCCAGGTCTTCGAGTCGTAGATCATGCCGCGGAGCACATTCTGGGGATGTGTGCCGAAGTTTGAACCATTGCCGTCATAGCAGGCGAGCAGATCCCTGGAGAGATGGGGAATCGCGACAATACCGGAATCCTCCGCCTCATTGGCAGCCGGCGCGTGCGTGTTCTGTTTGGACGGGATCCACGGCGCCCAGGGACCGCCGTCAAGCAGCGTATACCAGCTGTTGTTGCAGGTGTGATAGGCCTTCGGCCCCTCCTCCCAGCAGGTGGCCACCGCACAGGTAACGGACGGATATTTTTCTTTGATGTAATTGATCAGATCCGCATCCATATAATACGAACCCGTCGACTTCGGATAGAAGCCGAATACGTCATGGAATTTTTCAAATACATCTGTGACGATCCGCTTCTTGTCTTCCATCGAGAACATCCAGATGCAGAAATCCTTCGTCTTATATTTATCGCGAAACTCTTTGCACGGCAGGCCGAGCAGCGTAAGGCCGATCTCATCGCCGTACTGCTCATGATCTTTTTTTGCCTCGGCGATCGCCTCTTCGTTAAAGAGCGAGGAATACGTCATCTCGATCGTCGTCTTCAGCCCGTTCTCATGAGCCAGTCTCTGCTGTGTGCGGAAAATCTCAAGGGATTCCCCGATCACCTTCTTGTCTCCGATATCCTCTTCTTTTCCCGACCCGGTGACGTTCGCCGAATACTCCGGCATCATCTCCGGACGGTGAATGATGTTTACAATGAACTCACTCATCTCTGTCTCCCTGGTTTCCTAATGATTTATCAGTTGTTATTCACTGTACGCACGCATTGCCTTCGTAAAGCGGATCGTTTTCTCACCGCTCAGCACGGCTGCTCCCAGCGGATAGTGATCCGGCAGTACCTCGGCGGGAGCCTCGGGCTCCCAGTAATAGATGCCCCTGCCGGCGCCGCCTGGCACACTTCTGAGGGCTTCCACGGCGTCGCGGATCAGGTCATATGTCTTCTGCGGTTCCGTGTATTTTTCTCCGATCTCGGCGAGAATGACCGGCTTCCTGTACTTCTCATAATAGTAATTGAGGTACCAGGAGACCGGATGCTCATAATCCGCCCCGTTTGTCTGCAGCATATGCCAGAACGGATAGCATGAAAAACCGAGCACATCCGTCATGCCGCCGTTTTCAAAGAAAGCGTCATAAAAAGCCTCAATGTCTTCCCGGCACTCAATGCTGGCCAGATGCGTAACGACCTCCGTATCCGGCGATACATCCTTGACCGCGGCATATCCGCTGTTGATCAGTTCCGCCAGCGCCTCCGCCTGTTCCGGAAACTTGCCCGCAGGATGCATCATGCCGTTGTTAATCTCGTTGCCCACCTGAAACTGATCCACGTGAATGCCGGCGCGCTGCATGGCATGCAGAACATCCTCAGTGTGCTGATAAACGTGCTCCTTCAGCGCCTCCATGCTGTCATGCTTCCACGCCTCAGGCATGATCTGAAAATCCGGATCGGCAAAAACGTCACTGTAATGCGTGTCTATCAGGATGCTGAAACCCAGATTCTGTGCGCGTTTCGCCAGATTTACGGCTCCGCTGATATCGCAGAAACCCGTCATGCAGGTCTCATTCTTTCTTTTTTCCCAGAATCCCGAAGACGGCGGATCAACAAAAACCCGCTGGCGAAGAGCATTGGCGCCCATTTTCTTCAGAATTTCCAGTGCATCGCCCTTTTCACCGTTTTCATCCTCAAACGTATACCCCTGCTGTTCCAGCTGCGAAAGCCACCCTGTATCCACGCCATATGCAAATTTTTCATCCATAGACATTTCTTTTCCTTTCGCAGGTCACGCAAAATATTTCCTCTGTGTACGCAGCTTCCGGAACGCGGACAAATCTCCGCCATTGCGGCTGCTGACGCAATGCTGTTCTGACACTTCAGATTCCGCGGAAGCTGAAGGAAATGCTGAGCGGTCTGCTGTTGTCCAGACGATAGGGCCGCAGCACATCCGCGCCCCAGGTATCATCGCCCGCGACGCCGGCCTGCCTTCCGATCCTGATGCAGGTAAAGAGTACGGGCGGCAGCTCGTTGCTGTGCGATGCCTCCTCAAGCTCCTCAGGCCTGAACGGCAGGACGGAGAAATCCAGTCCCCCTGACTCAAAGAGCAGTCCGTGTCCGCTTTCATCCGTCACTTTCGCACACCGCACATCCTCCTTGTTGCCGCACTCCTGCGGAACCAGGTATTTCGCCATGTTTTCCGTCACCTTTTTATGATAGATGCCGAGTTTTGCCTGACGCCTGTCCGGATAGGTATCCTCCGGTCCGAGGCCGTACCACATCACGTCATCATAAGCCGCATCCATGGTGAACAGCATGCTGAACTCACGCAGCACGCCGACATCATCCGAGCGCTCCATGAAGAGCGTCGTCCGCACGGTTCCGGCGCCGTCCACGCTGTAGGAAACGGTGCAGTCCTTTGCCGGTACCGTCGGCAGATGCAGTGTGTAGATCACGTCTATCGTGTCTTTTTTCTTCTCGACGCGGGGAGGTGTCATGCCTCTTCCTCCCTCTGTCTTCTGTGTGGCAAATAATCCGGCGGATCTCCACTGTCCTCCGCGGAAGATCAGAAGATTCGCGCGGTCGTTATCGGTCACGGCGCGCCAGAAATTCGGTCGGGGTGTGCGCTTCAGCAACTCTCTTCCCGCAAACCAGTATGACACCGGTCCTCCCTCTGTCGCAGAAAACAGGATCTCAAATTCACTGCCCTCTTCTCCGCCGCGAACGCCCACATTGTTGAACCCTTCCGTGACGGTGAGCGGAGCCTGAGCCGGCTGACCGGGTACTGTTCGGTCGATCACCGTCTGTCCGAACGCCACCTCATATCCGCGCTCAGCCCATGCGGTATCTTCCGCAAGGCGGAAGGAAATTGTGATCACATACTCCCCGAACGCATCCGGAACAGTAAACGGCAGATCGATCGTGCATTTTCCGAGAGGCGGTATATCCAGCCAGCCCTCGTGCGTCTCCAGAATCTCCCCGTTTTTCGCCAGCGTCATCACGCAGTGATAACGGTCCAGATTGATAAACAGATTTTTATTTTCGATCGTCGCCTTCATCCCCTGGAAGCTGAAGCGCACCGTCTGATAACACCACCTGACTTCCTGCATTTTGGGCGAGGGATCTCTGTCTTTTCCGTAGCAGAGGCCGTTTCCGCTGAAACTGTAGTCGGTCGGCCTGTCGTCAAAATCACCGCCGTAGGCCTGATATTCTCTGCCTTCGCGGTCTTTCACCGTGAGCGACTGATCGATAAAATCCCAGATGAAGCCCCCCTGATACATCGGCTCTTCATCCGTCAGATCCGTGTATTCCTTCAGTCCGCCGCAGGAATTTCCCATCGCATGCGCGTATTCGCAGCTGATATACGGCTTGTCGCGATGCATACTCAGAAATTCCCGGATATGCGCCACCGGCTCATACATGGTACTCTCCACATCCGATGTGTCATTGTACCTGCGGTCGTGGAATACGCCCTCATAGTGAACAATCCGGGATTTATCCATTCGGTGAAAGTAGCGCGACATCTCATAAATATCCCTGCCGCCATAGGACTCATTGCCGCATGACCAGATGAGAATGCAGGGATGATTTTTGTCCCTCTCATACATGGACGCCGCACGGTCAAGCACCATCCTGAGAAACTCCGGACGGTCGCCGGGCACAGCATAATCCGGCGTTCTCTGTCCTCTGATGATCGGATCCCACGTGCCGTGGGTCTCCAGATTAGTCTCGTCGATCACGTAGAGCCCCAGTTCATCGCACAGGCGGTATAACGCCGTATGATTAGGGTAGTGGCTCGTACGCACGGCATTGATATTGTTCCGTTTCATCGTGATGAGATCACGGCGGATAATATCCTCCGTGATGCACCGGCCGGAATCAGCGCTGAACTCGTGCCTGTTGACGCCCCGGAATACGATCCGCTGCCCGTTCAGCAGCATGAGGCCGTCACGGATCTCAAATCTGCGGAAGCCGACCTTTTCCCACACCGTCTCCCGGTGCCTTTCATCGCTTCCCGCGAGATCCAGACGGAGATCATACAGGCAGGGATCTTCCGCGCTCCACAGATGCGGCGCATCCACGCGGAGATCACAGCTGAACTTCTCACTGAGATCCCGGGTCTCATCGATGACGCAGTTCTTTTCTCTGTCATACAGCCGGATTCTCACATTTCCCTCACCGGCTACTGACGCTCTGATCTTCAGCACTGCCCGCGTGAACCGCGCGTTCAGATCTGTCAGGATTTTAAGATCCTGCACATGCACATCCGGCAGCATCACCAGTTCCACATCCCGGAAAATACCCGAAAAGCGGAAGAAATCCTGATCCTCGCACCAGCTGCCGGACGTCCACTTGAATACCTGCACGGCCAGCCGGTTTTCCCCGTTCTCCTTCAGATAAGGAGTTACATCAAACGCCGATGGTGTGAAGGAATCCTCACTGTATCCCACATAGGCGCCATTTACCCAGACGGCGATACCGCTCTCAGCTCCCTGAAAAACGAGATGAACGGTGTGTCCCAGAAAGCTCTCCGGCACACGGAACATCCTGACATACGTCGCCACCGGATTAAAACGCTTCGGGATCTCACCCGGCTCCAGTGCTTCATGCCCGTCCCATGGATACTGTTCATTCACGTACTGCGGACGGTCATAGCCCTGCAGCTGAATGTGGCCGGGTACACGGATGTCATCCCAGTCATCGACCGGAAAATCTTCCCTTTCAAATTCCGTTACCGCCTTCTGATAATTTTCGGCATAACTGAACTTCCAAATGCCATTCAGCGATATTCTGCAGTCAGACGGATCCCCGGGCCCGGCATCCGGAGACATATAGAAGCGATGATCTGAGTGTGCGTCAAGCCTGTTCTGCCGGAACACGTGCGGATCACTCACCACTGCATAATCAAAACCAGTCATCCTCTCTCCTCACATTTATTCTGGTCTGCAATTTCTGTATTTACTTGACTGCACCGGTAATTCCCTCTGCAAACTGCTTCTGCAGTACGAAGAAGATAACCATCGTGGGAACGGAGCAGAACAGCACGCCCATCATCAACATGCCGTAGTCGATGGTATAACCGCCGGCAATATTGGCGATCAGCATCGGCATCGTCTGCGCGCGGTTATCCGTCATAACGACCTTCGGCCACATGTATGCATTCCATGCGTTCATGAAGGTAACAACCGCTGCCGCCGCATAGGTCGACTTCATGATCGGCATATACATGCGGAAATAAATGCCGATCTCGGACAGTCCGTCCATCCTCGCCGCTTCCATGATATCCACCGGGAAATTTCTCGAATTCTGACGGAACATCATGATCATGAACGGCGTCGAGATCTGCGGAAGAATGAATGCCCACACGGTATTCAGAAGTTTCAGCTTCGACATCATCGTAAACAGCGGGATCATCGTCGCTACCTGCGGCACCATCATGGCGAGGAGAAGAATATCAAACAGTCTGTCCTTCCCCTTTGTGTGGTAGAGCTCAAATCCGAAGCCCGCGAGCGAGCAGATGAACAGACAGATCACTGTCTGCACACCGGCATACAGGAAAGAATTTCCGAGACTCGACCAGAGCGGATACTTTGACACAAGATTTTTGAAATTTTCAGCCGCATAAGTGCCGAACAGCAGCGTTCCTCTCGCCACATCAACAGACTTGTTCGTCGCCGCTGTGATCATCCAGTACAGCGGAAATACGGAGAACAGCGATGCCAGCGTGAGAAAAATATACGTGGGGATCAGCTTCCTCTGCACATGCGAGCGGTTTTTTCTGATTCTGACAGCCTTTGACGTATCAGTCACGGGTATCACCTACTTTCAGATTGATAAACGAAAGAATCGCCACCATGATGAAGATCAGGAAGGCCATGGCCGATGCATAGCCGAAGTTTGCCACACCCTGTCCGAAAGAATTGTTGTAGATGTAATGGGACATCGTGATCGTCGAGTTGGCCGGTCCTCCCTTGGTCAGGTTCATGGACTCATCGAACAGCTGCAGCGTACCGTTGATCGACATGATGAATGTCATGATGATGACCGGTTTCAGAAGCGGAACCGTGATATGCCAGAACGTCTGCCACCCGTTCGCGCCGTCGATGTGCGCCGCCTCATAGACGGAGTACTCGATGTTCTGAAGACCGGCGAGATAGAAGACCATATTGTAGCCGGTCCACCGCCAGATCAGCGCAAAAATAATGACGAACTTCGCCGTGGCAGGTGTCCCGAGCCAGTTGATATTCTCACTGATGATGCCCAGATTCATCAGAACTGTATTGATGAATCCCTGTGTCGCAAAGAGCGACTTGAAGATCAGCGCGTATGATACCAGTGATGTAGCACACGGAAGGAAAATACACGTGCGGAACAGTCCCTTGAACCTGAGATCCTTGTTGTTCAGAAGCTGTGCCAGAAGGATGGCGAGCACCAGCATGATCGGCACCTGAATGATCAGATACAGATAGGTGTTGCCGATCGAACGCAGAAACAGCTTGTCCTGGAACATACGGCTGTAATTGTAGTAGAACGGATCCGCCCATTTCATATTTGCGCTGGATCCTGTCCTGAAGGATGTGATAAACGCCTGCACCATCGGGTAAAAACTCATGATGAAAATCAGGATGGCTGCAGGAAGAAGGAATCCCCATCCGGCCCTCTGCTGCCTGGCCATCAGGCTTTTTCTCTTTTTACTGCTCAAAATATGCCTCCTCACGTGAAAAGCTCCCGCATGTACGATAGTAAAAACGGAGAATCGGTCGAACCGGTTCTCCGTTTTCCTTCTTCGAACGGATAAGCGTCTTATTCGCCCATAGCGAACTTAACCTGATCCTCAGCATCCTGAATGGACTGGTCAACATCCGCACCGTTGATAATGTTCTGGATAGCTGCAGCTACCTGCTCACGTGCTGTGTAATGATAGTCACTCTGCTCAACAGGCTTTACATTGGCACCCATCTCGACGATCTTTGAATAGATCGGCTGATCATTGAAGTAAGCAACACCCTGCTGATATACATCGGACTTGCCTGCAGAGATGCAGCAGGTGATAACGCCGCCATTGGTCAGTGCGTCGTCATATGTCTCCTGAGAACCTTCGCCGCCGCCGAATGTGTAAGCCAGGAAATCCTTTGCGAGATCCGGCTTTGAGCAGTTGCCCGTGATGTACAGAGAAGAACCGCCGTTGGAAGCGTAGCCCTCGCCGCCCTTAAGTGTAGGCATGGAGGTAATCTCCCATTTTCCGCTGTTCTCTTCAACCTGCTCAATCGTCGGGATAATCCAGTTTCCGTTCATAACACCGGCTACCATATCGCCCACGATTGTCTGATCGGTGTAATCAGACCAGTCATTTGCGAGGTACAGTACGTTATCCTGCTGGAGTTTGACGATCATATTGATGACATCCTTGAATGTCTGGTTGTCGCTCATGTAGGGCTCGCCATCCTTGAACTGGGAGACACCCTCCGCCTGAAGCATCATATAAGGAAGGTCGTTGCCGTCACCGTCCATGGAGAGCAGATACTTGCCGGTCTTCTCATAGACTTCCTTACCGATCTCATCGAACTGATCCCATGAGATTCCGGTCATATCGTCAACGGTATATCCGCACTGCTCCAGAATATCGGTTCTGTATGCCATGATAACGGTTCCGTTATCTACCGGGAATCCGTAATGAACGCCGTCGATGGTGGAGTAGGAAAGTTTCTCAGCTCCGAAATCATCCCAGTTCACATCTGCGTCATCTACGCTCATCCATGCATCCGGATAATCATTTACATATCTCTGAATGTAGTGATCCTGGAAAAGAACGATATCCGGCAGCTGGCTGTAATCGCCTGAAGAGCCTGCCAGCGTCACCGCATCCTCAACATCAGAGGACTGAGACTGTTCGATGATATCAAGTTTGAAATCAGGATCTTTCTTCTGATATGCTTTCTCGGCTGCTTCCAGTGCCGGGATATTGAAGTTCTTATCCCATGCATAAACGGAAAGTGTGTGCTCGTCCTCATCTGCCACATCGGCTGTCGGCGTGCTGGATGAAGATACAGACTCGCTTGTCGCAGCGTCTGCGGATGATGCAGCGCTGGTTGAAGCTGCCGCGGATGTGCTTCCCGCTGAAGATGCTGCTGACGAAGCTGTCGAAGAAGAGCTTCCGCAGCCCGCGATCATAGCTGCTGCAAGAACACTGGCTGTCAATGCTGATACAACCTGCTTTTTCATTACCAATTTCCTCCATTCCTTCTGTTCATAAATCGTTCATATTTCTTCACGTTTTCGCTCTTTGATTCCACTGATGATTTTTCCTGATCAGGTCTGATACTTCCAAGATAAAAAAATAACTGGTGGAATTTCCTGCGACTAAGGACATTCTACCAGTCATTTTTGTGCATTTGTTCGTACTAACGTGCAGAAAATGCGCATATTCGATCATTTTTTGTGCGCATTGGAATTAATTAACAATTTACCGTCATATTTTTTGTTGAATTTGCACTTTTCCGGGACAGATTCGCCGGATGGCACTGATCATTTCATCGTCCAGATCCAGCAGCAGCTTGATTTTTTCCTGGTCCTCGTAAATGATCATCGTGTAGTACGGCACACCCTCCTCGTAGGACGTGTAATCGTACTTTCTGATCCGTCCGCTGCTGCCGCCCCTGCGATACTGCGCCACGACATCGCTGTCGTGCGGGGCGAGCACCTCAAGCCCCGCCAGATTCAGCTCGTGAACCGTCTTCCTGTTTCTGGCACCGCGGATCACATTGACGGAAAAAGTCCGTTCATCCAGCACATACTCATAATCCTTCTTTGCCATATAATCATACAGGAAATACAGGCCCGCCATCAGAAAGCAGGGGAGCATAAGACCGCGGTTCACCACAATTCCTCCGATCAGGAACAGCACGGCAAAAACGATCATCGCCGCCTTCAGCTCCCGCGTCCCCTTTTTCTCTTTTCTGTGCACCTCTTTCACACACCGCATGGCCGCTCTCCTCACTGCCTGTCGCCGGATGTATGCCCGTCCTGTCCGGACGGCAGAGCAGACGCGTCACTCTCCTCTTCAGGATCTTCCGGTTCTCCGCCGGTTTCCGCGCCGGTATCATCACGTATGATCCGCGCCTCCCAGCCCTTCTTCGCACTGACATGAAACTTCAGGATATTTCCGCCCTCCTGCAGACATTTCTTTCTGTACTGCATCGGCGGCATCCCCGTCAGCTTTCTGAAATTCCGGTTAAAGCTCGAAACCGTGTCAAAGCCCGCCATGTTTCCCACCTCGACCATGGACACGTCCTGCTTGCTCAGAATCTCACAGGCCTTGCTCACGCGGACCATATTCAGATAGTCCCCCGGCTTCATATTCATGCTTGCGGTAAACACCCTGCGGAAATGGCTCTCAGACAATCCGCATACGTCCGCGATATCCGCAATCCTGAGGTCTTCCCGGTAATGCTCTTCAATATAACGGGTGCTTTTCTCCACAAAGCGATTGTACGTCCCGTTCTTGCGGAACTGCTCGCGTTCCTCTTCCAGACGCAGAATACCGATCATCAGCGAATAGAGGTATCCTTTCAGCGCCTCACGGTACATTGAACTTTCATTCCTGCACTCTTCTATGATCATCCGCACAAGCATTCCCAGCTCCCGGTGATTCGCCATCGTTTTCATGGTTCCGCGGCTGTTCACCGTTCGCAGTATCTCTCCCACGGGGATCGGACAGTTCTTCATCTCATTCCGGATAAAACTGTCGCTGTCGACAAACAGGAACTCCCATCTGGCCACATTTCCCTCATCGCTCACCGTGGTGTGCGGAATATTTGCCGGGATGATCGTAAAGACGTCATTGTCGAACCGGTATTTCCGGTCCTGGATCACGAGATCTCCCTGTCCGCGATAACAGTAGCCGATCTCCATGTAATTGTGGAAATGGAGCTGTCCCTCCGGGATATCACGCCCGTAGACAAACTCCCATCCTTTCCCGATCTTCGGCAGTACATAATTTCCTGCCGGCATATCATAATATCTGAATTCAATATTGCTGTTTGTCATCGCCTGTTTCCATGCGCCCTGCTTCGCGCGCTGCCGTCATACCGTCAGCCTGCTGTGCGGCGCAGAACCTCTTCAAATTTCATGCTGCCGCCGAAGATATCCAGCGCGGAGCCGATCGTTACGTTGATCCTTCCGTGTCCGGTTTCTCTGATCCAGTCAAGATCTTCGAAGCTCCCGATACCGCCGGCGTAGGTGATGGGAAAATTTTCCGCCTGAGCTTCCGCAGCAGCCGCAAGCACCGGTATCAGTCCTCGCTCGACGCCATGGGCTTTCCCCTCGACGTCCGCGGCGTGGATCAGGAATTCATCGCAGAAAAACTCAAGCTCCGTCAGCGTTTCTGCCGTCACTTCCGTATCCGTAAACTTCTGCCAGCGGTCCGTGACGATGTAATAGCGGCCATTCTTTTTTCTGCAGGACAGGTCCAGAACAAGACGATCCTTCCCCACAGCCGCCACCATGCGGTCCAGCCGTTCCCGGTCGATATGCCCGTCCCTGAACACATAGGATGTGACGATGACGTGGCTCGCCCCCGCATCGAGAAATTCCGCGGCGTTTTCGGGCGTGATCCCGCCGCCGGCCTGCAGTCCGCCGGGCCATGCCCGGAGTGCACTCTCCGCCTGCTTTTTCGTCTCTTCATAATAAGACGAATCACGGCTGTTCAGCAGGATCACATGTCCATTCCTGAGATGATACCGCCTGTACAGCCCGGCATAAAACGGCGCGTCCTGCTCCGAGACAAAATTTTCCGCCGCCCGGTTTCCCTCATCGCGCAGCGTCCCTCCGACGATCTGTTTCACCTTGCCGTTATGTATATCTATGCATGGTCGGAATTCCATACTGTCTCCTTTTTAAGCCCGGCTCACTCCCTGCCGCCTTTTTCCGCCGATCCCGCTCAGTCTTTCAGACAGTCAGGAATCGCCTCATGCCGTCTTTTTCCAACGATTCCGCTCAGTCCTTCAGGCAGTCGAGAATCGCCTCATGTACCTGCCCGTTGCTTGCGAGAATCCCGCTCTTCTTTGAAAAATCCACCGGCCTGTCCTCCAGATCCGTCACCTTTCCGCCTGCTTCTTCAACGAGGCAGATGCCGGCTGCAAAATCCCACGGACTCAGAAGTTTTTCGAAGATGCCATCCAGTCTGCCCGCTGCCACATAGGCGAACTCAATCGCCGCAGATCCGCTCCGCCGGATATCCTGGCATTGCAGAAAGAGCTTTTTCGCCGCATTAAAGGACCAGTCTGTATACTCATGATAGTAAGGTGCCGTACCGAAGGCGATCAGGCTCTCGCCCAGCGTCTTCGCCTGGCTCACATGCATCCGCTTTCCGTTCAGCCATGCGCCTTTTCCGCGCTCTGCCATGAACAGTTCCTTCGAGAAGGGGCAGAAAATTACACCGGCCTTTATTTTTCCTCCTTCAGCATATCCGAGCGAGATCGCACTCGCGCGCATATCGTGAATCAGGTTTGTTGTACCGTCGACCGGGTCAAGAATCCATACTTTCCCCTGAAAATCGATCTCGCTGTTGTCCTTTTCCTCGCCCATGAACTGCACATCGGGAAACACCTCTGCCAGTTTCCCCGACAGATACTGCTGCACATGAAGGTCCACGTCCGTCACATAATCGGCCCGCCCCTTTGTGTGCACCTTCTGAGAATCATCTCTGTCTTCAAAAATATTTTCCGCCGAGCGGACAATCTCCGCCATGCGTTCCATGGTAACCTCTTCTGCCATAATGACCTCCCGTCTGCCGTTTTTCTTGTATTGAAATTGACCATGTATTATACTTATATAGATTCAGTTGCACATAAGAAACGGACTGTCCGCCGGAAATATGCGTACATCCGTTTCCTGTTAAAAACCCCGCCGGACTCTTTCATGAACAGGCCGGCACGAGAAAGGAAGGTGTTTTCTATGAAGAAATATGAGTGTGGTCCTTGCGGATATGTATATGATCCCGAGAAAGGTGATCCGGACAACGGAATCGCTCCCGGCACTGCTTTCGAAGATCTCCCGGATGACTGGGTATGCCCGATCTGCGGCGCCGAGAAATCCGATTTTACACCGGTTGAATAATCACGTTTTCGTCCCGGACCATACCGTCCGGGACTTTTTTTGCGGAATAAGATCAGAAATCGCAGTGCCCTACCGTACGCGGATACGGAATCACGTCGCGGATATTGCCCATACCCGTGAGATACATCACGCAGCGCTCAAAGCCGAGGCCGAATCCCGCATGGCGGGTCGTCCCGTATTTTCTCAGATCCAGATAATAATCATACTGCTTCATATCCATACCGAGCTCCTGCATGCGCTGTACAAGCAGGTCGTAATTCTCTTCCCTCTGACTGCCGCCGATGATCTCTCCGATTCCCGGCACCAGGCAGTCCATTGCCGCAACAGTTTTCCCGTCGGGATTCAGCTTCATATAAAAAGCCTTGATATCCTTCGGATAATCTGTCACAAAGACAGGTTTTTTGAAAATCTGCTCCGTGAGATATCTCTCGTGCTCTGTCTGCAGGTCGCAGCCCCAGCTCACTTTGTAATCAAACTGATCGTTATGCGGCATCAGAAGTTCAATGGCGCGCGTATAGGTCACGCGGCCGAAATCCGAATTCATCACATGCGTCAGCCTGTCGATCAGTCCGTGATCCACAAACTTATTCAGAAAGGCCATCTCCTCCGGCGCATTTTCCAGCACATAGCGGATAATATACTTCAGCATGGCCTCCGCGCACTCCATATCTTCTTCCAGATCGGCAAAAGCCATCTCCGGCTCGATCATCCAGAACTCAGCTGCATGACGCGTCGTATTGGAATCCTCAGCCCGGAATGTCGGCCCGAAGGTATAGATATTCCGGAACGCCTGCGCAAAGGTCTCGCCGTAAAGCTGCCCGCTCACCGTGAGATTGGCCGGCTTTCTGAAAAAATCCTGTGAATAGTCCGGCACATTCTCCCCGCCGGGCATCTCCTTCACCGGTACGTGCGCCAGATCCATCGTCGTCACCTGAAACATCTCGCCGGCGCCCTCTGCGTCACTCGCCGTGATCAGCGGCGTATTGACATAGACAAAATCCCTTTCCTGAAAAAATCTGTGCACCGCATATGCCGCCAGCGACCGCACGCGGAATACAGCCTGAAAGGTATTGGTTCTGGGCCGCAGATGCTGGATCGTCCGGAGATACTCCAGTGTGTGACGCTTGGGCTGCAGCGGATAATCCGGTGTCGAAGCACCCTCCAGCACAACCGATGACGCCTGGATCTCAAACGGCTGCTTTGCCTCCGGCGTCGGCGTAAGAACGCCTTCCGCGATCACGGCAGCGCCGACATTCCAGCGGCTGATCGCATCGAAATTATCCAGTTTATCGCCGTACACGATCTGCAGCGTCTCAAAATATGTACCGTCCGCGAGGATCAGGAACCCGAAGTTCTTCGAAGTGCGGATATTGCGGATCCATCCGCCGACGCGCACATTTTTTCCCAGATAGGCATTGCGGTTCCTGTAAATTTCCCTGACAGTCACAAACTCTTCCACTTTTTTCACCTTCCTTATTAACGCCCATACACAGCATTGCGCAGACAGCCCTTCCCGTATCTGTCACGCGGGAAAAATTTTCCCGCAGAGCTCCTGCTATTTTGCTATGTATGTCAGTACCTGATTTCCGTTGTTTTTGAACATCGCCCGCGAGTCATCTGATGCGATCGCATAGGGCTTTCCCGTCGACGCGTTGTAAGCCCACACATTGTTCTCATCATATCCGACGATCAGCAGCGCCTCATTGTTATCGCTCATGGCGATCACCGGATAACCGCGGTCTATCAGATAGAACCAGTCGTCCTGCGTAACGCCGGTCAGATCCAGCACGGAATAGCTGTCGCCGACCGCCTGCTGCAGCGCATCAGCGTCGAAACCGCAGGTCAGAACGCCGGTGGGAAGCGTCGACGTGTCAATGGTATAGCTGCTGTCCCAGTCGCCGCGCACCCAGAGTACGCGCTGATCTGTCGTCAGCACGAAGCCCTGTCCGTCATCGGCATCCATGATCGCCCGCGCGGCACTGCCCGTGTGCTCTGTCATGCTTCCGCCCGTATAGACATAATAACCGCCTGTCTCCGTCGACTCAGCAGGCCACTGAACGATCGTCTCCGATCCCGCGCCTGTATAGCGGATATCCGAGATTACCTCCTGCAGTTCCGGCAGCGTCGCCGATGTCTGAGCGAACACCATGTAAACGACCGTCTTCGTGCGGTCGTAGGTCTGCGTCGTCAGTGTCACGGCATCTGAAACCAGTTCATTATTTTTTATACGGTCCTTCGTCGTTTCCATATACGTACTGCCGGTCAGCTGACCCAGCTGAAGTTCAAGGCCATCTGATTCCTGCGTGACGGAGATCACCGCACCGCTGTCAGGCGTGTACTGCTTGCGGACTGTGCCGTCCTCTGCCTGAATCGTCAGCTGGTACATGCCGTTGACCGTATTTCCGTCGCTGTCCGTACCCACATCCTCAGGTCTGACGAGGCCGTATACAAGGTCCTCATTGATGAATCCGCAGAGCGCGATCTCCTCACCGTCCGGTTTGCTGACGGAATAATGCTGACTGCTGGCGAGATCCATGATCTCAACCCCGGTGGTATTTCCGCTCTCATCCTGATCTATCCAGGCGATCGTCTGCTGGCTGTTCGATGCCGCAAATCCGCCGTCAGGAATACAGTCCTTTACAATGGCATAATCCCCTGTCGTGAGGCTGACTCTGCACACCTCCGTACCGAGAAACAGATACAGATAGCCGCTGTCCGACACATAGGAAAGTTTCGAGACGCTGCTCATCAGTGTCGCCGGATTCTGCGCCAGCGGAACAAACATCGTCTCCTGGACGGTATTGTCATTCTCGGAATACTGACATACCGACACTCCCATGTAGCCCTCGTGGCTTCCCGACGGCATATATCCGTAGACGACAAAAGTCACATCGCCGGTATCCGTCACCTTCCCGATCGCGATTCCGTGGTCCGTCAGCTGCGTGCGGTCATCCTCCTCCGCCGCATCTCCGCCGTCCGTATCATCCTGCCGGAAGGTAAAAATCCGCGTGATCTTTCCCGAATCAGCCTGATAAGTCCACAGGTCTCCGTTCAGCTCAAAGGCCGCGATATTCTGATCGTCACTCGCCCTGAAGTTCACATCCCTGAACTGGACGCCCAGATTCAGCCCGTTTGTCGAGAGCACCTGATGGCTCCCGTCAAAAATACAGGTGGCCGACCGCCTGAAATCAAGCAGAATAACACTGCCATCATTATCATAACGCATGCGGAAATAATCTTTTACCTGATAATACTCCGTCTGATCATTGCTGTCCTGTGCGCTGATCAGATAGCGCAGGCTGATATATGCCGTTGTGCCGTTCACCTGTACGATCTTCGGCGTTGCTTTTTTGACCAGCGTCGGTGAGAGATCGCCCCAGGACACATCATCCTGCGTGGACGCGATGGTCACGTCGGTATATGATCCCGTCGTAATGGTGCTGTCTGTCTCCAGGTAGGCCGAAAGCGTATCAGACTGCTGTTTGTCGAGACAGATATCCACGAAATCACTGGCGAACTGAAAATAACCGCTCATATCCGTACCGGGATTCTGCACTACGCGGGTATAGTAATAAACGGGCGTTGAGCCTCCGAGCTCCACCGTGAAACGCAGCGTGTACTCCTGCCCCGTCCTCAGGTCCGCCTGTATTTGGAATGCAGCCTGAATTTCCATGTCCGAGCTGTCATAATCGTTGATCTGCCCGTTCTCCACCACCGCTTCATCCGTCGGCGTAGTGATCTGATAGCTGATCCCGCTTACCTTCATGCCGTTTGTATCCAGTACAAAGGTCAGTTCCTTTGACTGCGTAACCGGTGTGACACTGTCCCGGAGATTCTGCTCGTTCAGTGTCTGTTTCACGCCGAACATCTCGTTGACCTTTGTGTCATTGACCATCATAAAGGCGACGGGAAGCGTCGGTCCGGATGCTTCCACCGTCTGTGTATCTTCTTTCTTATTCTGTCTTATGGAAAAAAATAAAACACTGATCACGAAGATAAACAGCATGATCAGTATGGTTTTCAGGATTCTGTGTTTTTTCATATCTTCCCATCAATGCCTGATGTATATCTGAAGCTTATTTTCCGGCGCAGGAGTCCGTCCGGACTTCCTGCCGCAATGCAATCCTAATTGTACCATGTATCGTCGATTCAGCAATAGTCTGAATTTGACTTAAATAATGCACATAAAAAAGAAGCCGCCCTGTCAAGTTCTGTCTGGCAGGACGGCCTCATCTAAAAGGTTCAATCATATTCGGTTATACGAACCTCTTTCTCTTAAATTGTATCTATCTTTATCGATATAGAACCCCTTCTTAATCAGTTCCTTTCGATATGGAATTCTACTCTGGCTTATCGATACTTCTTATACTTCAGAACTTTTAGTGATCACCGTTTAAAAATATTCTGAATGATAGACTGTTTATTATTAAATTATTTAACCGAAGCCAATGATTTCTGCGGCTTACCGGAACATTCAACTCCCCTCAGATCTGCTATCTGCGCCAGCTCCGAAACCCATACACGCTGTGGTAACTCCTGGTCCGATATCCTGCGATATCCATACTCCGCATCTGTACGTTGTCTCAAAACCCCGCATCCTCACATATTCTTCGGATGCATCTCCTGCTGCCGTACTGAAACGTTACTGTGACATTTCTTCGATCTACTTGCGGTTTGCAATTTCTCTTCTTGCAATGACCCCGTTCCTTTACACGGCGCCCTGTTTTCGATCCGTGGTCCTACTCAATATGACTTGCACCTGTCACTGTACCTTTATCTACTGTGTCCCGGTATCTTTCGCCCGGACATCTATTCCTTTCTTCTCACTTATAAAGGTCTTTCTGCGCGAAACCGTTATGCAAGACCACCATCATATCGAGGTTCTGTTGCCGGTGGAGTTCCCATTGGTCTGTACCTCCTTTATCAGATTTGGACTTCTTCCATCTCTGCTGAAAGACTTTTCAGCTCTGTGTTTTAAGCCCTTGTTATTTTGTAACTATAAATTAGCACACCGTTTCCATATTGTCAATACATTATTCACATATTTTTTAAAAATTTGTTATTCGATGTATTTGTATCTATTATATCTGAATATTCTGTAAATATCACTTCCACCTTGAATCAACGACTAAATTGCACAGGAATCGTCGCGAATGTATCCGAAGACGTGAAAATGGCCTCTCTGACCGCGCAAAAACAGCGGCAGATCAGACTTTCCTGTGTCTGATCTGCCGCTGTCAGAAATTTTCTGTCCGCCTGTTCTTCTCAGTGATTCCTGTAATAATTGATCAGGCAGCCATCGAGAATGATCTCTCTCTCATCATCGGTAAGAGCGCCCAGGTGAAGAGTAAACGCCGTCAGCGTTCCCGCGTCCGGATTTACTGTGTAGGCCGTTACCGCATCACTTTTGTCCGTCAGTTCCCTGCGGATATCCGGCAGGAACAGGTAATCGCCGTTGTGGAACGGGAGATCTCCTGCGGGAATGAGCAGTGGAAGCATACCCCAGTTGATCAGATTGGAGCGGTAGCGCTTCGTTGCATATTCATTTGCGATATTGGCCCATCCGCCGAGAACCTTCTGGCAGGAAGCTGCCTGCTCACGTGCGGAACCGTCTCCCGGTTTCACGGCAAAAATCGTGGACCCGACACCCAGATTCTCGTGGCTCACACCCGGGAACTGTGTATGGATCGTCTTCATGACCGGCTTCAGCTCGGGAAGCGCCTCACCGCCGCACTGTCCGTTCAGGATCGCCTGCTCAGCCTTCTGCACTTCTTTGGCGCGGCCCACGTACAGCGGATCCTTTCTGGAGAGCGCAAACTCAGCCAGACGAAGCGGATTGGAGCGGTACGAGGAGGTCTCACCTGAAGGGATGAGCTCATCCGTCGTTGTAACCGGATCATGAATCTCGGATACGACCTTCAGGATCAGATTCTCCGGCAGTGCCGGCATAGCCGGCCAGTCCTTGATATTCGGACCGAAACGCAGTTCTGCGGAAGGATCGGCGACACCGTGGCTGTCAAATACCCGGTGCGCATAGATATCCGCATCGAAGTGGTATACCGGATGGCGGTACTCTCCGGCGAACTCCGTCGCCGGCGTCAGATAACCCTGGTTGGCAGCTGTCGCGGCGATCGAACGCGCATCCATCAGCGCAACGCCCGCCACCTGGCCTTCCTGAACCTTGGATCCCTCGCGGTTCGGGAAGTTTCTCGTCGAGTGACGGATGGAGAGATCTCCGTTGGCAGGTGTGTCCCCTGCGCCGAAGCACGGTCCGCAGAAGGCTGTCTTGACGATGGCGCCCGTCTCCATGAGATCGGCGATAACGCCGTTCGAAGCCAGTTCGTGGTAGATCGGTGCCGACGCCGGATATACGCTCAGGGTGAAATCATTGCATCCGATGTACTGTCCGCGCAGAATGTCAGCGGCATCGCAGATGTTTTCAAAACCGCCGCCCGCGCAGCCCGCGATAATTCCCTGGTCAACCAGCAGCTTTCCGTCATGCACTTTGCTGTGCAGATCGTAATCCACCTTGCCGTTGAAAGATACCTGCGCTCTCTTTTCAACATCATCGAGGATGTCATCGAGATTCGCGTTCAGCTCTTCGATCGTATATACATTGCTCGGGTGGAAAGGCATTGCGATCATCGGGCGGATCTTGTCCAGCTCCACATAAATGCAGCCGTCGTAATACGCCACGGCTCCCGGATTCAGTTCTTTATATTCTCCGGAGCGGCCATGTACGTCATACCACTTCTTTGTCTGCTCATCCGTGCGCCAGATAGACGACAGGCAGGTTGTCTCCGTCGTCATGACATCGACGCCGATACGGAAATCACTGGAAAGACTGGAGACGCCTGGGCCGACGAACTCCATGACTTTATTTTTTACATAGCCCTTGTTGAACACGGCACCGATAATCGCAAGCGCGACATCCTGCGGTCCCACGCCCGGGACCGGCGCGCCTGTCATATAGACGGCAACGACATCCGGCATGGCGATATCATAGGTCTTGCCGAGCAGCTGCTTTACGAGCTCCGGTCCGCCCTCTCCCATGGCCATCGTTCCGAGTGCGCCGTAGCGCGTATGGGAATCGGAGCCGAGGATCATGGTGCCGACGCCGGCGAGCATCTCCCGCGCGTACTGATGGATCACGGCCTGATGCGGCGGTACATAGATGCCGCCGTATTTCCTTGCGCAGGAAAGGCCGAACATATGATCATCTTCATTGATCGTTCCGCCGACAGCGCACAGAGAATTGTGGCAGTTCGTAAGGACATAGGGAATCGGGAACTTCTCGAGCCCCGAGGCTCTCGCCGTCTGAATAATGCCTACATAGGTGATGTCATGCGACGTCATCTTGTCGAATTTGATCTGCAGATTCTCCATGCTGCCGGAAACATTATGATCTTTCAGGATCCCGTAGGCCATGGTCTGCGTCTTTGCCCGGGCTTTATCCGTCTGCACGCCGGCCTGCCTGAATTTCGCTGCCGCATCCGCGTCATCCGCGATCACGTCCGTTCCGTTGACGAGGTAAATACCTCCGTTCTGTAATTTCATTGCCGCCTCCTTCTGCATGTATTTACAAAGGGACCGATCTTGTGTAAAAATACAGGAACCGGCATATACCGCCGGTCTTCTGACACATATCATACATAATAGATGATTGCATCTGATTTCGCAAGGCGGGGGGGAGGAATCACACACATGCGGATCTGGGGTAAAATCTGGAAAAATAATCACATGATGAAGGACATCACCATAACGGATGATTCTGAGGATACGCGGACGCACAAGGTGCTCCGCGCACTGGAGAAAATCTGTGAACAATGGGATCTGTCCGTGCCGGTCTGGCTCTCATCCAATATCCGCGACTTCAAGAGAACCAAAAAGGTCCGTTTTTCACAGGACAACTTTGTAAACGACGACATCCCCTTCGATTACCTGGAGATGCAGGTTCTCGAGGAGGATGCCAGATAACGTTTTCATATATTTTTCAGCCCGGACACCTGCTGCGGAAGACAGTTCACAGCACACGGACCATGCCTGTCAGCAGCCGCACGAGATGCTTGACGCAGTCAGCGGTAAACGTATTGTCATCCGCAACCGCACTCCCGTCCGCCTTGTCAGAGATCACGCGGATGATCAGAAAGGGAACGCCGTTGCGCCACGCCGTCTGCGCGATCGCAGCTCCCTCCATCTCCGCGCAGTATCCACCGAATATTTCAGCGAGTTTTCTCTTCACCTCGTGGTCAGATATGAACTGGTCACCGCTCACCACTCTGCCGCGGAACGTGTGAATATCAGGGTTCACCTCGCTGCAGACCTGTTCTGCCTTTCCGATCAGAAGCGTACTCGCCGGAAACATATAGGTATCCATGCCGGGCACCTGCCCCGGTTTGTATCCCCATACCGTTGCATCCATATCATGCTGCACTGCCTCTGTCGAGAGAACAATGTCCCCGATATCGATAATATTCTGCAGGCTCCCCGCAATGCCCGTGTTCAATACACAGTCCACATGATACTCATCTATCAGGATCTGCGTGCACATCGCTGCGTTCACCTTGCCAACGCCGCTCTGTACTGTCACCACCGGTTTTCCGGAGAGTGTCCCCCGGTAAAAATCCATGCCTGCTTTCTTATTCACTGTCACATCAGACATCTGCTCTTTCAGATCTCTGACTTCCTCATCCATCGCTCCGATGATACCAATCAGATTCACCGTCTGTTTCCTCCTGTTTTTATTCTCATTATCTCAGATCTGCCCGCTGTTATCCACAATCTGCCCGTCATTATCCGCATAAAAAGTGTATAAACGGCAGATCATCGATCCCAGCGGTCGCTGAGCGCATTGATCTGGTCGGCGAATTTTGCCAGATCCTTGTTCGCGCCTCCTTCGTTTCGCCTGATTACCGCCATCAGCCGCTGGCCGGCTGCCACCAGGCGATCGAAAACAGCATTCTTCTTCCTCTTCGCCAGCGTCTCTCCCGTCTCCGCCGCAATGCGGACGCCGGCAGGCTGTGCGAGGAATACATTGTTTTTCAGATCGAACTCCCATCCGCTGAACGGCGCACAGGCGTCGACACACAGTTCATTTTTTAACCGGTTCGCGAAGAAATCGGTGACAGAATCCTCCCCGTGGCAGATAAAATATCTCGAGGGCTTCACGGTAAAGGCAGATGCCCATTTCATCAGGCCTCTGTCGTCCGCATGTCCGCTTATGCCCGGAAGTATGGCGATCTCGGCGCGCACCGCGATCTCTTCGCCGAAGAGCTTCACCGTATCCGCCCCGTCCACGATGGCGCGGCCCGGTGTGCCCACCGACTGATAGCCGACAAAAAGAATCGTGCATTCCCTGCGCCACAGATTGTGCTTCAGATGATGTTTGACACGGCCCGCGTCACACATACCGCTCGCCGAGATTATCACCTTCGGCTCGTCGATGAAGTTGATCTCTTTTGAATCGTCAGCCGTCACGGCTGTGTGCAGATTGGTAAAAGCCAGCGGGTTGATTCCCTGTTGTATCAGCGCCCCTGCCTCTTCGTCATAACAGTCATCCGGATGCCTCTGGAAAACCGTTGTCGCCTCGATGGCCAGCGGGCTGTCCACATAAACCGGGAAATCGCCGTGTCCCTTCACCAGCTTTTTCTCCTTGATCTGGCGGATGAAGTAAAGCATTTCCTGCGTGCGTCCGACGGCAAATGACGGAATGACCACATTGCCGCCCCGGTCAAACGTCCTCTGGATAACCTTTGCCAGCTCCGTCACGTAGTCCGGCGTGTCATCCCCGTGGCTCCGGTCGCCGTATGTGGATTCCATGACCACATAATCCGCCTCCGTCACGTAATCCGGATCCCGGATGATCGGCTGATTGAGGTTGCCGATATCGCCCGAAAAAACGATTTTTTTCGTCACGCCGTCTTCCGTAAGCCATACCTCGATACTCGCGGAACCGAGCAGATGTCCGGCATCGACCATACGGATCCGTATGCCGTCTGCGATATCCAGCACCTGATTATAGGGCTGCCCGGACAGAAGGGAAATCGCTCCCATCGCATCCTCCATCGTATAGGCCGGCAGAAATTCCTTTTTCCCCTGCCGTCTGCCCTTCCGGTTCCGCCATTCCGCCTCGAATTCCTGAATGTGCGCGCTGTCGCGGAGCATAATGTCGCACAGGTCGGCAGTGGCTTCCGTCGTATAGATCGGCCCTCTGAACCCCTTCGCATAAAGAATGGGCAGATTGCCCGAATGGTCAATATGCGCATGTGTCAGCAGAACAAAATCAAGATCTGCCGCCGGCACGGGAAGCTCTCTGTTCTCATAGAGATTTTTTCCCTGCTCCATGCCGTAATCGACAAGAAACTTCTTTCCTGCCGCTTCGAGGTAATAGCAGCTGCCAGTTACCTCATGATCCGCCCCAATAAACATCAGTTTCATGTCAGTGCCCGTCCTTCCCTCGTTTTCTTTAAATCATGCATAAATCATGCCACGCTGACTGCGTTTAAATCTATCTGTATTATATCTCACCCGGCGCATAAAACACAACGCGCCCATATTTCTCCGGATTATGTTATGATGTGTGCTGTATGCAGAAGCCATCTGGCGGAAGGAGAGGAAATACTTTGAAGAAAATTGTGCTGACCGGCGGCGGAACAGCCGGACATGTAACACCGAATATCGCACTTCTTCCGGCACTTCGCGAGGCCGGATATGAAATTTATTACATAGGTTCTTATGAGGGAATCGAAAAAAGCCTGATCGAGGCTGAAGGCGTGAAATACTACGGCATCGCGACCGGAAAGCTCCGCCGTTATTTTGACTGGAAAAATCTGTCGGATCCTTTCCGCGTCATCCATGGGATCGGCGAAGCACGGAAAATCATCCGTGAAATCAATCCTGACATTCTTTTCTCAAAGGGCGGCTTTGTCGGTGTGCCGGTTGTCATCGCCGCCAGCCGCTGCCATGTGCCGGTGATCATCCATGAATCAGACATGACACCCGGTCTCGCCAACCGGATCTGCCTTAAATATGCGCGCTGCATCTGCTGCAACTTCCCGGAAACCATTCAGAGCGTACCGGAGGGAAAAGGCGTACTGACCGGAACGCCGATCAGAGAAGAGCTGAAGAACGGCAGTGCAGACAAAGGCTATGCCTTCACCGGTCTCCGGCCGGACAGGCCTGTCATTCTCGTCATGGGCGGAAGCCAGGGCTCGGTAAACGTCAATAATCATGTGCGGGAAGCACTTCCGGAACTTCTGAAGACATACCAGATTGTTCACCTCTGCGGCAAGGGCCACCTCGATGACTCTCTGCAGCAGACAGAAGGCTACCGCCAGTACGAATATATCCGTGATGAACTGCCGGATCTCTACGCCATGGCATCCCTCATCATCAGCCGCGCCGGTGCCAATGCGATCTGCGAGATCAGTACCCTCGGCATACCGAACCTGCTGATTCCGCTTGGATCCAATGCGAGCCGCGGCGATCAGATCCTGAACGCCCACTCCTTTGAGAAGCAGGGCTTCAGTGTCGTTCTGGAAGAAGATGCTCTGACGAAGGAATCCCTGATTGAAAAAGTAAATGAGCTCTATCAGAACCGCGATAAATACATAGCGGCCATGAAGAATTCTCCGCATACGGATGCCATTCCGACGATTCTCGGACTGATCCGGAAGTATTCCCGCTGATCAGACGTCGGCAGAGCCTGTTTTATCCTCCGCGGAGCATACTCCGCGGAGGCATTTCTTTTTCTATATTTCCGCTTTTCTCAGTCGGATTATTCGCCGCGGAGGCCTCTGGTCTTCTCCATGATCTCCTGTTTCCAGGCATCTGTGAGTTCACCCTGTTTCCATGTGACACCGACACCGTCGTTTTTGTATCTCGGAATCAGGTGAATGTGGAAATGGAATACTGTCTGGCCTGCCGCCTCTCCGTTATTCTGAACTACGTTATAGCCATCGCAGGGAAGTGCTTTCATCATATAGGTGACAACCTTCTTTGCAAGGATCATGGCTTTTCCGAGAAGCTCATCCGGGATCTCCGTGATATTTGCATAATGCTCCTTCGGAAGGATCAGCGCATGCCCCTTGGCAGCCGGTCCGAGATCCAGAATCACCCGGAAATCATCGTCCTCATAAATCGTGGCTGACGGAATTTCTCCCGCTGCAATCTTACAGAAAATACAATCGCTCATTTTCATACCTCCTGAGCATCAATGGTAGTGTCATGCATAACGCATGAATAACACTACTAAACCTTTGTTTCAGGGGATTTGCGCAAAAAAAGAGCAATACCCCCTACTTTCGTGTATAATGTCAATCGCCAAACCAACACTACAGAAA
>Ga0256406_1000092_pt1 | contig 161353 bp, 125 predicted proteins | sample RumenRJG_03DNA_FD_185986 | JGI IMG/M metagenome (GOLD analysis project Ga0256406, IMG submission 185986) | Bovine rumen microbial communities from Lethbridge, Alberta, Canada - RJG_03 | ecosystem: Host-associated > Mammals > Digestive system > Stomach > Rumen | place: Canada: Alberta... | reverse complement strand
CCGTCGATGGCGGAAAAGCTCGGAATCGGCGAGCCGACACTGCGGGATATCGTAAAGGAGCTGAACGCGCCGGGAAGAGATCCCCGTGAAGACATGCCCAAGCCGATCCTTCGGAGCGATGTTCTCAGCATGGAGGATCTGAAGGTGGGGATGGTTCTCAAGGGAACGGTCCGCAATGTCATTGATTTCGGAGCATTTGTGGACATCGGCGTTCACCAGGATGGTCTGGTACACATCTCCGAGATGTCGGATCACAAGTTTGTCAAGCACCCGCTCGACGTGGTGTCTGTCGGGGATGTCGTAGAGGTCAAGGTCATCAGCGTGGATCTCGACAAGAAGCGGATCGGACTTTCGATGAAGATCTGACAGGTGATTACAGGATATCTGTTTCGATGATAGAAGCAATACAAGATAATAGAAGCATATAAAAAGTCCCGGAAAGAAAGCTGCTCTTTCCGGGATTCATTTACGCGAACAGTGAGCCGCAGCCGAATGCGAAGGATTCGTGTGCGGCGAGCGTTGTGATAACGAGATAAAACCCGCGCAGCGCGTTTTATCTCGTTTTATAGAAATCAGAAGTAGGTCACAATACCATATACAACGAGGAATCCGACGATCACGGGAAGGACATACTTGAAGTACCATTTCAGCTTTCCGGAGATCCGGATTCCGGAGCCTTCGTTGACCTCGTTGAGATAATTCTCAAATCCCCATCCGTATTTCCAGGTGCAGAAGAGGATGATGACAAAGGAGCCGACCGGAAGACAGATGTTGCTGACGAAGAAGTCTTCCATGTCCATGATGGTGTTGCCGGCCCGCAGCGGCTGGAAACGGCTCCAGAGGTTGAAGCCGAGGGCGCAGGGAATCGATCCGAGCGCGATGATGATTCCGTTGATCAGTCCGGCTTTTTTTCTGGGCGTATGATGAAGGTCGATGGCAAAGGCCTGCAGGTTCTCAAACACGCCGATCATTGTGGATAGCGCGGCGAAGAACAGGAAGATGAAGAACAACGTTCCCCACAGCCGCCCCAGAGCCATGGATGAAAATACACGCGGCAGGGTCAGGAAGATCAGGCTCGGACCGGCGTCCGGGGAGATGCCGTAGGCAAAGCATGCCGGAAAAATGATCAGTCCCGCTGTGATGGCGACAAAGGTGTCCAGACAGGTGACAATGACAGCTTCGCCTGCCAGACGCTTCGTCTTGTCGATGTAGCTTCCGAAGATTTCCATGCCGCCCATGCCGATGCTGAGGGTGAAGAAGCTCTGGTTCAGCGCGGCGTACATGACGTTCCATACACCCGCCTTTTTGATGTTGCTGGCGCTCGGCTTCAGATAGAAGGAAAATCCCTTAGCGGCTCCGGGCAGAGTCAGGCTGCGGATTCCGAGAACAATCATGATCAGGATCAGAGCGATCATCATGATTTTCGTAATTTTTTCCACGCTTCCCTGAAGGCCGTTGCTGCAGATCACGGCGGTGATGAGAACGATGATGAGCATAAAGCCCGTCAGAATCACCGGTGAGGAGATCATGTGCGCATAGACGGCGGTAATCTCCACGGTGCTCTTTCCATCAAAGCGTCCTACCGCCATCTGGATGGCATAGTACAGAATCCATCCCGCAACCACGGAGTAGAACATCAGAAGGACATAGTTGCCGACCATGGACAGATAGCCCATCAGGTGCCATTTCGTTCCCTCCTTCTCCAGCATGCGGTACGCGGGCAGAATGCTTCTGTGACTTGCCCGTCCCATGGAGTATTCCATGGTCATGATCGGGATGCCGAGAATTGTCAGAAAGACGATGTAGATGAGTACAAAAAAACCGCCGCCGTACTGGCCGGTGATGTATGGGAATCGCCATACATTGCCGATGCCTATGGCACAGCCTGCCGACAGAAGAATGAATCCAAGCCTGGATCCGAGCGTTTCTCTTTTTTCCATATTTCCCCCAATAAAAATTCATGGATGATGTTTTGTGGAACGAGGTATCGTATGCGTGTTTACTGTAAGGCCTCTCGTTCCCGTTCTTTCCGGCGCTTCCTGCGCACGCTGTTGATGTGGCGCTCAAAGTCGCCGCTGTTGATCAGGTCTGTCAGAACATACTGCTCGAAGGTGGGAACGGTACTCGAATAGAAGCCGATCTTCGTCTGAAACTGTCCCACAAGCTCCTCCGGGAGGATCATGTATCCGATCCGAATGGAAGGGGAGACTGTTTTGGAGAAGGTATTCAGATAAATTACGGTTTTCATCGGCTCCAGGGAGAACAGAGTGTCCTCAGCTTTGGAAGAAACCGTGAATTCCGAGTCAAAGTCGTCCTCGATAATGGTTCCGTTTCGATCCTCCGCCCATCGGATGTACTCCCTGCGCTTAGAGGCGGAGGCGGTAATGCCGCTCGGAAAGCTGTTGAAGGGAGTGACATGGAGGACAGTCGCCTTCGTGTCGGCAAGCTCCGCAGTCAGGATGCCTTCCGGGCCCATCTTCAGCATATCGCAGATGACGCCGTTCGCAGCGTACATTCTTCGGATCTTCTCATAGGAGGGATCCTCCAGGGCATAGATCCGATCATGCCCCAGCATCTGAACGATGAGACTGTACAGATACTCTGCTCCGGAACCGATGATGACCTGAGACGGTTCGATGCGGATGCCGCGGCTTCTGGCCAGATAGGATGCGATGGCGATTCTGAGCTCGGGCACGCCGCTTCCCGGTGATTTAACCAGAACCTCTTCTCCGCGGTTGGTCAGAACTCTGCGCATGGTCCGGGCGAGAATGCTGTAGGGTATTCCCTCGGAGCTGTCCGGCGCGCCGGAGCGGGTCGTCTCATCCAGAACATCCCGTTCCTGACGTCTCAGCCTCTTTTCGGAAAAATGGGTCGGATAAGCATTCGGAGAAGCCTCGGAGCCGGAGCCTCGTGCCGTCATTCCGGCGACGGGAACAACATCCGACTCGCGGTAGCAGACAAAATAGCCGCTTCGTTCGCGCGGCTCGACATACCCTTCGTCACACAGAATGGCATAGCTGTGTTCAACGGTGATAATGCTGACCCCTACCTCGGATGTGACCAGGCGCTTGGACGGCAGCCGTGAACCGTAAGGGTAGGCGCCCGTCACAATGTCCTCCCGCATTTGCAGATAAAGCTGCATATACGCGGGCTGCTTGGAATTTCGGTCAATCGAGTATCGCATGGGAGTCCCCTTGTACTGTATAAGATCTCTGAAAACGCAGAGAATGTTCCAGTTTACAGCGTAACAGTTTAACGCGGAAAACACTTCCATGATTATATACGAAACGTGAAAAATTTTCAATTTTTTTAGAGCTTCGGCTGCTTGAAATTGCCGACCAGCTTCTCAGATTTCACGACATTGATAATGGCGTTGGGATCCGCTTTGCGGATCACTTCGATCGCCTCGCTCGTCTCGTAGCTGGATGTGACAGCAATCTGGATGCTGGTTTTTTCGCCGGTGTAGCCGCCGGTTCCGTCCAGAACGGTGATGCCGTGGTCGAAGCGCTTAAGATAGGCGGTTGTGACAGCATTCTTATTTTTCGTAAAAATCTGAAGGACGACCCGTTTGTAGCGGTTGTGAAAGGTGTTGATCATTCGTGTGGAAATAAACTGGAAAATGATGGAATATCCTGCCTGGCCCCACCCGGCGACGGCTCCGAATATTGCCAGCTGCAGGCAGTTGAAGAAGAAAACCTGCGTCCAGATTTCGTTTCCGGTCTTGCTTGAGACATACAGGGCGATGAAGTCTGTTCCGCCGGTGGATCCGCCTGCCTGGAGGGCAATCGTAGTGCCCGCTCCCCAAATCACACCTCCGAATATTACGTTGAGAATCTGCTGGTCAAAGATCCGGTAGTAAGGAAACAGATGCATAAACAGAGACAGCATCAGGATCTGAATGAGAGACAGCAGAACAAAGCGCTTCGATATGTGGCGGAGACAGAAAAGGGCTACCGGTATATTGAGCGCCAGATATACGACGATCACGGGAATGTTCACATGAAAAACACTGCCGATGACATGGGTCAGCCTTGATATCCCCATAAATCCGCCCGGCAGAAGGTTGGCTTCTTCAATGAGCAGGTTATTGCCGCAGGCCATGATAAAAGAAGAAAGAATCATTGCGCCAAGAGATAGCGCGTTTCGTCTGGTGAATCGTTTGTTCCTGGTCATCCATGTATTCCTCCTTGCGTAAGTGAGGGATGATGCATATTATATAAGGATGCAGATCAACATCAGGTTGCTTAAGCCATAAAGATGCAGATCGACATCAGTTTGCTTAAGAGGCAAATCAGCTATATTACGATGTTACCATAAAGTGCATAGGTAAGAACAGGCGGAAGAGAATAAAATTCACAAGTAGTAACTATGAAGATCGTGCGGACTTGAGAAATGTCCGGGGCCGGGTTGATTTGAATGGTTTTTATGGTATCATAAAGACTACAGATTTTCTTTTGCGCTTTAAAGCACGAAAATGACTGCTGATTATATCAGAGCAGTGGATGAGGAGATTTAATAATTATGGAAATGCAGATGAATTTTATCCGGAAACTTCCGACACCGCAGGAACTGAAGGAGGAGTTTCCTCTCGACCAGAAGCTGAAAGACATCAAAGAGCAGAGAGATCGGGAGATCGAAGCGATCTTTACCGGAAAGGATGACCGCTTTCTTCTGATTATCGGGCCTTGCTCCGCGGACAATGAAGATGCTGTTCTGGATTATATGACCCGCCTGGCAAAGGTACAGGAAAAGGTAAAGGACAAAATTTTTATCATTCCACGTGTGTATACGAATAAGCCGAGAACGCTCGGCACCGGATATAAGGGGATGCTGCATCAGCCGGATCCCGAAGGAAAAGAGGATATGCTCGCGGGTATTATCGCGATCCGTGAGATGCATACACGGGTAATCCGGGAGACCGGCTTCACCTGCGCGGAGGAAATGCTCTATCCGGAGAATCACAGATATCTGTCGGATCTCCTGTCCTATGTGGCGGTCGGCGCGCGGTCCGTGGAGGATCAGCTGCATCGTCTGGTGGCGAGCGGCATCGGCATTCCGGCCGGAATGAAGAATCCGACATCCGGCGATCTGACGGTAATGATGAATTCCATCACGGCGGCGCAGTCCAGACAGAAATTCCTCTACAGGGGCTGGGAGGTGCAGACGACGGGAAACCCGATGGCGCACGCTATTCTGCGGGGATATGTGGACAAGTTCAACAACAGCATGCCGAATTATCATTATGAGGATCTGCGGAATGTCTGTGAGCTCTATGCGGAGCGTGACCTGCAGAACCCGGCGGTGATCGTGGACTGCAATCACGCCAACTCCGGCAAGAAATACATGGAACAGATTCGGATCGCGAAGGACGTCCTTCACAGCATGCATGTGTCCGAAGACATCCGGAAGATGGTGAAAGGACTCATGATCGAGAGCTACCTCGAGGACGGAAACCAGAAGATCGGCGAAGGTGTCTACGGAAAATCGATCACAGATCCCTGCCTCGGATGGGAGAAGTCCGAGAAGCTGATCTGTGAGCTGGCGGACATTATTGTATAATAAGCTCTTCGAAAACGAAGAAGGTTCGCCTGCCGCGTAGCGCGCGTAAGAAATGAAAGAAAAAGGAATGGCATCAGATAAGAGACAGGAAACAGAGAGAGGAAAGAACACATATTCGGATCCGCGGGAAGCGCTTGCCGGACAGATCCTGCAGTTTGCGCGGGATAAGCTGATCACGGAAATGCCGTATCTGAACCGGGCGATCCTGGCTATGCCGGTAGTCTTTTTTACACCGTCTTCAGCGATGGAGGATGGGAAAACAGACCGGGCAAACGGGATTCATATGGGCCGGATGCCCGGAACTGCGGCAGGGATGGCAGAGCGGGAAGACCGTGTAAAAGGAAATGGAGTTTGTTCCTTTCGGATTTCTGACGAAGAAGAGGTGGATAAGGAAAGCGGCAGAAAAGGCGATAAGGAAGGCGATAAAGAAGGCGCGAAGCGAAACTGTGGGAAGAGAACCCTCGGTGAAAAGCTGGCAAACAGTTTCATTGGAATTGACGCGGGAGGATACCGTCTGGCGGATCTTCCGGCTGGGATCGGAACCAACGGGAGCTATATTTACTGTGATGCGGAGTCTGTGATCCGGCTGTTCCGGGAGGATCAGACCAGACTGATCCGGACCTTCCTGCATATGATTTTTCACTGTCTCTTTTGCCATCCGTTCCGGTATACGAGGCTGGAAACCGATCTATGGGATGTGGCGGCTGATATCGCCGCGGAGAACGCGGTGATCGAGTGTAACCTGCATGATCTGGAGCTTCCGGAAGACTGGGAGCGAAGAAACCGGATCCAGGAGCTGCGCCGGCACGCTAAGCAGATGACTGCCGAGAGCCTCTATCGGCTGTTCCGGGGAGAAAAAGAAGCACTCGCGGCAGATCAGGATCTGATGCGGGAGCTGCGGGAACTTTTTCATTTTGACCTGCATGAGCCATGGCTGCTGGAGGATCATGTCTGGAAGGAGATGATCATTCGAAGAGGCGGAGATTCGGTCGGGCAGAAGTGGCAGACCATCAGCAGCGGTGTGCAGAAGGATATGGAATCCTTTGAGAAGAATCAGGCGAGGACCTCCGGTAGTCTGAAAAAGGTATTTCATGAGCAGTACCGCAAAAGCGGAGAGTACGAGTCGTTTCTCCGGAAGTTTGCGAGATCTGCGGAAGAGGTGCATGTCAATCCGGATGAGTTTGACTATATCTATTATACGTATGGGATGCAGCTTTACCGGAACATGCCGCTCATCGAGCCGCTGGAATACCGGGAAACGATGAAGATCCGTGATTTTGTTATTGCGCTGGACACCTCGGGATCCTGTCAGGGATCGACGATCCGGAATTTCCTGCACAAGACCTGGTCTGTGCTGAAGACGACAGAAAGCTTTACAGAGCGGATGAATCTTCATATCATACAGTGTGACAGTGAGATACAGGAGGACAGAAAAATAACCTCCGAGGAAGAGTTCGAGCGGTATATGAAGAGCATTCAGATTTCCGGGTCCGGGGGCACGGATTTTCGGCCGGTGTTTGAGCGGGTAGACCGGATGAGGGCTTCCGGAGAGCTGCGAAATCTCCGGGGACTTTTGTATTTTACAGACGGATACGGAACGTTTCCGCTTCGGAAACCGGAGTATCAGACGGCGTTTATTTTTGTCAGAGAGGGATTTGAGATTCCGAAGGTGCCATCGTGGGCCATGAGGGTGGTTCTTGAAGCGGAAGATTTGAGGCCGGAAATACCTGCCTCTGATTCATAAAAACGTACGGCCGGACTTCTGAAAACGTAATCATGAGCGGATCGATCGGATTCCTGAAAACGTAATGATGAGCGGATGGATTGGATTCCTGTAAATGTAATCATAAGCGGGTCGACTGGATTCCTGAAAACGTAATGATGAGCGGATCGGCCGGATTTTTTGCAAGAATAAAGATAGAAAGAGACAGGCATGAATATTCAGCAGGCAAAGGAACAGATTCGTCAGGCAGTGATCATCTATCTGATGAAGGATGCATATGGAAACTACAGAATTCCTCTGGAAAAGCAGAGACCGGTTTTTTTGATCGGAGCGCCGGGAATCGGTAAGACGGCAATCATGGAGCAGATCGCGAAGGAGCTGGATATTTCTCTCGTGTCTTATTCCATGACGCACCACACGAGGCAGAGCGCTCTCGGTCTGCCCTTTATCTCCCGGAAGACCTATCAGGGGGAGGCGTGCAACGTCTCCGAATATACGATGAGTGAGATTATCGCTTCCATGTATGAAAACATGGAAAAATCCGGAAAAAAGGAAGGGATTCTCTTCCTGGATGAGATCAACTGCGTGTCGGAAACGCTTGGCCCGTCGATGCTTCAGTTTTTGCAGTACAAGACCTTCGGCAATCACCAGATTCCGAAAGGGTGGGTGGTTGTGACCGCCGGCAACCCGCCGGAGTACAACCGTTCGGTTCATGAGTTTGATATTGTCACGCTGGACCGTTTAAAGGTCCTGAAGGCCGAACCGGATTATCCGACGTGGAAGGCTTACGCAGAGAAGCAGGGAATTCACAAGGCGATTCAGTCGTATCTGGACATCAATCCGGATGATTTCTATTCGATCGAGACGACGGTTGACGGCAAGAATTATGTGACAGCCCGGGGATGGGAAGATCTCTCCGAGGCGGTTTTTCTCTATGAGGAGCAGAACTTCCCGGTTGACGAGATGCTGATTGGACAGTATCTGCATCACCCGAGAATCGCCGCGGAATTCGCAACGTATTATGAGCTGTACCGGAAATATCGCGAAGACTATCAGATCCGCCGGATTCTGGACGGATCCGCGGATAGCCAGATTGTGGCGAGGGCAGAGAAGGCTCCCTTTGACGAGAGAATCACGCTGCTCGGCCTTTTGACGGAGGCACTGCTTCCGGAGATCCGGGAGAACGTGCGTGAGGAAGACTGCCTGAAGAGTCTGCACGGCGGGCTTGCCGGAATCGGGGAAAAGATTCAGGGAAAAAATGCACAGACGGTTTCGGAGCTTTTGACAGAGGCAATGCAGGAAGAGGAGCAGAAGCTGCGGGAGCTGACGGCGGCGAACGGAATCACGGAGGATGAGAGACTCAGGCGGCAGTATCCCATTGCTTTTGCGGGAGAATGTCTGAAGGAGTTCCGCCTGGAAAAACCAGCGGGGTCGGATAAAGAATTTGATATTGTAAAAAGAATTTTCTCGGAACGCGTCGGTTCTATGAAGGAGAGCGCTTCCCGGATCAGCAGTGAGATTACGAATGTATTTGATTTTGTCAGCCGCTCCTTCGGCGATGGTAATGAGATGCTGCTTCTGGTGACGGAGCTTACCGTCAACGACTACAGTGTCCGTTTCCTGACGGCACACGGAAATGAAGAATATTTCCGGTATCACAAGAAGTTTATGCTCTCCGAGCGGGAAAAAGAACTTTCCAGGGAAGTCAATGCGATCTGAGGAAGGAACAGCCATATTATTTACGGGAGCGTTGCGATAGTAACGGAACAAACGGTTTCAGACATGGTATCGATAGATAAGTATTTAAAAAGAGACGCAATTCTGTTAAAATATGCACATAGCGTCAGTGACAGGGACACAGACAGAATAAAACTTCAGAATTCTGACACGGTTCTTGTATTTCCGGTTGAGAATACCTATATGATGAATGACCTTCTGACCGGATTCGGAAGAAACGGGAAGGAGTATGATTTTTCCGTTTATGACAGGGTGCTTGACCGGACCTGGATGGATTCCAGGCGGGTGGAAATGATGCTGATGCGCCTTAAGTACCCGGAGGATCTGTCACCGGAGAAGGCAGAGGAGTACCGCACCAGAATCCGTGAAAAGCTGGAGGAAATTCTGCGGCATCTCGCCGCTGACAGGAATTTACCTGTGCTGAAGCTTCTGGCAGAAGAGGGCTTTTTTAATGCAGAGAATATTGAGGGCTGCATGGAGACGCTCGAAAAAGCCGGGGAAAGGGAAATGATGCTCTGGCTGATGAACTGGAAAAATCAGGAGATCGGAAGCGACACATTTGATTTTTCACTCTGAGGTGCGTATCGTTTCTTCGAAAATGACCGGGATGAGGAATTATGTATGAGCGGTTTTTATTATATGGATAGTTGTTCCATTTCGAGATTTTGAAACGAATTGATATGAACGATTTGGAATGAGTGGTTTTCTATGGGTGGTTGCTCCGCGAAGGGCAGATGTCTGCGTTTCGCGGATGAATCATAAATCAACTATTTAAATTTTTACAAAAGGAGGAGCCGGTTATTCCGGCGAGTGGAGATGGAGAAAATTTTCAAACTCAAAGAGCACGGCACGACCGTGAAGACGGAGATCATCGCTGGTCTCACAACTTTCCTGACGATGGCTTACATCCTGGCCGTCAACCCCAACATTCTGGGTACGGTTATGGATCGCAGCGGCGTATTCGTAGCAACAGCGCTTGCTTCTGCGATTGCCACCTTCATCATGGGATTTTTCGCAAACTATCCGATTGCTCTTTCCGCAGGTCTCGGACTGAACGCGTATTTCGCTTATACCGTATGTCTGGGAGAACTCGGAGGACAGGCAGATGCCTTCACAATCTGTCTGACAGCCGTATTTGTAGAAGGTATCATCTTTATCATCATGTCCCTGTTCAAGGTTCGTGAGCAGATCATCAACGGAATTCCGGCGAACCTGAAGAACGGCATTTCCGCCGGCATCGGTCTGTTCGTAGCGTTTATCGGTCTGCAGAATGCCAACATTGTTGTGGCAAACGATTCCACAAAGGTTGGCCTCGGTGATTTCAGCAAACCGGACGTTGCTCTGGCGCTGATCGGATTCCTCATCATCCTGATCCTGGTTCACTACAATGTAAAAGGCTCTGTTCTGATCGGAATTATCGCTACCTGGGTTCTCGGAATGATCGCGCAGGCAGCGGGTTGGTATGTCGTTGACATTGACGCAGGCGTTTACAGCGTATTCCCGAATTTCTCCGCAGGTCTTCAGCTCGGAGGCATCGCGAACACAGCATTTAAATTTAATTTTGCATGGGCCGGACAGCATCTGATTCAGTTCATCGCAATCATGTTCAGCTTCCTGTATGTCGATCTGTTCGATACTGTCGGAACAGTTGTCGGTGTCGCAGATAAGGCGGGACTGCTGGATGAAAATGGAAATCTTCCCCGTGTAGGCCGTGTACTCATGTCCGATGCGATCGGTACCGTTGCCGGTGCCTGCCTTGGTACATCCACCATTACCTCCTTTGTAGAGTCCAGTGCAGGTGTAGCTGCAGGCGGACGCACAGGTCTGACCGCTGTCACAACCGGCGTGATGTTCATTCTGTCCCTGTTCCTGAGCCCGATCTTCCTTGCAATCCCGAGCTTCGCTACAGCTCCGGCTCTTCTGTATGTCGGCATGCTGATGATCTCTTCCGCAAAGAAGATTAATTTTGAAGGAGACATTGCCGACACGGCAGCCGCATACATGGCGATGCTGATGATGCCGCTGGCATACTCCATCGCGACGGGTATCATGTTCGGTATCCTGACCTGGGTTATCCTGAAGGTATTCGAGAAGAAGGCCAAGGACGTCAGCCCGGTAATGTGGGTGGTATTTGTCCTGTTCTGTCTGAGGATTGTATCGCTGGTTACGAACTTCTCGTAAGCACTGATACAATATCAAAAGCATTTAAGCCGAGACAATATAAACGGAACGAAAAGAAAGGGTGTCGCATCAAACGTGCGAGGCCCTTTTCATTTTATTCTGTTCGCGGGTTTACGAGGACATAAAAGCCTGCAAGCAAAAATATGCTTGCAGGCTTTTATCGATGAGTCAAACGTTTATATAAAAACCCGACGATCAGCCGAGGACCACTACAACATTAACGTCTGTCCCCTCCGGCCTTGGAGGAATTACATTTCCATTCAGAGGCATTCCGTCTACCGTCACAGACTTTACACCCTTCTGCACATGGGCGGAGTTGTCCACGGTGATGTGGTACCGGGCGCCGCGGAAGGTGCGGTCAAGGGAATATCCGCTCAGCGTGTCCGGGATGCACGGGTCGATTTTCAGGCCGCGGAATGTTGGCTGAATGCCGAGGATATACTGGCTCATAGCTGTAAAGGTCCATGCGGCGGTGCCGGTGAGCCAGCTGTTCTTGCCCTCGCCGAAGGTCGGGGCGTCTATACCGGCGACCATCTGACAATACACGTATGGCTCTGTGCGGTGAATCTCACTGATATCCTCCAGATAGATCGGACATGTCTTGCGGAATACCTCGAAGGCACGGTTTCCGTGTCCGAGTATTGTTTCGGCGCAGGCAATCCACGGATTGTTGTGGCAGAAGATGCCTGCATTCTCCTTGTACCCCGGCGGATACGAGGAAATTTCACCGAGCTCGACATGGTATTTCGTGTAAGCCGGATGCAGAAGGACGATGCCGTACTTTGTCTCAAGCTTTTCCTCAACGCTCTTCAAGGCTGCTTCGGCCTTCCCATCCTTAACACCGACGCCTGCCATTACGCACATGCCCTGAGGCTCGATATAGATCTGTCCTTCTTCACAGGTATGGCTGCCGACAGCCTTTCCGTATGCGTCATAGGCACGGACAAACCAGCTGCCGTCCCATCCGGCGTCCTCAATAGCCTCCTCCATTGCCTTCACGTCCTTGCGGGCTGTCGAAGCTTCTTCGGCCAGTCCGATCTGATCACACAGATCCGCATACTCATTTCCGTACTTTACAAACATTCCCGCGATAAAAACAGACTCGGCTACAGGCCCTTCGCTCGGACCGAAGGTCTGGAAGCTTTCGCCGGGTTCCTCCGAGAAACAGTTCAGATTCAGGCAGTCATTCCAGTCGGCGCGGCCGATGAGCGGAAGGGCATGCGGTCCGCGGTGTGTCGAGGTGAAGCGGAAGCTTCTTCTCAGGTGGTCCATCAGCGGAACCGCCTTTGAAAAATCACTGTCGAAGGCACATTTTTCATCCAGAATCGAGAAATCGCCGGTTTCACGGATATATGCGCAGACCGCGGCAATGAGCCACAGGGGGTCGTCGTTGAAACCACCGCCGATGTCCGCGTTCCCTTTCTTGGTCAGCGGCTGGTACTGATGATAGGTACTTCCGTCTTCGAACTGCGTATTCGCGATGTCAAGGATGCGCTCACGTGCCCTTTCGGGAATCAGATGCACAAAGCCCAGAAGATCCTGACAGGAATCGCGGAATCCCATGCCGCGTCCGAGTCCGCTCTCAAAATAGCTGGCACTCCGGCTCATATTGAAGGTCACCATGCACTGGTACTGGTTCCAGATGTTCACAAGGCGGTTCAGCTTCTCGTCATCGGTGTGTACGGTGTAGGTGGACAGAAGTCTGCTCCAGTAATCCTTCAGATCCTGAAAAGCCTGATCGACCTGCTCATCTGTCTGATATTTTGCGAGAAGCTCCCTGGCCGGCTTTTTGTTGATGACATTCGGAGCCTCGAACTTCTGATCCTTCGGATTCTCACAGTATCCGAGAACAAAAATAAAGCTCTCCGACGCGCCGGGCGCGAGATCCACCTTGAGATGGTGACTTCCTACCGGCTGCCAGCCGTGCGCGATGCTGTTTCTGCTCTCACCTGCCAGCACCGCTTCCGGATTGGCAAAACCATTGTAGAGACCGATGAAAGCATCCCTGCTGGTATCGAATCCGGCAATATCGCGGTTCACAGAATACACGGCATAGTGATTCCGGCGCTCCCGATATTCGGTCTTATGGTAGATTGTATTTCCAAGAACCTCGACCTCACCGGTAGAGAAATTGCGCTGGAAGTTCGAGGCGTCATCCTGTGCGTTCCAGAGGCAGAACTCCACGAAGCTGAACAGGTCGAGATGTCTTGTAGAAGAGGAGTTATTCTTCAGGATGACACGGTTAATTTCGCAGCTGTCTTGAATCGGGACGAAGGCCTGAAGCGTAGCTTCGATCTGATTTTTGCTGCCGGTGATAATGGTGTAACCGAGGCCATGGCGGCAGGAATAACTGTCGAGCTCGGTCTGCGTCGGCTGCCAGCCGGGATTCCAGACGGTATCTCCGTCCTTAATGTAGTAATAGCGTCCGCCATTATCCAGAGGGCAGTTATTGTAACGATATCTGGTGAGCCGGAGAAGCTTCGCGTCTTTATAGAAGGAATAGCCTCCTGCTGTGTTTGAAATCAGGCTGAAAAAATCCTGTGAGCCCAGATAATTGATCCAGGGCAGCGGAGTACGCGGAGTGCTGATTACGTACTCTTTGTTCGTGTCGTCGAAGTGTCCGAATTTCATATAAAGATACCTCCTCTTACAGGATCGAAGAACATGTTGCCTTCGAAAATACATCCGGATCTCACACGCATCACGCGTGTATTCAGGATGGTTATTGATCGCGTATCGCGCGTGTATTCAGGATGGTTATTGATCGTGTATCGCTTAATCGGCATAGATTTTACAGGACCTTTGCCAGAGCATTCCTGGCTGTTAGAAGTTTTATCCGTAAACTCTTCAAAAAGTAAAAAGCGAGGACTTTGCGATGAGCACTTAGCGGGCGCTTGCGGCCGCTTACGTGCGACGCATACAAATCCCTTGGCGAATGAAATGAGCCTAGTAGATTTGTAGTTTGACGAAGGCGCTTGCGCCTGAGGAGTTCCGCAGTTTCACGAAACAAGGATAAAACTTCGTTACAGCCAGTTTGCGAATGGCAGCAGGACTGTAAAATCTTTGCCGGATAAAGGATAGTGTCCGTCCTCTTACGCGCGCTTCGCGTGCGACGAGTCCGTCCGCGTTTTCAAAGAGCTTGTTATAAGCTGCGGATTGCTTCGTGCTGCGCACTCTCGCAATCCTACCGATATGAGCATTCCCGCCGTGCTGCACACGGCTTCATGCTCATATCGGTTGCCTTTGAAATCGCGTCCGTCCTCTTACGCGCGCTTCGCGTGCGACGAGTCCGCTCGCGTTTTCAAAGAGCTTATTATAAGCTGCGGATTGCTTCGTGCTGCGCACTCTCGCAATCCTACCGATATGAGCATTCCCGCCGTGCTGCACACGGCTTCATGCTCATATCGGTTGCCTTTGAAATCGCGTCCGTCCTCTTACGCGCGCTTCGCGTGCGACGAGTCCGCTCGCGTTTTCAAAGAGCTTATACGAATACGTTTTCGTGGATTATTTAGCTCATTATAGGATGATATTATTCGAAAGTAAATAGCGAAAACGTTTTCAAAAATAAAGTATATATAAACTATACAAAAATATCGGAATATTATTGTGGATTTGAGATAATTGACGAATATTCGAAAACGTTTTAGAATGAGATCAACGAAAACGATTAAGTGCTGTTGACAAAGGGGAGATCAGAACATCATGGTGACGATTAAAGATATATCAAAGCAGTGTGATGTCTCTCCGGCGACGGTCAGCAAGGCATTGAACGGCTACGGCGATGTAGGAAAGGAAACGACAGAGCGGATCCTGAGGGCCGCCCGTGAGATGCATTACATGCCGAACGCAGCCGCGAGACAGCTGAAGACCAATACCTCGCACAACATCGGAGTCGTATTTGAGGATGAGACCATGAGCGGTCTGACTCATGAATATTTTTCACAGATTCTGAACAGCGCCAAGAATACGGTCGAAGCGCTGGGATATGATATTACCTTTATCAGCCAGACCATCGGCGGGAGATCTTTCGCGGAGCATTGCCGGTATCGCAAGTGCGACGGGGTTCTGATCGCGAGCGTGGATTTTACAAGCCCGGCGGTGAGAGAGCTGATTGACAGTGAATTTCCGACTGTGACGATTGACTATTCGTTTAATGATCACAGCTGCGTGATGAGTGACAATGTGAACGGCGCGTACCGGCTGGTGCATTACCTCTATGACAAGGGACACCGGAAGATCGCCTTTATTCACGGAGAACAGACATCTGTTACGCAGAAGCGGCTGAGCGGATTTTACAAGGCATGCGGAGAGCTGGGCATTGATGTGCCGGACGAATATGTCATCGAGGGAAGATATCATGACACGAAGGTGTCGGCGGAGGCAACACGCAGGCTCATGGAACGGAAGGACCCGCCAACGGCGATCCTGTATCCCGATGATTTCTCTTATATCGGAGGAAGCATTGAATGCGAGCGAATGGGCATTTCCATTCCCGGGGATCTGAGCGTTGTCGGATACGACGGAATCCATTTGTCGCAGGTGATCCGCCCGAAGCTTACCACCTGGTATCAGGACGCGGTGAGAATCGGTGAGGTTTCCGGAAGAAAACTGGTCGAGTCCATCGAGCACAAAAAGAGCTGCGTTGCCGAAGAACTGCTCGTTGAAGGCAAGCTTCTGGAAGGGCAGACCGTGAAGGATATTTCGGAAAACCGGCAGAGTTCGGTGTGAAGAGAAATCTGCGGACAGATTCAGGCAATAACATTGCAAGAATATGTAACAAATAGATGCAACCCGTTGTTTAATTTTTTTAAAAAACTCTGGACCACGATCCCGTACGGGATCGAAGGTAAGATCACAGAGACGCTTCATGTAAGGGAGGAAAGAATATGAAGAAACGTATGAAAACATTACTCAGTCTCGCGATGGCTGCAGCGCTCGTAGTACCGATGGCAGCGTGCGGAAGCGGCACAACGGCTTCGTCAAAATCCGCGTCCGCGTCCGGATCGTCCGCAAGCAGTGCAAGTACATCTGCTTCTTCCAGCGCGACGGAAGAGACCACAGCTGCATCCTCAAGTTCGGCAACCGAGGCGGCGTCTTCCGCTGAAGATGCTTCCGGAGAAGGAACTGTTCTGAATATTCAGTGCTGGAATGATGAGTTTGCGAACCGGCTTGCGGCTCATTATCCGGGATTTGAGGCAGCTGATCCGAAGGACGCGACAAAGGGCGGCAAGATCGGCGACGTTACCGTGAAATTTACCGTAACTCCTTCTGACGACAATGCATACCAGAACAACCTGGACACGGTTCTTCCGGAGAATGCGGATGCATCCGCAGACAAGAAGGTTGATATCTTCCTGGTAGAAGCAGACTACGCGCTGAAATATATTGATGCAGACGCAAATGTTGCGATGAAGCTGTCGGATCTCGGCATTACCGATGACGATCTTTCGAAGCAGTATCAGTACACAAAGGATGTTGTGACGGATGCGAACGGCGACATCCGCGGATCCTCCTGGCAGGCTTGCTCCGCCGGTTTGATTTTCAACCGCGATATCGCGAAGAAGGTTCTCGGAACGGATGATCTGGATGCGGTACAGGATGCCGTTTCCAGCTGGGACAAATTCAATGAGACCGCAAAGAAGGTAAAGGATGCGAGCTATCAGATGTGCTCCGCAATGGACACCTACCGTGTATATTCGAACAACGTTTCCGGACCGTGGGTTCAGGACGGAAAGGTTGTCGTAGATGACAACATCAAGGCATGGGCAGAAGATTCCAAGGCTCTCGTAGACGCAGGCGAGGAGAATTCGTACGAGCTGTGGTCCGATGACTGGTCAAAGGGATTCTTCAAGGATACTCCGGTATTCTGCTACTTCGGACCGGCATGGCTGATCAACTTCTCCATGCACAGCGACGAGGACGGATCTGTCGGCAAGGACGGCGGATGGGGCTTCGTTACAGGACCGCAGGGCTTCTACTGGGGCGGCACCTGGATCTGCGCGGCAAATGGAACCGACAACCCGACGCTTGTAAAGGACATCATCCTGAACATGACGACGAACGATGACGTTATGAAGGAAATCGCCGTTGATGACTCTGACTGTGTAAACAACAAGACCGTTCTGGACGCTCTCGCAAGTGATGAGAAGTTCGGAAATCCGATCCTCGGCGGACAGAACCCGTACGCGATGCTGTCGGCAGGCGCTGAGAAGGTTGATATGAGCAATATCTCCATCTACGATCAGGGCTGCAACGAGGAATTCCAGACCGCTATGAAGAACTATTTCGATGGAAATGCTTCCTATGATGACGCACTCGCTCAGTTCAAGAGCGCGATTCAGGAGAAATACCCGGATGTCAGCGTAGACTGACCGAAGGAAATGTGATGGAACGACCGGGTCCGCAGAAGATCTGAGGACCGGCGTTCCGGTCGGGGATCTGCTCTGACGGATCCCCGTTTTATTTACGCGAACAGTGAGCCTCATCCGGACACGGAGCGTTCGAGTGAGGCGAGCGTCAGTTATTTGAGTCGGGGAGGTCAGGGTATGGAAAAACGCAAGAAAAGCAGGATCAAAAGGCATAACCGGTACGGATATATTTTTCTGATACCCTTTATGGCGGTATTCGTGATCTTTCAGATGATCCCGCTGCTTTCCACCATTTACAACAGTTTCTTTGAAAATTACAGATCGGGATTGAAACAGATCGGACCGAATTTCATCGGTCTCGCGAATTACGCAAAGCTGTTTACGAGTGGAGATCTGCCGAAGTATTTTGCCAATACCATGATCATGTGGGTTCTTGGCTTTGTTCCGCAGATTGTGGTTTCGCTGGCTCTGGCGGCCTGGTTCACGGATCCGTCCCTTCATCTGAAGGCGCAGAGATTTTTCAAGACTGTTATTTACCTTCCGAATCTGATCATGGCATCTGCGTTCGCCATGCTGTTCTTCACTCTGTTTGCGGACAGCGGACCGGTCAACTCGATCCTGATGTCGCTGCATCTGCTTTCGAAGCCGTACAAGTTCATGTCACATGTCGGAAGCGTGCGCGGAATGGTCGCGTTCATGAACTTTCTGATGTGGTTCGGCAACACCACGATCCTTCTGATGGCAGGTATGCTTGGAATCGATTCATCGCTGTTTGAGGCGGCCGAGGTAGACGGTGCCAACGCGAGACAGATTTTCTTCCGTATCACGATGCCGATCCTGAAACCGATCTTTGTATATGTCATGATCACATCCTTGATCGGCGGTCTGCAGATGTTTGATGTACCGCAGATCCTGACCAACGGAAGCGGCGATCCGATGCGCTCCTCCATGACGCTGATCATGTATCTGAACAAGCATCTGTACAGCAAGAACTACGGCATGGCCGGTGCCCTTTCGGTGATTCTGCTGATTATTACCGGTCTGCTCAGTATGGTCGTATTCAAGACGACAGCGGACAAGAAGGACTGAAAGGAGGGGACAGGAGATGGCTGCAGTACAAGCAAATGAAGAAAAAACAGCAAAAGGAACTGTCAGGGGAAGAAGAATTTTTTCCTATATAATACTCATCTTTCTGACCTTCCTGTGTCTGATCTGGTTCTATATTCTGTTCATCAATACCACAAGGTCGAACGGTGAGCTGGGAAAAGGATTCACGCCGATCCCGAGCTCACACCTGATCGAGAACCTTTCCAACATGCTGCACGGGTCGCTCCCGTTTGTTCGCGGCATGCTGAATTCTCTTATCATTGCCGGGCTGAGTGCTTTTTTCAGCACCTATTTCAGCACGATGACCGCTTACGCAATCCATGCATATGATTTCAAGGGAAAGAAAGCAATTTATACCTTCATTCTGGCGATCATGATGATTCCGACGCAGGTATCCGCACTCGGTTTTGTACAGCTCGTCAGCAAGATGAACCTGATGGATCATTATCTTCCGCTCGTGGTTCCTGCGGTTGCGTCGCCGGTGGTGTTCTTCTATATGAAGCAGTATATGGACTCCAATCTTCCCGGCTCTCTTCTGGAAGCTGCCAGGATCGACGGAGCCGGCGAATTCCGGATCTTTAATACGATTGTCATGCCGCTGATGAAGCCGGCAATCGCGGTGCAGGCGATCTTCACCTTTGTCAACAGCTGGAACAATTACTTCACTCCGGCGTTGATCCTGCACAAGGAAACCATGAAGACACTTCCCGTGCTGATCGCAGAGCTCCGTTCCGCGGACTGGCTCAAGTTCGACATGGGACAGGTATATGCGTCCATCACCTTCTCAATCTTCCCGGTTATCTTCGTATATCTCTTCCTCTCGAAATATATTGTCGGAGGAGTAACGGCCGGAGGCGTGAAAGGTTAATTCGGAACAAATGCGGGAATTGGATATGGATTAAGAATGAGGCTGTGAAAGCGGGAACGCTGGAGCAGCCTTTTTGCTATTGTTCACGCACCACTGAAAGGGCAAACATTTTACAGTACCTTTGCCTGAGCATTACTGGCTGTTAAAAGTTTTAGCTGTGAATTCTTCAAAAGGTAAATAGCGAGGACTGTCTGACGAAGGCGCTTGCGCCTGAGGAGTTCCGCAGCTTCACCAAACAGGATAAAACTTTTCTACAGCCAGTTTGCGAATGGCAACAGGACTGTAAAATGCTTGTCTTTCAGAGATAGTGCGTGAACAGCAACCTCTGGAAGATACAGGTCAGAAACTGACGTGAGTATAGATTGCGCGGCCGCAAAGGGATGTGCTATGATAACTTTATCTATGCAAAAAGGACACGAAACTATGAATTATATAGTCTTTGATCTCGAGTGGAACCAGAGCCCTTATGGCAAAAGCCGTGAGGTGAAGCGGCTTCCGTTTGAGATTATTGAGATCGGGGCCGTTAAGCTCGATGAGAACCGTGAGATTGTCGATACGTTTCAGAGTGTGATACGGCCGGTCGTTTATAAATCCCTGAATTACCGCACGCGTGAGATTGTGCATATCGATAAGGAAGAATTGAAAAATGGAGCGTATTTTCCGGATGCGGTACGGGAGTTTCTGGCCTGGGCGGGGCCGGAATCGGTTTTCTGCACCTGGGGAACGGTTGATCTGACGGAGCTCCAGAGGAATATGAAATATTATCACGTGCTGGAGCTATTGAAGGGACCGCTTCATTATTATGATGTTCAGAAGCTGTTTGCCGTACAGTTTGAGGATATGAAAAGCCGCAGGTCGCTGGAATATGGAATTGATTATCTGGAGCTTGGCAAGGACGAGGAATTTCACCGGGCGTTATCGGATGCCAGATATACCGCGTTGATTTTTCAAAAAATCGACATGGATGTCGTGCTTGCCTATGATTCCATCGATGTGTACCAGAATCCGAAGAAGAAAACCGAGGAGATTCACACCATTTACAACGGATACAGCAAATACATCTCCCGGGAATTCGCGACCAAGGAAGATGCGATGAGGGATCCGGAGGTCCGGAGCACGTACTGCTGCAGATGCGGGAGAAAGTCCCGGAAGAAGATGCACTGGTTTTCCGTGAATTCACGGAACTATTACAGTGTGGCGTACTGTCCGGAGCACGGCTATCTGAAGGGAAAGATCCGGATGAAGCACACGGACGAAGGCAGGGTCTACGTGGTGAAGACGATCAAGATAAGCAGCGAGGCGGAGGCGGATCTGATCCGCGGCAAGCGCGACGGGCTTCGCGCCAGAAGGCGCAAAAAAAGACAGGAAACCCATGGAATGGCTTGACAATGGTTCAGCCGTCTTTTTATAATAGATTGCCTGGAATGGCACATATGGTTTTTTACATGTGACGAGAAAACATTGTAAACCAAAGGAGGATATTACTGATATGTACCGTAAAGTCGATACGAACCTCAATTTCGTGGAGAGAGAGGGAGAGACGGAGAAGTTCTGGGAAGAGAACCAGATCTTCGAGAAGAGTGTAAAGAAGAATGAAGGACATCCAATGTATATGTTCTATGACGGACCGCCGACCGCGAACGGCAAGCCGCACATCGGACATGTGCTGACCCGTGTCATTAAGGATATGATTCCCAGGTACCGCACCATGAAGGGATACGAGGTACCCCGGAAAGCCGGGTGGGATACGCACGGACTCCCTGTTGAGCTGGAAGTTGAGAAAGAGATCGGCATAGAGGGCAAGGACGAGATCGAGGCATACGGAATCGAGCCCTTCATCAAAAAGTGCAAGGAGTCGGTCTGGAAATATAAGGGAATGTGGGAGCAGTTTTCCGGCAAGGTCGGATTCTGGGCTGACATGGAGAATCCCTATGTTACCTATTATGATGACTACATTGAGTCTGAGTGGTGGGCGCTGAAGGAGATCTGGAAGAAGGGACTTCTGTATAAGGGATTCAAGGTTGTTCCCTACTGTCCGAGCTGCGGAACGCCTCTTTCCTCTCATGAGGTTGCACAGGGGTACAAGACGATCAAGGACCGCACCGCGATTGTCCGCTTCAAGGTAAAGGGCGAGGACGCTTACTTCCTGGCATGGACCACGACGCCGTGGACGCTTCCGTCGAATATCGCACTCTGCGTGAACCCGGAAGATGAGTATGCAAAAGTAAAATGTGTGGATGGATACACCTACTATATGGCGGTCGCTCTTCTGGACAAGGTTCTCGGACCTGTCGCAAAGGAGGAGGGCGAAAAGGCATACGAGATCCTGGAAACCTTCAAGGGAAAGGATCTGGAGTACAAGGAGTATGAGCCGCTGTATCCGTGTGCGGCAGATGCGGCTGCGAAGCAGCACAAGAAGGCATTTTTCGTGTACTGCGACGATTATGTAACCATGACCGACGGTACCGGAATCGTCCATATCGCACCGGCATTCGGTGAGGACGACGCCCGTGTCGGCAGAAAATATGACGCTCCGTTTGTTCAGATGGTTGACGATCACGGCCGCCTGAAGCCGGAGACGGGCAAGTTTGCGGGAATGCGCTGCAAGCCGACCGAGCATGAGATAAAGGATGAGGGAGCAGTCAGCGCGGACCCTGAGGTTCTGAAGGATCTGTCCGAGCGGAAGCTTCTGTTTGCGGCGCCGAAGGTGGAGCATGATTATCCGCACTGCTGGCGATGCGATACGCCGCTGATCTACTATGCGAGAGAGTCCTGGTTCATCAAGATGACCGCCGTAAAGGATGATCTGGTACGGAACAACAAGGAGATCAACTGGATTCCGCCGACCATCGGAGAAGGACGGTTCGGGAACTGGCTGGAAAATATCCAGGACTGGGGCATTTCGAGAAACCGGTACTGGGGCACTCCGCTTCCGGTATGGACCTGCCCGGACTGCGGAAAGCAGATCTGCGTCGGATCCAGAAAGGAACTGGCGGAGCTGACCGGGAATCCGGATGCGGAGCACACCGAGCTTCACAGACCTTATGTGGACCAGTTCACGATCAAGTGTCCGGACTGTGGAGGCGAGATGCACCGTGTGCCGGAGGTGATCGACTGCTGGTTTGATTCCGGTGCGATGCCTTATGCACAGCTTCACTATCCATTTGAGAATAAGGAACTGTTCGAGCGGGAGTTCCCGGCGCAGTTTATTTCCGAGGCGGTGGACCAGACCAGAGGATGGTTCTATTCTCTGCATGCCGAGTCCACACTGCTGTTCAATAAGCCCGCGTACAAGAATGTCATCGTGCTGGGTCTTGTGCTGGACAAGGACGGCAACAAGATGTCCAAGTCCAAGGGCAACGCCGTAGAGCCGATGTCTGCGCTGCGCAAGTTCGGAGCGGACGCGATCCGGTGGTATTTCTACATCAACAGTGCGCCGTGGCTGCCGAACAAGTTCCACGACAAGGCTGTGATGGAGTATTCCAGAAGATTCATGGGCACTCTTTGGAACACCTATGCCTTCTGGGTGCTTTACGCGAATATCGACAATTTCGATCCGACAAAGTATACGCTTGATTACGATAAGCTTCCGGTCATGGACAGATGGCTTCTGTCCCGCCTGAATTCTACGATCAAGGAGACGGACGCGGATCTTGATCAGTACCGGATTCCGGAGGCGGCCAAGGCGCTGGAAGCGTTTGTAGACGACATGAGCAACTGGTATGTCCGGAGATCCCGTGAGAGATTCTGGGCAAAGGGAATGGAGCAGGACAAGATCAACGCGTATCTGACGCTTTACACCGCGCTTGTCGAGCTTTGCAAGGCGGCGGCTCCAATGATCCCGTTTATGACGGAGGATATCTATCAGAATCTGGTGCGCAGTGTGGACAGCAGCGCTCCGGAGAGCATCCACCTCTGCGACTACCCGACCGTGAATGAGGCGTGGATCGACAAGGATCTGGAGCAGAATATGCGGGAGGTTACGAGAATCGTCGTTCTCGGACGCGCCGCGAGAAATGCATCCGGCATCAAGAACCGTCAGCCGCTTTCCAGAATGTATGTAAAAGCGGACTTCCGTCTGGATGACTTCTACACGAAGATTGTGACGGATGAGCTGAATGTTAAATCTGTAGAGTTCTCGGATGATCTGAAGGTGGAATACAGCATCAAGCCGCAGCTGAAGACGGTCGGTCCGAAATATGGCAAGCTGGTCGGCGGAATCCGCAAGGCACTCTCTGAGCTGGATGGAGCAGAGGCGGTGGCTGAGCTCAACGCGAACGGCTCGCTGACCATTTCCGTCGACGGACAGAGCATCTCCCTTGCAAGAGAGGATCTTCTCATTGACATTGCACAGACCGAGGGCTATGTGGCGCAGGCAGATCAGGGTGTAACCGTCATGCTGGATACCGCTCTCACTCCGGAGCTGATCGAGGAGGGCTTCGTCGCGGAGCTGATCAGCAAGATTCAGACGATGCGCAAGGAGGCAGGCTTTGAGGTTATGGACCGGATTAAGGTCTATGCCAAGGGCAACCGTCATATCGCGGACATTCTGAAGGCGAATAAAGAAAAGATCTCCGGAGTCGTCCTGGCCGATGATATTGTGATCGGCGAGACGGCCGGCTATACCAAGGATTGGAAGATCAATTCCGAGGAAGTCACTCTGGGTGTCGAGAAACAGTAAGGATATTTCTGGGAGCCCGGGTCCGCCGGACTCCCTACTGTCATATCGGCTGCTTTGGAGGCGGCAGGAGTTTTTTCAGAAGCAGGGAGGATTATTCCGGACGCGACACTGTCGTGTGCGGTGCATATCACGACAGAAGAACGAGGCGCTTTTCATTTCGTGGTCGGTGGGTAAGCCGATAGAACATCGGCAGTGGTTTTTAAGCGAAAGGGGATATAATGCTTAATCCGATATTCAAGAAAGAGAATTTCAAGAAGGAAGTAAAAGACGAGGTCAGAAGATTGTTCCGCACGACGCTGGAGGAAGCAAGCAGTCACCAGATCTACCAGGCGGTATGCTATGTCGTCAAGGACGTTATTATTGATAACTGGATGGCGACCCAGCAGACCATAAAGAAGGATGATCCGAAGATCGTCTACTACATGTCGATGGAATTCCTGACCGGAAGGTATCTCGGCAACAATCTTCTGGCACTTACGGCCTACGGACAGGTAAAGCAGGCGCTGGAAGAGATGGGGATTGATCTGGATGCCATCGAGAACGAGGAGAGAGACCCGGCACTCGGAAACGGAGGTCTCGGAAGGCTGGCGGCATGCTTTATGGATTCGCTTGCGACCCTCGGCTATACGGCATATGGCTGCGGCATCCGGTACCACTACGGTATGTTCAAGCAGGAGATCAGGGACGGGTATCAGATTGAGAAGCCGGATAACTGGCTGAAGGACGGAAGCTATCCCTTTGAGCTGAAACGCCCGGAATATGCGAAGGAAATTAAATTCGGCGGCTATGTCGCGGTGGACCACGACGACAAGACCGGAAGAAACTATTATCATCAAGAGGGATATCAGTCCGTGCGGGCCGTTCCCTATGACCTGCCGATTGTCGGATACAACAACAATGTGGTTGACACCCTGCGTATCTGGGACGCCGAAGCCATCAATGATTTTTCTCTGGATTCGTTTGACAAGGGAGACTATTACAAGGCTGTGGAGCAGGAGAATCTGGCGCAGACGCTGACAGAGGTTCTCTACCCGAATGACAACCATATGGCCGGAAAGGAGCTCCGTCTGAAACAGCAGTATTTCTTCGTTTCCGCAAGCATTCAGACGGCGGTGAAGAAATTCCTGAAGGGACACGACGATATCCACATGCTGCCGGAGAAGGCGTGCTTCCACATGAACGACACGCATCCGACGCTTACCGTTCCGGAGCTGATGCGGATCCTTCTGGATGAGCAGCATCTGGAGTGGGACGAGGCATGGGAGATTGTGACAAAGTGCTGCGCTTACACGAACCACACCATCATGGCCGAGGCGCTGGAAAAATGGCCGATTGAGCTCTTCTCCCGTCTGCTTCCGCGTATCTATCAGATCGTTGAGGAGATTAACCGCCGGTTCTGTGAAGCGGTCAAGATCAAATATCCGCAGAACAGCGATGAGAAGATCCGAAGCATGGCGATCATCTACGATGGGCAGGTGCGCATGGCGAACCTTGCCATTGTCGGCGGTTTCTCCGTTAACGGTGTGGCAAAGCTTCACACCGAGATCCTGGAGAAGCGGGAGCTGAAGGATTTCTATGAGATGTATCCGTGGAAATTCTCGAACAAGACGAATGGAATCACACAGCGTCGTTTCCTGCTTCACGGAGACCCGCTTCTGGCAGACTGGGTGACCGCTCATGTCGGGAAGGAATGGGTGACGGATCTTTCCACGATCAACAAGCTTGCCATTTATGCGGATGATGAGAAGGCGCAGGCGGAGTTCAGCAACATCAAGTATCAGAATAAGCTGCGTCTGGCAAAATATATTCAGGAGCACAACGGCATCGAGGTTGATCCGCGGTCTATCTTTGACGTGCAGGTAAAGCGGCTGCATGAGTACAAGCGTCAGCTGCTGAACATTCTCCACGTGATGTACCTGTACAATAAGATCAAGGAGCATCCGGAGCTTCCGTTCTATCCGAGAACCTTCATTTTCGGCGCAAAGGCCAGTGCGGGCTATGAGCGCGCGAAGAAGATCATCAAGCTGATCAATAATGTTGCGGATGTAATCAACCATGACGCAAGCATCAAGAATAAGATCAAGGTCGTATTTATCGAGGACTACCGCGTAAGCAACGCGGAGATGATTTTTGCGGCGGCGGATGTATCCGAACAGATCTCCACTGCGAGCAAGGAGGCATCGGGAACCGGCAACATGAAGTTCATGCTGAACGGAGCGCTGACGCTGGGCACCCTGGACGGCGCGAATGTGGAGATTGTGGAAGAGGTCGGCGAGGAGAACGCCTTTATCTTCGGTCTGACGGCGGAGCAGGTCATCGAATATGAGAAAAACGGCGGCTACGATCCGATGCAGTACTTCAACAACGACGCGGATATCCGCCAGGTTCTCATGCAGCTGATCAATGGCATGTATTCCAACGGGGATATGGAGATGTTCCGGGACATCTACAATTCGCTTCTGTATCCGCAGAACGGAAACCGTGCGGATGTATATTTCATTCTTGCGGACTTCAAGTCGTATGCGGCGGCTCAGGAGCGCGTAGAATCCAAGTATCGCAAATCCGAGGAGTGGAACAAGAGCGCAATTCTGAACATTGCGCATTCCGGTAAGTTCAGCTCGGACCGTACGATTCAGGAATATGTCGACGATATCTGGAAGTTGGACAAGATCGAAGTGAAAACGGTCTGATTGCGGGTTTCTGGAATACACGGATGGCATCCGGAAGATGGACAGGATCGAAGGAAAATCGATCGGATGGCACGATTCAGGAAAGGGTGTATGACATCCGGATGCCGGACAGGATCGAAGTGAAACGGTCTGGCAGGATGTGATCCGGAGAGCGCGGATGTCACAGGGATAAGGGATTTCATGGAGTATGGATAATTCAATAAACGGGAGGCGATAAACCTTGGATAAAGAGGAATATCATCAGAAATTAGACGAACTGACGAGCTATGTCAGGGATAAGGATTACGAAAATGCCCTGAATATCGTCGATTCGATTGACTGGCGCCGTGTCAAGAGCATCAATACGCTGAACATGGTGGCCGATGTATATGAAGTAAATAAAGATTATGAAAGTGCCAAGGATATTCTGGTTCTCGCGTACAGCCGCGCGTCCATCGGAAGAAATATTCTGTACCGTCTGGTGGAGGTCTGCATCCGGCTGAATCAGATCGATGAGGCAGAGAAGTATTTCCGGGAGTTTTCCAAGGTCGCAAAAAACGACAATTCGCGCTGTATTCTGCAGTATAAGCTGTTCAAGGCGAAGGGCGCGCCGCTGGAAGCACAGATTGATGTTCTCGAGGAATACAAGGAACGGGAGTACACGGAGCGCTGGGCTTACGAGCTTGCGGTGCTGTATTCGAAGGCGGGAGATACGAAGAAATGCGTGGAGACCTGTGATGATCTGATTCTGTGGTTCAGTGAGGGCAGATATGTCATGAAGGCCATGGAGCTCAAGAAGCAGTATGCGGCTCTTTCGCCATCGCAGGAACAGAACTATAACCGGATGAAGGCGGCGGCCAACCGGCGGAGACAGGAGAAAAATGCTGCGCCGACATCGGAAGAGGCAGAGAGCACGGAGGCGGATGCTTCCGCGAGAGCCGGAATGTTCGAGGAAGAGGCGAAAGAGGCTTCGGAATCCTTGACATCGGTAAAGCGTGACAGGATTGAGAGAAGCCGCGGGGAGGCAGAAGCTTCTAAGAGGCATGATCGGATGAGCGCAGAAGCAGAACGCTCCGAAGAGGCGGGATCCGCAGATTTCAGAGACCGACTTGCTAAAGGCTTCCGGAATGTGATGCATTCGTTTGCGGAAGAGAGTGAAAACGATGAGACTGCTGACTCCCGGGGAGTTTCGGCGGAAGGCAAAAAATCTTACGTTGGAAGATCTTCGGCGGAAGGCGGGAAATCTTACGATGGAGGACCTTCGGCGGAAGGCGGGAAATCTTACGATGGAGGATCTTCGGCGGAAGGCGGGAAACCTTACGATGGAAGACCTTCGGAGGAGCGCGTGAGACCATCCAACAATCCGGAAGTAAGTCGTCAGCCGAAGCGTTCTGCAGACGTGAAAAAAATGACTCCCGCAGCGGCTGCCGCGGCGAAGGCGCGCAGGGAAGGCACCAGCAGGAAGATGAATACCGGCGAGTTCAATCTGGATGCATTTCTTGCCGAAACAGCGGGGTCGTTCTCGAGTGAAATTGCCGCGGACGCGGCGAAGAAGAGCAGCGGCGTGGAAAATCATGCAGAAGATGCTGCCGGACAGACGGAGGCTTCAGAGGCAGGAACAGCCATGAATGCTGCGAATGCAAAGGAGACATCCGGGACAGAGACGAAAGCAGAGAATCTGACGAAGGAGGCTGCGACTGCCGGGGCTGAGATCCCGGAGAAGGAGTCGGAGATCGAGGATACAGAGCCGGAGATCGTAGAAGAAATTCCGGAGGAGACGGAGATCGTCGAGGAGGAAAGTCCGGAAGCGGCTGAGGTGGCGGAGGAAGAGAGCCCGGAGGAAGTCGAAGTCGTCGAGGAAGAACGCTCGGAGGAAGCCGAGGTCGTCGAGGAAGAAAGTCCGGAGGAAGCCGAGGTCGTCGAGGAAGAGAGTCCGGAGGAAGCCGAGGTCGTCGAGGAAGAAAGTCCGGAGGAAGCCGAGGTCGTCGAGGAAGAAAGTCCGGAGGAAGCCGAGGTCGTCGAGGAAGAGAGTCCGGAGGAAGCCGAGGTCGTCGAGGAAGAGAGCCCGGAGGAGGTCGAGACCGTCGAGGAGGTTCCGGAAGCATCTGTAAAAGCGCAGGATCAGGAAGGAGGAATTCGCCTCCGTGATCTTGAGGAAGAGGATTTATCGAGAGAGGTCACACCGGAGGCCTTGAAGGCCGAGGCTGAAACGGAAGCGGCGATTGGAAGAAGCGAAAGCGGAGATCCGGAAGCAAACAGAGCGGAGGGAGCGCCGGTCGCTGCCGATTCTGAGAAACCGAAGAAGAAGGAAATCCATTACATCGAGGAGCTGGAGATACCGGATCCGCAGCCTTCGGAGTCGGAGAGGGCTTCTCACACGCATACGATTCCGCTGGATACCATCGGTGCCAATACGATTCCGATATCCATCGATAAGATTCTGAGTGAGGAGACCCCGGAGGAACGGCGTATCCGTATCATGAACCGGGCAAAGCCAACCCGGATGAACGAGGAGCAGCGAAAGATTTTTACCTATTTCGCGAGAATCCCGGGAATGGATGCGCAGATTCTGGAGGCGATCAGCTGTGTATATGAGCATGCCGGCGAGAAGACGTCACTCCACGGCAATATTGCGGTCATGGGAGCCAGGGGAACCGGAAAAACCCGTCTGACGCATGGACTTGTCGTTGCGATGTGCAAGGATCTTGGCATGGATGCGGCAAAAGTGGCCAGAGTCAAGGGAGCGGATCTGAATGAAAAGGATCCTGCGAAGGTTGTGGCCAGAATGGCAGGTGGCTTCTTCATGATTGAAGATGTGTCGGGAATGAATGAGGCGACCGTTGAGAAGCTGAGTCAGGCGATGGAATTCCGGACAGACTGCATGATCACGATCATCGAGGATGAAAAGGTGGCAATGCGGGCATTCCTGAAGAAATATCCGCGTTTTGCCGCGAAGTTTGACCGGGTTATATCCATACCGGTGTTCACAAACGATGAGTTGATTACCTTCGCAAGAACCTACGCTACGGAAAACGGCTACAAGATCGATGATATGGCGATCCTGGCGCTCTATACTATGATCGGCAATATGCAGACGGAGGAAGAACCGGTAACGATATCCATCGTGAAGGAAATGATCGACAAGGCTATCAGCCGTTCATCGGCGAAACGCCGCAGAAGCAGGAAAAACAGGAAAGATAAATGGCTTGTGCTTCAGGAGAAGGATTTCAATCTCACCTGAGCAGACAGTCTTTCGCGAGCTTCACACTCCGTCATCCTACAGGAATGAGAGAAAGTGACTGAATTAAAGAAAGAACCCTGGCTGGGAACGCCGGCCAGAACAATTGAAATACTGCAGAAGTATGGGTTTCGCTTCCAGAAGAAATACGGTCAGAATTTTTTGATCGATCCGCATGTGCTGGAGAAGATCATCCGGGCTGCCGGAATCGGACCGGACGACTGCGTGGTGGAGATTGGTCCGGGAATCGGAACCCTGACGCAGTACCTGGCCTATGCGTCACGTGAGGTATATGCGGTAGAAATCGACCGGAACCTCATACCGATCCTGGAAGACACTCTTTCGGACTGGGGCAACGTGACGGTTATCAACCAGGATATTCTGACGCTGGATCTGAACCGCTTCGTAGAGGAGCATAACGGAGGAAAACCGGTGAAGGTGGTGGCAAATCTTCCGTATTACATCACGACGCCGATTCTGATGGAGCTTTTGGAGAAGAAGGTTCCGCTGGAGTCGGTAACCGTCATGGTTCAGAAAGAGGTCGCGGAACGTATGCAGGCGTCTCCGGGCACCAAGGATTATGGAGCCTTGTCACTGGCGGTTCAGTATTATACGAGACCGGAAATCGTGGCAAATGTGCCTCCGAATTGCTTTATGCCCAGACCGAATGTAGGAAGCGCGGTCATTCGTCTGACCGGGCGCTCTGCAGAGGAGAGAGTTTCGGTACAGGATGAGAGGCTGATGTTTCGTCTGATCCGCGCCTCCTTTGCGCAGCGGAGAAAGACGCTTTTCAATGGTCTGAGAAACAGCCGTGAGCTTGATTTTTCCAGGGAACAGATCGAAGAAGCTATGAAGAAATGCGCGCTTCCGGAGAATATTCGTGGAGAATCTCTGGAGCTTGTACAGTTTGCAGAACTGGCGGACGCCCTGTCTGGAGAAAAGCACGCTGCGGTTGAGTGAAAAGTATTCTCATATATCTATTCTGTATCCTGATTTGAGAACCTGTGGGTTTATCCATGTGGGGAGTCCGGGAGGCTCTGCCTGCAGGACAGATTAGAATTACAGATGGTCAGACGACAGGAACCCCGGCATTGGGCCGGTACTGCGGAATGGGCAGTACCGGACATGATGCCGGGGTTCCTGTATATTTACGCTTATTTGTACTCGTTATTATTCACCGAAGTATCTCTTCAGAAGACCTTCAAATGCCTTGCCGTGTCTTGCTTCGTCGCGCGCCATCTCATGAACGGTGTCATGGATTGCATCAAGGTTCAGTGCTTTCGCCTTCTTCGCAAGCTCAAACTTTCCTTCGGTTGCTCCATACTCAGCCTCTACACGAAGCTCCAGATTCTTCTTTGTGCTTGTGGTAACAACCTCGCCAAGCAGCTCAGCGAACTTGGAAGCATGCTCTGCCTCTTCATGAGCAGCCTTCTCATAATACAGACCGATTTCCGGATATCCCTCGCGGAATGCTACACGAGACATTGCCAGGTACATTCCAACCTCCGAGCACTCACCCTCGAAATTAGCCTTCAGACCTTCTTTGATATCTTCCGGAGCGTCAGCTGCGATGCCTACGACATGTTCAGCAGCCCATGTGCGCTCAGCGGTCTCATCGATCTTTACAAATTTGGATTTCGGCTGTTTGCAGGTCGGGCACTTCCAATCAGCAGGAAGATCCTCGAACTTAACGCCTTCAACCTCTTCATCGTAGATGTGTCCACATACGGTACATTTCCATTTAGCCATTTGAATTACCACCTTTCATTAAGAAAAATTGTGCTGTCGCTTTACCTCCTCAGGTAATCGGACAAAAACCATCATAACCAACTGTGACAATTGCAAAACAAATCATACAGGAATAGCAGCTTATACCGCGGGCTGCGTCTCAGTGGACTTCTGCGCTGTAGAAGAGTAACTCTCTTCTGAAAGGTTCATCGCTTCCTTTTTCTTGCAGTCTGCACAGATTCCGTAGAACACAATGCTGCAGCTTTCAATTTCACCGTCGAAGCGGCGGGCTGCTTCTTCCTTGAACCGTTCTGTATCCACAAAATCCATATCTGTCATTGCTCCACACTTGCGGCAGATAAAGTGATCGTGGGGGAGGACATTTCCGTCGAACCGATCCGCGATGCCATCCGCGGCAAGCTTCTGGATTTTGCCGAGATCAGATAAAAGAGAGAGGTTACGGTATACCGTTCCGAGACTGATGTTCGGAAAGTCCTTCCGTATGTCCGCAAAAATCATATCCGCAGTGGGGTGATCTTTGCGTTGCCGGAGATTATTGTAGATAGCTTCTCTCTGGCGGCTGTATTTCAGTACTGCCATGCTTTATCCTTTCTTAAAAATAATAATGAGAACGATTACTGTTTATAGTATAGGGTAGTAGTTGCTTTTTGTCAATGCATAATTTTAAAAAAATCAAAAATAAAAACACCGAGTTACTCTGTTCACTCACAATTATGTACGGCAAGGATTTTATAGTCCTGTTGCCATTCACAAACTGGCTGTAACAAAGCACGGATAAAACTTTTAACAGCCAGTAATGCTCAGGCAAAGGTACTGTAAAATCTCAGCCGTATTAGTCGGGTGTGAACAAATAATAACGTCGAAAGTACGTCAGATTTTTTTGTCGCGCTTGCGTTCCTCCGGGGCCTTGTATCCGTGCAGTCCGATGAGGCGCTGGTTGCGGCTTCCGCGGAACAGGAGGGTGACGTCTTTCTCCGCTTCCACGAATTCTCCGTCGACGATAAGATCAATGTAGGACAGCATCTCGTCGGTGACGTCGGTATAGACTTTGCCGCCTTTCATCAGGTCAACGTCATAGGTGTAGCCTGTGTAGCACCAGATGTCCTTGGACGGGTAGGTCTCGCGGATCCTCTTCAGAAGGCTGACAAGGACCTGTTGATTTTCCGGCTCAAAGGGCTCTCCGCCAAGGAGGGTAAATCCCTGGATATAGTCCGGTTTGAGGGCGTCCAGAATCTCTTCTACGGTATCTTCGGTAAAGGGCGTTCCGTAATTGAAATCCCATGTCATGGAATTGAAGCAGCCCTTGCAGTGGTGGCGGCAGCCGGAGACGAAGAGGCTGACTCTCACGCCCGGGCCGTCCGCAATGTCAAAATTCTTGATATTGGCGTAATTCATGGATGCGATCCTTTCGTGAATGATTTGTAACGATTTGGTGAGCACTCATACATGTATGCATAAGAAAGCGCAGGCAGCCTTCTATGCGCGGCTGGCCTGCGCGAAAGACTGTCTGCGCTTTTATAGCGCTTACACGCTTACAGATGAAGAACCCGGTCTTTGATTTCCTGTGTGCGGCCCTGGTTCCAGAACTGGGTTCCGATGTATCCGCAGGTGCGTCGTGCGACGGACATCTTGCTCTGGTCGGTGTTGCCGCAGTTCGGGCATACCCAGATTAATTTTCCGTGCTTGTCCTCCTTGATCTGGATCTCGCCGTCATAACCGCAGACCTCACAGTAATCGCTCTTGGTATTCAGCTCGGCGTACATGATATTGTCGTAGATGAACTGCATCACGGAGATTACGGCAGGGATATTGTCCTGCATGTTCGGTACCTCGACGTAGCTGATGGCTCCGCCCGGGGAGAGCTTCTGGAAGTCGGCCTCGAACTTCAGCTTCTGGAAGGCATCGATCTTTTCGCGGACATTTACATGGTAGCTGTTCGTGATGTAGTTGTGGTCGGTGACATCCTTGATCACGCCGAAGCGCTTCTGGAGGCACTTCGCGAATTTATAGGTGGTGGACTCCATCGGTGTTCCGTACAGGGAGTAGCTGATGTGCTCAGCGGCACGCCACTCGGCACACTTGTCGTTAAGATGCTGCATTACCTTGAGTGCGAACGGCTTCGCCTCCGGGTCTGTGTGGCTCTTTCCGGTCATGTATACGCACATCTCGTAGAGACCGGCATAGCCGAGACTGATGGTGGAGTAGTTGTTGTACAGAAGCTTGTCGATGGTCTCGCCCTTCTTCAGCCTTGCCAGGGCACCGTACTGCCAGAGGATCGGGGCAACATCGGAAGGTGTTCCCTTCAGTCTCTCATGACGGCAGCGGAGAGCGCGGTGGCAGAGCTCCAGTCTCTCGTCGAGGATTTCCCAGAACTTGTCCATGTCCCTGTTGGAGGAGCATGCCACATCGACGAGGTTGATTGTCACAACGCCCTGGTTGAAACGGCCGTAGTACTTGTGCTTTCCATTGGTATGATTTCTGGAGCCGGACTTGTTGTCCTCGTCGCAGAGTCCCTCCGGGAGATTCTCGTTGTCCGGGGTGAGGAAGCTTCTGCAGCCCATGCAGGGATAGACGTCGCCGTTCTTGTATTCCTTCATCTTCTTTGCGGAGATGTAATCTGGAACCATGCGCTTTGCGGTGCATTTCGCCGCGAGCTCGGTCAGATAGTAGTACTTGGAATCAGGATGGATGTTGTCCTCGTCCAGGACGTAGATCAGCTTCGGGAACGCGGGAGTGATCCATACGCCCTTCTCGTTCTTGACACCCTGCATCCGCTGAACCAGAACCTCGCGGATAATGGCGGCAAGGTCGGTTCTCGTCTGTCCGTCCGGAACCTCATCCAGATACATGAACATGGTTACAAAGGGAGCCTGTCCGTTGCAGGTCATCAGGGTGATCAGCTGATACTGGATGGTCTGGATACCGCTCTTGATCTCTTCTGCGAGACGACGCTCGGTGATGAGGTCGATAATCTTCTCATCCATGTCTTCTCCGCACTCCTGGCGCTCAGCGATGACTTCCTTGCGGATCTTCTGTCGGCTGATATCTACAAAGGGAGCGAGGTGAGCGAGGGTGAAGGACTGGCCGCCGTACTGGTTGGAGGCAACCTGAGCGACAATCTGAGTGGTTACGTTGCAGGCGGTGAAGAAGCTGTGAGGCTTTTCAATCAGCGTCTCACTGATGACCGTGCCGTTCTGCAGCATATCCTCGAGGTTGATCAGGTCGCAGTTGTGCTCCTTCTGCGCGTAATAATCCGAGTCGTGGAAATGGATGATTCCCGCCTCATGGGCCTGCACAATATCCTCGGGAAGGAGAATACGCCGTGTCAGATCCTTGCTGACCTCTCCGGCCATATAGTCACGCTGGGTAGAGTTGATGACAGGGTTCTTGTTGGAGTTCTCCTGCTTCACCTCCTCGTTGTTCTGCTCAATCAGGGAGAGAATACCGTCGTCCGTGGTGTTTGATTTTCTCGCGAGCGTTCTCTTGTAGCGGTAGCGGACATACTTCTGCGCCACCTCAAAGCCGCGCATCTCCATGATTCCGGTCTCAACCATATCCTGAATATCCTCGACGTTCACCGCGTGAGGAGACTGGCTGACGCGGTCCGCGACGTTGTCCGCAATTGCCTGAATCTGGTACGGATTCATCTGATGAATCTTGTCCACCTCTTTGTTGGCCTTTGCAATGGCGTTACAGATCTTCGTGATGTCGAAGGTGACCTCTTCGCCGTTTCGCTTGATTACATTTGTAGTAACTTTCTTTTCCATTCTTGATAATCCCCCTGGATATTGAAAAGCAGGTACAGGCGCTGTCCTGCAACAAATTGGAACTTCGACTGTTTGAATCCACTATATTTTGTAAAAAATAAAAAGTAGAGCACAACATCTTGTGCGCTCTACTATAATAACCTAACGGTCGGAGATTGTGAAGGGGAAACTTCTGAAAAAAGTTCACAAGAAATCCCCCCAAAATTCAGCATTTTTCGTGTATAAGCTCTTCGAAAGCGCAGAAAGGCTCGACGCACGCGAAGCGCGCGAAAGAGGCTTGAAGCGATTTCGAAGGCAACAGGAATGAGGATGAAGCGCGAAAGCGCGGAATCCTCATTCCTGTAGGATTGCGAGAGTGCGAAGCACGGAGCAATCCGTAGCTTATACACGACGTAAGAAAGCTCTTCGAAAGCGCAGAAAGGCTCGACGCACGCGAAGCGCGCGAAAGAGGCTTGAAGCGATTTCGAAGGCAACAGGAATGAGGATGAAGCGCGAAAGCGCGGAATCCTCATTCCTGTAGGATTTATTTAATAAGCCTTCGCCCAGATGACCTCGTGCTTCGCTGGCTTTCCACAGCATACGCAGCGGTCACTGATGCGGATCTGCTTAAAGGGAATGCAGCGGGAGGTAGCAGTGGTATCTGCCTTGATCTTGCTCTCGCACGCTTCATCGCCGCACCACATCGCCCTTACAAATCCGGGCTTTTCAGCAATGGTCTTGCAGAAGGTGTCGTAATCGGTCGCGTCATAGATATGGCTCTCCAGGTGCTCTTTCGCACGGCGGAACATGTCTGCCTGAATGGTTTCAAGCAGAGCAGAGGCCTGAGTGGGGATCTCCTCGATCGGAACGATGGTCTTCTCACGGGTGTCGCGGCGAACCAGGACAGCCTGTCCCTTTTCGATATCCTTCGGTCCGAGCTCGATACGGATCGGAATGCCGCGCATCTCCTGCTCGGAGAACTTCCAGCCCGGGCTCTTTTCGGAATCGTCGAGGTTCACGCGGACGCCGGCAGCGGCAAGAGCGGTTTTTACCTCAAGGGCCCTGTCCATGACACCCTCGGCATCCTGGCGGATCGGAATGATCATGACCTGGATCGGAGCGATATGAGGAGGCAGAACGAGTCCGCTGTTGTCTCCGTGTACCATGATCATGGCGCCGATGACACGGGTGGTCATTCCCCAGGAGGTCTGATGTACATACTTGAGGGTGTTGTCCTTGTCGGTGAACTGTACGCCGTAAGCTTTTGCGAAAATATCGTCAAAGTTGTGGCTGGTGCCGGACTGAAGAGCTTTGCCATCATGCATCATGGCCTCGACGGTGTAGGTGTGCTTCGCACCGGCAAATTTTTCCTTTTCGGTCTTCTGACCCTTGATTACGGGGATGGCCATGTCCTGCTCCAGGAAGTCGGCATAGACGTTCAGCATCTGAACGGTCCTCTCTTCGGACTCCTCTGCGGTGGCATGAGCGGTGTGACCTTCCTGCCACAGAAATTCGCGTGAGCGGAGGAAGGGACGAGTCGTCTTCTCCCAGCGGAGAACCGAGCACCACTGATTGTATAATTTCGGGAGATCTCTGTGGGAATGAATGTCCTTCGCATAGAAGTCGCAGAACAGTGTTTCGGAAGTCGGACGAACACAGAGACGCTCGGTCAGCTTCTCGGATCCGCCCTGGGTGATCCACGCGACCTCCGGGGCAAAGCCCTTGACGAGCTCTGCCTCTTTATTAAGAAGGCTTTCCGGGATCAGCATCGGCATATATACGTTCTGAACGCCAGTCGCTTTGAAGCGTGCGTCGAGATCCTTCTGAATGTTCTCCCAGATTGCGTAGCCGGCCGGCTTGATTGCCATGCAGCCCTTTACGCTGGTGTATCCGATCAGGTCTGCCTTGACGCAGACGTCGGTGTACCACTGCGCAAAATCGTCTTCCATCGACGTGATTTGCTCTACTAATTTCTTATCCTTTGCCATAGTGAACTCCTGATAAATGATCGATCGTGTACGTAATGTAGTTCCGTTTGTGAAAGGGAGGAGGAATCCTGCCGGATCCATCGAAAATACAGACTCTCCCTGAACGCAATTAGTATAAATTCTAACCGCAAGAGATATGGTTGTCAAGGCCGTGCGACTTGCAACAATGCGGAAAACGGATTATGATGGTAGAAGTTTATACGGCACGGAGGGGGTATAGAATGTAGATTTTAATCCTGTCTGTACCGTTCTTTTATGGCAACTGACAACAGGACTGCGATTTCTGGAGACAGGCGATGTGTCGGAGATCAAAGGGTAAGATGGGAAAGGCAATTGTAAGATGAAGATTAGAATGCCGGCAACTGTCCGCATGGTTCTGGACAGCCTGCATGCAAGGGGATATGAAGCATATGTGGTAGGAGGCTGTGTGAGGGACTCGGTCCTTGGAAGAAGGCCGGAGGACTGGGATATCACGACCTCAGCGCTTCCGGAGCAGGTGAAGCAGATTTTTGCGAAGACGGTGGATACCGGAATCGAGCATGGGACGGTAACGGTGCTTGTAGGCGGCAGGGCGCATGAGGTGACGACCTACCGGATAGACGGAGAGTACAGGGACAGTCGTCATCCCGAAAATGTAACCTTCACCGCGAGCCTTGCGGAGGACCTGAAGCGTCGGGACTTCACGATCAATGCGATGGCATATAATGAGGAAGAAGGTCTGATCGATCTCTACGGAGGGATGGAGGATCTGCAGAATAAATGTATTCGCTGTGTGGGGAATCCGGAGGAGCGCTTCTCGGAGGATGCGCTTCGGATTCTGCGGGCGGTTCGTTTTTCTGCACAGCTGAACTTCGGAATCGATCCGGGAACAATCGCGGGAATTGTGAGGCTGGCTCCGAATCTGGCGAAGATCAGCGCGGAGCGCATCTGCGCGGAGCTCACAAAGCTGATTACCTCGGATCATCCGGAGTATCTGAAGGTGGCGTATCAGGCAGGGATCACGAAGGTTATTTTGCCGGAATTTGACGATATGATGCGCACACCGCAGAACAATCCGCATCATATGTACAATGTCGGTGAGCACACCCTGGTCTCCATGGCGGAGGTGAAGAACGACAGGATTCTCCGCTTTACGATGCTTCTCCATGACGTGGGAAAACCGGCCTGCAGAACCACAGACGCGAACGGAATCGATCACTTCAAGGGACACGGAGAAAAGGGCGCTGCCATGGCCGTGAAGATCATGCGGCGTTTGAAGATGGACAACGACACGATCCGTCAGGTACGGACGCTCATCATCTACCACGACTGGAGGGTGATGCCGGAGGAGAGGCAGGTCCGCCGTCTCATCAATAAGGTCGGAAAGGAACTTTTCCCGCTCTTCATAAAGGTGCAGGACGCGGACACCATGGCCCAGAGCGAGTGGAAGCGCGAGGAGAAGCTCCGCCGGGTGATCAGCGTGGCGCAGGTCGGAGAAAGGATCCTCGGCGAAAAGCAGTGTGTGGATCTGAAGGGGCTGGCAATTAACGGGAAGGACCTGATTGAGGCGGGGATTCCGAAGGGACCGGAGATCGGCGCCGTTCTTCAGCGGGCGCTGGAGGTAGTCCTGGATGATCCGGAGAAGAACACCCGGGAATATCTTCTTGAATTTTGTACTCATTCTGCAAAGTTACTGTTGACGCACCACGAAAACAGCTAAGATTTTACAGTACCTTTACCAGTTTGCGAAGAGCAGCAGGACTGTAAAATCCTTGCCGTACATAGTTGGGGCGAACAGTGACTGTGCAAAATCACAGGCCGACAAAAAATAAAAAAGCCTGTTGTCAGAAGCCGGAGGATGGTATAAAGTTAGATCTTGAGGAAGCTTGGAACGCCCGCTTTTTCTTGACAAATCCGGCGTCCGAGAGTATAAAAAGACCATATATTGTAAATTTCAGGAGGAAGTATTTCATGAACAAAACAGAATTAGTGGCAGCAATGTCCGAGAAGACAGGACTTTCCAAAAAGGATTCTGAGAAAGCTCTTGGCGCTTTCATTGATACGGTAGCAGAAGCATTAAAGAACGGAGACAAGGTTCAGCTGGTAGGCTTCGGAACCTTCGAGGTATCTGAGAGAGCTGCACGCAGCGGAAGAAATCCGCAGACCGGCGAGACCATCGAGATTGCGGCATCCAAATCTCCGAAGTTCAAGGCCGGAAAAGCTCTGAAGGATATGATCAAATAATAGCGGCTTCAGAAGCGCATTTATAGACGAAATAAGAGATGGGACTGTCGCATGGCCGATTCATGCCGCAGTCCCGTTTCTATATAATAAATGGACGATGTGTGAGAACGTATAGCAACATTGCAAGAAATGGCAGTGCGGGAACGTATCGCAACATGGCAGGAAATGGCAGTGCGGGAACGTATCGCAACGTTTCAGGAAATGGCAGTGCGGGAACGTATCGGTTCGACCAGGATAATAGAAATGGGAGAGAAACAGCATGAGATTGGATAAATATTTGAAGGTATCGCGGCTGATCAAGCGCAGAACGGTTGCGAATGAAGCCTGTGACGCGGGCCGCGTTCTGCTGAATGGAAAAACCGCGCGGGCGAGCGCCGAGGTAAAGGCCGGGGATCGGATCGACATCCTGTTCGGGGAAAAGACCGTCTCGGTTCGCGTGCTGAATGTACAGGAGACGGTTCGCAAGGAGGAGGCATCCTCTACTTATGAGTACGTGTAAGGCCGGGAAATCTTGCTTTTTGAAAAACGGACTGTTATACTTCGTATAAGTTGCGTGAGGATGCAGCGCATTAGCGCGGAATCCGAGTGCCTGCAGGATTGCGGGAGTGCATAGCACGGAGCAATCCGTGACTCATACAGTTTGTGACACAAAGTATCGTAGGAGTGTCACTTTATCGTTCTGGACAGGGGATTGGAATGCGTCAGAATAGAAAGACAATGTTGTGCATCATTGCTGTGGTGATCGCGCTGATGATCGCACTGATGGCGGGAAGCGCCAGGCTGAGCAGCAGGATCGCCGAGGGCAATACGCAGATAGAAGAACTCAAGAAGGCGAATGCGGCGGAGGAGAAGCGGACAGAAGAAATTCGCAGCGAGTCCGAGTATATGCAGAGTGATGCATACAAGGAGCAGGTGGCCAAGGACAAGCTGGGCCTGATCAAGGACGGAGAGATTATCTTCCGGGAATCGGACTCGGCTGGAACGAAGGGGAATGCTTCTGACGATTCCTCCTCTTCGTCGTCTTCTGCGTCGTCGGAAGACAGCGAGTCAGGAGACGGCGATACATCCGACAGCGGCGACACAGATGGCGGAGATACAACAGACAGTGGTACCGGCTACTGAGGAAAAGACGGGGCCATATCCGATTTCTGCGGATATGGCTTTTTTCAGTGAGGGGAGGACGGGAGAGAACCGATGGATCTGTTTAGAGAGGCGGAGAAGTATATCCGCAGGTTTCATATGATCGAAAAAGGCGACCTGGTGCTTGCCGGGGTTTCCGGCGGCGCGGATTCCGTCTGTCTCCTGCTGGTGCTCGATGATCTTCGGAAGAGGGGATTTTTTCATCTGGCAGCAGTGCATGTGAACCACAATATCCGGGGAGAGGATGCAGATGCGGATGAAGATTACGTGAGAAAAATCTGTCGGGACAGAAGGATTCCTCTGTACGTATATTCATTCCCGGTCGCAGATATCGCGAAGCGGGAAAAGCGTGGACTGGAGGAAACCGGGCGCCTTCTGCGGCAGCAGGCGTTCCGGGACAGCCTGTATAAGGCAGGGGCAGAGAACCGGAACAGCCTGTATAAGGCAGAGGCAGAGAACCGGGACAGCCTGCGCGGTACAGGACCGGACAATCGGGACTTCGGATCCGAAGCGGGCGGAAGAAAGATTGCGCTTGCGCACCATGCAGATGATCTTGCGGAAACCGTGCTTTTTCAGGCCGTGCGCGGAAGTTCTCTGGCAGGCCTTGCCGGCATCCGTCCGGTGAGCCGGATCGGGGGAGCATGGGATGTGGTTGATGCAGATGAATATTTGAATGGAAACAGATCTTCGGGCTGCGCGGATGGCGAAGGATCGGAGCAGAAAAAGAGGAAGATAGAAGATCTGACTGTCATTCATCCGCTTTTGTTTGCACGGCGGAGGGACATAGAGGAGTGGCTTCGGAGTCAAAATATTTGCTGGCGGACGGATGCGACGAATCTGGATGAGGAATACAGCCGGAACAGTCTGAGACATCATGTAATTCCTTATCTGGAGGAACATATTAATTCTGCGGCGGTGCGTCACATCCGTGAGGTGGCCGAGGATGCCGCGGAGGCGGATGAATACCTCCATGATGAGGCGAGGAAGCGGGAACCCGGTCTGATAGAGGTTCGGGGGCACGGCGATAAGATCACGGCGGCGAGGCTTTCTGCTGACAGAGGTGAGAAAAAGGAGGTCCGCGGGCGCGGCGATGAGGATATCCGGATTTTCCTCGGGGATGCGGTGACAGAGAAACCGGAGGTTTTGCAGCGGTATGTTCTGATGGATGCGCTTGAGATGGCGGCAGGAAGAAAGAAAGATCTCGGCCGTGAGCAGGTCCGGCAGCTTGGCGAGCTGTTCGGCATGGACGCGGGAAAGAGTGTGGATCTGCCCTACGGCGTCCGGGCGGTGCGGCGGTACGACGGCATCGAGCTTATGCGCAAGGGCGTGGATCGAATGCACGGAGGTAAGGATGAAGTGCGCAGGAGCGCGGGCAAAGCGCATAGGCGCAGGGATGAAGTGTGCGGGAACCCGGAAATCCCGGATGAGCGGACAGAGACAGCGCCGTGCCAGGCAGTAGCGGTGACCGGAGAAGGAATTTTTTTCTTCCGGGGATGGAAGTTTACCTGCAGACGGCTGCGGGAAACTCCGGGAACAGAGAAGAAAATACCATCAAATCGGTATACGAAGTACTTTGATTATGATAAAATAGGAAACAATATCGTATTTCGTACGCGGATGGCCGGAGACAGGATCGTCGTCACGGACACCGGACAGACAAAGAAGCTGAAGGATTATTTCATCAATGAAAAGATTCCGCGGGACGAGAGAGACCGGATTCTGCTTCTGGCATCCGGTCAGCGGGTTTTCTGGGTCGTCGGAGGCAGGATCAGCGAGGACTGCAGGATCACAAGGGATACAGAGAATATTCTGGAGATCACGGCGGAAGAGCTGACCGGAAGTCGGGAAAATCGACCGGACAAGGGAAAGGCCGGACAGCGGCCAGAGGATAGAGCGTCCGGAAAATGCGTGAAACAATGGGAAGATTTCAATCGAGACATAGGAGGATTGTCGAATGAGTGAGAAGGTATCGGTTTTAATTCCAGAAGAGAAGGTACAGGAGAGAGTCGCTGAGCTGGGAGCACAGATCAGCAGGGACTACGAGGGCAAAACCATCACCATGATCTGCGTCCTGAAGGGCGGTGTGGTATTTATGTGTGACCTGGCGAAGAAGATCACGGTTCCGGTAACCATGGATTTCATGTCGGTTTCCAGCTATGGCGGGGGAACTTCGTCCAGCGGCATCGTCAAGATCGTAAAGGATCTGGATCAGAGCATTGAAGGCAAGGACGTCCTGATCGTGGAAGACATCATCGATTCGGGAAGAACGCTGAGCTACCTCCTGCAGATTTTCAGAAAGAGAAAACCGAACAGCATCCGTCTGTGCACGCTCCTCGACAAGCCGGAGCGCCGCGTCGTGCCGGATGTGAATGTAGAGTATTCCGGATTCCAGATACCGGACAATTTTGTGGTTGGATTTGGTCTCGATTATGACCAGAGATATCGGAATCTTCCGTACATCGGTGTCATTTCCTTTGACGATGAAAATGCGGCGGAGAACTGACAGGAAGTCAATATCGAATCCGATAAATATTTGACGGATGGCTGACGAAGAATTGTTCCGGAAGATGGGATGAGAGAGGCTTTTGCAGCGAATCCGGTGGTCTGATTCCATCATCGGACAATACGACGGGGTAAGGAGCGGAGAATTTTGAACAGAACGAACAACAGAAGGGGAATGGCGATGTATCTGATCATCATGGCCGTGATCATTGCTTTTTTCCTTATTATACCGAGTCTCATGCAGTCGAGCCGCGCGGTCAGCGCATCGTTCTATGAGAAGCACCTGAAGGACGGCGATATCAGCCGGGCAGAGATCAGCCAGAACGCGGAGGTTCCCACGGGAAAGGTTTCGTTTACTCTGAAGGACGACACGGAATACGTGGTAAACGTCACGAATGTCAACGATGCGATTCAGGAGCTGGAGGATCATGACATCAGCTACACGGTGGCGGATGTGTCGCGGTCGGGGGAATGGAGCACGATACTCATTCCGTTTCTTCTGGGTGTTCTGCTTGTGGTCATTCTTGCAGGTTTCCTTGCAAGGTCTGCGGGAGGCGCGAACAATGCCAACAGCCGGATGATGGATTTCGGAAAGAGCCATGCGGCAATGACGAACGGGAAGGAAAGCAAGGTTCGCTTTGCAGACGTGGCCGGACTTGAGGAGGAAAAGGAGGATCTGGTGGAAATCGTCGATTTCCTCAAGAATCCTTCGAAATATACAAAGGTAGGCGCAAGGATTCCGAAGGGTGTGATCCTCGTGGGCCCTCCCGGAACGGGAAAGACGCTTCTGGCGAAGGCGGTGGCCGGGGAGGCCGGTGTTCCGTTCTTCAGCATTTCAGGATCGGACTTCGTGGAGATGTTCGTCGGTGTCGGTGCCTCCAGGGTCAGAGATCTTTTTTCCGAGGCAAAAAAGAACGCGCCGTGTATTGTATTTATCGATGAGATCGATGCCGTCGGCAGACGCCGTGGAACCGGAATGGGCGGAGGACACGACGAGAGAGAGCAGACATTGAACCAGCTGCTGGTTGAAATGGACGGGTTCGGTGTCAACGAGGGTATCATCGTGATGGCTGCCACGAACCGGGTAGACATTCTGGACCCTGCGATCCTGCGTCCGGGACGTTTCGACCGCAAGGTCGTGGTAAGCCCTCCGGATATCAGAGGCAGAGAGGAGATTCTGAAGGTTCACGCAAAGAACAAGCCGCTCGGGGACGATATTGATCTGAAGCAGATTGCGCAGACGACAGCGGGATTCACCGGGGCAGACCTGGAGAACCTTCTGAATGAGGCGGCGATCCATGCGGCGCGGGACTCCAGGGCGTATGTTCGTCAGGATGACATCAAGGATGCCTTCATCAAGGTCGGCATCGGCACTGAGAAGAAGAGCCGTGTGATTTCCGAGAAGGAAAAGAAAATCACCGCGTATCACGAGACGGGACATGCGATTCTCTTCCATGTTCTGGATCTGATGGAGCCGGTGTACACGATTTCGATTATTCCCACAGGACCCGGAGCGGCCGGGTATACCATGCCGCAGCCGGAAAACGATGAGATGTTCATGACCAGGGGCAAGATGCTTCAGCAGATCATCGTGGATCTGGGCGGACGCGCCGCCGAGGAAATGGTATTTGATGATATCACGACCGGGGCGTCCCAGGATATCAAGCAGGCGACAGCGACAGCAAGGGCAATGATCACAAAGTACGGAATGTCTCCAAAGCTCGGCCTCGTAAATTATGACCAGGGCGACAGCAATGAGGTATTCATCGGAAGAGACTGGGGACATACCAAGTCTTACAGTGAAAATGTCGCTGCGGCAATCGATGAGGAAGTAAAAGAAATTATCGAGAATTGCCACAGTAAAGCACGTGAGATTATCGAAAAGCACAGATTTGTTCTGGATGAGTGCGCGAAACAGCTCATGGAAAAGGAAAAATTAAACCGCAAAGAATTTGAGGCGATTTTTGCAGAGGAAGCAAAAACTGTGGCGGAAGGAGCCGCAGAATGAAAACTATGTGAATGTTGCACAAAACGAAATAGCAAAATTTGTTAACTTTGTGCAGACTTTTGAGGGACTCCGTGTTACTATAATAACCGTAAAAACCCCCCAATACATTATATAGTTTTTGCTACACCCCATAAGAGAAATACCTTCTCCAAAAAGGCAGCCTGAATAAGGCTGCCTTTTTACTTGCGCGTTTTGTGTGTGATGAGGGTGTCGGCATTTTCAAAAAAGCCAAAAAAAGCATGGAAAGAGAATAGGAAAGAGGAAATCGGCATGAATGATCTTGACAGAGAAATGGAATATACGCTACGGATGCGGCCTCTTTTAAAGAAAAATGCGCTCTACAGCGATGAGACGGAGATGTTTCAGAAACCGATGGAGGCCAGGCCGGGAGATCTTGTCACGATCCGGTTCCGAACGGCAAGAAACAACGCGGACGCGGTCTATCTTCATCACGGCGATACCAGGATGATGATGCATTTCCAGGAGTGCCGCGACGGCTTTGATTTTTTCAGCATACAGATAAAAATCCGGGACGAAATCTTTTCCTATTACTTTGAAATTACAGCGGGAAACAATACCTGCTTCTACAGCAAGCTGGGCGTGCAGAGAGAGGCGCCGGCGGATTATCAGTTCCGTATTATTCCGGGCTTTCACACACCGGACTGGGCGAAGGGCTGCGTCATGTACCAGATTTATCCGGACCGGTTTCGGAACGGCGACACCTCGAATGATGTTCTGACCGATGAGTACAGCTACATCAATGAGCATGTGCAGAAAATCGAGGACTGGAATCGCCCGCCGGCAGATATGGACGTCAGAAATTTCTATGGAGGAGATCTCCAGGGAATTATTGACAAGCTGGATTATCTCCAGAAGCTCGGCGTGGAGGCCATCTACCTGAATCCGATTTTTGTGTCTGCCTCCAATCACAAGTATGACACCCAGGATTATGATTATGTGGATCCGCATCTGGGAAAGATTGTAAAGCAGTCGGGGAGTCTTCTGGCGCCGGGGGATCATGACAATACGCATGCGAGCCTTTATATCAGCCGTGTGACGGATCTCGAGAATCTCGAGGCGGGGAATCAGCTGTTCGCCCGTCTGGTTGGAGAGGCGCACGCCAGGAATATCCGCGTGATCATCGACGGCGTTTTCAATCACTGCGGCTCCTTCAACAAATGGATGGACCGGGAGAGAATCTATGAGGGCAAACCGGGGTTCGAACCGGGTGCGTATATCTCGGAGGACAGCCCGTATCACGACTACTTTGAATTCCAGCATGGCTCGGTCTGGCCGTATAATTCGCATTACGACGGATGGTGGGGCCATGATACGCTGCCAAAGCTGAATTATGAGGATTCCATCACGCTGCAGGAGGATATTCTCCGGATCGCGGCGAAGTGGGTGTCGCCGCCGTTCAACGCCGACGGGTGGAGACTGGACGTGGCGGCGGACCTGGGCCATTCTGCGGAATTCAACCATCAATTCTGGAAAAAATTCCGACAGAAGGTCAAGGAGGCAAATCCGGACGCGATCATTCTCGCGGAGCATTATGGAGACGCAAGTTCCTGGCTGAAGGGGGACGAGTGGGACACGGTCATGAACTACGACGCGTTCATGGAGCCGGTGTCATGGTTTCTCACCGGGATGGAAAAACACAGCGACTCATACCGGGAGGATCTTCTGGGCAACGCGGACAGCTTTGAGGATGCCATGCGGTATCACATGGCATCGTTCACCATGCCGTCCCTTCTGGTGGCGATGAATGAGCTGGACAACCACGATCACTCCAGATTTCTGACGAGGACGAACCACAAGGTCGGCCGCGTGCAGAATCTCGGGACACAGGCGGCGGAACAGGATATAGACATCTCTGTTCTCAGGACGGCTGTTGTGATGCAGATGACATGGCCGGGAGCGCCCACCGTCTATTACGGGGACGAGGCGGGCGTCTGCGGATTCACCGATCCCGATAACCGCCGGACCTATCCGTGGGGACGGGAAAATGAGGATCTGATTCGGTTCTATCAGGGAATCATCGCGGTTCACCGGAAGCATCAGGCTCTACGGACGGGATCGCTGAAACTTCTGTACAAGGACTACAACGTCCTGGCATACGGCAGGTTTAACGAGGAAGAACAGATCATCGTTCTGGTGAACAACCGTCAGGAGGATTATTATATGGAAGTCGTTGTGTGGCCGGCCGGCTTGAACCGGTACGCGCACAAGGACAGCGTGACACGTATTTTCCGATGCGACAGGAGCGGATATTCCGAGGAAACGGAAGAGGTTCCCGTAGAGGCGGGCGTCCTCAAGACGACAATTCCTGCTTCCGGAGCCCTGGTGTTCGCACATAGAAGCGAGAATCCCGACGATGTCGCGATTTATGACTTGAAGCGAAGAGTACGTCGGTAAGAAGCAGGAGAGAAGAGTGCTGTGCTAAGAAGCAGCGGAGCAGAGCGCGGTGCTACGAAGCAGCGGAGTAGAACGGTTCCCTGAAGCTGAAGCCGCAGAACATGGTAAACCGGGGTCGAGATCGATATGACTTGGAATTATTTGAGCAAATACAGAAGCGAAATTTATGGATGTATGATCATCTGGATCGTATTGTTTCACTGGTACGAGGTATTCGCGGACAAATTAAATTTCAACTGGATCGTATTTAATTTGATATCCCAGGGTAATGTCGGTGTCGATCTGTTTCTGATTTTGTCAGGTTTTTCGATTCGGTATGCTTTCAAAAAATACGAATCGCTTACAAGAGAGAACGTACTTCGCTTCTATAAGCGCAGAATCGTGAAGCTGTTTATTCCCTATGTTTTCTGGTGTATTCCGTATTTGATTCTGAGTTATTTTTTCTTATATATCAATTCGGTTGCCATGCTGATAAAAGAAATGCTGTTCATCGACAGACATGTGAGCGGCTTCTGGTTCATCGGCTGCATTTTTGTCTGCTATATGATTTCACCGGTCATAGAGCATCTTCTCAGGAAGCACAGGGAAAAAATGGTAATTGCGCTGACGATCCTGTACATAATCGTCTTAGGCGCTATTGCCAGATTCTTCCCGGATGCATTCTATAAATATGAAGTATTGCTGACGAGAATTCCTGCCTTCATCCTGGGTATGCTCTTGTATCAATGGGTTTCTGAGAAACGCCGTATTTCGATCAGGGATATACTGATCTGCCTGTCGTTTATTCTTTTGCGATTCCCGGTGCTCTATGTTGCTCAGAGGACTCCTGTTCTGAGGGATTGCTCCGTTTTAATCGATCGTTTGCTCATGGGAACGATGGGGCTCGGGGTTGGAATTCTTCTTCTGTTGATTCTTCCCTATGGAGAGTCTTCCAAAATCAATTCCTGCCTGGGCCAAGTAGGAAGAGTTACTCTGGAGATCTATGTTTTTCACATAGGTCTCAAGGATGTGATAACGAAGATTTTAGGCCCGGCGGTATCCACGATTTCAAGACCGGCAATATTGCTGATTGGTGTGGCTTTTGTACCCCTTTCCATACTCGGCGGTTTTCTTCTTGAGAAGTATTTTAATTTCGTCAGGGGAAAAATATGCCGGTAATAGAACTTGCAATTCGGTGAAAAGTAATATATAATTTCTTTTGATTGTTCAGCAGCCACGTCGGAAACCGCAGGTTTTTGACAGGCGCTGAATTTTTACATAAGAATATGCTGGTGTGGCGGAATAGGTAGACGCAAGGGACTTAAAATCCCTCGGTGCTTATACACCGTGTCGGTTCGAGTCCGACCACCAGCATGATCCATTCCCCGGGAGTCCTTGATTTATGAGGATTTCCGGGGGATTTTTTTTTACGCGTTTCTCTTCCTGCAATCACTCATGCAATATATTTTGTCGGAAGCGCCCGCTAAGTACTCATCGCAAAGTGCTCGCTATCTCCTTTTTTGAAGAATTCACGGATAAATCTTTTAACAGCCAGTAATGCTCAGGCAAAGGCACTGTAAAATCTTTGCCGTTTTCGTGGTGCGTGATCAGTAACAAGAGTTACAGAAAAGAGGTTACTGAAAAAACGATATATTTGAAAAATAGGAGTTGACATCCGGAAATTCCGTGGTACTATAAGGATTGTAAAGATTAGCACTCGTACAAAGTGAGTGCTAACAGGAAAGACAAGAAAGAATCGGACATCAGATGAAATCCGCAGGGAGCAGATCAGAAGGCTTCCCGATGCGGAGGGTGCTTCATCCGAAAAGGAGGAAATAGATCATGGGAAAGATTATTGGAATTGACTTAGGTACTACGAACAGCTGTGTAGCCGTTATGGAAGGCGGAAAGCCGACCGTTATCGCGAACGCCGAGGGAAGCCGTACGACCCCGTCCGTTGTCGCATTTACAAAGACCGGAGAGCGTCTGGTAGGTGAGCCGGCAAAGCGTCAGGCAGTGACAAATGCAGACCACACGATCTCATCCATCAAGCGTCACATGGGCTCCGATTACAGAGTCACCATCGACGGAAAGAGCTACACGCCGCAGGAGATCTCCGCAATGATTCTGCAGAAGCTGAAAAGCGACGCGGAAGGCTATCTGGGAGAAAAGGTGACAGAGGCTGTCATCACCTGCCCGGCATACTTCAATGACGCACAGCGTCAGGCCACAAAGGACGCAGGAAAGATTGCCGGACTTGACGTAAAGCGAATCATCAACGAGCCGACAGCCGCTGCACTGGCTTACGGCCTGGACAATGAGAAAGAGCAGAAGGTTATGGTATACGACCTCGGCGGCGGCACCTTCGATGTATCGGTCATCGAGATCGGCGACGGCGTCATCGAGGTACTGGCTACCGCCGGCAACAACCATCTGGGCGGCGACGACTTCGATAAGAGAGTTGCCGACTACATCGTAGGCGAATTCAAGAAGCAGGAGGGCATCGACCTTTCGGGCGACAAGATGGCGATGCAGAGAATCCGTGAGGCGGCAGAGAAGGCAAAGATCGAGCTTTCCAGCGCGACCACCACGAACATCAACCTTCCGTTCATCACCGCTACGGCTGACGGGGCAAAGCATCTGGATATCAACCTGACAAAGGCAAAATTCGACGAGCTGACCGCAGATCTTGTGGAAGCGACCGCAGAGCCGGTTAGAACAGCTCTGAGCGACGCGGGTCTTACCGCATCCGACCTTTCGAAGGTGCTTCTGGTCGGCGGTTCCACACGTATCCCGGCGGTACAGGACAAGGTAAGACAGCTGACCGGACATGAGCCGAGCAAGAATCTGAACCCGGATGAGTGCGTGGCAATCGGCGCGTCCATCCAGGGCGGCAAGCTGGCGGGCGATGCGGGAGCCGGAGATGTGCTTCTGCTCGATGTCACACCGCTGACCCTTTCGATCGAGACGATGGGCGGAATCGCGACACCGCTGATTCCGAGAAACACCACCATCCCGACGAAGAAGAGCCAGATCTTCTCCACGGCTGCGGACAATCAGACGGCGGTGGATATCAACGTTGTACAGGGTGAGCGTAAGTTCGCCAGAGATAATAAATCCCTCGGCCAGTTCCGTCTGGACGGAATTCCGCCGGCAATGCGCGGTGTTCCGCAGATCGAGGTAACCTTTGATATCGACGCGAATGGCATCGTAAACGTGTCGGCAAAGGATCTCGGAACAGGCAAGGAGCAGCACATCACAATCACCTCCGGCTCGAGCATGAGCGATGCGGAGATCGACAAGGCAGTCAAGGAAGCTGCGCAGTACGAGGCAGAGGATAAGAAGAGAAAGGATGCCGTAGATACGAAGAATGAGGCGGATTCCACGGTATTCCAGGTAGAGAAGGCGCTGAAGGAAGTCGGCGACAAGGTTCCGGCGGATCAGAAGAGCGGCGTTGAGGCGGATCTGAACGCACTGAAGGATCTGCTTGCGAAGGCACCGGCGGACGGAAGCCTGACCGACGCGCAGGTAACGGACATCAAGGCGGCGAAGGAGAAACTGATGAATTCTTCTCAGGCGTTGTTCACTAAGATGTACGAGAGCATGCAGCAGAACCAGGGCGGCCCGGACCCGGGACAGGGCCCGCAGGGCGGCGCACAGGGCGGAAGCAGCGCAGGCAATAATGGCGGCGATGACGTTGTAGACGCAGACTACAAGGAAGTCTGATTCAGATAAGAAACGCCCATGCGGTACTTTGTGCCACAAACTGAAATTTTGGAAGCAGATTGTGAGGAAATTCAATGGCTGAAAAGAGAGACTATTACGAGGTCCTGGGGGTTGACAGGAATGCGGATGAGGAGACCATCAAGCGGGCGTACCGTAAGCTTGCAAAGAAATATCATCCGGATATGAATCCCGGAGATAAGGATGCAGCAGAGAAATTTGCGGAAGCCAGTGAAGCGTATTCCGTTCTGAGTGATCCGGACAAGAGAAGACAGTATGATCAGTTCGGCCATGCTGCCTTTGAAAATGGCGGCGCCGGCGGCGCCGGTGGTTTCGGAGGCTTTGACTTCAATGATATTTTCGGATCCGGCGGATTCGGAGATATTTTCGGAGATATTTTTGGCGGCGGAAGGAGCAGCGCCAACAACGGTCCGAGACGAGGCGCTTCTCTGCGGGCCGTGGTCCATATTTCCTTCGAGGAGGCAGTGTTCGGCTGCAAGAAGGAAATTGAGCTGACGCTGAAGGATACATGCAAGACCTGCGGTGGTTCCGGAGCAAGACCGGGGACTTCGCCGGAGACCTGTCCGCACTGTCATGGAACGGGACAGATCCGGCAGACGCAGCAGAGCATGTTCGGTATGATCCAGAACATTCAGACCTGTCCGGAGTGTGGCGGAACCGGTAAGGTTATCCGGGATAAATGTCCGGACTGCCATGGAAGCGGCTTTACTTCCTCCAGAAAGAAAATTCAGGTTGATATTCCGGCAGGAATCGATGACGGACAGAGTATCCGCATCCGTGACAAGGGCGAGCCCGGTGTAAACGGAGGCCCGAGAGGAGATCTTCTGGTCCAGGTTGCGGTTGCCGCACATCCGATCTTTCAGCGGGATGGTGTGGACATCTATTCTTCGGCGCCGGTCAGCTTTGCGCAGGCGGCGCTTGGAGGAGATATCCGGCTGAATACGGTGGACGGAGACGTGGTGTATACCGTGAAGCCGGGGACGCAGACGGGAACGAGAATCCGCCTGAGAGGAAAGGGTGTTCCTTCGATTCACAACAAGAATGTGCGAGGCGATCAATATGTAACATTGATCGTGCAGACACCGACCGATCTTTCCAAAGAGGCAAAGGAGCTCCTGAGAGAATTCGACGCGGCAAGCGGAGGGTCTCTGGGAGGCGAAGAAGAGCCGAAAAAGAAGAAGGTAAGATTCGGACGAAAGAAAGAGTAAGTCAGAGCAGCTTTCCGGCAGACATAGCCGGCGGATGAGAAGGCTGCCGCACCGGTCTGAGGAAGACGGTACGGCGGCCTTTTTCGCTAGCGCAGAAAAGGTTATGTTCAGTCCGAAGTATTCCTTTTCAAAAATGAAAAATGCGGTTATACTGCAAGAGATGAAGAAGGGCGCGAAGCGGCGCCGTACGAAGGCAAATTTAACGATGCATGAGAGGATATAAAAATGAAGTGGAAGAAATACCGTTTGAAGACCATGGAAGACGCGGAGGATATTGTAATCGCAACGCTGTATGATTGCGGTATCGAAGGCGCTGAAATTGAAGACAAGAAGCCGCTGACCGCGGAGGAGAAGGAACAGATGTTTGTCGATATTCTGCCGGATCTGCCGGACGATGACGGTGTGGCCTACCTGAATTTTTATCTGGACCCAGATGAGACAGACACGGACGCTGTCCTGCAGAAGGCGAAGGAGGCACTGGACGAGCTTCGCTCCTACACCGATATCGGGGAGGGAACCATCGAGGAATCCGAGACAGAGGACAAGGACTGGATCAATAACTGGAAGCAGTATTTCAAACAGTTTTATGTGGATGACATCCTCATCATCCCTTCCTGGGAGCAGGTGAAGGAGGAGGACAGGGACAAGATGATTCTTCACATCGACCCGGGCACCGCCTTCGGAACCGGCATGCATGAGACGACACAGCTCTGTATCCGTCAGCTCCGGAAATATGTGAAGCCGGGGATGGAGATTCTGGATGTGGGAACCGGAAGCGGAATCCTCGGGATTGTCGCGGTGAAGTTCGGGGCGGGTCATGTGCTCGGAACCGATCTGGATCCCTGTGCGGTACCCGCGGTAGAGGACAACAGGAAGGCGAATGATGTTCCGGACGGGGCCTTTGACATGATCATTGGCAACATGATCGATGACAGTAAGACGCGCGACCGGGCGGGATATGAGAAGTATGATATTGTCACGGCGAATATTCTGGCGGATATTCTGGTTCCCATGACTCCGGCGGTTGTGCCGGCGATGAAGAAGGGCTGCCTCTATATTACCTCGGGTATTCTGGAGGATCAGGCGTATAAGGTTCTGGACGCCTGCAAGGCGGCCGGCCTGGAAATTGTGGAGCAGACGCAGCAGGGCGAGTGGGTGTCGATCACCGCAAGGAAGATGAAGTAAACACTCATACAATACTTTGTGCCACAAACTGTATAAGCTACGGATTGCTCCGTGCTGCGCACTCCCGCAATCCTACAAGTATTCGCACTCTCGTGCCGCTTATGCGTCCCTTCGTGCTCATACTTGTTGCCTTCGAAATCGCAAAAGTCTCTTACGCGCGCTTCGCGTGCGACGAGCCCTTCTGCGTTTTCGAAGAGCTTATACAGTAAGACAGGGGAAGAGAGATGTACAGATTTTTTACAGACCGGTCACAGATTGCAGACGGACTGGTTCATATTACAGGGGAGGACGTGAATCATATCCGCAATGTGCTGCGGATGCATCGGGGCGAGACGGTTCTGATCTCGTGCGGTGATGAATGGGAATATACCTGCGAGGTAGATTCTCTGTCGGAAGAGGAAGTGACATGCAGGATTGTGGATGCCCAGCTTCCGGGAAAAGAGCTTCCCTCCAGGATTTTTCTGTTTCAATGTCTACCCAAAGGTGATAAAATGGAGACCGTTGTCCAGAAGGCGGTTGAGCTGGGGGCGTATTCGGTGATTCCGGTTTCTTCCAGGCGGTGTATTATGAAGCTGGATGCGAAGAGAGCGGCGCAGAAGACGATCCGCTGGAACAAGATCGCGGAGAGCGCGGCGAAGCAATCGAAGCGGCTGATCATCCCGGAGGTTCATGAGATCATGACCTTTGGCGAGGCTCTGGAATATGCCGGGGATCTTGATGTTCTGCTGATGCCTTATGAAATGGAGAGCGGAATGGGTGAGACCCGGAGAATCCTGTCCGCTATACAGCAGGGACAGTCGGTCGGTGTGCTGATCGGCCCGGAGGGCGGGTTTGAGGAGCAGGAGGCCGAGGATGCGAGAAATCATGGGTTTTCGACAATTACTCTCGGGAAGAGAATTCTCAGAACCGAAACCGCAGGCATGACAATACTGTCGATCCTGATGTATCTTCTGGAAAGAGATTGACATAAAAAGCGATGCCCTGTGGCGACTTCATATAATGGATCTTGATTCATCTTCCGGAGAGAGACCGGCAGAGCAAAAAGAGCAGGAAAAAAGAAAGAGCAGGAAAATGGAAGCATATCTTGACAATTCAGCCACAACCCGTTGCTATGAGGAGGTTGCGGATATTGTGAGAAAAACGATGCTGGAGGATTATGGAAATCCTTCTTCGATGCATCAGAAAGGTGTGGATGCGGAGAAATACATCCGGAAAAGCGCGGAAATTCTGGCCGGCATACTGAAGGTGAAGCCGGGCGAGATCTTTTTTACCTCGGGTGGAACGGAGTCCGACAACTGGGCTCTGTTCGGAACAGCGCTTGCGAACCGACGCAGGGGCAGGAGGATTGTCACGACTGCGATTGAACACTCTGCGATTGCTGCTCCGGCTGCCGCTCTGGAGGCCATGGGGTACGAGATCGTCAAGTTACCGGTCGGAAGAGATGGCGTTCTGGATCTTAAGGATCTGGAGGCCGCGATGACGAAGGACACCATACTGGTGTCTGTCATGATGGTAAATAATGAGATCGGTGCCGTGGAGCCGGTTGCGGAAATCGGCGAGATGCTGCGCTCCAGATACCCGGACACGTTTTTTCACGTAGACGCGATTCAGGCCTTCGGAAAATATCCGATTTATCCCAAACGGATGAAGATTGACATGCTTTCGGTCAGCGGTCATAAGATTCACGGACCAAAGGGTTCGGGATTCCTGTTCATCGATCAGCGGGTGAAGATCAATCCTTTGATTTATGGAGGGGGACAGCAGAACGGCATGCGATCCGGGACGGATAATGTCCCGGGAATTGCGGGACTTGGAACTGCCGCCGACAGAATCTGCGGTTCCCTGAAGGAGAACGCGGAGCATATGTACAGATTAAAGGAGCGCCTGGCGGAGGGAGTGTCCGATCTCGGGGATATCGATATCAACGGTCCGTCCGATCTCAGGCAGGGTGCTCCCCATATTCTGAATGTTTCCTTTCGGGGAATTCGAAGCGAGGTTCTCCTTCACACGCTGGAGTCCAGAGGAATCAGTGTATCCGCGGGAAGCGCGTGCTCGAGCCACAGGCGGGGAGGCAGCGCGACCATGGAGGCAATTCATGCGCCGCGTGAGGTCATGGAGTCGTCGGTGAGGTTCAGCTTCTCCGAGCTGACGACAGTAGAGGAGATTGACTATGCGCTGCAGGTGCTGCACGAGGTGGTGCCGCAGCTGCGGAGATTCATCCGGAAATAAGGCACGGCGCGCATGGAGAGACGCCGGATGGAAGCGAGGATTGAACAATCATCCGGATCGGCTTTTTCCGCGCTGCAAGACAAGATATGCAAGGGAAGAGGAAAGAAGATTTATGTATCAGGCATTTTTGATTAAATACGCGGAGATCGGCATTAAAGGAAAGAACAGGCATCTGTTCGAGGATGCTCTAGTGCATCACATCGTCAGATCTCTGAAAAGAGTAGACGGGACCTTTGATGTGACCAGAGAAATGGGAAGAATCTATGTCCGCGCGAACGGAGACTTCGATTACGAGGGCGCGATCGATGCGCTGAAGACGGTGTTTGGAATTGCGGGCATCAGCCCGGTTCTGATCATCGAGGATATGGAGTATGAGAATGTCAAGTCGCAGGTCGCAGAGTTCGTGCGAGCGGTCTATCCGGAAGGAACGCCGAGAACCTTTAAGATCGTTGCCAGAAGACCGAACAAAAAATATCCGCATGATTCGATGGAGCTGAATGCGGACCTGGGCGAGGCGGTTCTTCTGGGCTGTCCTTGGATGAAAGTCGATGTCCACAACCCGGATGTAGTGCTTTCTGTGGAGGTTCGCCAGAGCATCTACGTTTATTCCGAGACCATTCCCGGTCCCGGCGGTATGCCCGTGGGATCAAACGGAAGCGCGGAGCTTTTGCTTTCCGGAGGAATTGATTCTCCGGTTGCAGGGTACATGATTGCAAAGCGAGGGGTTAAGATCGACGCGGTCTATTTCCATGCGCCGCCGTACACCAGCGAACGCGCGAAGCAGAAGGTCGTGGATCTGGCAAAGCTTGTCGCCAGATACGCGGGTCAGATCCGGCTTCATATTGTGAATTTTACGGATATTCAGATGGCCATTTACGAAAAATGTCCGCATGAGGAGCTCACAATCATCATGAGAAGGTATATGATGCGGCTTGCGGAGATTTTTGCCGAAAAGGACGGTGCGCTCGGCCTGATCACCGGCGAGAGCATCGGGCAGGTGGCCAGCCAGACAGCGCAGAGCCTTCTGTGCACGAATGCGGTATGTACGTTGCCCGTATACCGCCCGCTGATCGGCTTTGACAAGCAGGAGATCGTAGACCGGGCGCAGCAGATCGGGACCTTTGACACGTCGATTCTTCCCTACGAAGACTGCTGTACGATTTTTGTGGCAAAGCATCCCGTTACGCACCCGATCCTGAAGGTGATCGAGCGCTCGGAGCACAAGCTGGATGATGTCATTGAACCGCTTCTGAGGGAGGCTGTCGAGACGACCGAGACTATTGTGGTGGACGGAGAGGAATAATGAAGAGCAGTTTTTGATTTATTGTATAAGCTGCGGATTGGCAGGGTGGGCGTGAGCGGAAATCCCTTCACCTGTTGTCATTCGCAAACCGACTGTAACAAATAATGATCTTGCTTTGTGAAGCTGCGGAACTCCTCAGGCGCAGGGCGCCTTCGTCAGACAGTCCTCGCTTTTTAGGGCTTTGAGAAGGGACAGATCATTATTTTAACAGTCGGTAATGCTCTGACAAATGGTTCAGGGAATTTCTGCTCACGCGGTCAGTTTATTGCATCGCGTGCGACGAGCCTGTCTGTGTTTTCGAAGAGCTGTTTTTGATTTATTGTATAAGTCTGCGCGTCACTTTGCTGCTTCGCAGCTTTCGTGCCGCTAACAGGCATTCGCATTCCCGCGGTGTTTCACACCGCTTCATGCTCATACCTGTTGTCGTCGCAAAGCCATAGACGGCCTTGCACGCCCTACGGGTGTGCAGTCCGTCTCTGTCATGCGACTGGACTTATACAATAAAAATAAGATGCAGGGGAACGCGTGTGGCGTTTCCTGCATCTTATGAAATTCCGTCGTTTTCGATATGTGGCGGAGCATATGATCGGGGGATTTACTGCTCGATCAGGTACGGCTTGAGAACTTCCATGACAGATTCGAGCTCGGAGCCTTCTGTGTGAATGTTCAGATCAATCGGCTTGGAAAGATCAAGGCTGAAGATACCCATGATGGACTTTGCGTCGATGACGTATCTTCCGGACACAAGATCAAAGTCAAAGTCGAACTTTGAAATTGCGTTTACAAAGTTCTTTACTTTATCGATTGAATTTAATGAAATCTGTACCGTTTGCATATTATATCCTCCCTATTATATCGAAACTGCAGTAGTTTTCTAGTGTATTTGCTTCAATAATCTTAATGGTAAACAGGAGAAAAGTCAAGGTGTCAAGAGGAAAAAAGGCGGCGCTTCACAATCTGGGATGCAAGGTAAATGCCTACGAGCTGGAGGCGATGCAGCAGATGCTGGAGAAGGCCGGATATGAAATTGTGCCCTTTGAGCCCGGTGCGGATGTCTATGTGATCAATACTTGTACCGTAACGAATATCGCGGATCGAAAATCAAGACAGATGCTGCACAAGGCAAAAAAAATGAATCCGGACGCGATCGTTGCAGCGGTGGGATGTTACGCGCAGGTCAGGGGAGAGGAGCTGGAGAAGGATCCGGCGATTGATCTTGTCATCGGCAGCAACCGCAAGGAGGACTTGATCCGTGAGCTGGAGCAGTTCGGAAACAGCGGCGTGAAGCAGATGGATACCAGTGACTGGTCTGTGGACAAGGGGTATGAGAACCTTCAGATTGACCGGACCGAGGAACATACAAGGGCCTTCATCAAGGTTCAGGACGGCTGTAATCAGTTCTGCAGCTACTGTATCATTCCGTATGCCAGAGGCCGCGTTCGAAGCCGCAGGATCTCGGATGTGCGGGAAGAGGTTGTGAGACTGGCAGCTTCCGGTGTTCGGGAGATCGTTGTGACGGGAATCCATCTCTGTTCTTACGGGCGTGACCTGGGGGATGGCGAGGATCTGGTAGCGCTTCTTGGCGTGATTCACGATGTCAGTGGAATTGAGAGAATCCGTCTTGGCTCTCTGGAACCCGGTTCGATGAGCGAGGAGGTAATCCGAAGCCTCAGTGAGATGCACAAGGTCTGTCCGCATTTTCATCTTTCCCTGCAGAGCGGGTGTGCCAGGACTCTCCGGGACATGAACCGCCACTATACGCCGGAGCAGTTTATGGAGGTGGTCCGTCTTCTCAGGAAGTATTATGAGCACCCTGCGATCACGACAGACATTATCACCGGATTCCCCGGTGAGACGGACGCGGATTTTGAGGAGTCCAGGAAGTTTGTGACAGACGTTCATTTTTTTGAGACACATATTTTCCCATATTCCCGGAGAGAGGGAACGAAGGCGGCGGAGAGGAAGGATCAGAATACCGAGGCGGTGAAGAAGCAAAGGGGAGCTCTGCTTCGGGAGACGGATATTCTCCGCCGAAAGGAGTTCCTGAATTATTATCTCGGAAAACCTGTTGAGGTTCTGTTCGAGGAGCGGATTGAGGTGAACGGAAGGAGCTACTGGACGGGTCATGGAAGAGAGTATCAGAAGATTCTGCTCGCCGATACCAGAGATCTTACAAATGAGATGATGGTGGTTACACCGCAGTCGCTTGTGTCAGGGGAGTATCTGCTTGCAGTCTGAAATCCGGAAAGATCTCCGGCCGGCTTGCCAATCGCGATTATGTGGTTTATAATGAATCATTACGAGTGTTCGGAGATCTGCAGATTATACAGAGATAAGAAGTGTGAGGGAAATTCCGGGATGTGCGGGGATGTACGAAGCAAGCCATTTTTCCGCATGTCTCAGTACACAAGCCGGGCAGCTTGCAGCATGTGCAGGATACAGGGCCGGCTATGACATAGTTTTTTCGGCAAAAAAGTAAGGATGTGAATAAGTATGACAGATTTAGGCAACACACAGTTTTTCAGGGTAAATACAGAGAACGAGATTTCTGTGAAGAGGGTTCTGGACCTTGTATATCATGCGATGGAGGAAAAGGGATATAATCCTGTGAATCAGATCGTCGGATATATCATGTCAGGGGATCCGACCTATATCACCAGTCATAACGGCGCCAGGAGCATGATTATGAAGGTGGAACGCGATGAGCTTGTCGAGGAGCTTCTTAAGGAATACATTCGGAATGAATCCTGGAAAGAGACCAGATAATGCGGATTCTCGGACTTGATTACGGATCCGGAACGGTTGGCGTCGCAATCAGCGATCCGCTCGGCCTGACGGCTCAGGCGCTCGAGACGATTGTGCGTCAGAGGGAGGGCAAGCTTCGGCAGACGCTTGCACGAATCGATGAAATCTGCAAAGAATACCAGGTGGAGAAGATTGTTGTCGGTCTTCCGCTGAACATGAATGATGAACCGGGAGAGCGTGCGCGTAAGGCGGAGGAATTCGGCTCGCTCGTGCATAAGAGAACGGGACTTCCGGTGATCATGTGGGACGAGAGACTGACGACCGTTGCGGCGGATGAGATCCTGGATGAAATGAATATTCATGGGCGGCACAACCGCAAGGCGGTGATTGATCAGATCGCGGCCGGCTTCATTCTGCAGGAATGGTTGGATAACTGCGGTCATAAAAGCGCAGCGGAGACGCAGGATAGCCGTGGACGCGAGAGGACAACGGATACAGATAAAGGATAAGTATCGGATTTCTATGGAAAAAATTATTTTTGAAACGGAAGACGGAGAAAAGCAGGAGTTTTTCGTGGAAGAGGAAACACGTGTGGGCGGCGTGGATTATCTCCTTGTCACCGACTCTGACGGCGATGAGGCAAATGCTTATATTATGAAGGATCTCTCGAAGGACGGAGAAGAGGAAGCCATGTATGTAATGGTCGAGGATGACGTAGAGTACGAGGCGGTGGCGCGCATTTTCGAACAGATGATGGACGATGTGTCTTTCGAATAATTGTAAAAAGAAACGGAGGTATAGTTTGAAAGGAAAAGAAAATACGAGTAAGTTGAAGATCATTCCGCTGGGCGGTCTGGAAGAAATCGGCATGAACATCACTGCATTTGAGTACGAGGATAGCATTGTAGTGGTGGACTGCGGTCTGGCCTTCCCTGATGATGATATGCTCGGAATTGATCTGGTTATTCCGGATATCACGTATTTAAAGCAGAATATCCGCAAGGTAAAGGGGTTTGTGATCACCCACGGTCATGAAGATCACATCGGAGCACTTCCGTATGTGCTGCGGGAGATTAATGTTCCCATATATGCTACGAAGCTGACGATCGGTCTGATTAGCCATAAGCTTGAGGAGCATAATATGCTTAAAAGCACAAAGATGAAGACGATCCGATTCGGACAGTCCATAAACCTGGGACATTTCCGGATTGAATTCATCAAGACGAACCACAGTATTCAGGATGCCGCCGCCCTCGCGATCTATTCGCCGGCAGGGACCATCGTGCATACCGGCGACTTTAAGGTGGATTATACGCCGGTCTTCGGCGACGCCATCGATCTGCAGCGTTTTGCCGAGATCGGAAAGAAGGGAGTTCTCGCGCTGATGTGCGACAGCACGAATGCAGAGAGACCGGGATATACCATGTCGGAGCGCACGGTTGGAAGAACCTTTGATCAGATTTTTTCCGAGCATCGGAACCAGCGCCTGATCATTGCCACCTTTGCCTCAAATGTGGACCGCGTGCAGCAGATCATCAATTCCGCCTGCAAATTCGGCCGGAAGGTCGTCGTGGAAGGCAGAAGCATGGTGAATATTATTTCCATCGCGCAGGAGCTGGGGTATCTGAATGTGCCGGAGAACACGCTAATCGACATCAATCAGATGAGAAATTATCCCGACAGCCAGATGGTGCTTGTCACAACGGGAAGCCAGGGAGAATCTATGGCCGCGCTGTCCAGAATGGCAGCGGATATTCACAAGAAGGTTACCATTAAGCCGGGGGATCTGATCGTGTTCTCTTCTCATCCGATTCCCGGAAATGAGAAGGCTGTCTCCAATGTCATCAATGAACTGTATGAGAAGGGTGCAGAGGTTATTTTCCAGGATGTTCATGTATCCGGTCATGCGTGTCAGGAGGATATCAAGCTGATTTATTCTCTGGTTAAGCCGAAGTATGCGATTCCGGTTCACGGCGAGTACCGGCACCTGATCGCACAGAAGAACCTGGCGCTGCAGCTTGGAATTCCGAAAGAGAACATCTTTGTCATGAAGACCGGGGATGTGCTTGAATTAGATCAAAAATCGGCAAAGGTTACCGGAAAGGTAGAGACGGGCGAGATCATGGTCGATGGACTCGGCGTCGGGGATGTCGGAAATATTGTACTTCGCGACAGACAGCATCTCTCCGAGGACGGTATTCTGATTGTTGTTCTTACACTTGAGAAATACGGAAGGCAGCTTCTGTCCGGTCCGGACATCGTCTCCAGGGGCTTTGTGTATGTCCGGGAGTCGGAGGATCTGATGGATGAGGCCAGGATGATCGTCGAGGATGCTCTCAATGATTGTCTGGAGCATCACATCACCGATTGGGGGAAGCTGAAGTCGGCAATCAAGGATGCACTGGGAAGCTTTGTCTGGAAGCGGACACAGCGGAATCCGATGATACTGCCGATCATTATGGAGGCATAATATGGACAGCGTGAAGGAGAAGGCGGAAGAACTCATCCAGGCACTGGAACAGAGTGAGGACTATATCAGATACCGGAGCCTTGAGAACCGGCTGAAGGAGATGCCGGAGCTGAGGCAGAAGATCAATGAGTACAGGCGGAAGGTGTATGAGATGCAAACCTCCGGCAGAGATCTCTATGATGAAACGGACTATGTGATCAACGAGTATTCGCCGCTCCTTCGCAATGAGATAGCAGCCGATTATCTGGATGCGGAGAGCGCTGTCTGCCGGATGGTGCAGCGTGTCATGAACGCGATTAATCGGGAAGTCCACGTGGAAATCCCCATGTAAGCCGGAGGACGAGATCAAGAAGGTAAGGAGTTTGTCAAATGGCAGCAGGGAAAAGAGAAGAGAGGGACGACAGCCTGGGGTATCGTGTTGCACTGGGCGGCATAAAGGGAGTTGTAAGAGTTCTTGTCATCATTGCGCTGATCATGATTCTGATTTACGTGGGGAGACAGGCGTATTCGCTCGGTTATGAAATCTTCGATGAAAAGGCCGTTGATTCCGGAGATGGCCGCGCAGTCACAGTAACGATCACAGACGATATGTCCGTGCGTCAGATTGGAAAGCTTCTGATTTCGAACGGGTTGCTGAATGAGAGCGCAAGTGCCTTTGTGGTTCAGGAGCTGATTTCCGGATATCATGGAGAGATCCTGCCGGGGACTTATACGCTTCGCACCTCAATGACAGCGGACGACATGTTCCCGATTCTCGCGCAGGTGGAGGATTCTGATACTCCGGATAAAGGTTCGTCCGACAGCGTAAAGGCTTCGTCGGCGCAAGGATGAGTCGCTGCGGCGGCTCTTTTCTTTAAGAGGTGACGGGATGATTGTAGAGGAACGGATGATAACCTTCATCAATTCGCTGGATCATGGACACACTCCTTTTCTCGAGAAACTCCGGGAGGAGGCTGCTTTGGATAACGTGCCGATTATCCGACGGGAGATGCAGAGCTTTCTCAAGGTTTTCCTTCAGATTCAGCGGCCGCAGCGGATCCTGGAGGTCGGAACGGCGGTTGGTTTTTCCACGATTCTGATGGCCACCTATGGGCCGGAGAACAGCAGGATCACAACGATCGAGAACTATGAGAAGCGTATTCCCATCGCAAGAGAAAATTTCCGGAAATCCGGGTACAATGACCGGATTACCCTTTTGGAAGGAGATGCGGCGGACGTTCTGAAGACGCTTGCAGAACCCTTCGATTTTATATTCATGGATGCGGCCAAGGGGCAGTATATTCATTTTCTTCCGGATGTTCTCCGGCTGATGCATCCGGGGAGCGTTCTGATTTCAGATAACGTTCTTCAGGAGGGGGACATTATCGAGTCCCACTACATCGTGGAGCGCAGAAACCGGACGATCTATAAGCGGATGCGCGAATATCTTCAGGCTCTGAAGGATGACAGTCGGCTGGAGACAAGTATTGTTCCACTGGGGGACGGTATCTCGATTTCGGTCATGAAGCAGCCGGATGGGAAGGAAGCTGCAGCCGGTGCGAGCGGCGTTGCATAGTATAAATGGGAGAGGATCGATATGCTTGAAAACGGAAAGCCGGAGCTTCTGATTCCGGCGAGCTGCCTCGAGGTATTGAAGGTAGCGGTTGCTTTCGGCGCAGACGCGGTGTACATCGGAGGAGATGTCTACGGGCTTCGGGCCAAAGCCAAAAATTTTAATCGTGAGGATATGGCGGAAGGAATCCGCTATGCGCACAGCCACGGGGTTCGCGTGCATGTGACGGTAAACATTCTGGCGCATAATGAGGATCTTGAGGGTGTACGGGTCTACCTGCGTGAGCTGAATGAGCTGCAGCCGGATGCCCTGATTATTGCGGATCCCGGCGTATTTGAAATCGCCGGAGAGGAGTGCCCGGGAATAGAACGACACATCAGCACCCAGGCAAATAATACCAACTGGGCGACGGCGCGGTTCTGGTACCGGCAGGGAGCTAAGCGCGTGGTAACGGCGCGTGAGCTTTCGCTTGAGGAGATCTGTGAAATGCGCCGGCAAATCCCCAAGGATATGGAGATTGAAACCTTTGTGCACGGCGCCATGTGCATTTCTTATTCGGGCCGATGCCTGCTTTCGAATTATTTCACAGGAAGAGATGCCAATAAGGGAGCGTGTACCCATCCGTGCCGTTGGAAATATGCGGTCATGGAGGAGAGCAGACCGGGAGAGTATCTCCCGATCGAGGAAAACGAACGCGGGACATATATTTTTAACTCCAAGGACCTGTGTATGATTGAGCATATCCCGGATCTTATGCGCGCCGGAATTGACAGCTTCAAGATCGAGGGAAGGATGAAAACGGCGCTCTATGTCGCGACGGTTGCACGTACCTACCGCAAGGCGATTGACGACTGCGCCGAGGACCCGGAGCTTTACAGGAAGAACCTGCCGTGGTATCGGGAACAGATCGCGGACTGTACCTTCCGGAGATTCACGACCGGTTTCTTCTACGGAAAACCATCGGACGAAGACCAGATCTATGACAGCAATACCTACATCACGAACTACACGTATCTGGGTGTCGTATCCTCGACGGATGAAAATGGGTGCGCCGTGATCGGACAGAAGAATAAGTTCTGTGTCGGAGATCAGATTGAGATCATGAAGCCGGACGGGCGCAATGTGGAGGTGACGGTGCGTGCCATTTTTGATGAAAACGGCGCGTCGATGGAGTCTGCTCCGCACCCGCAGCAGGAGCTGCATGTTGATCTCGGGCAGAGGGCGGATGTGAATGACATCCTTCGCATGAAAAAAGACCCGGATTGAGGTCGCTGAGATGGAAGAGATTTTACAGTCCTGTTGCCATTCGCAAACTGGCTGTAACAAAGTTTTATCCTGTTTTTGGAGCTGCGGAACTCCTCAGGCGCGAGCGCCTTCGTCAAACTACAAATCTACTAGGCTCATTTCATTCGCCAAGGGATTTGTATGCGTCGCACGTAAGCGGCCGCAAGCGCCCGCTAAGTGCTCATCGCAAAGTCCTCGCTATCCACTTCATGAAGAATTTACGGATAAAACTTTTAACAGCCAGTAATGCTCAGGCAAAGGGACGGTAAAATCTTAGCCGTTTTAGTCGTGTGTAAACAGTAACAACAGTTACTGACGGGGTTCGAAGAGATATAATTTGGGGTTTACAGCCTGGATTGTCTATGCTACCTTATATATAGCATTTCTTATGCAATATCTGTTTTACCGGGTACTTCCGGTACCGATTTTAATCTTTTATCGCAACGCAAATCTTCTATCATAACGTAAATCTTCTATCACAACGCAAATTCCTTATCATAATTCAAATCGTTTTTCACAGGACAAATCTTATTATCACATTGCAATTTTTTCACACCGAAACCTTTTATCACATAACATTTCATAATTTTTCTTATGATAAACCCTCATACATATGGTTGGCAGAGAGGAGGGAATCTGTATGTTTTGCAGTGTAATTTCATCGGCGATTTCCGGGGTAGAGGCGCTTCCGGTGATGGTAGAGGCGGATGTCAGCGAGGGCATGCCTTATTTCGCAATCGTGGGCTGTGTCTCATCTCAGGTCAGAGAGGCACAGGAGCGTGTGCGCACCGCATTTCGAAATCTCGGCATCCTTCTGGCCCCGAAGAGAATAACGATCAACCTTGCGCCGGGAGATCTCAGGAAAGACGGAACCAGATTTGATCTTCCGATCGCGGCGGCGGTTCTTGAGGCAATGGGGTACATCGAGAAAGACGCACTGCGCAAGGCGATGGTGATTGGAGAACTGCATCTGGACGGAACGATTGAGAGGATACCGGGGGTACTGCCCAGCGTGATCGCCGCGAAAGAGAGCGGATGTGAGCTGTGCATTGTTCCGACGGATAATATGGCGGAGGGAAGCGCGGTGGAAGGAATTCGTGTTATCGGCGTAAGAAGTATCTCAGAACTGATTGCGTTCAGCCATGGAAGGATACCAGCGCAGGACCCGGAGGGTCTGGTTCCGGAACAGGAGGGATACACGGTAGATTTCAGTGATATCCACGGTCAGAAGACGGTCAAGCGGGCGGCGCTGATCGCAGCGGCGGGTTTTCACAATCTCTTTCTCTCGGGCCCTCCGGGATCCGGAAAGTCTATGACGGCAGAGCGGATCCCTACCATATTACCACCGCTCTCAGAGGAGGAAAGCCTGGAGGTTTCGAAGATATACAGCGTTGTTGGTCTGATGCCGAGAGGAATCTCTATGATTCGAAGAAGACCATTTCGAGCCCCGCATCATACGATCACGCCGACAGCGCTCTGCGGCGGAGGATTCTATCCGCATCCCGGAGAAGTGACGCTGGCTCACCGGGGCGTTCTGTTTCTGGATGAGATTCCGGAGATGACACCGGCGACACTGGAGATGCTTCGCCAGCCTTTGGAGAATCGTGAGATCACGATTTCCAGACTGGGAGGGACCTGTGTATATCCGGCTTCCTTTTTGCTGGTTGCCGCGGCGAATCCCTGCCCCTGCGGATATTTTCCGGACATGAATCGCTGTATCTGCACCCATAGAGACGTCATGGATTACCAGAAGAAGCTGAGCAAGGCATTTATGGACCGCATTGATCTGAAGTGTGAGGTGCAGGCTGTCAGTTATGAATCGCTTACGGAGAAAGGAAGGGGTGAGGTTTCCTCTGCCAGCATGAGGAAAAAAGTTATGAAGGCGATCGATATTCAGAAAGAACGATACCGGGGAACAGGGATAACCTTTAACAGTGAGCTGACAGCATCGTCTATTGCGAGGTACTGTGAAATGACGGATGAAGCGGAACTGACGGTACGCCTGGCATTTGATAAGCTCGGTCTTTCTGCCAGAGGTTATCATCATGTCATCAAGGTGGCGCGCACGATTGCGGATCTTGAGGGGGCTGAGTGGATCAGTGATGCACATATGAGCGAGGCGATTTGCCTCCGGTGCAGTGACAGCTTCTCCGGACAGCATACGATGCCAATCATGCGCGTGCCATCATAAAGGTATGAGGGAGGATGAGGATGGCTCAGAATGATAAAGACGGGAAAAGGAAATCCGGTCAGGAAACAGAAAGTTGTGGGGCAGAATGTGAGCAGCGGGACGCGAATGAGAGATTCTGTCGGGAGCAGAATCCGGATATTCTGGGACGAATCCGGTACGTCGCGCGTGAGGATCGGGAGTATCCGGAGCAGCTGCGAAACTACCCGAGAATGCCTTTGGGGCTGTACGTGATCGGGAATCTCCCGGATCCGGAGAAGAAGACGGTAGCGATTGTCGGAGCCAGGATGTGCAGCCCGTATGGCAGGTCTGAGGCGATTCGCTTCGGCGAAGAACTGGCCGCAAAGGGAGTACAGATTATCAGTGGTATGGCGTTCGGCGTGGACTCATGGGCGCTGCTCGGGGCACTGCATGCGGGCGGCAGAGGCTTTGCGGTGCTGGGATGCGGAGTCGATGTGTGCTATCCAAAGGAAAGCTACCATATATATAGAAGAATTATCCGGGAGGGAGGAGGAATTCTGTCTGAATTTGAACCTGGAGACGGGCCTTCCGCATGGCACTTTCCGATACGGAATCGAATCATCAGTGGGCTTGCCGACGTAGTTCTGGTGGTAGAGGCAAAGCTGCGCAGCGGTTCTCTGATCACAGCGGATTATGCATTGTCTCAAGGAAAAAGCATTTATGCAGTTCCCGGAAGAAATCGGGACGAGCTGAGCCGGGGATGCAACCGGCTGATCGCACAGGGAGCCGGTATTGCCTGGGAGCCGGCGGTTATTCTTGAGGAACTGGGCATTGGTTCTTGCGGAAAGAGCGCGGAGCAGGAAAGGAGAACGGAGAAGAAAGGTGGAGAGACAATGGGTGGGAAAGGAGGAAAGAACGGGAAAAGAAGAGGAGAGCAGACGGCACTTTCAGGTGCAGAATCTGAGGGACGCGGAAAAGCTGTAAGAGAGGAAGGCGTATCTCTTCGAAAGTTGTCTGAAAAGTATGAGGGCGCGGAGGATTTTCAAAGGGTTTTTGGAAAGCTCTCCTATGATCCTCAGAATCTGGATGCGCTGCAGGAGCGTACCGGGCTGGATCCGGAGCGGCTCACAAGCGTTCTGGTTCAGCTGACCTTTTCCGGATATGTCCGGGAGGGGCCGGCAGGATATTACAGCAGAAGCTGAAAAAGCGCGGAATATTCCGTCAGGAGCTGAAGAAGGCTTTTGACAGCCGGTATGGTTGGAGCACAGGTGCGGGAAAAGCTCCTGCCATTTCAACAGCGGGAGAAAGGATGCGCGATTTACGAGGCGCGAAAGACAACTCGGGCTTGCACGGTTAATTTATTTGAGTTATAGTGCTAATCGTAGCGCTCATAATGCGCTGGCAATGCTTATGGAGGTGTTTACGTGCCAAATTATCTAGTGATTGTTGAGTCACCGACGAAAGTAAAGACTGTCAAGAAATTTCTCGGGAAGAATTATAATGTCCTGGCCTCGAACGGTCATGTCAGGGACTTACCGAAAAGCAGTCTTGGAATTGACGTGGAACATGACTTTGAACCGAAATATATAACGATCCGGGGCAAGGGAGAACTGGTCGCCTCGCTGCGCAAGGCGGCAGATAAAGCGGATAAGGTCTACCTTGCAACCGACCCCGATCGCGAAGGAGAGGCAATATCCTGGCATCTGTCGAAAGCGCTTCGGCTGGATCCGAAGAAGATGCGCCGGATTACGTTTAACGAGATTACGAAGACAGCGGTAAAATCTTCCTTAAAGAATGCAAGAGACATCGATATGAATCTTGTAGACGAGCAGCAGGCAAGACGCTGTCTCGACCGTATGGTGGGATATGAAATCAGTCCGCTTTTGTGGAAAAAGATCAAGCGGGGGCTGTCGGCAGGCCGCGTGCAGTCTGTGGCGCTTCGGATCATTGCGGATCGTGAAGAGGAAATCAATGCATTCATTCCGAAGGAATACTGGACGCTGGATGCGGATTTCAAGGTGAGCGGAGAGAAGAAGCCGCTGACGGCTCATTTTTACGGGGATCAGCAGGGAAAAATCGAAATATCCTCCGAGGATCAGCTGCAGGGTATTCTGGACAGCCTGAAGGACGTGAGTTATCAGGTCAGTGAGCTGAAGACCTCTGAGAGAAGCCGGAAGGCCCCGCTGCCTTTTACGACAAGTACGCTCCAACAGGAAGCCTCGAAGACGCTGAATATGTCCACATACAAGACGATGCAGATCGCCCAGCAGCTGTATGAGGGAATTGATCTGAAGAAGGGCGGAAGCGTCGGACTGATCTCGTATCTGCGTACCGATTCCACACGTATCTCTACGGAGGCGGATCAGGCCGCGAGAGAGTACATTCGGGAACAGTACGGTGAGCAGTTCCTCTCGGACGGAAGCACGACCGAGAATAAGAACAAGCACGCGCAGGACGCGCACGAGGCGATCCGGCCGACCGATATTACAAGAACGCCTTCATCCGTGAAGGAGTTCCTTTCTCGTGATCAGTTCCGCCTCTACCAGCTGATCTGGCGGAGATTCGCGGCAAGCCGTATGGCCGCTGCCCGCTATGAGACGAATACGGTGAAGATCACCGGTGGGAAGTATGTGTTTCACGCTTCGTCGTCCCGGATTAAATTCGCCGGATTTATGACGGTGTATACGCAGGACGACGACAAAAAGCTCGAGGATGATCATCTGAGCGGACTTACAAAGGACAGCGGTCTCGATCTGATCCGCTTCGACAAGGAGCAGCATTTTACGCAGCCTCCCGCACATTATACCGAGGCATCTCTTGTCAAGACGCTCGAGGAACTCGGAATCGGGCGGCCGAGTACGTATGCGCCGACGATCACGACGATCATCGCCCGCCACTACGTCACTCGCGAGAAGAAGAACCTCTATATCACAGAGCTTGGAACAGCAGTGAATGACATGATGAAGGAGGCGTTTCCGAGCATTGTGAACGTCGATTTCACTGCCAATATGGAACAGCTCCTGGACGCAATCGGGGACGGAACCATTGACTGGAAGACGGTTGTGCGCAATTTCTGGCCGGACCTGGATGCGGCGGTGCAGAAGGCTGACAAGGAACTGGAGAAGGTGAAGATTGAGGATGAGGTAACCGACGTCATCTGCGAGAACTGTGGACGGCATATGGTAATCAAGTACGGTCCCCACGGAAAGTTCCTTGCCTGCCCGGGTTTTCCGGAATGCAGGAATACGAAGCCTTATCTGGAAAAAATCGGTGTGAAATGTCCCAAGTGCGGGGGAGAGGTGCTATTGAAGAAAACCAGGAAGGGACGTATTTATTACGGGTGCGAGCACAACCCGGACTGCGATTTCATGACCTGGCAGAAGCCTTCGAATATCCGATGCCCGAAATGCGGCGGCTACATGCTCGAAAAGGGAAGCCGTCTGGTATGCGCGGACAAGGAATGCGGCTATATCATGCCAAAGCCGAAGAACGAGGACTCCGGTGCTGAGAAACCGGAGACAAAAGAAGCGGTGAACAGCTGACGTTTTGCTTCACATGGATGGCAAATGCCCTCTCTGCGAAGATATTTGACTTACATTGTCAGACATTTTTGCAGAGAGGGGATTTTTTTGGCCTGTTTTCGTAATTTTTTTCGTAAGGAGTTCTCGAGATTTCAGCGCAGGATCGGAGTTTCGATAAAAAAAGGCTGATATTTCAAGAATATCGGTTGGTGTTTTAGTACATGTTTCGTAAATTTCCGAAATGCATTCTTGTGAATCCATACAAAAATAGTCGAACATTTCGACAAAATGTAGGTGATGTTATTGATTTCAGAAAAAAGCTGTGTTACTATTCATCTAGTTAAATAGTAGGTTCTGTACATATGTTCGTAACTATTCTAATTATATCCTGACGAAACAACATCGGCGGAATCATTTGTGTCTGGATTATATATGTTGTCGGGACTGGTGGGAAGATTTTCAAGAGACGAAAGGAGATTGCAATGAGCGTACAGCTGCTGGACAAAACAAGAAAGATCAATAAACTGCTTCACAACAACAATTCAACAAAGGTTGTATTCAACGATATCTGCGATGTGCTGGTGGACTGCCTTCAGTCCAATATTCTCGTGATCAGCCGGAAGGGCAAGGTGCTCGGTGTATCCACGTGCAGCGGCGTTGACGAGATCAGCGAGCTGATTACCGATGAGGTTGGAACGCATGTGGATCCCCTGCTGAATGACCGTTTCCTGAATGTACTTTCCACACAGGAAAATGTCAATCTGAATACGCTTGGATTTGAAGGGGAGAAGTACGAAGGGTATACGGCAATTATTAACCCGATCGAGATTGCGGGCGAGAGACTCGGAACGGTATTCATGTACCGTTACAAGCCGCAGTACGATATCGATGACATCATCGTCAGTGAGTACGGAACCACCGTCGTAGGACTTGAGATGATGCGCTCCGTGAATGAGGAGAATGTAGAAGAAAACCGCAAAATCCAGGTGGTGAAGTCTGCGTTCAGTACCTTATCCTTCTCGGAGCTGGAGGCGATCATTCATATCTTTGATGAGCTGGATGGCACAGAGGGTATCCTTGTGGCAAGTAAAATCGCAGACCGCGTAGGGATTACAAGATCGGTAATTGTCAATGCACTTCGTAAATTTGAGAGCGCCGGCGTTATTGAATCCAGATCAAGCGGAATGAAGGGAACTTACATTAAGGTGCTGAACGATTACATCTTCGACGAGCTGGCGGAGATTAAAGAAAAGAGAGCACAGGAAAACTCCAAGAAGGCAAAAGGCTGATCGGAAATGAGTGCTTGCCCACTGGTGAGCAGGCTCCCCGGAGGTCAGGATTTTTTCGGATTTATACAGTTACAACCGCAGTGGAAAAAGCTGCGGCTTTTTTATGCCCAATATAAAACAGCAATTTAGAGAGAAAAACAGAGATAATAAAAGGATATACAAGAAATAAGGCGATATCAGCATAGAAATCGGATTTGCGAAAAAGGGCTTTTGAAACTATTATAAATATCGTTGAGTAGCACTCAAATGTAATGAGTGCTAATAAATACAGGATTTGGTGAAAGATTATAATCCGAATAAGGAGGCTGAAGATTATGAAGTTAGTTCCACTTGGTGACAGAGTTGTATTGAAACAGGTTGAAGCAGAGGAGAAGACAAAATCTGGTATCATTCTTACTTCTGCTGCACAGGAGAAGCCCCAGGAGGCAACGGTTATTGCGGTAGGACCGGGAACCGATAAAGTGAAAATGGAAGTTAAGCCGGGCGACAAGGTGATTTTTGCTCAGTATGCCGGAACGCATTTTAAGGCGGACGACGAGGAATACATCGTTTCGAAGCAGGAAGATATTCTTGCAATTATCGAAGAGTGACAGGAAGCCCGGCTTCATAATAGATAGAGAACAGACATATATAGGAGGAATGTACAATGGCTAAGGAAATTAAATACGGCGCAGATGCCAGAACCGCTCTTCAGGCTGGCGTAGATAAGCTTGCGAATACAGTAAAGGTTACACTGGGACCGAAGGGACGGAATGTTGTTCTGGATAAGTCCTATGGCGCACCGACCATCACAAACGACGGTGTTACCATTGCGAAGGAAATCGAGCTTGAGGACGGATTTGAAAATATGGGTGCCCAGCTCATCCGTGAGGTCGCATCCAAGACAAATGATGTTGCCGGAGATGGTACGACAACCGCTACCGTTCTTGCGCAGGCAATGGTGAATGAAGGAATGAAGAACCTGGCGGCAGGTGCAAACCCGATTGTCCTCAGAAAGGGCATGAAGAAGGCTACCGACAAGACCGTAGAGCTGATTAAGGAAATGAGTGAGAAGGTTACCGGCAAGCGTCAGATCGCAAGAGTAGCTGCCGTTTCTTCCGGAGATGACGCTGTCGGCAATATGGTCGCAGATGCTATGGAGTCGGTGACAAACGATGGCGTTATCACTATCGAGGAATCCAAGACCATGCAGACAGAGCTTGATCTTGTAAAGGGCATGCAGTTCGACAGAGGCTATGTTTCTGCATATCTTGCAACCGATATGGAGAAGATGGAAGCAGATCTGGACAGCCCCTATATCCTGATCACAGACAAGAAGATCGGAAATATTCAGGATATTCTTCCGCTGCTTGAGCAGATCGTACAGTCCAGCGCGAGCCTTCTGATTATCGCAGAGGATGTCGAGGGCGAGGCACTGTCCACCCTGATTGTGAACAAGCTTCGTGGAACCTTTAAGGTATGCGCGGTTAAAGCACCGGGCTACGGCGACAGAAGAAAAGAGATGCTTCAGGATATCGCAATCCTGACCGGCGGCCAGGTAATTTCCTCCGACCTCGGCATCGAGCTGAAGGACGCTACCATGGATATGCTCGGCAAGGCAAAGACGGTTCAGGTTAAGAAGGAGACGACAACGATTGTTGACGGCGCAGGCGACAAGGAAGAAATCAAGAACCGTATCGCCCAGATCAAGGCTCAGATTGCCGAGACAAAGTCCGATTTTGATCGTGAGAAGCTTCAGGAGAGACTTGCAAAGCTTGCTGGCGGCGTAGCGGTTATCCGTGTCGGCGCAGCTACCGAGACCGAGATGAAGGAAGCAAAGCTCCGCATGGAGGACGCTCTGAATGCTACCAGAGCTGCTGTCGAAGAGGGCGTTATCGCCGGAGGCGGTTCTGCTTATGTACACGCATCTAAGGAGCTGGCAAAGTTTGTGGATACTCTCGAGGGTGATGAGAAGACCGGAGCAAAGATCGTCATGAAGGCTTTGGAAGCACCGCTGGCGACAATTGCTGCAAATGCAGGACTGGAAGGCGCGGTTATCATCGATAAGGTAAGAGAGTCCAAGGTAGGCGTTGGATTTGACGCTTATAAGGAGGAGTATGTAGATATGATCGAAGCCGGTATTCTGGATCCGGCAAAGGTTACAAGAAGTGCACTGCAGAACGCAACATCCGTTGCATCTTCACTGCTTACAACCGAGGCTGCCGTATCTACCATCAAAGAGCCGGCTCCGGCTGCTCCGGCAGGCGGAAATCCGGGCATGGGCATGATGTAATCGGCCTATCGGGCATTAGAAAAACCATAAGCCTCCGGGAGAAATCCCGGAGGCCTTTTTATGTCTTATTTCTGTGTGTTTTTCAGATAGTTATTGACCATCATGGCGATCTTAAAGGTCATGGCCTCATCAAACCGGCGGATGTCGAGACCGGTCGTTTTCTGGAGCTTCTCAATGCGGTACACCAGGGTGTTGCGGTGGATGTAGAGCTGACGCGCGGTCTCGGAGATGTTCAGGTTGTTGTCGAAGAACTGGCGTATCGTCGTCAGGGTTTCTTCGTCAAGGTCGGCAAAGACATCGTGGTCAAAGGTTTCACGGAGGAAGAGCTCGCAGAGAGAGTGCGGAAGCTGGAAAATGAGCCGTCCGATACCGAGATTGCTGTAGGAGATTACATGAAGGTCCGGGTAGAAGATACGTCCTACGTCGATGGCAAGCTGCGCCTCCTTATACGACTGGGACAGATGATCGAGCAGATTGGTTGGGAGACCGTAGGAAACCCGTACCGGGATCATTGCTTCGGCGTTGAGCATGTCGGAGAGCGTGTGAGCAGCTTTTGCGGCAGCCTCCTGGCCGTTGACTTCTGAGACGACAGCAATATGGGAAGCATCGACAATCGTCAGAAACTCATTGCCGGAGGCAGTGTACATGGCTTTCAGTGTCTGCAGTGCCAGATCGGTGTCCTTTTCATCAGTTTCGGTCAGATATACGATACGGTTGACATCTTCGCGGATTTTCAGCTTTCTTGCCTCGGAATGGATGTCCGGAGCAAGGAGATTGTCCAGTAGAACATTCTGAATGAAGTGATTCCGGTCCATTCGCTCGTGGGAGAGTGCGAGAAGATTCTGAAGCTCGCTTACGGCAACTCGGCCGGTGATTTCCGGATTCTGTCCCCCGCTTGCAGCCAGATAGTACACAGGCATGTCGTCATCGTAGACTTTCAGGTAGGTGGTGCTGCCGATTGTCATACTGTCAGCGGCGGAACGGATCAGCTCGCGGACAGAGGTATCGTCGTCGGCAATGTTCATGTCTCCTGTGATTCTGGTTCCGTTTTTTTCATACAGGGTTAGGGTAGTTCCGGTAATATCCTGAAGCTGCTGTATGGCTTTGCTTAATATCCTGCTGTTAATCATAAAAACCCCTTCTTATGTGTGCGATTTATGCTTAGATTCCTTGCCGCCAATTTCGTGCGTAGATTGGGGTGCGGAAACGTTATTTTTATTTTAAAATAATACGATACTTGAATCAAGTGCCAGCGTTGCCTGTAGCGAGATAAAACACGAATACTTTGCATTCGGCTGCGTCTCACTGTTCGCGTAAAAAACACCCCGCAGAAGCAAATCTGCGGGGTGATCCTGTACCTGACGCTTGCAGGGATTAGGATGAAATCAGTGAACGATGGCAAGCTCGGTTTCTTTGTCGAATACGTGGAGCTTATCCATGTCGATTGCGAATTTGACCTCAGAACCTGTTCTTGCAGGCGTCTTCGGGTTTACACGTGCGGTCATTGCCGTATTGTCATAGTCGAAGTACAGGAATACTTCTGCGCCGAGAAGCTCATATACATTGATCTTTGCGGAGAATACTTCGCCAGGATTCTTGGCGATGACTTCCGGATCGTCGGACAGATGCTCAGGACGAATACCTGCGACAACGGTCTTTCCTACATAGCCTTTCTCCTTCAGTACCTTGCCCTTCTTGTCCGGAAGAGTGAATCTCTGTCCGGCGAAGTTCAGCTGAATTGCTCCGGCCTTCTCCTCGACAACGGCGTCAAGGAAGTTCATCTGCGGAGAGCCGATGAATCCGGCTACAAACAGGTTGCACGGCTCATCATAGAGAACCTGAGGTGTATCAACCTGCTGAACGACACCTTCCTTCATTACGACGATTCTGGTACCAAGGGTCATAGCTTCTGTCTGGTCATGAGTTACATAGATAATGGTTGCTCCCAGTCTGTCGTGCAGCTTTGCAATCTCGGTTCTCATCTGAACACGAAGCTTTGCGTCCAGGTTGGAGAGCGGCTCATCCATCAGGAAGACACGGGGATTACGAACGATGGCGCGGCCCATGGCTACTCGCTGTCTCTGACCACCGGACAGAGCCTTCGGCTTACGGTCAAGCAGGTGCTCAAGGTCAAGGATCTTGGCAGCATCTCTAACCTTCTTGTCGATCTCGTCCTTCGGAACCTTGCGGAGCTTCAGACCAAAGGCCATATTGTCGTAAACCGTCATATGCGGATACAGAGCATAGTTCTGGAAAACCATGGCGATATCACGGTCCTTGGGATCTACATCATTCATGACCTTGTCACCGATTTTCAGTGTACCGGAGGTGATGTCCTCAAGGCCGGCGATCATACGAAGCGTAGTGGATTTTCCACAGCCGGAAGGTCCTACAAAAATGATGAATTCCTTATCTGCGATATCAAGATTGAAGTCCTTAACGGCTTCAAAGCCGTTCGGATATTTTTTGCCGATGTGCTCCAGGCTTAAACTAGACATGGTTCTGTCCTCCTTAAATAAATATTCCCAAAAGAATTGTTCCGTGATCTCCGGATTTGCAGATATACAACCGGAATGATCAGAAACAATGAAATGGAACAAATATGAATTGCTTCTGTCTATAGGTAGTAGTATAAGGGATCGGCTTTTTTTTGGCTACGGTATTGTCACCAATTATTCGAGCCGGGTTTCGTCGTATTGGGGATGGAACGGGGAAAAGGTCCGTCAGAGTGACGGAAATCTTTGACTTTTTTTGAGCAATCTATCCACTTGAAGAGTTACTGTTTACGCGCCATCTGAAACGGCTAAGATTTTACAGTACCTTTGCCTGAGCATTATTGACTGTTAAAAGTTTTATCCGTAAATTCTTCAAAAATTGGATAGCGAGGACTGTTTGACGAAGGCGCTCGCGCCTGAGGAGTTCCGCAGCTCAAAAAACAGGATAAAACTTTGTTGCAGCCAGTTTGCGAATGGCGACAGGACTGTAAAATCCTTGCCGAATATAGTTGTGAGTGAACGGTAACCTTGAAGACAGCTATTCGAAAACGACGTTGAAATCCGAACCCGCAGAAGCCGGGGGATATGGTATAATAAAACACATATGTGTTTTGTGGGGCTTGCGGTTAAGATATTACGAAAACTTAACGAAATTGAAATACTTTCATGCGATTTCTGCATATCGTATCCGATATAATTATTGTTTGAGTAAACTGTCACATGGTTAATTGTGGCATGTATGGTAGCTGGTGGAAGGAGAAAGAGGTTATGAATTTACGCGGAGGCGGGGGGAGACGTTCCAGACGCGGAATACTTGCGACGGTTCTTGTGATCGGGATTGCGGCTGCTGTCATTGCAGCGGCGGTCGGCAGTGGCAGGGGAAGCAGAAACGCTGAGATATCAAAGGGAATCGAGTTTCTGAAAGCGCAGGAAAGCAAGGACCCGAAAGAAGTGGAGCAGGTTCTGACAGAACAGAAAAAAGAAAAAATGAAGGCGGAACGTGCTGAAATGCAGAAGAAGCTGGAAGATGGGACGATCGACGTGTGGAGCTTGTTCGGGGATTCCGTGATCATGGGAGATTCGAGAGCGGTGGGGTTTTATACCTACGAATTTCTTCCGCAGTCCCGTGTCCTGGCGGAGGCAGGCAATACAATTGCTAATATCCTGGATTACGAGGATGAGCTGGTACAGCTGAACCCGACCTCATTGTTTCTGTGCTACGGACTGAATGATATCTCCATCGGATTGTGGAGCACAAAGGAAGATTATGTGAAGGAATATGCTTCGATTCTGGATGAACTGCACAAGAAGCTTCCTAATACATCTATTTTTGTTAATTCCATCATCCCGGCGCAGCAGGCGGCGATCAATTCTACTCCGGTGTGGGGAAATATTCCGGAGTGGAGCGAAGCGGTTCACAAGATGGTGAAGGAAAAGGGTTACGGCTGGGTCGATGTCGACGGCCTTGTCCGTGAGCATCAGGACCTCTATGATCCGGATTCCATTCATGTCCAGAAAGACTTTTATCCGCTTTGGGCGACGCAGATGATGCTGAGTGTCTATGACGAACAGCAGGCGGGAGAACAGGGATCGGAGCAGGTGGTATCATCTTCGGCGGGTGATTCGGCCGCATCGGAGAGCGTTACCGGGACATCAGAGGGCGTCGGGACTCTTTCATGAGTCCGTGATCGATTTAGGTGCGCATCGCGATGTGGGGTATAATTTTGATAGGGCAAATTGCAAAATGGCAAAAAGGAATTCGGTATAGATTATGAAGATAAAGAGTATGAGACTGAGCGTTCTGGAAATCGTCAAGTGGATTCTGGTAGGATTGCTTGTCGCGTTTCTGGTCCATTCCTTCACGGGAAACCGGATCAGCAAGGCTGGTTTTGATACGGTGTGGGGAGCCGTGACGGCGGATGCGGATATGTCCAAAATGCAGGAGGGGTCCAATCAGATGATCCGGCGGCTGTATGGGCTGGATCCGGCACAGTATGACGGGATCCGGCTTTATTATCCGAAAACTAACATGGGCGCCGAAGAGATTCTTCTGGTGAAAATGAAAGACACAAATGACCAGGAAGCAGTGAAAAAGGCCATGGAGTCAAGGAAAAAGACACAGATGAACAATTTTAACGGTTATGGAACGTATCAGTATGGCATGCTGGAGAAAAGCGTAATTTCCATCCGGGGAAACTATGCGCTGTTTGCCTCGGCGGAAAACGCGGCAGAAATCGTGCAGGCTTTTGGGAACGCTCTGTAAGGGGGAGACCGTGATATGACTTTTAGCACACTGAGTTTTATATTCGTATTTCTGCCGATTTCGCTTCTTGTTTATCATCTGATACCGTCCGGAAAGAGCATCTGGCGCAAGGCGGCCCTTTTGCTCTTTAGCGTATTGTTTTACGTCTGGGGAGATGCGCCGAGTCTTGTGGTTCTTCTTCTCTCGGTCCTGTTCAACTACCTTTCGGGACAGGAGATTCGGATGCTTTCCGCAGACGCCCGGGACGGGATGAGGAGAAAGGCGGCTGTAATTACGGCGGTGGTTGTGGATGTCGCAGTACTTGGCATTTTCAAATACAGCCGGCTGACACTTCCGGTTGGCATCTCTTTTTACACGTTCTCGGCGCTCTCCTATATTTTCGATATTTATTACGGAAGGGTTAAGGATGACGGCGATCTTCTGGATGAGATGCTTTACATCCTGTTTTTTCCAAAGCTGATATCCGGACCGATCATGCAGTATAAGGATTTCCGTGAGCAGCTTGCACAGCAGACGGCGAAGAACAGATATTTTACGTCGGGTATGCATCGGTTTATCATAGGTCTGTTTAAGAAGGTGCTGCTCGCGGATAATCTGAGTACAGCTTTTCATCAGATCAGCAGTCTCCATCAAATGGCCGGACTGACTGCCTGGCTGGGCATGATTTTTTATTCGCTGGAGCTGTATTTTGATTTCAGCGGATATTCCGATATGGCGATCGGCCTGGCCGAGATGTTTGGATTCCGGATGGAGAAGAACTTTGATTATCCTTATCTTTCCGATGGAGTCACGGATTTCTGGAGAAGGTGGCATATCTCCCTGGGGCGCTGGTTCCGGGATTACGTCTATATCCCGATGGGGGGAAACCGCTGTTCCCGTGAAAAACAATTCCGCAATCTTGCGGTTGTCTGGATTCTGACGGGACTCTGGCATGGAAATACCCTGAATTTCCTGTTCTGGGGAATCTATCACGGTTTCTTTGTTATTTTGGAAAAATTCGCGATCGGGCAGAAAAGGCTGTCAATCCCGAAATGGGTTCGGGTTTTCCTGACGGATCTGATTGCTTTCATCGGATGGATCTTTTTCTTCACACCTTCGATCGGCGCAGCGTTCCGCTACATCGGACAAATGTTCGGAGCGGACGGACTCGGATTTGCAAACAGAGCTAGTGCCTATTATCTGACAAGCAATCTGGTTCTCCTGATTGTTGCTGTGATCTGCTGTGGACCGCTTCTGACCAGGCTTCACGACGCTCTGGTATACAGGGGCAGTAAGAACGCGATGTATGTGTCTGTGGCACTCCATGTAGGCCTCCTGCTTTTCTGTATAGCCAATATGGTCGGAGCTACATATTCTACATTCCTGTATTTCAGATTCTGAAAGGTGAACGATAATGACGGATTACAGTGAGAATAATACGAAAAAAAGAAAGCCGGTACCCGTCTATCCGGATGATCTGCCATCCCGGCTGAAGACGAGACCGGACAGCTCCGGTCGCAATGCCGGAAGAGAGGCAGCGGGACGAGGGTCCGCTGCGGGAAACGCGCAAAGCGGGAATACAGGGAAGGTCAGACAGCAAACGGGGGCCGGCAGCCGGAATACGGCGGAAGGCAGACAGAAGACAGCGCAAGGCGGAAGGAACAGAAGCGCGGCGAAAGCTGCGGTCAGCAATGGAAATACCGGGACCAGAGAAAAGAACAGACCGGAAACCGTAACCTTGGGAGGAAGAGGGATTGCGGGGGGCGGCAGTAGAAATGCGGAAAATCGGGAAAGGCGTTCGGCGATCCGGGAATCTGAGGCGTTCCGGAGGATCTCCGGCCTGGTTCCGAGGAAACAGAGATTCCGAAAGGGGAAGAAAAAAGCGTATTTTTACGATCTGCTAACACGGATCTTTCTGGGAGCTGTGGCGGTTATCTTTGTCCTGAATCTGGTTGTGCCGAGCCGGGAGTTTTCCGCAGACGAGAACAGAAACCTCGCGCAGCGGCCAAAATTGTCATTGTCCTCCCTGGGAAGTGGAGATTTTTTCAGAGATTTTAACTCCTATGAATCGGATCAGTTTATCGGAAGGGATATGTGGATGAATCTGCGGTCTTTGGGAACGGCAATTCTCGGAAATCGTGAATCCTCGAACGTATTTTTTGGAAAGAACGGATATCTTCTTTCCAAACCGGTTGTGCCGGATGCGAAGACGGTATCTGGAACAGAGGCTGCCATCAATGCTTTTGCCGGTAGACATAGTGATCTGAAGATGAATTTTCTGATGGTGCCGGACGCGGCGAGTATACTTACGGATAAGCTTCCGTCGAATGCTCCGGTGGAGGATCAGATCTCGGATATCCGGGGATTTGAGAACGGTCTGGACAGCAGGATCGGGATAGTAGATGCGATCGGCGTGATGCAGAAGAACAAAGAACAGAAGATTTACTATAAGACGGATCATCACTGGACCAGCCTGGGCGCTTATGAGGTTTTCCTCGGAGCGGCAAATCAGCTCGGTATTGATACGCCGATTACGGAAAATTCGATCTATACCGTATCGGACTCCTTTCAAGGAACACTTGCATCGAGAAGCGGTCGCCATACGAGTCGGGACTCGATTGAGATCTATCAGCCTGACGGTACGGATGTAGAATATTATGTGACGTATCCGGACACAGGAGAAAAGAGCACATCCATGTTCGTGAGTGAGAAGCTGAAGGAAAAGGATCAGTACCAGGTGTTCTTCGGCGGGAATCATCCGCTGGTGGAGATCCGTACGACAGCAAATAACGGCAGGAATCTGCTGGTGTTCAAGGACTCCTACGCGAACAGCTTTATGCAGTTTCTGTATCCGTATTTTCAGAATATTATCATGGTAGATCCGAGATATTATTATGACGATATCGAGACCGCCATCACGTCCTACGGAATCACCGATGTGCTGTTTCTGTACAGTGCGGACACATTGCTCCTGGATACCAACCTGACGGATACGCTGAATGCCTCTTCTGTTTCCGACAGCGCGGACAGCAAAGAGACCGGGACGAAGGGAACGGAGAGCGTGAACAGTTCCTCCGTTTCCTCCTCCTCCCTCGAGGCAGTGAGCACATCATCGGCAGGGAACGCGGTTATATCCTCGTCGGCTGCCGGATGAATCATGCGGCCGGGGCTGACTTTTCTTTGAAAAAATGCTATGATAAGTGCAGTTGAAAAATCGACTGACAGGAGAAGGAATTATGAGCGATCTATTTAAGGAAAAACTGATTTCCGTGCAGCCGACGATGAAGAATCGTTTCATTAAGGTTTTCTTTGTGCTGCTGACCATTCTGATGTTCTTTTTTGGAATTGTCGTGCATCCGGGATTTCTGCTCGCCGGTTTCGCGTTGATTCTAATCGATATATGGCTGATTCCCAGGCAGAGCGTAGAATATGAATATTCCTACGTGAACGGTGTGCTGGATATCGACAGGATTTTTTCCAAGCAGACCAGAAAGAAGGGAGCATCCTATGATCTGAGTGAGGCGGAGGTTATCGCGCCGGTCGGATCGGATCATCTTTCCGACTTCAAAAATGTAAAGTCGATCGATTACACCTCAGGAGCACCGGAGGATGAGAAGAATGCGTGGGCATTTGTCATTTCCTCAAACCAGGGAAGACAGAAGGTGCTCATCTCGCCTACCGAGGATATGCTCAGGGATATGCGCATGCGCGCGCCCAGCCGTTTCTTCACAAACTGAGAAAACACAGACAGCAGGCAGTCTTTTTGTCCGCACAAGGCATTGACTTTCCGATTCCGGTTTGCTAAACTTTTTTCAATTACTCAGAACATGTGCAGACGGCAGACATATGCTTGCGATTTTCTCATACATTTCTATGATTTCGTTTCGTCACAGACTTCTGCTTCTTGCAGAAGTCTGCTCTATATAGTAGGTGGCACTGTCTACAGCATGTCGATTTGCTTATGTGTTGATCAGCTAAAAGAAAGGAAGAACGTATATGGGACAGATTATCGGAGAAGGTATTACATTTGATGATGTGCTTTTGGTACCGCAGTATTCCACGGTTACCCCGAATCTGGTGGATTTGAGCACATACCTCACGAAGAAGATCAAATTGAATATCCCGATGATGAGTGCAGGAATGGATACGGTTACCGAGCATCGCATGGCGATCGCAATGGCCAGACAGGGAGGTATCGGTATCATTCACAAGAACATGACTATCGAACAGCAGGCAGATGAGGTTGATAAGGTGAAACGTTCGGAAAACGGCGTTATCACCGATCCGTTCTACCTTTCTCCGGATGACACGCTCGCGGATGCCAACGCACTGATGGCGAAGTATCGTATTTCAGGCGTACCGATCACGGTCGGCAAGAAGCTGGTCGGAATTATCACAAACCGTGACCTTCTCTTTGAAACCGATTTCAGCAAGAAGATCAGGGAATCCATGACCTCTGAAAATCTGATCACCGCAAAAGAGGGTGTTACACTCGAGGAGGCGAAGAGCCTTCTTGCCAAGGCGAGAAAGGAAAAGCTTCCGATCGTCGACGAGGAGGGCAATCTGAAAGGCCTGATCACGATCAAGGATATCGAGAAACAGATCAAATACCCCAATGCGGCAAAGGACGCTTACGGGCGACTTCTCTGCGGCGCTGCGATCGGCATAACCGATGATGTACTCGCGCGTGTGGATGCGCTGGTTAAGGCGCATGTAGACTGTGTGGTTATCGATTCCGCTCACGGTCATTCTGCGAACATCTTCAAGTGCCTGCGCATGGTCAAGGAGGCATATCCGGATCTTCAGGTTATCGCGGGCAATGTGGCGACAGCCGAGGCTACACATGACCTGATCGAGGCAGGAGCAGACTGTGTCAAGGTCGGAATCGGACCAGGATCGATCTGCACGACCCGTGTCGTTGCGGGCATCGGTGTTCCGCAGGTTACTGCGATCATGAACTGCTATGAAGAAGCGAAGAAAACCGGCACGCCGATCATTGCGGACGGCGGTATCCAGTTCTCAGGCGATATTGTGAAGGCGATCGCAGCGGGCGGAAATGTCTGCATGATGGGAAGCATGTTCGCCGGATGTGATGAGGCTCCGGGTGAATTCGAGCTGTTCCAGGGAAGAAAATACAAGGTATACCGCGGCATGGGTTCCATGGGAGCGATGTCTCAGGCACACGGAAGTGCGGACCGCTATTTCCAGGCCGGCGCGAAAAAGCTTGTTCCGGAAGGCGTGGAAGGACGTGTGGCATACAGAGGATCTGTCGAGGATACGATTTTCCAGATGATCGGTGGTCTCCGTTCCGGTATGGGATATTGCGGGGCGAAGGACATTCCGACACTGCAGGAGACCGGAAAGTTTATCAAGATTTCTTCCGCAGCGCTTAAGGAGTCTCATCCGCATGATATTCACATCACCAAAGAGGCCCCGAACTATAGTATCGATAACTGATACCGGCAGAGTGAAATCCTGGAAAAGCGGTCTGCGTCCATCACACGGACGCGGACGGATGTGGTTTTTCAAGGCTGTAAGAGAGCAATATACAGACAGCAGAATGACGCAGAGATGCGCTTCTGCTGTTTTTTCAGGAAAGAAATTCCGACAGGATTTAAAGGAGGCAGGTTTATGGAGGCAGACAGCAGAAAAAAGCTCGACAGATTATGTGTGGCAATGATTGATTACGACCGGAGAGATCCTATGCGGATTCAGCACCTGATCAAGGTCCATGCATTTGCAGCGATTATCGGCAGAAGCGAGGGCCTTGACGAAAAGACACAGAGGATTCTCGAGGCTGCCGCCTATGTGCATGATATCGGGATTCACAAGGCGGAGATCCTGTGCGGAAGAAGCGATGGGAGGCTCCAGGAGCAATACGGACCGGGAGAGGCGGAGCCGCTTCTGGAACAGCTCGGGTTTGAAAAGGATGAGATCGACCGGATCTGTTATCTCATCGGCCATCACCACACCTACACGGAAATAGACGGGATGGATTACCAGATTCTGGTCGAGGCGGATTTTCTGGTCAATCTGTATGAGGACAAGGCTTCCGCCATCGGAATCCAGAACGCATACAAAAAGATTTTCCGTACGGAATGCGGCAAGAAGATATTCCGTGAAATGTACCTCGACGCGAGGGATCAGGAATACCAGAAGTGGATGCAGTCAAAGGGACAGAAATAACGAGCAGAAAAATGGAAAAAACCCATACCCTGGCAGTGCATCGAAGGGTATGGGTTTTTCTGTCAGAGAAGAGAATATCCGAAGCTGTTTACAAGAGCGTCAATCGGAACCTTTTTCTTACAGAGCGGGCAGTCGCTGGTCTTGTAGGATTCGTACTCCGGTACATCCGATGCGTGGAAGGCGGCGGCAACCTTGATGCCCTTGACCTCGTCTACGGCACTGAAGATCGCGCATGCGCCGCTTACAGTGGCGCCGTAATAGCGGACGCTCTCGAGAATCGTCGCCAGAGAACGGCCGGTCGTGATGGAACCGAGAAGAAGGAGTACGTGCTTGCCGCGAAGTGCAATCTGCATGTTGTCACGGAAAATGATCTGTCCGGATGCGACGTATTCCGGAGACACAACATAAATGGTTTTATGCGCATTGATAGAGAGAATTCCGGATTTGGTAAGCTCCTCGGCGAGATAGGTGCCGATCACCTCGGTGCCGTCCATGCAGATGATGGTATCTACCTGCGTATCAACGGAATAGTGCATGGCGAGAAGGGATGCAACGTTATGCGCTTCGCTGCATCGTGTCTTCATGGTTGTGATATCAAAAAAACAGTTGATGTGTGAATGTGAGGTGGCAAAATGCCCCCGGATCACCTTCAGAGATACGTTCGAATTCATAACCGCCGGAATTTTGACATAATTTTTGTCCATACGATATACTCCTTTCCGCTTACAGATGCGGGATATCAGGTTCCTGCACTCTGCGAATGTTTCTGTCTGCGAACATTTCTGTCTCAGCTGCGGGCAGCTTTGCGGTTCGCGACGGGCAGCCTGTCTTTTCGAAGTGTTTATATATCAATTATAACACAGAGGATGCTAAAATTGCACAAAAAATAACGAATATTTGCAAATTTAATGTTAAGAATGTCAAAAGGGGGATTGCCGTTGGAGCGGCAATCCCCTTGGTTGTGCACGGCAAAAACGCCCGTTCTGTTATTTATTTTTGCTCTGTTTCTTGACGTCTTCCATCATAAGAGCGCGTACCTTCAGAGGAAGTCCGAAGAGGTTGATGAATCCGCTTGCATCGCTGTGATCATAGAGATCTCCGGTGGTGAAGGAGGCAAGGGAGGAATTGTAGAGGCTGTACGGGGAAGTCGTGCCGTTGCGGATGATGTTGCCCTTGTAGAGCTTCAACTTCACCTCGCCGGTAACGACATTCTGGGTGGATTCAACGAATGCGCCGATTGCCTCGCGAAGGGGGGTAAACCATTTTCCCTCGTAAACAATCTGAGCCAGCTGGCTTCCGAGCTTTTTCTTGGCCTCCATGGTCTCGCGGTCGAGTACGAGCTCTTCAAGCTGGTCGTGAGCGGCCATCAGGATCGTTCCGCCGGGGGTTTCATAGACGCCGCGCGACTTCATTCCGACGACACGGTTCTCGACGATGTCAATGATGCCGATTCCGTTTGCGCCGCCGAGCTTATTCAGCTCCTCGATGATCTCGGCAACCTTCATTTCCTTTCCATTCAGTGCCTTCGGAACACCCTTTTCAAAGGTCAGAGTGAGGTCGGTGACCTTGTCCGGGGCCTTTTCCGGCGTGACGCTCAGTACCAGAAGCTTATCGTAGTTCGGCGCCTGAGAAGGATCCTCGAGCTCGAGACCTTCGTGGCTGATGTGCCACAGATTCCGGTCACGGCTGTAGCCCTTGCCCATGGAGAAGGGGAGGTCGATGCCGTGGTCCTTGCAGTACTGAATCTCGTCTTCGCGGGACTGCATCTTCCACACATCGGTCATCCGCCAGGGAGCGATAATCTTTATCGTCGGATCAAGCGCTTTGATTCCGAGCTCGAAACGGATCTGGTCATTTCCCTTTCCGGTTGCACCGTGGCAGATCGCAGATGCGCCTTCCTTATGCGCAACCTCGACGAGCTTTTTCGCGATCAGCGGACGCGCCATGGAGGTTCCGAGCAGGTAGCTGTGTTCATAGACCGCACCGGCTTTGACGCAGGGCATGATGTAGTCCTCTGCGAATTCGTCAATGACATCAATGATGTAGAGCTTGGAAGCTCCGGAGCTCAGCGCTCTTTCGTTCAGATTGTCGTCGGTCAGCTCCTCTTCCTGTCCGCAGTTGATGCAGCAGCAGATGATTTCATATCCGAAGTTTTCCTTCAGCCACGGAATCAACGCTGTCGTATCCAGACCTCCGGAATATGCAAGAACAACTTTTTCACTCATGGGAAATATCCTCCTTTAATTATATCTGTAAAAAATGAAAGTACCGGTTCTGTGATCGGATCCTGCCGGGTGTGCCACACGGCACGAGGGCGTTAAGGCCCGTGCAGGGTAAATGCACCCGAAACATTTTCATTATACCGACTCGCCGGGAGCGGGACAAGCGTTTCCGGCGAATTGCAAGAACAGAATTATGCAAAGAGTTACTGTTCACGCGCCATCTGAAACGGCTAAGATTTTACAGTACCTTTGCCTGAGCATTACTGGCTGTTAAAAGTTTTATCCGTAAATTCTTCAAAAAGTGGATAGCGAGGACTGTTTGACGAAGGCGCTCGCGCCTGAGGAGTTCCGCAGCTCCAAAAAACAGGATAAAACTTTGTCACAGCCAGTTTGCGAATGGCAACAGGACTGTAAAATCCTTGCCGAATATAGTTGTGAGTGAACAGTAACTGCAAAGAGTCTCTTACGCGCGCTTCGCGACAGGCGGGGCCTTCTGCGTTTTCGAAGAGCTGTTTTTATGATGAAGCTGTATAAGCTACGGATTGCTCCGTGCTTCGCACTCGCGCAATCCTACAGGCATTCGCGTTTTCGCCGTGTTGCACACGGCTTCACGCTCATACCTGTTGCCTTCGAAATCGCAAAAGTCTCTTACGCGCGCTTCGCGACAGGCGGGGCCTTCTGCGTTTTCGAAGAGCTGTTTTTATGATGAAGCTGTATAAGCTACGGATTGCTCCGTGCTTCGCACTCGCGCAATCCTACAGGCATTCGCGTTTTCGCCGTGTTGCACACGGCTTCACGCTCATACCTGTTGCCTTCGAAATCGCAAAAGTCTCTTACGCGCGCTTCGCGTGCGACGAGGCCTTCTGCGTTTTCGAAGAGCTTATACAGCAATATACATCATCTGTGCATGAAATGCAAGGGAGTATGGGACATAATCGAATAAATATGCGATATATGCTTGAATGAGTGCATAAATATACATATTTTACTCTTTACATCTCCGGAAAAGAAGTTTATTCTTAACAGAGAATGGACAAGGAGGATCTATCATATGAATATCGGACATGAGGGTGTGACGGCTGCGATGGGGTTTCAGGCGGCGGGTGGTCATACCGGTATAAAAAAAGGAAATACAAAGGATATGGCGATGATTTATAGCATCGTTCCCTGTGTCGTGGCAGGAACCTTTACGACGAATCTTGTGAAGGCGGCACCGGTAAAATGGGATCAGCATGTGGTGCATGACAGCAAGAGCGCGCAGGCGGTTGTGATCAACAGCGGAATTGCAAATGCGGCTACAGGAGAGCAGGGATATGAGGCCTGCCGGAAAACGGCGGAAGCCGCTTCCAGAGAGCTTCATATCCCGGCGGATTCGGTGCTGATCGGATCGACCGGGGTGATCGGTGCGCAGATCCCGGTCGATGTCATTGAAAAGGGAATTCATCTCCTGGCTCCGATGCTTGACAATTCGAGAGAAGCGGCAGGGATCGCGGCACAGTCTATCATGACTACGGATACGCATCCGAAGGAGGTGTCGGTGAGCATTGAGCTCGGCGGCAAAATGGTGACCATCGGCGGCATGTGCAAGGGAGCCGGCATGATCCATCCGAATATGTGCACGATGCTCTCGTTTCTTACCACAGATGCCGTGATTTCCGGGACCATGCTTCAGGAGGCGCTGTCAACGGTGGTCAAGGATACCTATAATATGATCTCGGTCGATGGAGATACCTCGACAAATGACACCTGCGTGATTATGGCAAACGGTCTTGCCGGCAACCCGGACATTACCTCCCGTGGAGAAGATTATGATAAATTCGTAGAGGCGCTTTTTGCGGTGAACCGCGAGCTCGCGAAAATGATTGCGGGCGACGGAGAGGGCGCAACCAGACTTTTTGAGGTAAGGGTCGTGAATGCAAAGACGAAGGACCAGGCGGTTACACTCGCAAAATCAATTGTTACTTCGAACCTCACGAAAGCCGCGATTTACGGAAGAGACGCAAACTGGGGCAGAATCCTCTGTGCAATGGGATACTCCGGCGCAAAGTTTGATCCGGAGAACGTGGATCTTTATTTTGAGAGCAAAGCGGGCAAAATCAAGATCGTGGAGAACAGTGTTTCAACCGGATACAGTGAGGAGGAGGCGACCAGGATTCTCTCCGAGGACGCGGTAACCTGTATTGCGGATATCAAGATGGGAAGTGAGGAGGCGACAGCCTGGGGCTGTGACCTCACCTATGATTATATTAAAATCAACGCGGATTACAGATCCTGATGTCTGTATGGATCCGGAGGTGAAAAATGGTTAATCAGAAATATTTAGACAAAGCGGAGGTCCTCATTGAGGCGCTCCCCTATATTCAGAGATTCAATCGCAAGGTTATTGTCGTAAAATACGGCGGAAGCGCTATGATCGACGACGAACTGAAGAGGAACGTCATCAAGGATGTGGTTCTTCTGAAGCTGGTTGGATTCAAGCCGATTATTGTACACGGCGGAGGCAAGGAAATTTCCAAATGGGTCGGAAAAGTCGGCATGCAGCCCAGATTTGTCAATGGGCTGAGAGTTACCGATGAGGACACCATGGAAATCGCTGAGATGGTTCTGAATAAAGTAAATAAGGAACTGGTGAGCATGGTGGAAAGCCTGGGGGTGAAAGCCGTGGGAATCAGCGGGAAGGACGGCGGACTGCTTCAGGTTGAGAAGAAATATTCCGATGGCGAGGACATCGGCTATGTGGGAGATATCCGCAAGGTGGATCCGAAGATCCTGAACGACCTTCTGGAGAAGGATTTCCTGCCTATTGTGTGCCCGGTTGGCACAGATGATGATTTTCACTCCTACAATATCAATGCGGACGACGCGGCGAGTGCGATCGCGGAGGCGGTGAAGGCGGAGAAGCTGGCCTTTCTCAGTGATATTGAGGGAGTGTACTACGACAAGGATGATCCGTCGACACTGATTTCTCTTCTTACAATTGATGAGGCGAGGGATTTGATAGAGAGCGGTCATGTTGCGGGAGGAATGATTCCGAAGCTTCAGAATTGTATCAGCGCCATTCACAATGGAGTAAACCGGGTGCATATCCTGGACGGCAGAATACCACACTGTCTGCTGCTGGAAATTTTCACGAACAAAGGAATCGGAACCGCTATTCTGAGAAATGAAGAGGAAAAATTTAATCATGAAGACTGAAGAAATCATGCAGGAAACCGATGAATATGTGCTCCACACCTACAATCGTTTTCCGGTTGTATTCGAGAGAGGCGAGGGAGTTCATCTCTATGACACAGACGGAAAGGAGTATCTGGACTTTGCGGCGGGAATCGCCGTTTTCGGTCTCGGGTATGCAAACCGGGAATACAACGATGCGCTGAAGGACCAGATCGACCATATCATCCATACGTCCAATCTGTATTACAATGTACCGATGGCGGAGGCAGCCAGAAAGGTAGCAGAGTCCTGCGGCATGAGCAAGGTGTTCTTTACAAACTCCGGAACAGAGGCAATTGAGGGCGCGATCAAGGCTGCGCGAAAATATGCGTGGCTGAGGGACGGAAGCTCGGATCATGAGATCATCGCCATGAAGCATTCTTTTCACGGCAGAAGTCTCGGCGCACTGTCCGTCACCGGCAACACATCTTATCAGGAGCCGTTTAAACCGCTGATCGGTGGCATTCGTTTTGCGGAATTCAATGACTTGAAGAGTGTTGAGGAGAGTATCAGCGATAAGACCTGTGCGATCATTATGGAGACCGTGCAGGGCGAGGGCGGCATTTATCCGGCGGAAAAGGAGTTCCTTCAGGGAGTCCGAAAGCTTTGCGACGAGCATGATATTCTGCTGATCCTGGATGAGATTCAGTGCGGTATGGGCCGGACCGGCTATCTGTGGGCGTGGCAGGAATTCGGTGTGAAGCCGGATATCATGACCTGTGCCAAAGCGCTTGGCTGTGGTGTTCCTGTGGGCTGCTTTGTTCTGAATGAGAAGGCGGCGTCCCGTTCGCTGGTTCCGGGCGATCATGGCAGTACTTATGGGGGAAATCCGCTGGCGACACGCGCGGTCAGCACGGTTTTTGATTTGTTCGCAAAAAATCATATCGTCGAGCATGTGAAAGAATTGACTCCGTATCTGGAGCAGAAGCTGGATTCGCTTGTCGCGGGGCATGATTTCCTTGCCGCGAGACGGGGAAAAGGATTTATGCAGGGGCTGGTCGTGAGCGGAAGACCGGTGGGCGAGATCGTCAGCAATGCCTTGCAGAACGGTCTTGTGGTCATCTCGGCGGGATCGGATGTGATCCGGCTTGTTCCGCCGCTGGTCATCGAAAAGGAAGATATCGATGAAATGATCCGGAGACTGGAGGCGTCGTTCTGAGTCTTTGCTCTTGTAATTGTTACAAAAATTAGCTACAATATTTGTGGTCGGGTATCTCTCTGCCGGAAACATTTCGAAAATGACTATGACCGGAGAGATACATATGTTAATGAAAATCAGAAAACGGATTCACAGGGCTTCGGTTCTGTTGTCTGCCGCGCTGCTTAGTGCGGCTCTGCTGTCAGGATGCGGGGAGGATGCGGGCGTTTATCGGTATGATTCTGTCGGTTCAGAATCAGAGACTTCAGCGTCATCAGTCGCTTTCCGTGAGGAAGGTTCATCCGCATCTGAAGAAAAAGCTTCACCTGCATCCGGCGATTATGCTTCGCCGACTGTCTGCTATGTATATGTCTGCGGCGCGGTGAATGCGCCGGGAGTTTATGAGTTACCGGCCGGAAGCCGGGTTTTTGAGGCGATCGCGAAGGCAGGCGGAATGACAAAAGAGGCAGACGGGCGCAGCCTGAACCAGGCGGCGCCTGTCGAGGACGGTCAGCAGATCACCGTATATACGACAGAAGAGGTGGAGACCCTGAGAAAGAGTGGAGGCGCTGCCGGAACGGGAAATCCTTCCGGTAGTACAGACGCAGCTGTGTCAGCGGGAGAGTCCGGTAAGCAAAAGATAAATATTAATACGGCCGGGAGGGAGGAGCTGATGACCCTGAAAGGGATCGGCGCCGCCCGCGCAGAAGCAATCATTACGTACCGTGAAGAACACGGGGCTTTTTCCAGAATTGAAGACATTATGAATGTTGAAGGTATCAAGGAAAAGGCCTTTGCGAAGATCAGGGACGATATTGTGGCAGAATGATGTACATGCAGAGGTAGGGGTCTGGAAAATGGCAAACAAGGTTCTGGTAGTTGACGATGAAAAGCTTATCGTAAAGGGCATCCGCTTTTCGCTGGAGCAGGACGGATACGAGGTGTCCTGCGCGTATGACGGCGAGGAGGCGCTGAATCTGGCAAAGGAGAATGATTATGACATCATACTTCTCGATCTGATGCTTCCGAAGATGAGCGGACTGGAAGTCTGTCAGCAGATCCGGGAGTTTTCCAACGTTCCGATCATCATGCTGACCGCAAAGGGCGAAGACATGGACAAGATCATGGGATTGGAATACGGAGCGGATGATTACATCACGAAGCCGTTTAATATCCTGGAGGTCAAGGCCAGAATCAAGGCCATTCTCCGGAGAACCAGGAAGACGGAGAAAACCGAGGAGAAGAAAAAGATTATTCAGGCCGGTGATCTGCGGCTGGATATTGACAGCCGTCGGGTCTTCATCGGGGACCGGGAGGTTAATCTGACCGCGAAGGAGTTTGATGTCCTGCAGCTCCTCGCTTTTAATCCGAATAAAGTCTACAGCCGGGACAACCTTCTGAATATCGTGTGGGGCTATGAATACCCGGGCGATGTGCGGACGGTAGATGTCCATATCCGTCGGCTCCGTGAGAAAATCGAGGATAATCCGTCTGAGCCTCGATATGTTCACACGAAGTGGGGAGTCGGCTATTATTTTCAGGCATAAGAAAACTTAAGGAGAACAGACCTGCTGTTTGCAGGAAGGCAACAGCAGAAAATTCCCACCGTTGGCAGCAGTTGACGGTGGGAATTTCTGTCGGAGCCGGTCCGGGGCTTTGCGGAGAAAGAGGATGCAGAGTCAGCGGGTCCTGGGGCTTCATTGTGGAAGAAAAGGATGGTTTTTGCTATAATAGCAGTCAGCAGATCTTGGGAGGGAATAAAAAATGGCTGGAAGGAAACGAACGTTAAATGACCGTCCGCTTAAGGTTATCGTGGTGATTCTGATTGCTGTGATGGTCGTCCTTTTTATTCGATATATGGCTTCTCCGTCGGGAAGAAAGAGCTCGCAGGAAAATACAGAGGCGGTCCGGAGCGTATCTGTTTCTCCGACTGTCGGCACAGAGAACGGCGGTACGACGTCTGAAGAAGGTGGTAAGGCGCTTGAAGCTGTGGCGGCGGACGCATCTGTATCCTCGTCATCCTCCATCAATGATGCATCCGTATCCTCGTCATCCTCTATCAACGATGTATCCGGAAATACGGCCGGGACGAGCGCAACATCGGTATCCACAGACAACGAATCGGATTCTTCTGCCAAGAAGGGGGATACGGCAGTGCTCTCTGATGGAAATGGCAATACGGTAACGGTTACCTACGACAGTGGGGTCGCCTGGTACGATGCGAATCAGAATGTGTATTCTCCGCTCGGATCGGGAAACTGGATGGACGCATCGGGAAATATTTATACGGAGGCCGGCAACTCGAATGCTTCCGGAGACGCGGCGGGAGGCGGAAGCGGAATTAATCTTGTGCAAAGCAGAGGATGATGTATGGATAAGGAACGAAAGGCAAAGGAGTGGTATCGGCTGGACAACGCAGCCAAGCTGATTCCCTCGACTATGGCGGGGGCAGATACCAGGGTTTTCCGGATCGTCTGTGAGCTGAGGGAAGAAGTGGACCCGGATATTCTCCAGCGGGCGCTGGAGGAAACGCTGAAGGAATTTCCGTACATGAATTGCTGTCTGCGCAAGGGAATTTTCTGGTACTATATGGACGAGCTCCCGGGATGTGAGCGGGTGCGGGAGGAGGATATCCCGGCGCTGAAGGCGCTCTATATTCCCGGTAAGAAGAATTTTCTCTACCGGGTGAGCTATTTCTGCAAAAGAATTAATGTGGAGATTTTCCATGTGCTTTCAGATGGAACCGGCGGTTATATGTTTATTCAGTCGCTCGTAACCAATTACCTGATTCTGAGGCATAACCTGGACGGTTGTCTGTCCCGGTCGGATCGGAGCTCGGTGACGGAGAAACAGCTCGACGCCTTCAGCAAGTATTATGAGAAGGGAGAGCGGAAGAAGAGAAACTATCTTCGGGAAATGTTCCCGGTCAAGGCTTATCAGATCCGGGGGATTCAGGACGCAAATCTTGAGGAACATCTTCTGGAGGGAACGGTCTCTGTCAGAGAGATTTTGCATGTCGCGCACGAGAACCATGTGACAATCGGCATTCTCACTACTTCGCTCTGGATCGAGGCCATCCTGAAGGAGATGAAACATTCGGAGTATAACCGGCCGATCGTGGTCAGTGTGCCGGTAAACCTCCGCCAGTTTTTTCCGTCTGAGACCAGCAGGAATTTCTTCGGAGTCATCCAGGTCGCCTACTATGCGGGCAATTACGACGGCTCACTCAAAAGCATCATAGATCCGGTCAGCAGGGAGTTCACGGAGCAGCTGACGGAAGAAAATGTCCGGAAGACGATGAACTCTTATTCTGCGCTCGAGCACAACCTGGCGGTTCGTGTAATTCCCCTTTTTATCAAAAATATGGCGCTGCAGGGGATCGCCTACCGGATGAATACGGGAGTCACGACCTCGGTTTCCAATGTGGGTGTCGTAAAACTTCCCGCAGAGATGGCGCCGTATGTTGAAAAATTTTCAAGCTTTATGGCGTGCAAAACGGTCTTCCTCTGTGTCAGCACCTATGAGGACCACATGGTATTCGGTATTGTCTCCAGCTTTGAGAAGCATCCGGTTGCAATGAATTTTTTCCGCAGGCTGGTGCAGCTTGGAGTTCGTGTGGAAGTGGCAAGCAATGACTGTGACGAGGGGGTGTAAGGGATGCAGGAGTGCAGCAGGTGTCATGTTGAGATCAGGGGAAATAAGCGTTGCTGTCCGTTGTGCGGAGGCCCGGTGACAGGGGAACCGGAGAATCCGGCTTTCCCGTCGCTTCCGAAAAAAAAATTCAGTCGGCTCAGTGCGGTAAGGCTGGCTGCCTTTCTTCTGATCGCTTTTCTGATTTCGGATGGCGCAGTGATATACCTTACGGGAGGGGTTCCTTCCTGGATTCCTCTTTCTGTGCTCAGTGCCCTGGTCGGATTTGTGGATATCTGCGTAACCATGTATTATCGAAACAATGTGCTGAAAATGATGCATGTGCAGGTGATCGTGGGAATCATACTGAGTCTTATTATCGATATGGTAACGGGGTGGCATAAGTGGTCGATCCACTGGGTGCTTCCGGTTGCTTTTGTCGGTGTCATGGTGACTACGACACTCATTGAAATCGGTCTGAAAATGGCTCTTCAGGAATTCGTTCTGTATCTTCTGATGGATACGGTTCTGTCGCTTCTGCAGTGGATTTTTCTGCTGCGGCACATCAATACCTTTCCAATTCCTGCGGTCGCCGGCAGCGCAGCATGCATTCTCATGTTTATCGGCATTCTGATTTTCCGCTGGAGAGATTTTTCCTCCGCGTCATCCAGATACTTTAATATTTGAACGGTTTTATTAAGGAAAAGCCGGAAAACCTGGAGTTTTTTATGAAAAAAAAGATAAAGCATTTTGCTTTTTACAGAAGTATCCGGTTCTACATCATGATACTTCTTTTTGTAATGGGCGTTGTGCCCTCCATTATCGTGGAAAGTGTCATCGTGCAGAGCTATGAGAACCGGGCGGTAAGCCAGAGGACAGTAATGGTCAAGAACCAGTGCGAGTTACTGGTGGATCAGCTCTTTAACCGGAATTATCTGTCGGACACCGGGGACGACGTGATTAACGGCGAGTTTAATATGCTTACCGGGATTTACGGAGGGCGGATTCTCGTGATCAACAGGGACAGTAAGGTTGTTATGGACACCTTCAATCTGGATAACGGGAAATACTCGCTGTCTCAGGAGGTTACAGCCTGTCTCAACGGGAAGGAGACGAGCCATTACGACAGAGACAACAAGTATATCGAGCTGACGTTCCGAATCAAGGATCCTGACAAGAAGAGCAGAGATGCGGAGACGCTCGGAGTGCTTCTGGTCAGCGTATCTACTACGGAAATCAGTATCAGCAAGGGAATTCTGGAGGAACGAGGCGCGATGATTCTGGCGATCATCACAGTCGTCAGCCTGATCCTCGGTTACGTTCTGTCGGGAATTCTTGTCAAGCCCCTTCAGAAAATCACCCGTTCCATTGAGGGAATCACGGACGGATACCAGGATGAGAGTATCTCTGTCAATGATTATCGGGAGACAAAGCTGATCACGGATGCCTTCAACCGGATGCTGGCGAGGGTAAAGACGGTGGATGACAGCCGTGAGGAATTCGTGTCTAACGTTTCGCACGAGCTGAAGACACCGTTGACCTCGATGAAGGTGCTGGCGGACGTATTGAACCAAAACCCCGATGCACCCATCGAAGAGTATCGCGACTTCATGAAGGATATTTCTGCGGAGATCGACCGGGAAAATTCGATCATCACGGACCTTCTGGCGCTTGTGAAAATGGACAAGAAATCCACAGACCTGAATATCACGGATGTGAACATCAACGATGAGCTGGAACAAATCATCAAAAGACTGAAACCGATCGCCGACAAGGCGCATGTACAGCTGATTCTTGACAGCTTCCGTCCGATAACGGCACAGGTGGATGAGACAAAGATTTCTCTGGCGTTTACCAATATCATCGAGAACGCGATCAAGTACAATAAGCCCGAGGGGGGATGGGTCCGGATCTCTCTGAACGCAGACCGCAAGTACTGCTATACGACGATTTCGGACAATGGAATCGGAATTCCGGAGGATTCTCTGAATAATATCTTCGAGCGCTTCTATCGCGTGGACAAGAGCCATTCCCGGGAGATCGGAGGAACGGGTCTCGGGCTCGCGATTACGAAAAAGGTTATTGTGATGCATCGGGGCGCAATCCGCGTCAAAAGCAAGCTTGGAGAAGGAACGACCTTCTCGATTCGGATTCCGCTGGTTCACATCGTTTAAAGGAGGAAAGGTGGGAATGAAGAAATTGCTCTGCTTCCTGACGGTCCTTGGCCTTGTCGCGGGACTTGCCGGGTGCGGATTGATGGTAAGCAGTTCATCGGGTGTACAGCCGAGCGCTTCCGAGCAGAAAACGTATCTCTATTTCCTGAACGAGGACGAGGACCGGCTCAGCTGGGTGGAATACCACTTTAATGAACCGGATACAGAGGGAAGAGTCGTTGAGATGATCGCGCTACAGTCGCAGAAGCCGAAGAACAAAAAGGATGTTCTACTTCTCCCGGACGGGGTGAAAATTCAGGATTACAAGCTCAGCGATCAGGCACTCACGTTGGATCTGAGCGCAGGCTTCGACGATCAGACACAGACGAGGAAGACTCTCTGCATCGGGGGACTGGTGCGAAGCTTTGTTCAGATTGATGGAGTGGATAAAATTCTATTCACGGTAGATGGAAGAGATCTTACTGACAGCAGTGGAAACGCGGTGGGAGCGTTGACGGATGACAGCTTTGTAGATAACGCCGGTAAGAATATCAACGCTTATCAGGAAATGGAGATGACACTGTACTTCACCGATCAGACCGGGTCAAAGCTGATTCCGGAGACCAGGAAGGTCTATTACAGCAGCAACGAACCGGTCGAGAAGGCGGTTGTGGAAGAACTGATTCAGGGACCTTCTGAGGAGGGACATTATCCGGTGTTTTCCACGGACACACAGGTGCTCAGCGTGATTTCGCAGGCGGGTATCTGTTATGTGAATTTTGATGACAGCGTTCAGAAGACAATTCTGAGTATCAGTGAGGAGATCCCCATCTATGCGATTGTGAATTCGCTGTCGGACACCTGCCACACTAAAAAGGTGCAGTTCTCAATCGACGGCGAGAGCGACACAGTGTTCCGGAACAGTATGGATCTCAGCGTACAGTATACCCGGAACGACGATCTGATAGCGTCGTGAGGGTTGAATATGAATGAAAAATAGCATCCGGTTTTGTGAAAGCTGCACATTGCAGATTTCACAAAACCGGATGCTATGTTCTAATCATAAACACATCTTTTTATCTGGCTTTTTTCAGGTCTTTTTTCACGTCTTTTTTTCATGGAATCCTTTCGTTTATCTTTCCTTTTCTTTCTTGTATGACAGGGATGACTGTATTTTGGAAGTCTGTTGGGAATCGGGGTGAAGAATCATGAAATACCGTCCCGTCTGTATCGCATGTCTTTTATTAGTTTTCGGAATCCTGTGCTGCTATTTTGCGGATCTTCCGATCTTTGGACGTCCGCGTCTTTTGGAGGAGGAGGAGAAAATCCTGCGATCGGGCACAACAGCAACATGTTCCGGGGAGATTTCTGAGCGGATTCGGAAGAAAAATTCAATACAGTACATCGTAAAGGGCTGCACGGCGGAGTTCCGAGATCGTGAAAAACGGGTGCACAGCGTTGCAATCGGATGCCTGAAGGTGACGATATTGCCGGAGCGTTCCTGCACAGGCGTCGGCGCAGGGAATGAGGGATTCGCTGAATGCGGAAAGGCGGGAATCGGGACAGGAGAGCTTCCGATCGGGAGCAAGGCAGTCTTTCGGGGGAAGCTCTCCGAAATCAAGGGTCCGACAAATCCGGGAGAGTTTGACAGCAAAAATTATTATGCATGCCGGGGGATCTTTTATGAGGTGCTGAACGAGAAGGTTGTGGGGATAGATAACGGGAGTAATATCCGAGAGAGGCTTACCAGGTTTCGGGAGAGTGTGCGCATACGTCAGGCGGAGCTGATGCATCCGAAGCAGGCAGGTGTTCTGTCGGCAATGCTGCTCGGTGACCGGTCTCTGCTTGCCGAAGAGAGCATGGAGCGATACCGGTACGGCGGCGTCATGCATGTTCTGGCAATTTCGGGTCTTCATATTTCGCTGTTAGGGCTGCTGTTTTATGAGCTGCTGTTCCGGATCTTTCTGCTCTGCATGCCGTCCCATGTCCGGGTGGGACAGGGAATGGCCGTGGCCGGGGCAGGAATGGTTATGGCGGTCTACTGCGTGTTTGTCGGCTCGCCCGTTTCCGCCGTTCGCGCATGGGTCATGTTTGTGGTCTCACTCGGAGCAAAAATCTCGCGGAGATCGTACGATATTTTATGCGCCATAGGGGTTTCGGCCATTCTGATTCTGATTGTGAGCCCGGGATATCTCTTTGACAGCGGGTTTCAGCTTTCGTATGCCGCGGTCGGAGGGGCGGCTGTTTTCTATCCGGCGCTGCTCGGGCTGATTCCAAAGGACTACTGGCACAAAGGAAGCCGGATCAAGAAATTCTTTGAGAAAATTCTTGAGGCATTTCTGATGTGGGCAGCGGTTATGCTGTGTACGATTCCGATTGCGGCACGGGCCTTTTCCGAGATCCCGATTCTGCCGTTTGCGACCCTTCTGATCGTTCCGGCTACAGGGGCAGTTCTGCTTCTGGGTATTGTTGGGAGTCTGGTTGGGATGCTCTGTCCTGCGGTCGGTTGGCTTCTTCTGATTCCGGTGGACCTTTCCCTTCAGATTTTTGAGAAAATAGCGCTTTTTGTAAAAAATATACCGGGGTCTGTGTGGACGGTTGGAAAACCGGAGGGCTGGCAGCTTGTATTGTATGGCTTGTGCCTTTTTTTTCTGTGGCTGTGTCTGAGACGGGGTAAGGGAAGGTGGGCTGTTTTTCTTGCGGCAGGAGCATTCCTGATTCTCTCTTTGAAGTGGAGCCCTGCTTTCTCGGTGACGATGCTGGATGTCGGACAGGGCGACGGTCTGGTCATATCCCGGGGATCGGGGATGTGGAAGCCTGGGGGAGACCCGGTATATCTCGTGGACGGGGGAAGCAGCAGTGTGAAGCAGGTGGGAAAGTACCGGATGATACCGTTTCTGAAATCCCGGGGCGTTACAAGAATCCGGGGCATTTTCGTCAGCCACGGAGATCAGGATCATCTGAATGGGGTTGAGGAGCTGCTGGAGGAAATCGCCGGAAAAAGGGTGCGCATCCGGGCAGATGTCGTCTTTATGACACCGCAGATGAAAGAGGATGCGGCGGGGGTGCGGCTGAAAAAGCTGTGTAAGAAAGCGGGAATTCGGGTCGCTTTTCTCAAAAAGGGAGATGAGATTCGGGACGGAGAGCTGCGTATCCGTGTACTTCACCCGAACGTGGGACAGGACGTTTCTTCCTCGCATGGGAAGACATTCGTGAGCAGTTCCGGATCGGAGGCAGGCGGAAGAAACGAGGACAGCATGGTGCTGCTTTTTTCCTTCGGCGATTTTGATGCGCTTCTGACGGGAGATCTCGAGGGCAAGGGAGAGAGTGCGGTTCTGAAAGAGGCCGGGGCGGTGGAGTATCTGAAGGTTGCGCACCACGGCTCCCGTTATTCTACATCGGAAGCGTTTCTACAGAAGCTGTCACCTGTCGTCTGTACGATTTCCGCGCCGGAAAAGAGCCGCTACGGACATCCTGCCCGGGAGACAATGACCAGGATCCGTAAGGCCGGATCCGAATGCTTCGTGACAAGAGACTGCGGTGCAATCTTCATGGAAACCGAGGGAAAGGGAGGCTTTCGCATCCGAACTTTCCGGACGGGAATGGATATGGTAAGATGAGAAAATAAGCGGAAAATCCGAGGGAAGAAGGTACAGGTGTGAAGACAATTCGTGAAGATATCAAAAGCGGCAGTTTCAAAAGGGTTTATCTTCTGTACGGAGAGGAAGGATATCTGAGGAATCAGTACCGGGATCTTTTGATTCAGGCTCTTGTCCCGGACGGAGATACCATGAATTTTACCAGGTTCAGCGGCAAGGACGTGGATGAACATGAGATTTTGTCACAGGCAGAGACGTTGCCTTTTTTTGCGGAGCGGCGAGTTATCTTAGTGGAAAACAGCGGATTTTTCCGTCGGAAAAGCGAGAGAATGGAAGAATATGTGGATCATCTGCCCGAGTATCTCGTGATGATATTCGTGGAGGACGATATCGATAAGCGAAACCGGCTCTACAAGCTGATTCAGAAGAAAGGGCATGTGGCGGAATTTGCGGCGCAGACGGAGGAGACGCTGACGCGATGGGTGCTGACGAGGATGACGAAGGAGGGGAAGAAAATCACCCGGAGGGATATGGGCCATTTTCTGGATATGACGGGGACGGACATGGCAAATATCAGCAGTGAGCTGGAGAAGCTGCTCAGCTATACCATGGGAAGAGAGGTTATCACAACACAGGATATCGATGCGGTGTGCGCTCCGCAGATTACAAACCAGATCTTTGACATGATCCGGGCGGTCACGGAACATCAGCAGAAGAAGGCACTGGATTATTACTACGATCTTCTGGCGCTGAAGGAGGCGCCGATGCGTATTTTGTATCTCCTCGCGAGACAGTACAATCAGCTTCTTCAGGTAAAAAGCCTGGCAGCGGAAGGTGTGCCGAACCGGGAGATTGCGCCCAAGGTGGGGATGCCGCCCTTTGCGGTCAGCCGCAGCCTGGGATTGTGCAGAAATTATACGGTGTCGCAGCTGGAGAAAATTGTAAGGGAATTTGTGCAGGTTGAGGAGGACGTGAAGACAGGGCGGCTGGATGACAAGCTGAGCGTGGAGATGATGATCGTGAAGTGGAGCCGTTAAAAAAATTACGCGCCACTTCATGCTCATACCTGTTGCCTTCGAAAGCGCAACCAGCCTCTTACGCGCGCTTCGCGAAAGGCGATCTGTCTGCGTTTTCGAAGAGCTGGGAGTGGATTTATTGTATAAGCTACGCGCCGCTTCGCACTTCGTGCTTTCGCGTCGCTACAGGTAGACCGACTTCGTCGGTCGTCGCGGCGTTCGCCTCACCGCTTCACACTTTGTGTGAGCGGATGCGGCTCACTGCTCGCGCATATTCGCATTCTCGTGGCGCTTTCGCGCCACTTCATGCTCATACCTGTTGCCTTCGAAAGCGCAACCAGCCTCTTACGCGCGCTTCGCGTGCGACGAGTCTGTCTGCGTTTTCGAAGAGCTGGGAGTGGATTTATTGTATAAGCTACGCGCCGCTTCGCACTTCGTGCTTTCGCGTCGCTACAGGCATTCGCATTCTCGTGGCGCTTTCGCGCCACTTCATGCTCATACCTGTTGCCTTCGAAAGCGCAACCAGCCTCTTACGCGCGCTTCGCGTGCGACGAGTCTGTCTGCGTTTTCGAAGAGCTGGGAGTGGATTTATTGTATAAGCTACGCGCCGCTTCGCACTTCGTGCTTTCGCGTCGCTACAGGCATTCGCATTCTCGTGGCGCTTTCGCGCCACTTCATGCTCATACCTGTTGCCTTCGAAAGCGCAACCAGCCTCTTACGCGCGCTTCGCGTGCGACGAGTCTGTCTGCGTTTTCGAAGAGCTTATACAATAAAAAAACACGGGGCGACGACTCCTCGTGTTTTGATGATACATTATTATATCTGTATATGGCGATTACTGAATAGAGTTTACAGCTTTGCTTAAGCGGGAAACTTTTCTGGATGCGTTGTTCTTGTGAAGAACGCCTTTTGTCTCGGCTTTGTCGATGACAGATGTCGCATTCAGCAGAGCAGCCTGTGCGGCTTCCTTATCATTGGCAGCTACTGCAGCCTCTACCTTTTTCATAGAAGTTTTCACCGCAGACTTGATGGCCTGATTTCTTTCAGCCTTTGTCTTGTTTACAAGAATTCTCTTCTTCGCAGATTTGATGTTAGCCAAACTGTACACCTCCTTTTTTCTTATTCGTATGATGTTCTTTATAGGATGACACTTTTCCACTTCCGAACATGCTTATTTATATTATTCTATTTCATAGTGCTTGTCAACGGAAATCATAAAAAACTTGAATTTTCCGTACCTTTTCCGTACATTCGCCACCTCTTTTTCGGATATTTTCCATCCGCCTGTACCTTGCGGCCCCAGACAAAGTCGAGTATAATCTCACTGTATATCTGTCGGAGTCTGCCTGGAAGCAGGTGAAAGGTCCCGAAGAGGCAGAATGCTCCAACAGCGGGAACTGAGAAGGACCATTTGTAAACGTCAATACAGACATTGTTTCATGAACCGGAGGTAGTACCTTGTCATTCATAGATCAGAGCAAAATCAGAAATTTTTGCATCATCGCGCATATCGATCATGGAAAATCAACGCTGGCAGACCGCATCATCGAAAAGACAGGTCTTCTGACCAGCCGCGAGATGCAGAACCAGGTCCTGGACAATATGGATCTGGAGCGGGAGAGGGGAATCACGATAAAAGCGCAGGCCTGCCGGACGGTTTACAAGGCAAAGGACGGCGAGGAGTATATTCTGAACATGATCGATACGCCCGGCCATGTGGACTTCAATTATGAGGTCTCCAGAAGCCTTGCGGCGTGCGACGGAGCTGTCCTGGTCGTGGATGCGACGCAGGGAGTGGAAGCGCAGACGGTGGGCAACGTGTATCTTGCCATGGAGCATGACCTGGAAATTTTTCCGGTGTTGAATAAAATTGACCTTCCGAGTGCCCATCCGGAAGAGGTAAAAAGCGAGATCGAGGACGTCATCGGACTGGACGCGGAGGATGCGCCGGAGATTTCGGCGAAGACCGGACAGAATGTAGAGGATGTCCTGGAGGCAATTGTTCAGCGGATCCCGGCTCCCACGGGAGATGTGCAGGCTCCGTTGAAGGCCCTTATCTTTGATTCAATTTATGATTCCTATAAGGGGGTAATTATCTCCGTACGGTTGCGTGAGGGGTCGGTGAAGCCGGGCGACCGGATCCGAATGATGGCGACCGGGGCGGAGGAAGAGGTGGTCGAGGTCGGATACTTCGGCGCGGGGCAGATGATTCCCTGCGATGTTCTGGAGGCGGGAATGGTCGGCTACATCACCGCGAGTATCAAGAATATCAAGGATACCCGTGTCGGTGATACTGTGACCAATGCGGATCGTCCCTGTGCGGAACGGCTGCCCGGATACAAAAAGGTGCAGTCCATGGTCTACTGCGGTATCTATCCGGCGGACTCGGCGAAGTATCCGGAGCTTCGGGACGCGCTGGAGAAGCTCCAGCTGAACGACGCGTCCTTATATTACGAGCCGGAGACCTCGGCGGCGCTGGGCTTTGGATTCCGCTGCGGATTCCTTGGACTTCTTCATCTGGAGATCATCCAGGAGCGTCTAGAGAGAGAGTATAATCTGGACCTGGTGACGACGGCTCCCGGAGTTGTATACAAGGTGCACAAGACGAGCGGCGAGATCATGGAGCTGACAAACCCGTCAAATCTTCCGGATCCTTCTGAAATCGATTACATGGAAGAACCGATGGTTAAAGCGGAGATTATGGTGACGACCGAGTTTGTCGGCCCGATTATGCAGCTCTGTCAGGAACGGCGGGGGGAGTATCAGGGTATGGAGTATATCGAGACGACTCGTGCGCTTCTGACCTACCATATCCCGCTCAACGAGATCATCTATGATTTCTTTGACGCGTTGAAATCGAGATCGAGAGGGTATGCGTCCCTGGATTATGAGATCATCGGTTATCAGCGAAGCGAGCTGGTGAGACTTGACATTCTGGTGAATAAAGAGCCGGTGGATGCTCTGTCATTCATTGTATTTGCGGACTCTGCCTATGATCGCGGGAGAAAAATGTGCGAAAAACTGAAGGAAGAGATCCCGCGACAGCTTTTCGATATTCCGATTCAGGCGGCAGTCGGCTCCAAGGTAATCGCGAGGGAGACTGTCAAGGCTCTGCGCAAGGACGTTCTTGCAAAATGCTATGGCGGCGACATTTCCCGGAAGAAGAAGCTTCTGGAAAAACAGAAGGAAGGCAAAAAGAAGATGCGTCAGATTGGAAACGTGGAGATTCCGAAGGACGCTTTCCTGAATGTCCTGAAGCTGGACGAGAGCTGATCCCGGGTCGGACAGATATGGAATTATATATACACATTCCGTTTTGCGCAAAAAAATGCGGGTACTGCGACTTTCTCAGCTTTCCCGCGGAAGGAAAATTACAGAAGCGATATGTAGAGGCGTTGCTCCGGGAGATCCGGAGCTTCTCCGGAATGGAACAGAGAGTTTCTTCTATATATATTGGGGGAGGAACACCATCAATTCTCCCTGCGGAGTGCATCGGGGAGATCCTGTCTGCGGTCGGAGAAAGCTTTTCTGTTGAAGAGGGTGCAGAGATCTCGATGGAAGCGAACCCCGGAACCGTACAGCCGGGGAGTCTGTCCCTATACCGCAGAGCGGGCGTCAACAGGTTGAGTCTTGGCTGTCAGTCTGCCGATAACGCTGAGTTAAAGCGACTGGGAAGAATCCATAGCTTTGAGGAGTTTCGGGAGAGCTTCGCATATGCGAGGGAGGCCGGCTTCGCAAATATCAATGTAGATCTGATGTCGGGGCTTCCGGGGCAGACGGAGGATTCTTGGGAGAGAAGTCTTTCGAAGATCGCGTCATTGGGACCGGAGCATATTTCGGCTTACAGCCTCATCATCGAAGAGGGGACGCCCTTCTACGAAAAATATCACGCGGTTTCGGGAATGATTGCCGGAGGGGAACCGGACCGGCTTGTGCAAAAGCTGGAAGAAGAGAGGTATCACCTGCGTGAGGAGGAGCAGCTTCCCGGTGAGGAGACGGAGAGGCAGATGTACGACCGAACAGAAGAAGTGCTGACCGGATACGGCTTTCACCGGTATGAAATTTCAAATTACGCGAAAAAGGGAAGAGAATGCAGGCATAATGTCGGGTACTGGACCGGGACCCCTTATCTTGGACTGGGCCTGGGGGCGTCCTCTTATACGGGATGTCTCCGTTTCCGCGGCACAGATGACATCGGGAGATATCTGAAGGCCCACGGCGATCCGACTGGCAATGAGAGAATGATAGAATTGTTTGATCGAGTGAATTTTTCTCCCGATGAGCTGCGGGATATCCTGGCGCGCGACGGGAGAGAGGAAGCGGAATGCCTCGGGGAAAGGGATCAGATAGCGGAGTTTATGATTCTGGGGCTGCGGCTTGTGGCCGGAGTCAGTTCGTCGGAATTCAGACGACGCTTCGGGCAGGAAATGATGAAGGTGTACGGGAGTACGATTCGAAAGTATGAAGATGTCGGCCTTCTTCGGGAGGAAGGAGACCGGCTGTTTCTGACACGGCGTGGACTGTCCCTGTCCAATACGGTCATGGCGGACTTCCTGTAGAGACTTGCTTTTCAGAGCCTGCCGGCAAAGGGCGGCAGGCAGGTTAGGAGTAATAGATTGACGGAAAAAAATCATTTTATCAAAATCAGAGGCGCTTCAGAGAATAATCTGAAGAATATGAATATCGATATTCCCAGGGACAAGCTGGTGGTGCTGACCGGCCTGTCCGGATCGGGAAAGAGCTCGCTGGCGTTTGATACCATTTATGCGGAGGGGCAGCGGCGCTACATGGAAAGCCTTTCTTCCTATGCGAGACAATTCCTCGGGCAGATGGAAAAGCCAAAGGTGGAAAGCATCGAGGGACTGCCGCCGGCCATCTCCATCGATCAGAAATCGACCAACCGAAATCCGAGATCCACGGTGGGGACGGTCACGGAGATATACGATTATTTCCGGCTACTGTACGCCAGGGTCGGTATTCCGCACTGTCCGAACTGCGGACGGGTGATCAGCAGACAGACGGTGGATCAGATGGTAGGGCAGATCCTGGAGCTTCCGGAGAAAACCAGAATTCAGCTGCTGGCGCCGGTGGTAAGAGGACGTAAGGGCCGTCATGAAAAGGTGCTGGAGCAGGCGAGAAAATCCGGCTATGTCCGCGTGGTTGTGGATGGAAATCAGTATGACCTGTCCGAGGACATTGTTCTGGATAAAAATCTGAAGCATAATATCGAGGTTGTAGTGGACCGTCTTATTGTTCGTCCGGGAATTGAGAAGCGCCTGACGGATTCCGTCGAAAACGTACTGAAGCTTTCCGGCGGCCTTTTGATTGTGGATACGATGGACGGACATACGCGAAATTTCAGTGAGAGCTTTTCCTGTCCGTATTGCGGGATCAGTGTGGATGAAATTGAACCCAGAAGCTTTTCCTTCAACAATCCATTTGGCGCCTGCCCGGAGTGCTCGGGTCTGGGGTATCGGATGGAGTTTGCGGAATCCCTCATGATTCCGGATCCGTCGAGATCTATCGACGAGGGCGTTTTTGCTGTTCCGGGCTGGCAGTCCAGCGCGCAGAAGGGAAGCTTCACGCGGTGCATGCTGGAGGCACTGGCAGAGGAATATCATTTTTCGCTTTCTACGCCGTTTCAGGATTACCCGAAGAAAATTCACGACATTCTGATCTACGGGACAAAGGGACATTCCGTACAGGTGCACTATAAAGGGCAGCGTGGAGAGGGTGTCTATGACGTGGCTTTTGAGGGCCTGATCAAGAATGTGGAGCGCCGATACCGGGAAACAGCCTCGGAATCGTCTCGTCAGGAGTACGAGAGCTTCATGAATATCTCTCCGTGTCCTGCCTGTCACGGACAGAGGCTGAAGCCGTCTTCGCTTGCGGTCACCGTCGCGGACAAGAATATCTACGAGGTGACAAATCTGTCGATAGAAAATCTTCTGAAATTCCTTGGCGACATCCGGCTCACGGAACATCAGATGCTGATCGGCAGGCAGATTCTGAAGGAAATCCGGAACCGCGTGAGCTTTCTGCACGAGGTCGGGCTGGATTATCTGACATTGGCCCGGGCTACCGGATCGCTTTCCGGAGGCGAGGCACAGAGAATCCGGCTTGCGACGCAGATCGGGTCGGGGCTTGTAGGTGTGGCGTATATCCTGGATGAGCCGAGCATCGGCCTGCATCAGAGGGACAACGGCAAGCTTCTCGGTACGCTGAAGCATCTTCGGGATCTGGGGAACTCCGTTCTCGTGGTTGAGCACGATGAAGAGACGATGCGGGCGGCGGACTGTGTGGTGGATATCGGTCCGGGTGCGGGCAGTCATGGCGGCGAGCTCGTGGCTATGGGAACCGCGGAAGATATTATGAGGTGTCCGGAATCCATCACCGGTCAGTATCTGTCCGGAAAACGGAAGATTCCGGTTCCGGAGAAGAGAAGAAAACCAAAGGAGTGGCTGACCGTCCGGGGTGCCGAGGAACACAATCTGAAGAATATCGACGTAAAATTCCCGCTCGGTGTGATGACGTGTGTGACCGGCGTGTCCGGATCCGGAAAGAGCTCGCTCGTCAATGAGATTCTCTACAAGCATCTTCAGAGGGAGCTGAACCACGCGCTCGTGATCCCGGGCAAGCATAAGGGCCTTGACGGAATGGAGCACCTTGACAAGGTGATTAATATCGACCAGTCTCCGATCGGACGGACGCCGAGATCAAATCCGGCGACGTATACCGGCGTGTTCGATATGATCCGCGATCTCTTTGCTGCGACGCCGGACGCAAAAGCGCGGGGCTACAAGAAAGGACGTTTCAGCTTCAATGTCAAGGGCGGGAGATGTGAGGCGTGTTCCGGAGACGGAATCGTCAAGATTGAGATGCACTTTCTTCCGGACGTCTACGTTCCGTGTGAGGTATGCGGCGGCAAGCGGTACAACCGGGAGACGCTGGAGGTCAGATACAAGGGAAAGAACATTTTCGAGATTTTGGATATGACCGTAGAGGAAGCGCTTCCCTTTTTCGAGAAGGTGCCGTCCATTTACCGGAAGATCAAGACACTCTACGATGTCGGTCTTTCGTACGTCAAGCTGGGGCAGCCTTCTACGGAGCTGTCCGGTGGCGAAGCACAGAGAATTAAGCTTGCCGCCGAGCTTTCCAAGAGGAGTACAGGCAGAACGTGCTATATTCTGGATGAGCCGACAACCGGACTTCATTTTGAGGATGTACACAAGCTGGTGGATATTCTGCAGAGATTTACGGAAGACGGGAATACGGTGATTATCATCGAACATAACCTCGATGTGATAAAGACTGCGGACTATATCATCGATATGGGACCGGAGGGCGGCGACAAGGGCGGAACCGTGATCGCGAAAGGTACGCCGGAGGAGGTCGCCGAGGTGCCGGAATCCTACACCGGTCAGTATCTCAGGGATTATCTGAAGTGAAGAGGATTTTGATAGAAAGGGACGATGTATATGCCGGTTACTGACATTGGAATTGATCTTGGAACGGCGTCGATCATTGTGTATGTAAAGGGTAAGGGGATCCTGTATCAGGAGCCTTCGGTTGTGGCCTATGACAGGGATGCAAATAAAATTCTGGCGTTCGGGACAGAAGCGGCTCAGTGCATCGGGAGAATGCCCGGAAATATCGTCGGGATACGTCCGCTGAAGGACGGCGTGATTTCGGATTTTGTTGTCACGGAACGGATGCTGCGGTATTTCATCCGGAAATCCATGGGAAACTGGAATATTCTGAAGCCGCGGATCTGCATCTGTGTGCCGAGCGGCGTCTCGGATATTGAGAAAAGAGCGGTGGAGGAGGCTTCCTACCGGGCAGGCGCCCGAGATGCCGTGATTGTCCGGGAGCCGATCGTGGCGGCAATGGGAGCGGGTGTGGATATCATGCGTGCGAGCGGCAGCATGATCGTCAATATCGGGGGCGGCGTCAGCGAAATCGCGGTTCTGTCGCTGGGCGGGATTGTGATTGCACAGTCGATCCGGACAGGCGGAGAAGCCTTTGACGAGGCGATTTGTCAGTATGTTCATGATGTCTACGGTCTCATTATAGGAAGTCAGACGGCGGAGGATATCAAGATTCAGATCGGATCGGCTAATCCGGGCACGGCCTTGAGAGAGGTTTCGGTCACAGGGCGGGACGTGGACGCGGGGTTCCCGCGGACGATCAGCATTACCTCGGATCAGGTGAGGGAGGCTGTTGCCCCTGCAGTGCGCCGGATCATAGAGACAATCCGCATTGTGATGGAGAAGACGCCGCCGGATCTTGCGGCGGATATTGCAAAGCGGGGAATTGTACTGACCGGCGGAGGTGCTATGCTGGAAGGGCTGGAAGGCGAGATCGCTAAGGCGACGGGGATCCGGACACTTCTGGCGGATAATCCGCAGCAGGCGGTTGCGGTCGGGACGGGACGGTATATCCGGGCAATGGCGGATTTTGACAAGCAAAAGAGTTACCGCTGAGACCCGGAAGTGATCATTTGGAGATGAGCATGTCGGATAAAATAGAAGGATATGTGGAGCATATCATCTATCGAAATGAAGAAAACGGGTATACGGTGCTGAATTTATCCGCGCTGGACGAGGATGTGACCTGTGTCGGCAATTTCTCTTCCATCAATGAAGGGGAGTATATTGAGGCGGAGGGGGAGTACAGCCTTCATCCGAGCTACGGGATGCAGTTCAAGGCAGAGAATGTACGGATTACGATTCCCAGAGATAATGTGGCCCTGGAGCGGTATCTGGGAAGCGGAGCGATCAAGGGGGTCGGAGCGGCGCTGGCCTCGCGCATTTTGAAGCGGTTCGGGGATGATACGCTTCGGATTCTGGAGGAAGAGCCGGAGAGGCTGGCGGAGGTAAAGGGAATCAGCAGCAGAAAAGCCCGGGAGATCGGGGAGCAGGTCGAGGCGAAGTCGCAGATGCAAAACGCCATGATTTTTCTCTCCCAGTATGGAATCTCGCTTTCGCTTGCAATTCGAATCTACAACCGGTATCAGGATAAGCTTTATTCGGTGATGCGGGAGAATCCGTATCAGATGGCAGATGATATCGACGGGGTCGGATTCAGAATCGCCGATGAAATTGCGACCAGAGCAGGAATCCGTCCGGATTCGGAATACAGGATTCGCAGCGGAATTCTGTACGCGCTCAATCAGGCAAGTACGCAGGGACACATGTACCTGCCGAAGGAGATCCTGATTCAGCGGGCCGGGGAGCTGCTGGGAACTGAACCCGGGGACATCGACCGATACCTGATGGACCTTGCCATCGACAAAAAAATAAAGGCTTTGGTTTGTGAGGATGAAAATGGAGATTCCCATGCGAGAATATACACAGAGAGAGCTTACCTGACAGAGCTAAACTGCGCGAGGATGCTTCAGGATCTGAATCTTCATATCAATGAGGACGAGGAGGCGGTGAGCGAAAGAATTCGCAGGATTGAGAAGTCCGACCGGCTTGTTCTGGATGACCTTCAGCGAAGGGCGGTTGCGATGGCGGCTATGAACGGTATTTTCGTGCTGACCGGCGGACCGGGAACCGGAAAAACCACGACAATCAATACGATGATCCGATACTTTGAGTCGGAGCACCTGAGTATAGCACTGGCTGCGCCGACCGGCCGCGCAGCAAAGCGGATGACGGAGGCGACCGGTTATGAGGCTTCTACGATACACCGCCTTCTTGAAATCTCGGGCGCTGCCGATGAAGAGTCGATGAATGTGCGCTTCGAGCGGAATGCCGGCAATCCACTTGAGCAGGACGTGATTATCATCGATGAGATGTCGATGGTTGATATCTTCCTGATGCATTCGCTGCTTTCGGCGATTGTGCCCGGAACGAGGCTGATCCTGGTGGGCGACCAGAACCAGCTGCCAAGTGTGGGGCCGGGCAGTGTCCTGAAGGACATCATCCGGTCCGGATGCTTTCCTGTGATCATGCTTACCAAGATTTTCCGGCAGGCCCAGGAAAGTGATATCGTGGTAAACGCGCACAGGATTCATGCCGGTCTTCCCGTGCGGACAGACAATCGGAGCCGGGACTTTTTTTTCCTTGAGCGGGAGGATGTGCGGGTCGTTCAAAGGGTTGTGCTCGCCCTGGTGCAGGAAAAGCTTCCCTGTTATGTGAAGGCGGATTCGTCGGAAATTCAGGTTCTGACTCCGACACGGAAAGGAGCACTCGGTGTAGAGAGCCTGAATCGGATTCTGCAGACCTATCTGAATCCGCCGGACCCGACAAAGCAGGAGAGAGAAACGTCCCGTGGAATTTTTCGGGAAGGGGACAAGGTCATGCAGATCCGCAATGACTATCAGCTGGAATGGCAGCTTAAGGGAAAATACGGGATCGTCGCACAGAGGGGACTTGGGGTGTTCAACGGAGATATGGGCATCATCCGCAGAATAGATGCGCCGAATGAACTGCTGACCGTAGAATATGAAGAGGGCAAAACCGTGGAATATACGTTCCGCCAGCTGGATGAGCTGGAGCTGGCTTATGCCACAACCGTTCACAAGGCGCAGGGAAGCGAATATCCCGCGGTAGTCATACCTCTTCTCGGTGTCCCTCACATGCTTCAAACCCGGAACCTTCTCTACACGGCGGTAACGAGAGCCAGAAAGTGCGTGGTACTTACGGGAAGCAAACAGATTTTTCAGGCGATGATCGACAATGCAACCGAAGAGAACCGTTACACATCACTGGCCGAGCGGATTGTTGAGCTTAAGCAGGAGGATATCTGAAAATGAACCGGGAGAGATGGGCAGGCAGTCGGATACGGGCTGGAAAAATTGCAGAACTGATTTATCCGCGGCACTGTCCGTTCTGCGACTGCCTTCTCTCGGGATCTGAGCCGTATCTATGCAGAAAATGCGCCGCGAGTGTGAAGTTCATAAGCGGACCGGTCTGCATGAAGTGCGGGCGGCCTCTGGAATCGGATACCATGGAATTCTGCGATAATTGCCGAAGAAGGGAGCATTCCTTTCTTCGAGGCTTTGCGCCGTTGACCTATCGCGGTATGGTACAGGATTCGATTACTCGTTTCAAGTACGGAAACAGGGCGGAGTACGCGGCGTTTTATTCGGCGGCAATTTTGAAATATGGAAGAGCTCATCTGGAGCAATGGAGACCGGAACGGATCGTGCCTGTTCCGATTCATCCGGACCGGTATCGGAAAAGAGGATATAATCAGGCGGAGGAAGTGGCGCTGCATCTGTCGCGGCAACTCGGAATCCCCTGCAGTTCGCATGAGATTTTCCGGCAAAAGAATACCAGACCGCAAAAAGGTCTGACACCCTCGATGCGGAGGAAAAATCTGTCGGGCGCGTTTGCGGCGAAGGATGGGATCCGGCTGCCGGAGCGGGTACTCCTGGTGGACGATATTTACACTACGGGGGCAACGTTAGATGCGCTCGCGGAGACGGCGGCGGAAGCAGGGGCGAAAAAAATCTGGTTTGCGTGTATTTCGATAGCGCCCGGGCAGAGTATCTGATAATTACTTTCCATGAATTCGGAAGTATGTTAGAATAAGGTACTGTATAAGTCCAGTCGCATGACAGAGACGGACTGCACACCTATAGGGTGTGCAAGTCCGGCTATGGCTTTGCGACGACAACAGGTATGAGCATGGAGCGGTGTGAAACACCGCGGGAATGCGAATACCTGTTAGCGGCACGAAAGCTGCGAAGCAGCGAAGTGCCGCGGGGACTTATACAGAGTCAATACGTAAACAGCTCTTCGAAAACGCAGAAGGGCCCGCCTGTCGCAAAGCGCGCGTAAGAGGCTTTTGCGATTTCGAAGGCAACAGGTAATAATATTTTTTTAGAAATTTACAGGTAGAGGACAGGAAAATGATTGACAAGAAGAGGCTGTATCTGATGATCGGTCTGGCGAGATTCGAGAAGAAACACGCGGACGGATCTTTCCGGATCAGCCGGTATTATCAGAACGACTACACGGCGTTTGCCCTTATTCGGAATCTGCTGCTGAGCACGATTGCATACATTCTGCTGCTGGGCGTACTGTTGCTGGCAAATATGGATACGTTTTTTGCTCGGCTGAATTCCGCGGATCTCCGTCCTGTGATCGCGGTGCTGATTGTCAGCTATATTATTTTTGTGGGCATCTATTCCGTTATCGCCTATATCCTGGCGCGGATCCGTTATGTGCGCATGCAGAGCGACATGGAGGAATACGAGCGGGCTCTCGCGAGGCTGGGACGTATGTATCGGCGCGGATACCATGAGGAAAGCGGAGAACGCGAAGGGCAGGAGGAAGAAGAAAAATGAATGCACTACTGGAATTAAGAGAAAGACTGATCCGTTTCTATACGGATTATGACATATATATTCGCCCGCTTTTTCGGTTTGCGCTGGCGGTGATTACGTTTATCACACTGAACGATAGAATCGGGTACATGAGTCAGGTAAATAATCTGCTTGTGATCATTATTCTGTCCGTGATCTGTGCGATCCTTCCGATAAACGGGATTGTTTTTCTCGGTACGATTCTGATTGTTGTGAATAGCTTCGGACTGAACGTCGGAGTCGGTGCCTTTGCGGTTGTACTGTATCTGCTGATGCTGCTTCTCTATTTCCGTTTTGTCCCGAAGGATGCGCTTGTGATTATTCTTACGCCGGTGGCGGGAGCACTGCATGTGCCGATGACGGTTCCTGTTGTGATGGGACTCATGCGGGGACCGGTCTCCGCGATTTCTCTGATATTCAGTGTGCTGTCCTGGTCGTTTGTAAACGGCCTTCCGGACACCGTTGAGGCCGTTGTAAATAGAAAAGGTGCCAGTATGATTGATATTGTACAGGCAATACCCGGTGCGATGCTGAACGCGAAGACGATTCTCATGCTCGTGACCTTTGTTGTCGTATTTCTGATCGTTACATGCATCCGTGAGCTGGTAAGCAGCCATACCTGGGAGATCAGCATCCTTGTCAGCGCAATCATCTACCTTGGCCTGATGATCGCCGGAGCAAGCATTCTGAATGTGAAGATAAATCTTCCGATAACGGTGATGGAGACCGTGCTGTCGGCGGCGGTAGCGCTTGTCTTCGAGTTCTTCTGCTATAATGCGGACTATTCGCATACCGAGTTTCTTCAGTTTGAAGATGACAACAACTACTATTATGTAAAAGTCACGCCTAAGCGCAGACCGAGGTATGATCTTGAGGTGGAAGAGGAACAGGATGAAGAAGAAGTAGAAGCGGACGGAGATGAGAAACGTTTTGTTACACGGGAGAACAATGCGTTTGAGAAAAAATTTGACGGGATCAATCTTCAGTCAAAGCTCGAGGAATCCTTAAAGTCCTTGAATACAAATCAGAACGGGCGGGAGAACCGGCAGCTCCATACTTCCGAAAATGAGACCGGTAAGGATGCTCGGACTTCCGGAGTCGCAGAAGAGACGATACGGCTTGATCGGATTTCCCCGGAGATGGAAAAGGAAGCAAAGGCAGGGGATGAGACTCTGGGAGAGACAAGAGTCATCAGAAAGTAAAGGGACATGTGGTAAGCGGAACGGCAAGCCGTATGGATGTATACGCTTGTTCCGTACATCATCCAGCCTTTTGTCAGAGAAGAAGGAGAATGTATGAATGCTTTTCTGAGCAGGTTTCAGTATTATATCCTGTCATGGCTGAAGCCGCCAAAGACAATTCAGGTCATTGACATCATTCAGATACTGCTTCTGGCTTTTCTGATCTACCGGCTGATCATCTGGATGAAGAATACCCGCGCCTATACGCTGCTCAAGGGAATTCTGTTCATCGGGGCGTTCGTCATAATTGCCAATATTTTGAACATGGAAGTCATTGTATGGCTTCTCGGCAATCTGAGCGTTGTGGCATTTACAGCGATCGTCATTATCTTTCAGCCGGAGCTTCGAAAGGTGCTGGAGCAGATGGGACACAGCAACGTGCTGCGCTCGTTTTTTTCGATCAACCGATCCGGCGAGGAGAATAAGAGGTTCAGTAATCATACGATCAACGAGCTGGTGAGAGCCTGCTTCGAAATGGGGGATGTGAAGACGGGAGCCCTGATCGTCATAGAAAAGGAGACACTTCTGGATGAGTATATCAGTACGGGTATCCGACTGGACGCCATCGTTTCCGGACAGCTGCTGATCAATATTTTTGAACACAATACACCGCTTCACGATGGTGCGGTGATTATCCAGAATGATCGGATCGCGGCCGCAACCTGTTATCTGCCGCTCTCCGACAATATGGAGCTGAGCAAAAAGCTGGGAACCAGACACCGTGCAGGTGTTGGTATCAGTGAGATTACAGACTCTCTTACCATTATCGTGTCCGAGGAGACGGGGAGTGTGTCCTATGCGATAAATGGAAGGCTGCATACAGCGATATCCCCGAGCGAGCTGCGTGAAGTTCTTCAGGATGTTCAGGTTCTGTACAATGACAAAATCCGCATGCTGAAAGGGGGACGCAGAAGTCATGATACGAAGAATTCTCGATAGTCTGCGTTCCAACATCGGATATAAGCTTCTGGCGCTGCTGGTAGCAATCGTAATCTGGTATGCGGTGGTGGATATCAATGATCCGGTGGAAACGGCCTCCTATACGGTCCACATAACAGTGACAAATGAATCGTATATCTCCAACGGAAAACAGATCTATATGATTGAGGACCAGTATAAGACAGTTACCGTGTATGTGAAGGGAAACCGTTCGGAGCTGAAGAATATTTCGGCGGACAATATTACCGTCACGGCTGACCTGACCCAGATTGTCGATCTGGATAGAGATCCGGTCATGGTGCCGCTCACAGTTTCGGTTCCCGGAATTTCGGCGTCCAATGTGACGCTTTCGAGAACAACGATTCCGATTACGATTGAGGATGTCGCAAGCAAGGAATTCGCCGTGAGTGTAGATACGGGAAGCTCGGTTCCAGGTTCCAGCTACGAGGTGGGGAGCGCGACTCCAAATCCGGAGAAGATTGTGATCAATGGTCCGGAATCTGTTATCAATGAGATCGACAGTGTCGTTGCCAAGATTGATGTCACCGGGATGACACAGGACGGAAATCGCAAGGCGGAGCTTGAAATCATGGACAAGAACGGCGGGGCGCTGTCTCAGGAGACGATCAAGGATGATCTGACCTTTGACGGAGGCGTACCGGATGTTTCGGTCTATGTCGATCTGTGGAAGAAGCAGTCCGGCGTCGGAATGAAGGTTGATTATTCCGGTGAACCGGCCGAGGGATACAATGTAACCGCTGTTAGCACGACGCCGGAGACCATTACGGTGGTTGGAACGGATGATGCGCTGAATCAGCTGGCGGAGAACGGAAATGTCATCACGATTCCGGAGGGATATGTATCTGTCTCGGATGCTTCCTCGGACGTTACGGCCGAGGTGGAGCTCAGTGATGTGCTCCCGGATGGCCTGCGCCTTGCATCGAGCACAGCAGGGACGGTCACGGTTACGGTCACGATTCTCTCCGATGAGACAAAGGAATTCAGGCTGGATGTCGATGACATCGCCACAAATAATCTGGATCCGGAGCTGACCATCTCCTATGATCAAACCAGCATTCAGGTGCGTCTGAATGGAGCGGGATCGGTCATCGACGATCTGAAAACATCGGATATCAAGGCATCGATAGATCTCAAGGGAAAGAGTACCGGGGATTACACCGTGAACGTGTCATTCACTCTTCCGACGGGGGTATCCCTGGATAATGAGGTTTCAATTCCGGTACATTTGAAGGAAAAGGCGACAGCTAGCGCATCTTCCGACAGCGGAAAGGATAGCAATCCGTAGCTTTTAAGTACTGCACGGGGTATGGCTTTCGGCTTGCCGTTGTCTTATATAGAGATGCGGCCGTGTGTGTCAGGCAATACGGCGGGCATATACAGCAGGGGAAGGAAATGGTAAGCAAAGCAATGGTGATAATGGGAAAGAACGGGCTGCATCTGAGGCCTGCCGGTCGGATCAGCGAGACTGCGCTCAGGTTCCGTTCCGAGATCACCCTTGAATACAATGGGGGACTTTCCACTGCAAATGCTCGAAGCGTACTCAGCCTTCTCGCCGCAGGCTTGCAGGAAGGAGACGAGGTCAGGCTTTGCTGCAGAGGAAGCGATGAGAGAAAAGCCTTGGACGCAGTCGCAAAGGTGTTTTCAGAAGAAACGGAAGCGGTCTCGTTGCAGGAAAAATAGTTACAGAATGACAGATTTCCAAGAACTATCGATCCGGACATAATAATAGTTTACGAACGATGCCCCGGTATGCCGTAGCAAAGACGGCAGCCGGGGCATTTCCAAGCAGATTCGGTTTTTATTTTCACATATTTTACACAAATTATAGGTAAAATACGTCTATAAAAAGGGGTATTGGCGCTAAAGTGAAATAGAAACGGAGGAGCTTAAGATATGAGTGATTTATATGAAGACAGAGATTCGGGTTCATCGTCAGAGAACAACAGAACATCGGACCCGTCATTAAAGGAAAACGAGGGTAACGCAGAGACGGCTTCCTCATCGGAACAGCATGTGGACGAGAAGACAACCTATAGTTGGGTGAATCCGAAACTTCGTCAGAGTGGATCGGATCAGACAGAGAATAATCCCTGGTCCGGAGGAGGTGACGGAAACTACTGGAGATACAGCGACGACAGAGGAAATGGGACGGGAATGGACCGGAAGGGGCGCAGAAATCTTGATCAGGATCACCAGGTGAAACGCCCGCGGCGAAGCGGCAGACATTGGACGACCGTAATTGCCATGGCAGTTGTGTTCGGGCTGATTGCCGGCCTTGTTGCTTATGGTGTCAATTACATCGGGAATCGCATTCATCCTGTATATTCGACTGCTTCCGCCGGAGAAAATGCGGACAAAAAGGATCTCTCCGGGGAAAAAGAACCGGAAAAGTCGGAAAATGTCTCTGCTTCCTCCGAAACAGCGGTTTCATCGGACATTCCCACAACAGGCAAGCAACAGGATATGTCAGTTGCGGAGGTTGCTTCGGTGGCGATGCCGTCTCTGGTAACAATCTCCACGATGTCTGTGGAAGAGATGCAGAGCTTCTTCGGCGGTACGCAGAAATATCAGGTACAGGGTGCCGGGACCGGCGTCATTATCGGAGAGAATGATTCAGAACTCCTGATAGCCACGAACAATCATGTAATTGAAGGCGCGACGCAGGTGTCTGTTGGCTTTGTAGACGAATCGGTTATTTCGGCTCAGATCAAGGGCTTCGATGAAGACCATGATCTTGCAGTGGTTGCGGTTAAGCTTTCGGATATCTCTGAGGTCACGAGAAGCCAGATCCGGGTGGCAACCGTCGGAGATTCTGATGCGCTTGTTCTGGGACAGCAGGTGGTGGCAATCGGAAATGCGCTTGGATACGGGCAGTCTGTGACGAGCGGATATGTCAGCGCCCTGAACCGTTCCCTTCAGCTTTCTGACGGTACGAATACATTTACCTCGGACGGGCTTATTCAGACAGATGCTGCTATCAATTCCGGAAATTCGGGTGGGGCGCTTCTGAATATGAAAGGAGAACTGGTTGGAATCAACGAGGCCAAGAGAAGTGGAAACGGCCAACAGGCATCTGTAGATAATGTAGGCTTTGCGATTCCCATGGCGAAGGCGGAGCCGATCCTGGAGGAACTCATGAATGAGAACACCAGGGAACAGCTGGAGGATGACAAGAGAGGATACCTGGGTATCACTTGTGCGGACGTTACCAGTGAGTACTCGCAGATCTATAACATGCCGGAGGGCGTCTGCGTGACTTCTGTCGTTTCCGGAGGGCCGGCAGATCAGGCGGGAATCCGGAAGGGAGATGTCATTACAAAATTTGACGGCAAGAGCGTTACGTCGTATTCCAAGCTGGAAAACCGTCTGAAGTATTATTCCTCCGGGGAAGAGGTTACGGTGGCAATACAGCGGGCAAGCGGAAGCACCTACAAGGAGCAGACGGTTAAAGTGACGCTGGGAACAAGTGATGCCATCAGCAGCATTCCGAATTCAGATACACAGGGATCCGGGCAGGACAACAATTCCGGAATTCCGGGAACAGAGCCGGGTGGAAATAACAACAGCGGCGATATTTTCGGACAGATTTTCGGATACTGATTTTCTAGGAAAATGTGTTCCGATAAAAAAACTGATAATAAACTTATAAATCAATTTCGAATATATCAGATGACAAACCAGCAAATAGGATGAGTGGTGAAGGGATCGATATGACAGACGATAAAGATATCATTGACGGCGATTTCCGAGAGGTTTCGGATTTTGACAGGCAGGATCGGGCGGGAAAGAATTCCGATGAGAAGAAGATCGTCGCAAAGAATCCGGAGGAGCAGAGCCCGGATGATGAAAGTGCCTCCGATACTGAGGAAAATTCAGGCGCGCGAGAGGACAGAGAAGAGGACGGAGAGCGGAATGCCGGACATTACTGCATGATGTGCCGCAGACCGGAAAGTGTTACCGGAAAGCAGATCGAATTACCTGGCGGGATGCATATTTGTACAGATTGCATGCAGAAGGGATTCGAGGCAATGCAGAATCCCGGGATAAATGAGATGCTGAGCAAACTGCCGCCGAATGTAGGAATGATTGACCTTTCGGGGCTGGGCCTTGGCATGCCTGCTCGTGATCATAAAAAGAAAGAAAAGCAGGCCGTCCCGAAAAAGAAATTTACGATGCAGGATGTCCCGAGACCACACATCATCAAAGAAAGACTCGATGAATACATCATTGGTCAGGAGCACGCGAAAAAAGTGATGTCCGTGGCGGTATATAATCACTATAAGAGGATTTTGCAGACACCGGAACAGATGAAGGACGGAACGGAGATCGAGAAATCCAATATGCTGATGATCGGTCCGACCGGGTCCGGAAAGACCTATATGGTTCAGACACTGGCAAGGCTTCTGGATGTACCGCTTGCGATTACAGATGCTACGAGCCTGACCGAGGCCGGATATATCGGGGACGATATCGAGAGCGTCGTGTCAAAGCTTCTTGCGGCCGCGGATAACGATGTGAACCGCGCAGAACATGGCATCATTTTTATTGATGAGATCGACAAGATAGCAAAAAAGAAAAATACCAGCCAGAGAGATGTGAGCGGGGAGGCGGTTCAGCAGGGACTTCTGAAGCTTCTCGAGGGAAGTGAGGTTGAGGTTCCGGTGGGAGCGACGAGCAAAAACGCGATGGTTCCGCTGGAAACCGTGAATACCAAGAACATCCTGTTTATCTGCGGTGGTGCTTTTCCGGATCTTGAGGATGTGATACGGGAGCGGCTGAACCGCAGCTCATCCATGGGATTTCAGGCGGAGCTGAAGGATCAGTACGAGGAGGATCCGGACATTCTTCAAAAGGTAACCAACGAAGATCTTCGCGCATTCGGAATGATTCCGGAGTTCCTGGGAAGACTGCCCATTGTTTTTTCGCTCCAGAGCCTTACCGAGGATATGCTCGTCAAGATCCTGCGAGAGCCGAGGAACGCGATATTGAAGCAGTATGAGAAGCTGCTGGCCATCGACGGGGTGAAGCTGGTCTTTGATGACGGCGCGCTTCACGCCATTGCGAGAAAGGCAATGGAGAAGGATACCGGGGCCCGTGCGCTTCGAGCAATCATCGAAGACTTTATGCTGGATATCATGTATGAAATACCGAAGGACGACAATATCGGCGAGGTGATCGTGACAAAGGAATATGTGGAGAATACCGGCGGACCGAGGATCATCCTGAAAGGACAGGAGCTTCCCGGAGGTCCGATTCCGTCGTAAAAGAAAAGGAGGCACACGCAGTCTCTTACGCGCGCTTCGCGTGCGACGATCCTGACGGTGCCTTTCGAAGAGCTTTTTCATAAACTATATAAGCTACGGATTGCTCCGTGCTTCGCACTCTCGCAATCCTACAAGCATTCGCACTTCCGTGCCGCATACGCGTCCCTTCGTGCTCATGCTTGTTGCCTTCGAAAAGCACACGCAGTCTCTTACGCGCGCTTCGCGTGCGACGATCCTGACGGTGCCTTTCGAAGAGCTTTTTCATAAGCTATATAAGCTACGGATTGCTCCGTGCTTCGCACTCTCGCAATCCTACAAGCATTCGCACTTTCGTGCCGCATACGCGTCCCTTCGTGCTCATGCTTGTTGCCTTCGAAAAGCACACGCAGTCTCTTACGCGCGCTTCGCGTGCGACGATCCTGACGGTGCCTTTCGAAGAGCTTATATAGCTATTTTTATTGTGAAAAATTGTATTTTTGGGGATACAATTGATAAAAATTTGTCGAAATCCACAGTTTTGACGAATGTTGGTGACATTAAGGTGTGAATCATGTAAAATGATTTCCGTAGAAGATTACACGGTTATATTTGATCACACAGATTTCGGAAGAACTATTTATCGTCGCGCTCTGACAGATGCGCGGGTGATACGGAGAATCCGGAAACAACTTTCGGACACCGGGTGATTCATGAGTATTTCTGTAAAAGGAGGAAGCAATTCAATGGCTAACGTAGATTTAACAAAGTACGGCATTACCGGAACCACAGAAATCGTATACAATCCTTCTTATGAAGAACTTTTTGAGGAGGAGACAAAGCCGGGGCTGACCGGATATGATAAGGGACAGGTAACAGAGCTCGGTGCGGTTAATGTTATGACCGGTATTTACACCGGACGTTCTCCTAAAGATAAATTCATCGTTATGGATGAGAATTCCAAGGACACTGTATGGTGGACATCCGATGAGTATAAGAACGACAACCATCCGGCTTCGATCGAGGCATGGAACGCTGTAAAGGAAATCGCGAAGAAGGAGCTTTCCAATAAGAAGCTCTATGTCGTAGATGGCTTCTGTGGCGCAAACAAGGATACCAGAATGGCTGTCCGCTTCATTATGGAAGTTGCATGGCAGGCACATTTCGTTAGAAATATGTTTATCAAGCCAACGGCTGAGGAAGAAGCAAACTTCGAGCCGGATTTCGTTGTTTACAACGCATCCAAGGCAAAGGTAGAGAACTATAAGGAGCTCGGACTGAACTCTGAGACAGCTGTTGTCTTCAACGTAACCTCTAAGGAGCAGGTTATTGTCAATACATGGTACGGCGGTGAGATGAAGAAGGGTATGTTCTCTATGATGAACTACTTCATGCCGCTGAAGGGCATTGCTTCCATGCACTGCTCTGCAAATACAGATCTGAACGGTGAGAACACGGCAGTATTCTTCGGCCTCTCCGGAACCGGAAAGACCACCCTGTCTACAGATCCGAAGCGTCTGCTGATTGGTGATGACGAGCACGGCTGGGATGACAACGGCGTATTCAACTACGAGGGTGGATGCTACGCAAAGGTTATCAATCTGGACAAGGACTCAGAGCCGGACATCTACAATGCAATCAGAAGAGACGCTCTTCTTGAGAATGTAACCGTTGACGAGAACGGAAAGATCGATTTCACAGACAAGAGCGTTACCGAGAACACCCGTGTGTCCTACCCGATCGACCACATCGAGAAGATCGTAAAACCGATCTCCCACGGACCGGCAGCACAGAACGTTATCTTCCTTTCCGCTGATGCATTCGGAGTTCTTCCGCCGGTATCCATTCTGACACCGGAACAGACGAAGTACTATTTCCTGTCCGGATTTACTGCAAAGCTTGCAGGAACCGAGCGTGGAATCACAGAGCCGACACCGACCTTCTCCGCTTGCTTCGGACAGGCATTCCTTGAGCTTCATCCGACGAAATACGCGGAGGAGCTTGTAAAGAGAATGGAGAAGAGCGGAGCAAAGGCTTACCTTGTGAATACCGGTTGGAACGGAACCGGAAAACGTATCTCCATCAAGGATACCCGAGGCATCATTGATGCAATTCTGAACGGTGATGTTCTGAAGGCTCCGACCAAGAAGATCCCGTACTTCGACTTCGAGGTTCCGACAGAGCTTCCGGGCGTAGACAGTGGAATCCTGGATCCTCGTGACACATATGCTTCCGCATCTGAGTGGGACGAGAAGGCAAAGGATCTTGCGGCGAGATTCATTAAGAACTTCGCAAAATATCAAGGCAATGAGGCGGGCAAGGCACTGGTTGCCGCTGGTCCGCAGCTCTGATAATCCATCCGACATAATCTGGTGACGCGTTTCGGATATGCGCACAAACATACAGAACAGAAATGAAGTGCAGAAGGAGATAAAACACGCTGTGCGGGTTTTATCTCGCTAACGCGATGCTCGCCGCTGACGAATCCTTCGCATTTGGCTGCGGCTCACTGCTCGCGTAAGTAGAAACTCCCGTGTGCCGGGACCTGAGAGGTCCGGTACGCGGGAGTTTTTTTAAGGAGGATTTTCCACCGTTTGGCATTGTGCGGTGTATGAGAATTGATTATAATCAGATTAAGGCTGGGGTTTACCAAAGGCCGAAATCAATTTATCAAAGGAAAGGTTTGAGGAGGATGAATCAATGAAAGGATTTATGAAGGAGTTCAAGGCGTTTATCTCTCGCGGAAATGTCATGGATATGGCAGTAGGTATTATCATAGGCAGTGCGTTCACCGCGATCGTTACGGCAATGGTCAACAATATCATTATGCCGCTGATTTCCGTGATTACCGGTGGCATCAGCTTTGATCAGTGGAATATCACGATGGGTGCGGGAAAGGATGCGCCGGTGCTGGGACTTGGAACCTTCATTGCAGCGGTTGTCAACTTCCTTCTCATCGCCTTGGTTTTGTTCATGGTCATCAAAGGGATAAATAAAATGCATGAAGGCGCCGATAAGCTCGCTGGAAGAACAAAAGAAGAGGAAAAACCGACGACAAAGATCTGCCCGTACTGCAAGTCTGAGATTCCGATTGAGGCGACGAGATGTCCGCACTGCACCTCTCATCTGGAAACAGAGGATGCGTAAAAATCTTGTCGGCGTATTTTAAGAGAAAGAAGTAGTAAAAACGCATAATAAAACCTCTTTGAAGAGGGACGTGTTTGATCAACTTGCCATAATATAGGGAATGAACTATAATAAGGGTGTCGGATGCCCTTGTAAAGCCATCCGTCCAAGGATAAAGATTGGGGGATTTGAACGATTGAGAAAGAAATATATTATGGCATTGCTCTGTGTGACGATCGGTGCCGGCCTTATGGCAGGGTGCGGAAAAGCGGAGACAGTGGACTCTTCGGTGGCGCTGGTCACTTCCACGCCTACTCCGACCAGTACTCCGACGGATACACCTTCTGAGACGCCGACTGCGACGCCCGAGTCGACACCGACGGAGGCGGAGGAGCCGGAGAATACGCTTTCGGATGGGCAGATGTACAGCTATCTGACCGGTGAACCGGTGGATGCTGCAACCGGTTCCAGAAGACCGATTGCAATTATGATCAATAACCTGCAGCCGGCGGTGCCGCAGTCCGGGATCAACCAGGCGGATCTTTTGTATGAAATTGAGGTAGAGGGAAATATCACGCGTCTGATGGCGGTTTTCCAGGATCCTTCCAATATTGGAAAGATCGGGCCGGTGAGAAGCGCCCGCCCTTACTTTGTTTATTTTTCAATGGATAACAAGGCGATTTATTCCCATTATGGCTGGAGCCAGCAGGCGCAGGATCTGATCACATCACAGAATATGGAGGACATCAACGGTATGACCGCTGGTGGATTCTACCGGTCGGAAGATCGGAAGGCTCCGCACAATGTGTACGTGGCGGGATCCTCTCTGGTAAGCGACGCGGACAGCCTGGGATATGACCGTGCATATCCGGAAGGCTATACATCAAACCTCGCGTTTAATACTGCGGATACGGATATCAGTGGGGATGTGGCGAATACGGTTCACATCCCGTTCAAGTACGATGATCCGTATTTTGTGTTCCATTCGGAAGACCGGCAGTATTATCGCTATGAGTACGGCTCCGAGCATGTGGATCAGGAGACGGGAGAACAGCTGAAGTTCAAGAACATCATTGTGCAGTATGTAAGTCAGTGGCATCTGGACGACAATGTGCATCTGGATATGAATTTGTTCACCTCGGGAACGGGCGTTTACTTTACGGATGGAAAAGCAATGCCGATCACATGGGAGAAGTCGGATCAGAATGACCAAACGGAATATTTTGACAGTAACGGCAATAAGATCTGCCTGAATCCAGGCAGGACGATGTTTGAGATCTGTTCGGACACGAATGCGGCCAGCTGGTCCTGACCGTACCTGGCTGGGGGTAAACCGTGACGAGACTGGTTCTATACCGGAAGGCAGTACGCCTTCCGGTTGACAACCGAAAGCCGGGTTTATAGAATAGAAGCTGAATGAAAATGATACAGGAACAGCGGGGGTCTTCAGGATGGCAGCCTGTTATCTGACCGTCGCGGCCGGAAGAAGATCTGTGAGAAGCAGGTCTTTTTTTTACGCGAACCGTGAGCCGCAGCCGAATGCGAAGGAATCGTGTGCGGCGGGCGTCGCGATAGCGAGATAAAACCCGCGCAGCGTGTGTTATCTCGTTAACGAGAAGAGCGGAAAGGAGAGTGTAGAGTTTGAAAGCCATTGTTTGTGCAGATCAGAATTGGGGAATCGGAAATCAGGGGCATCTTCTGGTCAATATTCCCTCAGATATGAAATTTTTCCGGGATACAACGATCGGCCATGTCGTGGTGATGGGAAGGAGGACCTTTGACGATCTTCCCGGCGGACGGCCGCTGGAGGGACGGGTGAATATTGTTCTGTCCCGGGATCCGAACTTCCATCCGGCGGATGTCATCGTTGTCCGGGGGAAAAAAGAACTCTTTGAGGAATTAAAAAAATACGATACAGATGAAATCTTTATCATCGGCGGCACGTCTGTCTATGAGCTGATGCTTCCATACTGTGATGAGGTTTTTGCGACGAAGGTGGATTTTGTTTATCAGGCGGACTGTTATTTTCCGAACCTCGATTACATGCCGGAATGGGAACTGGCGGAGGAGAGCGAGGAGCAGACATGCTTTGATATTGAGTTTGTTTTTCGAAAATACCGCAGGAAGTATCACACGGCATTTCCTGAAATTTAAGGCATGGATCTGACAGCCCTATTGCCATAACAGTGGTGTGGGATCAAGAACGGAAAGCATTTAGTAAGCATCTTTCATTGTTTGAGATAGAAAAGAAAGGCAGACGTATGAAGACAAAGACAGTACATATCGGAAACAGAGTGATCGGAGGCGGGCATCCGATCCTGATTCAGTCCATGACAAACACCAGGACGGAGGATGTGGAAGCGACGGTTGCACAGATACAGGCGCTGACGAAGGCAGGGTGTGATATTATCCGCTGCACCGTTCCAACCATGGAAGCCGCGGAGGCTCTTACGGAGATCAAGAAGCAGATTGTGATACCGCTTGTCGCAGATATCCATTTCGACTATAAGCTGGCAATTGCCGCGATGGAACACGGCGCAGATAAGGTCCGGATCAATCCCGGGAATATCGGAAGTACGGACAGGGTGCGCGCCGTCGTGGACTGTGCCAGAGAGAGGAGAATTCCGATCCGCGTCGGAGTGAACAGCGGATCCCTGGAGAAGGATCTGCTGGAGAAGTATGGCGGCGTGACGGCCGAGGCGCTTGTGGAAAGCGCGCTGAAGCAGACAGCCATTATTGAGGACATGGGTTATGACAACCTCGTCATCAGCATCAAATCATCGAATGTCATGATGTGCGCGAAGGCACATGAGCTGATCGCGAAAAAAACGGATCACCCGCTCCATGTGGGAATTACCGAGGCTGGAACGCTCTATTCCGGCAATCTGAAATCGGCGATCGGACTGGGAATTATTCTGTATCAGGGAATCGGAGATACCATTCGCGTATCCTTGACGGGGGATCCTCTTGAGGAGATCCGGACGGCAAAGTTCATCCTTCGGACGCTTGGACTGAGGAAGGGGGGAATCGAGGTAGTTTCCTGCCCGACCTGCGGAAGAACGCAGATCGATCTGATTCACCTTGCAAATGAAGTGGAGAAAATGACGGAGGACTATCCGTTAAATCTTAAGGTTGCGGTGATGGGATGCGTTGTAAATGGACCGGGTGAAGCCAGAGAGGCTGATCTTGGCATCGCCGGCGGAAGGGGCGAAGGGCTTCTGATCCGAAAAGGCGAAATTATTCGGAAGGTTCCGGAGGATCAGCTTCTGGATGCCCTCAGAAAGGAACTGGATAACTGGGAGAAGCCGGGAATGTGATGATGTCAGGGTCGAAAGAGGATTGGATCCCGGCATCTTGCGATGGGAGAGACAGGTCTTAGATGAGCAATACGGACATTCAGAGAGAAATCGACAACCAGAAGAACGGGGAAATTCGGGCAGAGAGCGGAGTGCAGAGGAACGCGGACACAGCAGCGGCGCAGGGGCAATGCGCGGAGGAGCCGGAGAGCCGGAAGCTTGCGGATGCCTTTCCAAATCTGGAGCTCGAGGGGGAGCTTGAGGAATATCTGCAATTCGCTGTAGTAAGAAAGGCTGCATATAACCGGAAACGCGGCGTTTTGCACATCTATCTGGAGAGCCCGCAGTGGATTCACAGAAAGTATATAGATCAGCTGGAGACGGAAATTCATCGCCAGCTTTTTTCGGATGCCGGTTTTTGTGTGAAGGTGACGGAAAAATTTCATCTTTCCAGACAGTATAATCCGGAGAAGCTTCTGGAGGTGTATCGTCCCAGCATTCTGTACGAGCTGAAGAAAAGGGACATCTTCCTGGCCTACCTGTTCCGGACCGCGAAGATCAGCTTTCCGGAGGAACACCTCATGAAGGTCGAACTGGAGGATTCCGTGATCGGCCATGAGCACTGCAGGGAGCTCACTCATATTCTGGATCGGATCTTCACATACCGGTGCGGGCTTCCCGTAGAGATCGAGACCGATTTTTACCCGGTGAAGGAATCGGAGGATCTGAAGCGAAGTGCGCAGCAGATGCGGGTACAGGCAAAGCACATTTTTGAAAATTCGAAGGCGGGCCGGGAGCGAAACGGGATTTCGGAGTTCGACGGAGACGAAACCGGAGGTGCAGGGGGCCGAGCGCCGGATACGGCCTCTTCGGAGAAAGCACCAGGCGGTGGAGCTGCGGCTTCGGCAGGAAGGAGCGGCTATGGCGGCAGACAGAGCTCTGGTGGAAAGGGACGCTTCTCGAGAAGATCCGGAAGGGGCGGATTCGGCTTTGGCGATCGCCTGAAGATGGACGATGATCCAAATCTGATCTACGGAAGAAATTTCGAGGAAGACAGCATCCCGATCGAATCGATCGACGAGACAACCTCGGAGGCGGTCATCCGCGGTCAGATTCTGACGATGGAAATGCGTGATCTGAGAAACGAGAAGGCTCTCGTAATCTTTGCGGTTACAGATGATACCGATACCATTCAGGCGAAGATTTTTATCATGCAGTCGCAAAAGGAGGAACTTGCCGGGGAACTGAAGGCCGGAAAGTTCATCAAGCTGAAGGGCAGAGTCATGCTGGACAGCTATGAACATGAGCTGACGGTATCTACGGTGATCGGGATCCGGAAATCGGTCAGCTTCCGGCAGGGACGCTATGACAGCAGCCCGGTAAAGCGGGTGGAACTTCACTGCCACACGAAAATGAGCGATATGGATGGCATAACGGATGCCTCGAAGCTGGTACAGCGCGCGTATGACTGGGGCATGCCGGCAATCGCGATCACAGATCACGGGGTGGTTCAGGCTTTCCCGGAGGCGAACCACGCTCTCGAGGCCATTGATGAATCTTATCAGAAGAAATATGCGGAGGAGCACCCGGATGCCGACAAGAGCGAATTAAAGAAGGTCAAGGCGCCGTTTAAGGTCATTTACGGCATGGAGGCATATCTTGTAGATGACCTGAAGGGAATTGCCACAGACAGCAGAGGACAGAGCCTCGATGATAATTATGTGGTCTTTGATATCGAGACGACCGGTCTGTCCAACCTGACGTGCAAGATTATTGAAATCGGCGCTGTCCGGGTCGAGAAGGGGGAGGTTGTCGACCGGTTCTCGGAATTCGTGAACCCGGAGGTTCCGATTCCATTCCGGATCACGGAGCTGACAAGCATTACGGATGAGATGGTGCAGGACGCGCCGCCGATCGAGGTGATTCTGCCGAGGTTCCGCGAATTCTGTCAGGGTGCTGTTCTTGTAGCTCATAATGCGGATTTTGATACGGGATTTATCAAGATGGAATGTGCGAGGCAGAAGATCGACTGGGACTTCACCTATGTGGATACCGTGGCGATGGCACAGCTGCTTCTGCCGAATCTGTCCCGTTTCAAGCTGGATACCGTCGCAAAGGCGGTAGGAGTCTCTCTGGAGCATCACCACCGCGCCGTAGATGACGCGGAATGCACAGCCTGGATCTTCGTAAAATTTGTGGCGATGCTTCACGAGCAGGGAATCCACGACCTGGATTCCCTGAACCGGGAGGGGAGCGTCAATCAGAACGCAATCCGGAAGATGAAGTCGAGCCATGCGATTATTCTAGCGAAAAACGAGGAGGGTCGGGTAAATCTGTACCGCTGCGTATCGGAATCGCATCTGAAATATTTTAACCGGCAGGCGAAGCTTCCGAAGAGCTTCGTGCAGGAGCACCGGGAGGGGCTGATCATCGGTTCCGCCTGTGTGGCCGGCGATCTCTACCAGGCGCTGCTAAGAGGCGCACCGGACACGGAGATCGCGAAGATTGTAAGCTTTTATGATTATCTGGAAATTCAGCCGCTGGGAAATAACAGCTTCCTGATCGAGGACGAGAAGAATCCGGCGGTCAACAGTATGGAGGATCTCCAGGAGATCAACCGGAAAATCATCCGTCTGGGAGAGCAGTTCCATAAGCCGGTCGTCGCGACCTGTGACGTTCATTTCATGGACCCGCAGGACGAGGTTTACCGCCGGATTATTATGGCCGGGAAGAAATTCGCGGACGCGGACAATCAGGCTCCGCTGTATCTGCGTACGACGGAAGAGATGATGGAGGAGTTCGCATATCTCGGAGAGGAAAAGGCAAGGGAGATTGTCGTTGACAATACGAATAAGATCTGTGACATGATCGAAAGGATGAGCCCGATCTACCCGGAGAAATGTCCGCCCGTGATCCCTCACTCCGATGAGATGCTGCGAACCATCTGCTATCGGAGAGCACATGAAATCTACGGGCCGGATCTGCCGGAGCTTGTGCAGGCAAGACTGGAGAGGGAGCTGACCTCGATCATCTCGAACGGGTATGCGGTGATGTACATCATTGCGCAGAAGCTGGTGTGGAAATGCAATGAGGACGGATATCTGGTGGGATCGCGAGGATCGGTCGGCTCTTCTTTTGTGGCGACGATGTCCGGAATCACTGAGGTAAATCCACTTCCGCCTCATTATCTGTGCCATCACGATTACCATGTGGAATTCGATACGCCGGATGTTGTGAAATACCGCAAAATGGGATACTCCGGATGTGATATGCCGGACAAGAAATGCCCGGTCTGCGGCAGGGTCATGGACAAGCTGGGATTTAATATCCCGTTTGAAACCTTCCTCGGTTTCAAGGGAAACAAGGAGCCGGATATCGACCTGAACTTTTCGGGTGAGTACCAGACAAAGGCTCACGCATACACGGCGGTTATCTTCGGTGCCGGTCAGACCTTCAAGGCAGGAACCATCGGCACGCTGGCGGACAAGACTGCGTTCGGATTCGTGAAGAACTATTACGAGGAAAAGGGGATTCACAAGAGGAGCTGCGAGATCGACCGGATTGTACAGGGATGCGTCGGGATCCGGAGGACCACCGGGCAGCATCCGGGAGGTATCGTCGTCCTTCCGCAGGGATGGGACATCAACACGTTTACGCCGGTGCAGCATCCCGCGGACGACCCGGATTCGGATATTGTCAGCACCCATTTTGATTATCACTCCATCGATTCCAACCTTCTCAAGCTCGATATTCTCGGACACGATGATCCTACAATGATCCGTATGCTGGAGGATCTGACGGGAGAGGACGCGACAAAAATCCCGCTCGATGAGCCGAAGGTCATGAGTCTGTTTCAGAATCTCAGTGCGCTGGGACTTCAGCCGGAGCAGATCCATGGCATAAAGCTAGGTACACTCGGGATTCCGGAGTTCGGCACAAGCTTCGCTATGCAGATGCTTTTTGATACGAAGCCGCAGAACTTTACGGATCTGTGCCGCATATCAGGTCTTTCTCACGGCACAGACGTTTATCTTGGCAATGCGGAGACCCTGATCAAGGAGGGAAAATGTACCCTGGGAACGGCCATCTGCTGCCGTGACGACATCATGGTTTATCTGATCAATAAGGGAATGGACTCGGAGGAGAGCTTTTCCATCATGGAGATGGTCCGGAAGGGAAAGGTTGCAAAGAAACAGTGCAAGAACTGGCCGGAATGGACAAAGGACATGAAGGAACACGGCGTTCCGGACTGGTACATCTGGTCCTGCGAGAAGATCAAGTACATGTTCCCGAAGGGACATGCCGTAGCCTACGTTATGATGGCGTATCGAGTGGGATGGTACAAGGTATACCGGCCGCTGGCGTATTATGCGTCGTATTTTTCGATACGCGCGAAGGCGTTCTCCTATGAAAAAATGTGTCAGGGACAGCGCCATCTGGAGGAGATCATGGACGAGTTCAATTCCCGCAAGGATTCCCTGTCCAAGATGGAACAGGATCAGTACGGCGATATGTGTCTCGTTGAGGAGATGTACGCGCGCGGATTTGAGTTCATGCCGATCGACATCTATAAGGTGCAGCCGCATCGTTTTCAGATTATTGACGGAAGGCTGATGCCGTCACTGGATGCGATCGACGGACTGGGCTCCGTGGCGGCGGACAGCATCGTACTGGCGGCGAGAGACGGAAAGTTTTTGTCAAAGGATGATCTGCGCCAGAGGGGAAAGGTCGGGAAGAGCATCACCGATACACTGGACCGGCTGGGGATCATATCAGATCTGCCGGAGACGAATCAGATCTCGTTGTTTGATTTTCAGATGGATGCCGTCTGAAATGGGGATGGCAAGCTTTTGCCGAATTTCAGGTATCGGTGAAGATACCGAAATGGGATCATAAAAGATCGAAAACGAGGAGGGTTTTTATGGAAGATCTGAAAGTAAAATATCTACAGCGGCTGGCGGAGCTGTACCCGACCATTGCCGCCGCGTCTACAGAGATCATAAACCTGGAAGCAATCCGGAATCTTCCGAAAGGCACGGAGCATTTTCTCACGGATATTCACGGAGAGTATGAGGCCTTTACGCATGTGCTGAAGAACGGATCCGGTTCCGTCAAGAAGAAGATTGACGAGGTGTTCGGGCGCACGCTGAGCGAGTCGGATAAGAGCGCTCTTGCTACATTGATCTATTATCCGAATGAAAAAATCGCTCTCGTTCGGCAGCAGGAAAAAAACATGGATGACTGGTACAAAATTACCCTGTATCGGCTAATCGAAATCTGTAAAAAAGCGTCATCGAAATATACGAGATCGAAGGTGCGCAAGGAGCTTCCGAAGGATTACGCATATGTGATTGAGGAGCTGATCACGGAGAAGCCGGATGTTCTGGACAAGGAAGCGTACTACAATTCCATTGTTGACACGATTATTGACATTCAGAGAGCAGAGGATTTCATTGTGGCGCTTTGCCACCTGATTCAGCAGCTGGTAGTGGATCACCTTCATATTCTGGGCGATATCTATGACCGGGGTCCGGGTCCGGAGCGAATCATGGACCGGCTGATGAATTATCACTCGCTGGATATCTGCTGGGGCAACCATGACATTGTCTGGATGGGTGCCGCGGCCGGATCCCTTCCGTGTATCGCAACGGTCCTCAGGATCTGCGCGAGGTACGGGAATCTGGATATTCTGGAGGACGGATACGGCATCAATATGATTCCGCTAGCTACCTTTGCTTCCAGAGTTTATGGGGATGACCCGTGTACGCTTTTTAAGCTGAAGGGTGAGAATTGCACGAGACTTCCGAATGAAAATGAGCTGAACATGCGGATGCATAAGGCTATCTCCATCATCCAGTTCAAGCTGGAGGGACAGCTTTTCCGGGAACGTCCGGAGTTTCAGATGCAGGACAGGATGCTGCTAGATAAGATTGATTATGAAAGAGGAGTTATACGAATGGGCGAAAAGGAATATACGCTTCTGGATCATAATTTTCCGACGATCGATCCGGCGGATCCGTACCGTCTGACGGAGGACGAGATGGAAGTGATGGAGCGCATGCAGCGGGCCTTTACGCAGTGTGAAAAGCTCTATCAGCACATGAATCTTCTCCTGAACAAGGGCAAGCTGTACTTTATCTATAACGACAATCTCCTCTATCACGGCTGTATCCCGCTGACCGAGGACGGCGATTTTTTGCAGGTGGATGTCTATGGAAAGAAGTTCTGTGGAAGGGCGCTTTATGACGAGCTCGAAAAATATGTCCGCAAGGCGTTTTTCGCGGTAGACGAAGAAGAGCGGAAGAAAGGGCGCGATATCATCTACTGGATCTGGTGCAGCCCGCAGTCCCCGCTGTTTGGAAAAGATAAAATGGCCACCTTTGAACGATATTTCATCCGCGAGAAGGAAACGCATGTGGAGAAGAAAAATCCATACTACCGTCTTCTGGACAACGAAGAGGTCATGGACCGTGTACTTGCAGAGTTCGGGCTTGGGTCCGACGCGCATATTGTGAACGGACATGTTCCGGTTATGCAGAGCTCCGGGGAGAGCCCGGTAAAATGCGGCGGTAAGGTGCTGATTATCGACGGCGGTTTTTCCAAGGCGTATCAGGGAAAAACGGGGATTGCCGGTTATACCCTCATCTACAATTCGTATGGGATGCAGCTCGTGGCACTGAAGCCGTTTACCTCAACGGAGGACGCTGTGCGCAACGAGACGGATATCCACGGCGAAAAAATCATGGTCATGAACGCGCCGCACAGGCTGCATGTCAGCGACACCGATATCGGGCGTCGGCTGAAGGAAAGAATCGATGAGCTGAAGGAGCTTCTGGAGGCGTATCGAAGCGGCGCGATCAATGAGATTGTTTAAAAAAGCATTCGCACTTTCGTGCCGCATACGCGTCCCTTCGTGCTCATGCTTGTTGCCTTCGAAATCGCAAAGGTCCCTTACGCGCGCTTCGCGTGCGACGGACCCTTTGGCGTTTTCGAAGAGCTTATACATTCACATCTGTGCGGAGCTGGGTGAGAAGGCGGTCATTGTCGTCCGGATTCATGAAGCAGAACCGGAAGTATTTGTTGGAGAGGAAGGGGAAGGTGGAGCAGTTGCGGATCATGAGCCCCTTCCGGATGCAGTGGTCGAAGAGAATGTCCGCGTCCATATCCTCGCGAAGAATCCGGACGAGGATGAAGTTAGCCTTCGGCTGATATACCTTGACGGAATCCCAGGTCATAAGCTCCCGGTAGATCCTGGTGCGTTCGGTATCAATCAGATTCCTGGTTTTGTTGATGTATTCGGTATCGCTGAACATCAGCCTTCCGGCGACCTCGGCGATAGAGCTGATGGACCAGGGGTTCTGCAGGGAGATCACCTTTCGGATCAGGTCGGTATTGCCGGTGATGGCGTAGCCGAGGCGAAGGCCCGGCGCCGCGAAGAATTTTGAAGTTCCTCTCAGAACGACGATGTTTGTATACGATTCGGTAAGTGGAACGGAGGAAATCCTCTCGTCCGCGTGCGTAAATTCAACATATGTCTCATCCACCATCACAAAAATGCCGTGTACCATGCAGGCATCCAGGATGGTGCGCATCTTGTCGTTTGAGATGGCGGTAGAGGTCGGATTGTTCGGATTACACAGAATGAGGAGATCAAGGTCGTCCGTAAGATGGCGGCAAAGATCGGCTGGATTCAGCTGAAAATCTTCCTCTTCTTTCAGAGGATAGTAGACGGTCTGACCGCCTCTCAGAGATATTTCTCTTTCATACTCGGAATAAGAGGGCCCGAGAATCATAGCCTTTTTCGGCGCATCGGCCTGGATCATCAGGGAGATGAGCTCTGTGGAGCCGTTACCGACGATGACGTTTTCGTAGGTGGTTCCCGCATATTCCGCGATAACCTTCCGAAGATCCTTGTATTCCCGGTCGGGATAGGTCTGAATAACGTCGATATGCTCGCTGATGGATTCCCTGAGATTGCCGGAGATTCCGAGCGGATTGATGTTCGCGGAAAAGCTGGTGATCTTTTCCTTCGGGATATGATAGATTTCTTCTATTTTTTCCAGATCGCTTCCATGAAAATGATCCTTATGCTTCAGGGTAAACTGAGCCATATTTGACACCTCGATTTCTAAGTATTGTATAGATTACAGTCCTGCTGCCTTCGAAATAGCAAAAGTCTCTTACGTGCGCTACACGTGCGACGAGCCCTTCTGCGTTTTCGAAGAGCTTACAGTAAATCGTAGCCGTTTTAGTGCGTGCATGATCAATAACTGCGCAGGTGAACGGATCTCACGAGCGCCGGTCAGAACATTGCGCAGGTCCTGTATATGTTGTATACTGCAATGTGGATGAGACTCCGAATTGGTCTCGTTCGGAACTAAGTGTAATTCGAATGCGGGTATTCGTCAAGCTTCCGTGTAGTCTCCGGATCAGGGAGTCGGGGACGCAATTTTCCGGAAAATGTTCGGAAAAGGTGACAGCATGACGCAGGGCCGCTTTAGGATAAGGTGGGAGTATTGAAGAATAAGGACGGAATAATAGAAGCCGGGTTCGTATATGATCTTCCGAAGCTGGTTTTTTCTGAAGAGGAATATCGCATTGTAGTGGGTGAGGGTGAGGTCCGCAGAGGGACGTTTCATGTCCGGGCTTCGGATGGCAGTACGATCCGGGGAAGTGTGCTGTCGGAAGACTACAGGATCCATCTGCTGACGACGGAATTCGAGGGCAAGGATTGTGAGATCGGTTTTCTTGTGATAACCAAAGGATTGCTCACCGGTCAGAGTGTACGCGGGAGTATCCTGGTGAGCAGCAATATTGCCGAAAAAGAATTCTCTGTGTATGCGGAGATTGTGGATATACCGGGACAGGGTGAGGAGCCGGAGATACGGACGCTGGATGATTTCTCAAGGCTTTGTCAGAAGAGCCTTCGTGAGGGATTTCTGATGTTCACAGATCCGGGGTTTTCAAGAATCCTGAACGGCAACAACCGGCAGTATCTGGGACTTTACCGTGGGATGTCGCACAATCCGGTCACCTATCAGCATCTCGAGGAATTTCTGGTTTCGACAGGCAAGAAGGAGCCGATCGAGATTACGCTGGACAAGCAGCAGAAGGCGGTTTACCACCTGGATGTGTCCCAGAAGGACACGCTCTATGTCTACCGGAACGTATGGGGATATATCCGGCTTGAGGTAGAGGTAGAGGGTGACTTCCTCGAGGTGACGAAGAAGGTGATTACTACCGAGGATTTCATTGGGAAGGTATACGGGCTGGAATATATCGTTCACAGCGACAGACTCGGAGAGGGAAAGTCCTTTGGAAAAATCCGGATTCGCAGCGTTCACCAGGATCTGGAGTATACCGTTGAGGCATCCCGCAAAGAGGAGTCGGAGATCCTTCCGTCTGCGGTACGAAGCAGAAAGATTGCCTGGCTGATGAGGGATTTTCTGGGCCTTCAGCTTCACACGCTGGATTATCGAAGCTGGCTGGAGTCGTCTTCGATGACGGTGCATGAGATGCTCGAGGAGAATCCTGACGACTCGGCGGCTATTCTTTATGCCGCTTATCTGGAATTTTCCAGAGATGACAACGGAAAGGCGATGGAGCGGCTTTGGCCGATCAAAGATGGAAAGGTTACTCCTGCGAACAGTGAGGAAAAGGGAATCTACCTTTCGCTCGCGAAGGAGGTGGGACTGCTTCCGGAGGAAAAACGCGATATTCTCCCGCTTCTTATGAAATACTACCGGAAGAATCCGGGAAGCTATCTTCTGCTGAAGCTCTGTCATCAGGAGGAGAACGGGGAGATTGTAAATTCGGCGGACCGTATGCAGGAGTACGAGGACTGCTTCAATGCCGGATGCATGAGCCCGTTTCTGTACCTGGACGCCTGGAATCTCCTGGCGCGTGAGGAGTCTCTGCTCCGCAGGCTTTCACCATTTATGATCCAGGTTCTGAATTTCGGTCTGAAGCACGATTTTATCACGGAAGGGCTGCTACAGAGAACCGCTTTTCTGAGCGATAACGAAAAGAACTTCAATCGGCCGGTGTATCGGATTCTCTCCACCGGATACAAGAAATATCCAAATGATGCTGTTGTTGAAGCAATATGCAAGCTGCTGATCAAGGGAAATCCGGTGGATCCGTGCTGTTTCCCCTGGTATGAGAAGGCGGTGCTTCATGATCTGCGTATTACAAGGCTCTATGAATATTATATGGAGACGTATCACAAGCCGGCGAGCGAGAGACTCCCGCAGCAGATCCTGATGTATTTTGCGACGAACACGGAGCTTGCGGAGAAGAAGCGTGCGCTCCTGTATGCGAGCATCGTGCTGAACCGCGAGGAGGACGACACCAGCTTTCTGAACTATGGCCGCTACATTCGGACCTTTGCGATGGAGTCTCTTCGCAAGGGACGGATGAACGAGAATTACGCAGTGCTTTACCGGCAATTTTTCCGTAAACCGGATTCTCCGGAGATCGCGGAGCTGCTGGGAAATGTTCTGTTTGTGCATAAGGTCACGGTTTCGGACCCGATGGTGCGGCAGGTGGTTGTGAGCCACTACGCGCTGAAGGAGGAGGAAGTCGCGATGGTGAAAGACGGGGTGGCTTACCCCAGGATCTACACCGATGACGCCGCTGTTCTCATGGAGGATGTGCATCATCGCCGATATGCGACGACTGTTCCCTTTGAAGTGACCGGGCTCATGGATTCCCGGGAAAGTGCACATGCTATTCTGGAACAGGGTGTGAGCCATCCGGGAGCGGAGCTTTCCATCTGCCGGGAGAAGGCGTTTCAGATGGACGTCAACAGCCGTACTGTTTCTGCATATCGGATGGCGGTTACGGAGGATGCGTTTACAGATGAGTATCGCCGAACTCTGCGCAGAAAGCTTCTGGAGTATGATATGGCGCATCCCGATGAGGGACTTCTTCCCAGGAATATGAGCGAGGAGGAAATCAACCGCTATGCGGAGGCAGATAAGGTCAGTACGATCGTGCTGCTGATCCGTGAGGGCCGTTATGAAGAAGCTTTTCATGTGATCTCGGAATTCGGATGTGAGGGTGTGCCCACCAGGCTTCTGCTTCGTTTATCCAGCCGCCTGATCCTCGGAGGGGGAGAGGACGGAGAGAAGCTTTTGCAGCTGACCGAGTACGTATTCAAAAAGGAAAAATATGACGAGGTTATGCTGAGCTATCTTCGGGATCATTACCGGGGATCTGTCCGGAATCTGTGCAGATTATGGAGGAGACTGAAGGGATTTCAGCTGGAAACGCTCCGTCTGGACGAGCGGATTTTGCTGCAGTCGATCCGTACGCATCAGTTCCCGGACGACGAGGCAAAGATTTTGGAAGATTATATCCGTCAGCAGGGAAGACCGGAGGTAACGGCGGCGTTTCTCGCGTATCTGTCGGATTATTATTTCCTTGGGGGACGTGGAATTTCCGGTCCGGTGTTTGTCCTCATGGAGAATGCAATGGACCGCGGAGAACTGGATTATACGATCTGTAAGCTTGCTCTTTTACAGTATTATTCGACGAAGGATGAATTGGACGATGGGCGAATGGAAAGAGCGGGCGCTATGTTGAAGCAGATGGATGAAAAGGGTCTTCGTTTTGAATTTTATCAGAAGCTTCCGAAGCGGTTGATTCAGGCATATCAGATCGAGGACAAGGTGTTTGTTCAGGACCAGTTCCAGCCAGACAGCCGGGTGATTCTTCATTACCAGCTGACCGAACAGGACGGCGGACAGTCGGAGTGGATCAGCGAGCCGATGAAGAATGTCTACAATGGCATCTTTGTGAAGGAGTTTCTGCTGTTTTACGGCGAGACTCTGCGCTATTACATGAGCGTTATGAAAGATGGAAAAATAACGGATTCTGATACGTATGAGGTCTCTCTCGTGGATATGGATACGTCCGGGACGACGAAATTCCGGCTGCTTAATCGCATGCTGGAAGCACGGGATCAGGGCGATGACGAAAAACTGCGGGAAGCAGAGAAACAGTATCTGCGACAGGATAATTTTGTCAGGCAGTTCCTGAAGCTGATGAATTGAGGAGGTGCGGATGAGCGCAAGAGAACTGATTGTAGGGATAGATCTTAACCGAAATCAGCCGCAGATCTGTTACTATGAGCGAGAAAAAGAAAACACGGTTACAGCGCCGATGAAGGTCGGGAACGATATGGTTTCCTTCCGTGAGATTCTCGACGGGGTTGAAAATCTGGTTCATGATTTTCCGGACGAGAAGGAACGGGAGCGAAGGAGGGATGAGCTGGAGGAGACGGCCGCAGAGACGATGCGCAAGGCGCTTTATACTCTGGGCCTGAATGATCCGGGATCACAGATCGTCGGAATTACGATAACGGTTCCTGTCCTGACCCGTCCGATCGTACATCTGGTCAAATCCATCTACCGGCAGCTGGGACTTGCAAAGGCCCGCGCTTTTCTTCAGGATTACAAGGAAAGCTGCTTTTACCATACGATTTATCAGAAGAGGGAGCTCTGGAACCGGAATGTCGGGTTCTTTATCTTTGAGGGAGAGAAGGTTTCTTTTCTGTCCATGAGCATGAATCCGCAGACAAGACCGGTGACCTTTACGATGGAGGACGGAATCACAATCAGTCTGAAGGAGGACCGGAGCCTTTGGGATGAGCAGTTCTATAATATGATCAACGCTTCTCTCCGGCAGAACATGTATTCTTGCATTTTTCTGATGGGAGATACGTTTGACCGGTCCTGGGCGGGGCGCTCCATTGCACTGCTTTGCCGGGCGGGGCGGAAGGTTTTTGTGGTCGATAATCTCTATGCGAGAGGCGCGTGCTACACGGCGCAGGAGAAGGTCGTCCAGAGAAAGTTCCCGGACTGTCTGTATCTCGGGGATGAAATCATCCGCAACAATATCGGAATGAAGATGTACCTTCAGGGGAGAGAAACCTATTATCCGTTGATCGCCGCGGGAGTAAACTGGTATGAGGCGGATAAGATCTGTGAGTGTATTTTGATCGGCAAAGAGCATGAGCTGCGGTTTCTGATCAGTCGTATGGATGAAAAGGATCAGAAGGTATCGGTAATGGAGCTGCCGGAGCTTGACGACCGTCCGGACGGGACGACCCGTCTGCGGATTCATTTGTCGTGCGAATCTTCGAAGCGCTGCGTGATTGAAGTTGAGGATCTGGGATTCGGAGATATGTATCCGGCGACCGGAAAAGTCTGGCGGGAAATTCTGGAGGAGTGAAACAAATGAGCATGGCTGTGTTGTGTCAGGTGAAGAGGGCGGACCATCCTTTTTATATCCGCGACATTGATCTGAATATTTACTCGATTGAGGAGCTCTGCTATTTTGTAGATCATAATCTAGCTCTGGTTGAAGAGGATTTCTTTGACGATGCTCTGATCGGATGGATCGGAGAGGAGCTTCAGGATCACAATTTTGTTCGGACGCTGGAGAGAATCCGGAAGGAGGGCGTACAGCCGCTTGGAAGAATGCTGCATGCTCTGAATGCTGAGACCGGATGGATCTATGTGCAGGACCGGGAGGCATTTGAGAAAACGCTTGACGGCAACCGGAAGCTTCCCGGACCGGAAAGACTGCGCCTGCGGGCTGATTCGCTGGTAGGTTACGGAAAATACACGAAGGCGATCGAGGAGTACAAGAGAATTCTTGGAATGGAAGATCTGGAGGGGCTCGGCGAACAGTTTCTGGGCACGGTGTACAACAATATGGGGGTCACCTATGCCAGGTTGTTTGAGATGGATGAGGCGATCAATTGTCTGAGAAAGGCCTATGACAGCATTCACTCCAGAGAGGCTCTCAGGAATTATCTCTGCGCCGTTTACCTTGCGAGAGGGACAGAAGGTTTTGAAAACTCTGCTGATGAGCTGAAGGCGGATAAAGAGACCAGAGAGACCCTGCTTTCCGAGATCAAGGATAGGAAACTACCGGAGCCTGAGGGGGATATTAATTCCCTGCTTGGCGAATGGGTCCGCGAGTACCACAGGGAAACCGCGAGGTAACAGAGAACTCGAAGGTATTATATTTAGCGTCGCCCGGGTCAGACTGTTTGAGAGACAGGCGGGCGACGCAAATCAATCAAATCCAAGCAAATCTTAAAATCGTCGTCTGGTCCAGGACCGTATGAGGCTCGCCAGGCGACGCAAATCAAGCGAATCTCTAAATCGTCGCTTGCTTCAGGGTATATGAAGCTTGTCTGGCGGCGGAAAACAAGCAAATCACAAAATCGTCGCTTAGTTCAAGGTACATGAGCAGGAGTCAGGCGACGCAAATCAAACAAATCTCAAATTCGTCGCTTGCTTCAGGGTATATGAAGCTTGTCGGGCGGCGGAAATCAAACAAATCACAAAATCGTCGCCCGGTTCAGGGAACATGAAGCTTGTCAGGCGACGGGAATCAGGCAAATTATAAAATCGTCGCATGTTTTAGAAAAGAGGATAAGAGGAAGGAGAAGGTATGGAACGTGAAAGAATGGATCAATATCTGTATGCAAGTGAAGAACTATATGCTTGGATTTTAAAACGTGCGGACGCTTTAAAAAAGGTAATAGATTAAAAAAGAAAAGGATCTTGCAAAGTACCAGGCAAAGCTTCCGCCGGTAAAGATTAAAGCGTCTGCAGATGGAAAAAATCACGCTAGAGAACAATTTTATTGGCGGAAGAGCGCTGACGAAAAAACCGGAACGTATCTTAAAAAGACGCCGGAGAACATAAAATTTATTAAGATGATGATTCAAAAAGAATATGATCAGAAACTGCTGAAAGCAGCCAATAATGAGTATAAGTATTTGCTGGGCGGGAAACGCTTCTGCATGATGGATTCTTTTGAGAAAGCATATGATTCCATGGGTGCGGTGAAGCAAAAATAGGTCTCTCCTGCTTTTGTAAGCGATGAACAATATGAGGAAGAATGGCTTCGGCAATCCTTTTCTGATGCGGGATATAAGAGCGAGAACAAAGTCTATAAAACAAAACAGGGGGAAGAAGTCAGATCAAAATCGGAACTAATCATTGCAAATGCACTTTTCGAAAAAAAGATTCCATATCGCTATGAGTATCCACTGACAGATTCAGGACGGATATGGGCAGTGCCGGATTTTACGGTTTTAAACGTCTGTGAGCGGAAGGAGTACTATTGGGAACATTTTGGAATGATGGGAGATCCGGAATATGCAAGAAATACGATGAAGAAGATTCGAAGTTATGAAAAGCATCATATGTTTCCCGGAAACGAAGTTATCTATACGTTTGAGTCAGATGAGGTTCAAATTAACGTAGAAAGCATAGAAGATATTATTGTAACATATTTTGGAAGAAAATACCGTCCGAACCTGGACTGAAAAGTTCATGTTACACAGTATAAATATCTCGGAAAGTTTTCTTGACAGAAGCTGTGAAACGTGGTTTAATATCAACATAATTTAAGACTACATCAGTTTAAACCGTTGAAGTGGAGATAAAGCGGATGGGGCACTCACAGAGAGTCCGGGGAGGTGTGAGCCGGGCAGGACGCTGATCTGTAAATGGACCACTGAGGGCAGGGTGAAAGTATAGGATGAACACCGCAGGTGATCATGGTACGAGTAGCTTCTGACGCAGGGCATACGTTACATGCCGGAGATATGATGGTATCTCATGAGTGTGTGGAGACACAAATACAAGGTGGCACCGCGGGAATCGAAGCTGTACGATTATACCCGCCCTTGACAGAAGAAAATCTGTCATGGGCGGGTATCTTAATGTATAAGTCCAGTCGCATGACAGAGACGGACTGCACACCTGTAGGGTGTGCAGGTCCGGCTATGGCTTTGCGAATACCTGTTAGCGGCACGAAAGCTGCGAAGCAGCGAAGTGACGCGGGGACTTATACTGTAACAAAACGAAATCAGCTCTTCGAAAACGCAGAAGGACTCGTCGCACGCGAAAGAACTTAGGACTCTTCGAAAACGCAGACAAACCGTATGTTGCGAAACATGTGTAAGAGAATGAAGTGACGCGTATGCGGTTTCAGGAAACTTCAGGATACGGAGGAAATGTTATGAAGCAGACATCGTTCGAGGAAGTGAAGAAGATTGCAGCATCCGGCGATTATAAGAGAATTCCGGTGACAAGGGAGATTCTCTCCGACATCCGCACACCGGTGGAAACTCTGAGAGCACTGCAGAATGTCAGCAGCCACTGCTTTCTCCTGGAGAGTGTGGAGGACAGCCGTCAGTGGGGCAGATACACGTTTCTCGGATTTGATCCGTCCATGGAAATTTCGTGCAAGGATCATGTCCTTACCGTAAATGCCGGCGGCAGAATCCGGATGGAAACCGCCCATCCGGGAATCTACATCAAGCAGATTATCCACGAGAACAGATCGCCGCGGATTCCGGGACTTCCCACGCTGACAGGAGGGCTCGTCGGTTATTTTTCCTACGATTACATTCAGTATGGTGAGCCGGAGCTGAAGCTGGACGCGCCGGATGAAGACAGGTTTGATGACGTAAATCTGATGCTGTTTGACAAACTGATCTGTTACGATAACTTCCGTCAGAAGATCGTCCTGATTGTCAATATCCATACGGAGTGCATGGAGACCGATTACAACAAGGCTGTTATTCAACTGGATGAGATGGAAAACATCATCCGGAACGGAAAGCCGAAGAATGTGCCTGTGGGGCATCTGCTTGAGCCGCTGAAGCCGAAGCTTTCTCTGGAGGAGTTCTCGGAAAAGGTTGAGAAAATAAAGCATTACATCCGCGAGGGAGATATTTTTCAGCTTGTTTTCTCGAATCCCATGAAGGCGGCGTATGAAGGCAGCCTCCTGAATACCTACCGCGTTCTCAGAACGACAAATCCGTCACCGTACATGTTTTATTTTTCGGGGGATGATGTGGAAATCGCAGGAGCTTCTCCGGAAACGCTCGTAAAGGTGGAAAACGGGGTAATCCGGACCTTCCCCCTGGCGGGAACAAGGCCGAGAGGACGGGATGACCAGGAGGATCAGCGTCTGGAGAAGGAGCTTTTGTCCGATGAAAAAGAGCGTGCGGAGCATAATATGCTGGTGGATCTTGGACGAAATGATCTCGGCAGACTGTGCAAATTCGGGACAGTGGAAGTTGAAAAATATATGTGTATTGAAAAATACTCGCATGTCATGCACATCGGATCGGCTGTAAAGGGGGAGCTTCGCGATGACAGGCAGGCCATCGATGCCGTAGACTCCGTGCTGCCGGCGGGAACGCTCTCGGGAGCTCCGAAGTTCCGCGCATGTGAACTGATCAATGAGCTGGAGAATGACAGAAGAGGAATTTACGGCGGCGCAGTCGGATATGTTGATTTTACGGGAAATCTGGATGTGTGCATCGCGATTCGTCTGGCATATAAGCGGAATGGGAAGGTATTCGTTCGTTCGGGCGCCGGGATCGTCGCGGACAGTGTTCCGGAGAAGGAATATCAGGAATGCCGGAATAAAGCGAGAGCCGTGGTGGAAGCTCTTAAGAAAGCGGAGGAAGAAGAATGATTCTGTTAATTGACAACTACGACAGTTTTTCATATAACCTTTACCAGCTGATCGGCGCCCTGAACCCGGATATTGAGGTGATTCGGAATAATGCAAAGACAGTCGGAGAAATCAGAGATATGAAGCCGGACTGCATCATTCTATCTCCGGGACCGGGAAAGCCGAAGGACGCGGGTATCTGCGAGGATGTCGTCCGGGAGATGGGCGGAGAGGTGCCGATCCTCGGCGTCTGTCTCGGCCATCAGGCAATCTGCGAGGCGTCAGGCGCCGTGATCTCCTACGCGAAAAAGCTGATGCACGGCAAACAGTCACGGGTGAAGCTCGATGTGACGGCACCGATTTTCAGAGGACTCCCGGAAGAGGTGACCGTGGGGCGGTATCATTCCCTGGCAGTCATGGAGGACACGCTTCCGCCCCAGTTGAAGGAAATCGCAAGGGCTGACGACGGAGAGGTCATGGCTGTGGCGGACATGGAAAGTAAGATCTACGGGCTGCAGTTTCATCCGGAATCGATTATGACGCCGGAGGGAAAACAGATGCTTCGGAATTTTCTGACGAGCAGCGGAATCGCGGCGGCGGAAGACAGTGAAAAATAGAAGAAATACATTGAAGAATAGAAGCATCAGAGAATAGGAGCATTCAAGAATAGAGGCATCAAAGAATAGAAACCTTCAAGAATAGAGGCATCAAAGAACGGAAGAAATTCATCGAAGAATAACGAAAATACATCGACAGGAGGAAAGAAAAGTGATTAAAGAAGCCATTGAAAAAATCGTAGACAAACAGGATCTTACCTATGACGAGGCTTACACCGTCATGAACGAGATCATGAGCGGACAGACGACGCAGACACAGAACGCCGCCTTTCTTGCGGCACTTTCCACAAAATCCGCGAAGGCGGAAACTATCGATGAGATCTCCGGCTGCGCGCAGGCGATGAGAGAGCATGCGATCCCGGTCAGACATCCCGGGATGGAGGTTCTCGAGATCGTGGGTACGGGAGGCGATAAATCCCATACCTTTAATATCTCGACGACGAGCGCCTTTGTCATTGCGGCAGCCGGAATTAAGGTCGCGAAGCACGGTAACCGCGCGGCATCCTCACTCTCCGGAACAGCGGACTGCCAGGAGGCGCTTGGGGCAGATATCAACCAGGATCCGGAGAAGGCGCTGCGGCTTCTGACAGATGTCGGAGTCTGCTTCCTCTTCGCCCAGAAATACCATACAGCGATGAAATATGTAGGGGGTATTCGCAAGGAGCTCGGCATCCGGACGGTATTTAACATTCTGGGACCGCTGACGAATCCGGCAAATCCCGAGTATTTCCTTCTCGGCGTGTACGATGAGTATCTGGTAGAGCCGATTGCAAAGGTTCTGGACAAGCTCGGCGTGAAGCGCGCATTTGTCGTATACGGGCAGGACCGCCTGGATGAGATTTCTGCGAGCGCCCCGACCACTGTCTGCGAGCTGCGGGACGGATATTACAGGTCGATGGTCATCACCCCGGAGCAGTTCGGTCTGACGCGCGGCACGAAGGATGAGCTTGTGGGAGGAACTGCGGAGGAAAACGCGCAGATCACAAGGAATATCCTCAACGGCACAATTCAGGGAACAAAGAGGAACGCTGTGCTTCTGAATGCCGGAGCTGCAATCTATGTAGCGGGAAAGGCGGACAGCATCGACGAGGGGATCCGGACGGCAGCGGAATTGATCGACAGCGGAAAGGCAGAGAAGGTTCTCGAGGATTATATCCGGGAATCCAATGCGTAAGAAAACGGCGCGGTTCTCAGCATGGCTGTGAGGCTGGCTGCTTTATGCCGCAGGCAGAGCAAAACCGTAAGGACTATCAGATGTGCGGTACTGATATAGGAGGATACATGATATTAGATGATCTGGCGGAAGCCACAAGAAACCGTATCCGAAAACAGAAAGAGGCGATTCCTCCGGAGGAACTCCGGCGGAGGGCAGAGTCCATGAAGGCGGACACCGGCTTTCCCTTCGAGGCAGCGCTGGCGCGTCCGGGGATGTCCTTTATCTGTGAGGTAAAAAAAGCATCTCCATCGAAGGGACTCATCGCGCCGGATTTTCCGTATCTGGAAATCGCGAAAGAATATGAAGCAGCAGGGGCATCCGCTATCTCATGCCTGACAGAAACGGATTATTTTCTGGGCAGTGACAGGTATCTGGAGGATATCGCGTCCGCGGTGCAGATCCCGGTTCTCCGGAAGGATTTTACAATTGATCCGTACATGATCTGGCAGGCCAGGGTGATGGGCGCCTCCGCTGTGCTTCTGATCTGTGCCATTCTCAGCGAAGAGCAAATCCGGGAATTCCGGGAGATCGCGGAGGGGCTTGGACTTTCCGCTCTTGTGGAGGCACATGACGAACAGGAAGTGGAGACGGCTGTCCGGGCGGGAGCGCGTATGATCGGAGTGAATAACCGGAATCTGAAGGATTTTACGGTTGATGTCCGGAATTCGGTGCGGTTGAGAGGAATGATTCCAAAGGATGTGATCTATGTTTCCGAGAGCGGAATCCGGACTCCGGAGGATGTCGGGGCGCTCTTCCGGAACGGTACAGACGCTGTTCTGATCGGGGAGACGCTGATGCGCAGCCCGGATAAGAAAGCGGAGCTTGATTTTCTGCGCCGGGACTGTGTGGACCGCTGAAATTGAAGAATCAGATTCGGAGGAAAACGTGAAGGAACAATGCAAGATTAAGATCTGCGGAATGCGAAGGGAAGAGGACATCCGGGCGGTGAACCGATGGCGGCCGGATGCCGTCGGGTTTATCTGCACGTCCCGTTTCTGGAGGTACATCCCGATAGAACAGGCGGCGAAGCTTCGGGGTATACTGGATCCTTCCATCAAGGCCTGCGGCGTTTTTGTGAATGAACCATATGAGTATATCGCGGAGTATCTGAAAAAGGGAATCATCGATGCGGTTCAGCTTCATGGAGACGAGGATGAGTACTACATCCGTCAGCTTCGGAAGGTCATGCTTTTTCAGGATACGCTGGTTCCGGTGATCAAGGCCTATAAAATCACCTCGGAAAAAGATATGATTCGCGCGAAGGCGAGCATTGCGGATTATGTGCTTCTCGACAGCGGGGCCGGAACGGGGCAGAGGTTCGACTGGAGGCTGATCCGGGATGTCGGAAGACCCTATTTTCTGGCCGGAGGGCTTACCCCCGAAAACATCCGCGAAGCGGCGGAACGCTTCCGGCCGTACTGCCTGGATTTGAGCAGCGGGGTGGAGACAGACCGGGTAAAGGATCCGGAGAAGATCCGTCAGGCGATTGAGAATCTTCGGAGATAGTATATATGGCAGCTATTCCGGGAAATCCGTTCCCGGAGTTTGAATAAATTCATAGAGAATAATACAGTGGAGGAAAAAATGACAAATCCAAACGGAAGATTCGGTGAATTCGGAGGACAGTATGTTCCGGAAACATTGATGAACGAACTGATTCATCTGGAAGACGCTTACAACCATTACAAAAAGGATCCGGAGTTCGTGGCGGAGCTGGATTCGCTGATGAAGAACTATGCGGGTCGTCCTTCCCTTCTCTACTATGCGGAGAAGATGACAAAGGACCTCGGAGGTGCGAAGATCTATCTGAAGCGAGAGGATCTGAATCACACCGGCGCTCACAAGATCAACAACTGTCTGGGACAGGTTCTTCTTGCGAAGAAGATGGGAAAGACCAGAGTCATCGCCGAGACGGGAGCGGGACAGCACGGTGTAGCGACAGCTACCGTTGCTGCATTGCTCGGCATGGAGTGCGAGGTCTTCATGGGAGAGCTCGACTGCCAGAGGCAGAAGCTGAATGTCTATCGGATGGAGCTTCTCGGCGCAAAGGTTCATCATGTAAAGAGCGGATCCATGGTTCTGAAGGACGCCGTGAATGAGGCGATGCGTGAATGGGCCGGACGCGTGGAGGATACCCACTATGTGCTCGGCTCCTGCATGGGACCGCACCCGTTCCCGACCATCGTCCGTGATTTTCAGTCGGTTATCTCAAAGGAAGCAAGGGAGCAGATTCTGGAGAAGGAAGGACGGCTTCCGGATGTGGTGATGGCATGCGTAGGCGGCGGCTCCAACGCGATCGGTGCTTTTTATAACTTCATACCGGATACAGGGGTCAGACTGATCGGATGTGAGGCTGCGGGCAGAGGTGTGGATACCGGCGAAACTGCGGCCACCATGGCAGTCGGCAAGCTCGGCGTCTTCCATGGAATGAAATCGCTGTTCTGTCAGAATGATTACGGACAGATCGATAAGGTATATTCGATTTCCGCGGGACTTGATTATCCGGGAATCGGGCCGGAGCATGCATATCTGAAGAGTATCGGGCGTGCGGATTATGTTCCGGTGACCGATGATGAAGCAGTCGATGCGTTTGAATATTTGTCTCGCACAGAGGGAATCATTCCGGCCGTCGAGAGCGCGCATGCGGTGGCCTATGCGAGAAAGCTTGCGCCGACAATGAATAAGGATCAGATCATGATCGTCTGCCTGTCCGGACGCGGTGACAAGGATGTGGCATCTATTGCAAAATACAGAGGAGTGGATATCGATGAGTAAAAAAATAGCAGACGCATTTAAAAACGGCAAAGCATTTATTCCATTTATCACCGCGGGTGATCCGTCCATCGAAAAGACAAAGGAATTCATTCTGACTATGGAGAAGGCGGGTGCGGATCTGATTGAAATCGGTATTCCGTTTTCGGATCCGATCGCGGAAGGTGTCGTGATACAGGAGGCCGATCTCCGGTCCCTGGAGGCGGGAACAACAACGGATACGGTTTTTGACATGGTTGCGGATCTGAGAAAAGAGACCGATATGCCGCTGGTTTTTATGACGTACCTGAACATTGTATTCTATTACGGCTATGAAAGATTTTTCAAACGCTGTGAAGAGGTCGGGATCAGCGGTATCATCATCCCGGATATGCCGTATGAAGAAAAGGGAGAGTGCTCGGATATCGCTGCAAAGCACGGCGTTGAAGTGATCTCCATGATTGCGCCGACATCAGAGAAGAGAATCCGGATGATTGCCGGTGAGGCGCGCGGCTTTATCTACGTTGTCTCCTCGATGGGAGTCACCGGAGTACGATCAAAGATCACGACAGATCTCGGCTCGATTCTCGGCCACATTAAGGATGCCACGGATGTTCCGGCAGCCATCGGGTTCGGAATCAATACACCGGAGCAGGCAAAGGAAATGGCTTCGATTGCGGACGGCGTCATTGTCGGAAGCGCAATTGTAAAGCTTGTGGCCAAATACGGAGCAGAGGCTGCTCCGTATATCTACAGCTATGTAAAAAGCATGAAAGATGCCATCCGCATATGAAACATATGAAAACAAAATAGTACGAATTTCCGCTTCCGGACAGAAGAGACGATGGCAGTCCCGCGTCCGGAAGCGGTTTTTTGCGCGAACTGTGAGCCGCAGCCGAATGCGAAGTATTCGTGTGCGGCGAGCGTCGCGATAGCGAGATAAAACTCGCGCAGCGTGTTTTATCTCGTTCTTACAAAGCCGGGAGTGAATAGCAACCGATGCTCAGATATCCACAGAATAAAAGATCATGCGTTGGCAAAATGAATGGGTTGTGGTACATTAACATACAGATTTTAATAGAAAAAGAGGTTCATAGATGTTAGATGTTTGTCTGCTGGGCACCGGTGGAATGATGCCGCTTCCGAAGCGGTGGCTGACGTCGCTGCTTACGAGATATAATGGAAGCTGTCTGCTGATCGACTGCGGTGAGGGAACGCAGATCTCCATGAAGGAGAACGGGTGGAGCTTCAAGCCGATTGATATTATCTGTTTCACTCATTTTCACGCGGATCACATCAGCGGACTGCCGGGAATCCTTCTTGCGATGGCCAATGCGGACAGGACGGAGCCGCTGACTCTGATCGGACCGAAGGGCCTGCGCAGAGTCATCGGCGGACTCAGGGTTATCGCCCCTGAGCTTCCGTTCGAAATAGAGATGATCGAGATCACGGAGCCGGAACAGGTGTTTGAGCTTCGCGGCTACCGCATCACGGCTTTCCGCGTGCAGCATAATATGATCTGCTACGGATACAGCGTGGAAATTCTCCGTGCGGGAAAGTTTGACGCGGTAAGAGCGAAGGCAGCGAATATTCCGCTGAAGTTCTGGAATCCTCTGCAGAAGGGCGAGACGATCGAAGCTGACGGCATTGTCTATACGCCGGACATGGTTCTGGGACCTCCGCGAAGAGGACTGAAGGTAACATACTGCACAGACACCAGACCGGTGAAGCAGATCGCGGAGCACGGAGAGGGTGCAGACCTGATGATCCTGGAGGGAATGTACGGAGAACCGGAGAAGGAGCAGAAAGCGAGAGAGCATAAGCATATGACGATGTATGAGGCGGCTGCTCTCGCTGCAAAGGCGGAGCCCGGTGAACTGTGGCTCACGCATTTTTCCCCGTCCATGGTACATCCGGAGTGGTATATTAAAGAGGTACAAAAGATTTTCCCACGGGCGGAGCTCGGAAAAGACGGAAAAACGGAAGAACTGAACTTTGATGAGGAATAAGCCGGAACCATCGGTTCAGGCATCGGAAATGACGGAGAGGCATATGTCTGATACATTGATACTTGGAATAGAGAGCTCCTGTGACGAGACGGCAGCGGCTGTTGTCAGAAACGGGAGGGAGGTCCTGTCGAATGTGATTTCTTCGCAGATTGATCTCCATACGATATACGGTGGCGTGGTCCCGGAGATAGCGTCCCGCAAGCACATCGAGAAAATCAATCCGGTTATCCGGCTGGCGCTGAAGAACGCGGGAGTGACGCTGGACGACATTGACGCGATCGCGGTGACCTACGGGCCGGGTCTTGTGGGAGCGCTTCTGGTTGGAGTGGCGGAGGCAAAGGCCATTGCCTACGCGAAGAAAATACCGCTGATCGGCGTGCATCACATCGAAGGGCACGTCTGTGCAAATTACATCGAGCATCCGGACCTGGAACCGCCGTTTATGTGCGAGATTATTTCCGGGGGTCATACGCATCTTGTGATTGTGAAGGACTACGGGGAATTCGAGATCCTTGGCCGGACGAGGGACGACGCGGCCGGCGAGGCGTTTGACAAGGTGGCAAGAGCGATCGGCCTCGGATATCCGGGAGGTCCGAAGATTGACAAGGTGGCGAGGGAGGGAAATCCGCATGCCATCGAATTCCCGAGGTCTCATGTAACAGATACTGGCAAGACCTCACTCACTTTTGCCAGGGGAAACCAGGAGATGACGGACTATGATTTCAGCTTCAGCGGACTGAAGTCGGCGGTTTTGAATTATCTGAATAAATGCACGATGATGCATCAGGAGTGGAATCAGGCAGATGTCGCGGCATCCTTTCAGCAGGCAGTTGTGGACTCCCTCGTAGATACCGCGATGCGCGGCGCCAGAGATTACCATGTCAGAAAATTTGCCATAGCCGGAGGCGTTGCTTCCAATTCGGCGCTTCGCGCGGCGATGGAAAAAGCCTGTGACGAGAACGGGATGAAGTTTTACCGCCCCTCGCCCGTGTATTGTACAGACAATGCGGCGATGATTGCGGTTGCCGGATATTATGAATTCGAAAAGGGAGCCAGGAGCGGATGGGATCTGAACGCCGTGCCGAATCTCAAGCTCGGGGAAAGATGAAGAGAGGCGTTTAAACGTGCGTATTCAGCGCGGGCGAAAAGGAGAGGAGATCATATGGCTGCAAATCTGGAAAAATGTACGGCTGTGATCGTTGCTGCCGGAAGCGGCAGGAGGATGGGCGGAAAGGTATCGAAACAGTTCCTGGAGCTGAAGGGAAGACCTCTTTTGGCATATACGCTGGATGTGTTTCAGGAATGTCAGAGAATTGATGAGATCATTCTGGTTGTCGGAAAAGAGATGACAGATTACGTCCGGGAAAATATCGTAGAGAAGTATGGGTATACGAAGGTATCCAGACTGGTGATCGGCGGATCGGAGCGCTACGAATCCGTATATGCCGGTCTGCTTGCCTGTATGGACGCGGATTACGTCTTTATTCACGACGGTGTGCGGCCCTTTGTCACCGGAGACATTATCGAACGGGGGTATCAGACAGCCCGCCAGTACGGAACCGCTGTCTGCGCGGTACAGGCAAAGGACACCATCAAGATTGTAAATGAGAAGGGCGTTGTCTCGGAAACGCCTATCCGGACAAAGGTCTGGAGTGTGCAGACTCCGCAGATATTCCGGTATGATTTGATTCGGAAGGCATATGATACGCTTCAGATGTTCGATAAGGACGGAATCACCGATGATGCCATGGTCCTGGAGGAAATGGGAGACAGTGAGGTGCATGTATTCCAGGGAGATTACTTCAATATCAAGATCACCACGCCGGAGGATCTAGCGATTGCGGAGCGTTTTCTGGAGAAAAAATCGTAGCCGTTTTAGTCGCGCGCGAACAGTTACATTTAGAAAATTACTGTTCCCTCACAACTATGTACGGCAAGGATTTTACAGTCCTGTTGCCATTCGCAAACTGGCTGTAACAAAGTTTTGTCCTGATTTTATGAAGCTGCGGAACTCCTCAGGCGCAAGCGCCTTCGTCAGACAGTCCTCGCAATCCATTTCTTGAAGAATTCACGGATAAAACTTTTAACAGCCAGTAATGCTCAGGCAAAGGTACTGTAAAATCTTAGCCGTTTTAGGTGGCGCGTGAACAGTAACTTTAGAAATCAGGATGTGCTGAATCGTTGCAAATTTTCATTGAAATGTGTAAATGCTTATGGTATAGTATTGCTTGTCGTTGAGAAATGAATGGTCAGCGATTCTTTCAGAGGATATGCAGCGTTATCGAAGCGGTCATAACGAGGCGGTCTTGAAAACCGTTTGCTGGAAACGGCACGGGGGTTCGAATCCCTCACGCTGCGTCAATCGGCCCGGAGGCAGAGAGCTTCCGGGCTTCTTTTTTTACGCGAACAGTGAGTCGGAGCCGAATGCGAAGGATTCGTGTGCGGCGAGCGTCGCGATAGCGAGATAAAACTCGCGCAGCGTGTTTTATCTCGTTTATGGGATCGGAAGAGGACGCTCTTTTTACGCAATCAAAGTTTTTTAGAAAATGGGTAAGGACTGGTGTTTATCATGGCTACAAATGGAAACGATAAGAAAGATAGCAGTCAAATTTTTCAGGAGGAGGCGGGAATTCGTGAGAGCTTAAGCGGGAGAACACCTCGTTATCCGGAATATTCGATGAAGCAGACGTCGGCAGTACTGATTCCATTGCTTGAGATGGATGGAGAATTGCAGATTCTATTTGAAAAGAGAGCGTCCGCCCTTCACTCACAGCCGGGGGAGGTCTGCTTACCCGGCGGCAGATTTGAACCGGGCGAATCTGCTGTTCAGGCGGCAGTTCGTGAGGCAATGGAAGAGCTTTTGATTGAAAGGGAGCAGATGGAAATCCTCGGAGAGATGGACGGCATTATGGGACCCGCCGGTGCTCCGGTCTGGCCGGTGGTGGCCATTCTGCATCATTACAGAAATACATGGTCGGCAGATGAGGTGGAGCGTACCTTCATGGTTCCGCTTCAGTGGTTTCGGGAAAATCGGCCGGAGATCTACGAGGCTCATGTTGTGACAAAGCCCGGTGAGGACTTTCCGTATGACCTGATCCCCGGAGGGCGCAGCTATCCATGGCATGAGAAACGCCATCTCGTATACTTTTACAGGACCGGGAGAGAGACAATCTGGGGATTGACTGGTCATATCATCGCATCCTTTATTTCGCGGTATGCAGGAACGACATTATCCAATTATATTCCACAGGAGAGACTGAGCAAGTGTATCTGAGCGGAATCGTTGAGTGGACCAGCGGATGTCTTTTTGACGATTATGGCTCTGCACCGGCATGGATCTTTTCCGTTGCAATGACAATGATTGCCGTAATTGCATCACTTGCTCTTATATTCACGGATAAGAAGGTAAACGGGATCGATCCGGCTAGAAAGATATCGGCCTTTATATCGGGATAGCGCATTATGCGCTATCCCGATTTTTTTCTTTTTATTTACTTGAACAGTGAGCCGCGGCCGAATGCGAAGGATTCGTGTGCGGCGAGCGTCGCGATAGCGAGATAAAACTCGCGCAGCGCGTTTTATCTCGTTTAAGTTCATTTAAGGTATCCGTCTTATCATAGCATCATCTCCTTCAGCTAAAGAAAAAACGAACGAAAATGCATCTACAGAAAGCGTATACAGAAAAGCGTATACAGAAACGCTCATGCGTGCAGACATGGAAACGAGGTGATCAGTGATGGCGGAGCAAAAATTGTCTTATCAGGATTCCTTCCGGAGATATGAAAAGAAATTTCTCTTGGACACAGATCAGTATCAGTCCTTCCTTTCCTACTTAAAGGAGACTGCCTCCGTCGACCAATACGGCCTGTCGGTGATTCACAACATCTATTATGACACACCGAGCTGGTACCTGGTCCGAAGGTCGCTGGAAGGTCCGGTATATAAGGAAAAACTTCGGCTCAGAACTTACGGTCAGCCGGATGATTCGACGATAGCTTTTATTGAAATAAAAAAGAAATTCAAAGATATCGTCTACAAGCGGCGAATTGCCATGCCCTATCCGGATGCATGCCGCTATCTCCGGACCGGCATCCGCGAACGATTCAAGGATTATAGCAGTGAACAGATTGCCCGCGAAATTGACTGGTTCCTTTCTTCCCATCCCGGCATACGTCCGAGCATGGTCATCTGCTATGACCGGGTGGCCTGGGCGGGAAAGGCAGACCCTGAGTTTCGGGTTACCTTTGATGCGGGAATTCGCTACCGGATCAAGGATTTGGATTTACGGATGGGCTCGGACGGAATCTCCCTTCTGACACCAAAGCAGGTGCTGATGGAGATCAAGATTCCGGAGGCAATGCCTCTTGTCACTGCCCGTGCTCTTGATCGTTCCGGGATCCGGATGACATCCTACTCGAAATATGGAATGGGTTTTCGTTCCATGCAGAAGATGGTATGTGAACCCGCATTTAATGAAGAGGCTCGAGCCGATCATATTCTATTTGCCGGCAGCTGAAAGACTGCCTACAAAAAACAAGGAGGAAATTTATATGTTGAACTCTCTATTTAGCAGTGTCATAAGCAATGGGACTGTGACGGGATCGTCCTTTTTGGTCTGTACCCTTGCTTCTCTGGCACTTGGAGTCTTGATCGCCGGTATCTATTGGCTGACCGATAAGGCAAGCAAAAGTTTCTTGCTTACTTTAATAATTCTTCCGGCAGTCATTCAGATGATTATCATGCTGGTCAATGGAAATATCGGAGCAGGAGTTGCTGTTGCCGGCGCGTTCAGTCTCGTACGTTTCCGATCGGCACCGGGAAATGGAAAGAAGATCAGTACGATTTTCCTTACCATGGCCGTCGGCCTTGCAACCGGCATGGGATATATTCTGATTGCCGTATTTTTCGCGGCTGTGATTTCTCTCGTCAGCTTCCTGGTCTCAAAATTCGGACCATATTCCGGGGACACAGAGCGGATGCTTCGGATCACGATCCCGGAAGATCTGGATTATGAAGGGGTATTTGAAGAGGTTCTTCATACGTATGCCGACCGGTTTGAACTGATTTCGGTTCGGACCGCGGGGATGGGGACTCTCTACAAACTGGAATACAGGATTTATCCCAGGCAGAATATTTCTTCTCATGAAATGATCGACCGTCTCAGAGAGAGAAACGGAAATCTGGAAATATTCTATGGAAGACCGGTAACGTCGGAAACACCGGAGCTCTGATAAGTGAAATGCCTGGGATAAGATCATTCATTCGAGAAAGGAGGCTCCCATGATCAGACAGATTTTTCTTTTTCTGGTACTTCTTGTACTTTGTATTGGTTCCGGCGTTGAAAAACGTTACACAAATGACGAAAACCGTTTGGATCTGAATCGGAAGGGAGGGCCTGGCCGATGAAAGAATCAATTGTTATCCCTGCTCTGGATCCGGGCCCGGAGATTCTGAATTTGATCCGGGATCTTATGGGAATGGGCTTTTTTGATCAGAGAAACGTGACTCCCCAAAGTGCTGATCCTTACAGCAGGAACAAAATAAAGAGGATAATGATCTCCTACCTTCTGGTCGGGGGGCTCTGCCTGATTTTTTCTATCATCTATAGCCGCTATTCACACGGCGTTACATCCGCCTACATGACTTTCCTCTGCCTGTTTCCTCTGCTGCTTGGAGCGGTTCCTAATATGATGCTGTTACTTTCGGGCTTTCTTCCCAGGCCCTTCCGGGCGGTGGTAAATCTCTACGGAACAGGACTTGCTGCCATGACGTTAAGCAGCGCTATGCGGGGGATCTTTGAAATCGCAGGTACCGGTTCCGACCTGCAGGCCGTGTTAATGATCGCCGGTATCATCTTCCTGATTACAGGCGTACTTGTCTACATTTTACAGTCTGTTCTCCATAATAAGAGAACCGGACAGTCGGCTGCGTAAGCTGCCTGAGACGCGATTGGCGTGCGACGAGCTTTCAGAAGGGAGATTATCTATGAATCAAAAGAAAAAGAAAAAATATCCGGGAAAGATTGCCATTACGATTGCCTTTCTTGCCCTCATGACCGGGTTTGCCGGATGCGGAATGACTTCCCAAAAGACAGGCACCGGTGTTAGTGCTGGCTCCACATCAATGACAAGCAGCAGTGCATCTGCGGAGGATACTTCTGCAGGCGATGATAATGCGAATTCTTCTGCAAGTAATGATACCGGGAATTCCTCTGTGAGTGCGGATACCGTAAATTCTTCCTCGGGCGAAGATGCCGCGAGTTCTTCGGCAAACGATGGAGCAGTAAATTCCGATGGAACGATCAACACGGAAAATCTTTTTTCGGACCGGGATCTGGAGCAGGCTGCTGATTTAAGTGATGCCCAAAAATATACAGTTTCTGACGGAAACGACATTTCGATCACCGAGGAAGGAGTTTATATTATCAGCGGAAGCGCTGAGGATGTCACAATTACAGTAGACGCATCAGAAGGGGACAAGATCCAGATTGTTTTAAATAACGTCAGTATAACGAATACAGATTCGCCGGCCATTTATGTGAAGTCTGCCGATAAAGTCTTTGTCACCACGGCAGAAAACACAGAAAATACGTTAAAGGTGACAGGCACTTTCGCAGCTGATGAAGAAACAAATACCGATGCTGTCATATTCTCTAAGGATGATCTGACCTTGAACGGAGAGGGAACGCTGAGCATCTCTTCTACCGCTAATGCGATAAGTTCGAAAGATGATCTGACGGTCACCGGAGGTACCTACAAGATCAGCTGCTCGGCCGATGCTTTTGAAGCCCACGATTCCATCGCCGTCAACGACGGGACATTCGACCTTACCTGCCGCAACGGTCTGAAAGCGGAGGACAAGGATGACGATACCGTCGGCTGGATCTGCATCGAAGGCGGAGATTTCAAGATTGAAGCGGAAAATGACGCGATACATGGGACGACAGTTACACAGATTGACGGCGGAACCTTTGATCTCGATGCGGTGGAATGTATCGAGAGTACAGCAATTGTGATAAATAACGGCACCGTAAACATTACATCTTCGGATGACGGAATGAATGCTTCGGAAAAAACGTCTACATACGATGTGAAGGTTACCATCAATGGCGGCAATATTACGATTCAAATGGGAGACGGGGATACCGACGGTATAGATGCCAATGGCAGTATCTATGTCAACGGAGGAACCTTAAATATCACAGCGAATTCTCCCTTTGACTATGATGGTGAGGGACAACTGAATGGTGGAACGGTTACCGTCAACGGCGAAGAGGTCACAGAACTTACCAATCAGTTTGCCGGTGGCGGTGGTATGCCGGGAGGCAGCGGAATGATGGGAAACGGCGGACCGTCCGGAGACAGGGGCGGGCAGGGAGGCCCCGGATCATCTGAAAGCCAGAATTTATGACTTCGTCAATGGTCCTTTCCTTTGGAAAATCTGAGATAATGCATTAAGGGATCGGACCGGAACCTGGCGCAAATGACACAGTGATAAGGATTTCACTCACAACTATGTTCGGCAAGAATTTTACAGTCCTGTTTCCATTCGCAAACTGGCTGTAACAAAGTTTTATCCTGTTTTTTTGAGCTGCGGAACTCCTCAGGCGCGAGCGCCTTCGTCAGACAGTCCTCGCAATCCACTTCTTGAAGAATTCACGGATAAAACTTTTAACAGCCAGTAATGCTCAGGCAAAGGTACTGTAAACCTTAGCCGTTACAGATGGCGCGTGAACAGTAACGGGATTCGAAAAAGTGCCTTAAAAAAATAAAAAAAGTGCTTGCCAAAGTGAAAGGAATGTGATAGGATAACATCTGTTCGCGCGAGAAATATTATTAACGCGGAACTGCAATACAATTTATTTGGTCGAAATATTCGAGCAGAATGGAGATGTACCCAAGCTGGCCGAAGGGGCTCCCCTGGAAAGGGAGTAGGTCGTTAACGCGGCGCAAGAGTTCAAATCTCTTCATCTCCGCTGAATCAGAGTTCTGAACAGTCTGAGAGACATTCGAATTCAGATTCATATAATGAACATTGACAACTGAACAGTAAAACACATCCTCGAAAATTCAAATGAAGTTTTAAAATTTTTGTTTGAATGATCGATGAGTATTCATGAGGCTATCAAGTCGTTTTTATGTGAGGGAGATCTTCGAAATGATGGAAAACATCGGACGCCTGCCAGAGATGGCGGTCCGCCGAGAGGAAAACCACATCGGAAACGGAGGGATAGCGAAGTGATTACGATCCTTTAAAACAGTAAAAAGGGATGAATTAGCCAAGTGTTAATTCTGAACGAATCAAATCTTTTTTATGAGAGTTTGATCCTGGCTCAGGATGAACGCTGGCGGCG